>OIZF01000033.1_pt1 | contig 88008 bp, 83 predicted proteins | sample 1588471 | NCBI WGS metagenome assembly OIZF01 (sample SAMN03283279) | human gut metagenome | biome: human-associated habitat; material: feces | host: Homo sapiens | place: Peru | collected 2012
ATAGCAAATTCCGTTCCAAATTTACCATTCGTTTGCCAAGCAAATTCAAAGACAAGTAAAATTATAGCACAAAAAATATCTTTTGCGGAAAAAATTTGCAATTTTTTTCAAGACCACGCCCAAAATAAAGCAAAAAAAGTGTCTCAAATCACTGAAAATACAGGCTGGGGGGGGGGGCTTTTGTCTTTTTGTGAAATTTTTTGGGGCTTTGTTTGGGTCTGGGGAATTTTTTGAGTTTTGTGGGGGATTTTTGGAAATTTTTTGGGTAAGTGTGCGGTTAGCGGTGTGGATTTTTCGCCTTTTTACAAAAGGCTCAAAATGACAAGGGTTTTGTCATACTAACCTACCTTGTCATACTGAGCGCAAGCGAAGTATCCACAAACTTAAAATGTGTCTCAAATTTCTTTGGATTTTTAGCTACGCTCAAAATGACAAGCATTTTAAACTATAAAAAATACTCAATCTTGTCATACTGAGCCTTTGGCGAAGTATCCATAAGATTAAAGTATGTCTCAAATTTCTTTGGATTTTTCGCTCGTTTCACTCACTCAAAATGACAAAGTCTGCCGTCATTGCGAGCAAGGCAAATGCCTTGCGTGGCAATCCATAAATTTAAACACAAATTTACCTTTGGTTTGCCACGAATTTGCACGCTTATGCTTTGCAAATTCTCGCAATGACAAAATCCTTGTCATACTGAGCGTAGCGAAGTATCCATAAATTTAAAGTGTGAATTGCACCTTTAAGGGTGTGGATTTTTCGCTACGCTCAAAATGACAAATTCAAAGCCCTTTTTGTTTTTAAAAAATTTGCCCGAGTGTTTAAAAGTGTTTTTTAAAGTGTTTAAAATGATTAAAAGTGCTTTTAAAGTGCTTGAAAATACCTTTGAAATGCTTTTAAATGATTTAAAATGTTTAAAATGCCTTTGAAATGCTTAAAAATGCTTTTAAAGTGTTATTAAAGTGTTTATAAAACTTTTTTAAATGATTTTTAAAAGATTTTTAGTGTTTTTAAAAAGATTTTAAAAGTATTTTAAAATTTCTTTAAATTTAAGCAAGTTTTTGCTAACATTACGAGTTTTAAAGCAAGTTAAATTTGAGGCAAAAATGAGTGAAGAGCAAAAATCATCGTATGACAAAAGCGTGGAAAGGCGTTATTATGCGCTGTGCGAAGAGCGTGGGTATTTCGAGCTTGATGGCAACAAGGGCATTCAAAAAAAGGGCAAAAACTTTTGCATAATGATGCCCCCGCCTAATGTAACGGGCGTTTTACACATAGGACACGCGCTGACATTCACGCTGCAAGACATTATGACAAGATACAAGAGAATGGACGGCTACCGCGTGCTTTATCAGCCCGGGCTTGACCACGCGGGCATCGCCACGCAAAATGTCGTGGAAAGGCAGCTTTTAGCGCAAGGCATTCACAAAGAAAGCTTGGGGCGGGCTGAATTTGTCAAAAAAGTGTGGGCGTGGAAAGAGCAAAGCGGAGGCAAGATTACAGAGCAAATGCGCGCACTTGGTATCACGCCAGCGTGGAGCAGGCTGCGTTTTACTATGGATACGGGCTTAGCAAATGCGGTGAAAAAGGCGTTTGTGGATTTGTATGATAAAAAACTCATCTTTCGCGCGGACAAGATGATAAACTGGTGCACGCACGATGGGGCTTTGAGCGACATAGAAGTGCAGCACGAGGAAAATGCGGGCAAGCTTTATTATTTGCGCTATTTTTTAAAGGACAGCGATGAATTTGTGGTTGTGGCGACAACGCGCCCAGAGACTTATTTTGGGGACACAGCCGTGATGATAAACCCGCAAGATGAGCGTTACAAGCACTTGCTAGGCAAAAAAGTGCTTTTACCCCTTGTCAATAAAGAGCTAGCCATAATCGCTGATGAATATGTCGATATGAGCTTTGGCACGGGCGTTGTCAAAGTAACGCCCGCACACGACAGCAACGACTATGAAGTGGGCTTGCGGCACGATTTGGAATTTCTCACTATCTTTGACGAAAAGGGCATTTTAAACGAGCATTGCCTTGAATTTAAGGGACTTGAACGCCTTGAAGCGCGCGAAAAGATAGTGGCAAAGCTACAAGAAAAAGGCTATGTCGAAAAAATCGAGGATTACACGAACCAAGTAGGCTACTGCTACCGCTGCCACAATGTCGTAGAGCCTTATATCTCAAAGCAATGGTTTGTAAGCAAGGACATAGCGCGCGAGAGCATAGAAAAGGTAAATTCAGGGCAGATGAAGTTTTTTCCAAGCCACTGGATAAACTCATACAACGCGTGGATGCGGGATTTGCGGGACTGGTGCATTTCGCGCCAACTTTGGTGGGGACATCAAATTCCTGTTTATTACTGCGAATGCGGGGCTGAATTTGCAAGCGAAAACGAGCCTAGCAAATGCCCTAAATGCGGCGGGACAAGGTTTAGGCAAGATGAAGATGTGCTTGATACTTGGTTTAGCTCTGGGCTTTACGCTCACAGCACGCTGGGCTGGGGAAATGAAGGTTGGGGCAAGGACAAAGTGTGGTTTGAGAGCGATTTAAAGGACTTTTATCCAAATTCTTTGCTGATAACGGGCTTTGATATACTCTTTTTTTGGGTAGCTAGAATGCTTTTTCAAAGCACAAATGCCCTAAACAGCTTGCCTTTTAAGGAAGTGTATTTGCACGCGCTCGTAAAAGACGAGTTTGGCGAAAAGATGAGTAAATCAAAAGGCAATGTCATCGACCCTTTACAAAGCATAAACGAATACAGCGCCGATATACTGCGCTTTACGCTCAGCTTGCTGGCGGTGCAAGGGCGAGACATAAGGCTGAGTAATGATAAATTTTTGCAAGTGCGAAATTTCACAAACAAACTTTACAACGCCCATAAATACTTGCTCTTAAACGAAAAATCCTTTGCAAACCTTGATGAAATAGTCATTAAAAGCGAGCTAGGCAAGTATATGCTGAGCCGATTTAACGCCTGCATAAAAGGCGTGCGCGAAAATTTAGCACAATACCGCTTTAATGACGCTGCAAACACGCTTTACCGCTTTTTTTGGGACGAGTTTTGCGACTGGGGTATCGAGCTGAGCAAGGCTGAAAAAGGCTCTGTCAAGGAACTTGGAAGCATTTTTAAAGAAGCCTTAAAGCTCTTAAACCCCTTTATGCCCTTTATCAGCGAGTTTTTATACCACGAGCTTAGTGGCACGAAACTTGAAACAAGCGAGAGCATTATGGTGTCGGCTTACCCTGAATTTGGCGGGCAAGATAGCGAGCTTGAAAGCTTTTTTGCGCTCATCATCGAAGCCATAGTAGGCATTCGCCGTGCAAAAATCCTTGTGGAGCTAGGAAATACAAGGATTTCAAAGGCTTTCATCAAGCTAAATGACGAAAGCAAACGAGCAAAGCTTGAAAAATACACGCATTTCATCGCTAAACTTGCTAAAAGCGATGAGATAGGCTTTGTTAGCGAAAATTTAAGCAAGGCAAGTGCTGATATAAGCGAGAATTTAAAGGTGTTTGTGCCGCTTGAAAGCGTGGATTTAAGCGGGGTTTTAAGCCGCCTTGAAAGTCAAAAAATCAAGCTAGGCAAAGAAAAATCAAAACTTGAAGCTATGTTAGGCAACGCTAAATTTATGCAAAATGCCCCAAAAGAAGTCATCGAGCAAAACAAAACAGCCCTAAAAAGCCTTGTAGAGCAGTTTGCAAAGATAGATGAAGAGCTAAAAAACCTAAAAGGCGAGTGATGATAGAAATTCAGCATTTAAAGAAATACTACGGCAAGGAACTTGTCATCGATAATGTAAGCTTAAATGTCAAAAAGGGCGAGATTTTTGCCATAGTAGGACACAGCGGAGCTGGTAAATCCACGCTTTTGCGTTGTATAAATGCTTTGGAAAGCTATCAAAATGGTAGTTTGAAAGTCTTTGGCGAAGAAATTTCGCAAAGCGCTCAAAACGCTAAAAAACTGCGCGAGCTACGCAAAAACATAGGTATGATTTTTCAGCACTTTGCGCTGATGAGTCGCAAAAATGCCTTTGAAAATGTGGCTATGCCCTTGCAAATTCACGGCTTTGACAAAAATGAAATAAAGTCCCGTGTGAGCGAGCTTTTAGAGCTTGTAGGGCTTGCAGGCAAAGCAAAGGCGTATCCAAACGAGCTTAGCGGCGGACAAAAGCAAAGAGTAGCCATAGCTAGGGCGTTAGCACTGCGCCCAAAGGTGCTTTTGAGCGATGAAGCCACCTCCGCACTTGACCCAAACACCACAAAAAACATACTTGAACTCATCTCACAAATCAACAAAGAGCTTGGCATAAGCGTTGTGCTGGTTACGCACGAAATGGAAGTTGTCAAAGAAATCGCCCAAAGGGCTGTGCTGCTTGAACGCGGTAAAATCATCGGCAGCGGGCAAATCCACGAGCTTTTTTTAAAGCCAAACGAAAAAATGCGTGAATTTTTGGGCGAAAACGAGCTTTCAAGCGTGCTGCCAAAGGACGGCGTGAATGTCAAGCTTTATTTTCCAAAAGAAGTGGCGCAAAAACATATCATCACACAGATGGCAAGGGAGTTAAATATCGATTTTAGCATAGTTTGGGGCAAGATAGAAAAGCTAAACGGCGTTGCATTAGGCAACCTTGTCATCAACATAGCGCAAAAAGATAAAGAAAAAGTGCTTGACTTTATCGACAAAAACGGCGTTTTGTGGGAGCTGGCAAAGTGAGTTTTGATGTGAATTTTTTAAATTTTGGGCGAAAATTCAGCACGAATTTTGTTTTGATTTTAGCAAAGGCGTGAATTTTTAGCAAATTTTGCAAAATTTATAAATTTTTAAGCGAAAAATTAACAAAATTATAGCCATAATGTCATAAATCCAAATTTAAAATGGACAAATTTTGAAAGCAAGTGCTGTAAATTTGGCAACTTTTGTAAATGTTTTGTGTCATCGTAACGCAACGCCTTTAAGCGTGGCGGTGCTTGCGCCTTGTGCTTGGGGCGTGTGGTTGCGTGGCAAAGCGCGCTTTTTGGGGCGCAATGGAGCGTGGCAAGGTGCGCTAAATTCGGCAAAACACAATATGGCGAGTTTGACAATGAAACGGCAAAGCGCGACAAAACTCAATGGCACAGCAACAAAATTCAGCATAACAAATTTATCAAGGCAAGCACAGCAAACGGCGCGCATAGCACAACGAATTCAACGAAATACGGCGAATTTGGTAATGCAAACAGCGCAAAGGCGTTATTTTGTGAGTGAAAAAATGCACGACATAGCAAACACGGCAAATTCAGTGTGGCAAGTGTTTTCGGACAAAACAACGCTGGCGACACCGCAAATTCAGCACGGAGAAAATGGAGTAATATTTGCGGGCAAAGCAGACAAAGCGAAAATGGAGCAATGTTTGTTGGGCGAAACGGGCAAGGCAAAAATGGGACAGTGTTTGGGCAGGGGACTTCTCTCTCGTTGCTCGCAACTTTGTGGCACGCCTTTGCGTTAAATTTAAAGGGCTTTTTTACTCATTTCATCGTAGTTTTTTCTCATCTTTTTGCTTACAAAAGGCATTTTTTAGGATATTTTGCTTTTTTTAAATTTTTAAATGCTTTGTTTTTTGGGCTTTTGTGTCCTTTTTGTCATTTTGAGCGGAGTGCGTTAGCACAAAGCGAAAAATCCACAGAATTTAAGACACACTTTAAATTTAAGGTAAAAAATCCACGCTTTAAAGGTGCAATTAGCACTTTAAATTTGTGGATACTTCGCTTTCTTACGAAAGCTCAGTATGACAAGGGTTTTAAGGCATAAAAAAAGCGAGAGTGTTCTCGCCTTTTTTGTTTGTTCGCAAAGTCAGCGTATCCTTGCTTTGAAATGCTTTTACACTAACAAAGTCTTTGTCTAGTCCTAAAAAGTCCTAGACAAGTGAAAGGCAACTTTCAGTATTTAAAAGCCGCCTAGACAAGCGAAAGCAAGCTTTCAGCATTTAAAAAGTTACTTTCGCAAAGTCGGTTCGTCTACGACAAAAGGCAAAGTAAGTCCGTTCTCTGTGTTTTTATGGATTCTTCGCCTTGCTTTCGCAAGGCTCAGAATGACAAGAAAGAAACCCTTGTGTTTAAGGGTTTCTTTTGTTGCGAAAAGGCAACTTTCAGTATTTAAAAGTCGCCTTTCAAAGTCCGCTTTCTGTTTTGTGGATTCTTCGCCTTGCTTTCGCAAGGCTCAGAATGACAAGAAAACCTCAAATACCAAAAAATAGTATTTAAAAGTCGCCTAGACAAGCGAAAGCGAACTTTTAGCATTTAAAAGTTGCTTTCGCAAAGTCGGTTTGTCTTTATGCAAAGCAACCTTATCAGTATTTAAAAGTCCCTTCGACAAAGACGGTGCGTCCGCGTCCAAAGACAAAGCGGTTTTCATTCACGGCGGCGGAGCGGTCGTTGTTGTAGTAGTCGTAGTAGACTGTGTCAAAGACATTTTTCACGCCTGCTGTGAAGGTCCCCATACCCTTGTTTATGCCTATTGTCAAGCCAAAGTCGCTTATGAGATAGGGTTTGAGTTTGAGCGGGTCATCATTTTCGATTGTATATCTTGGGTTAGCAGTCGCTCCATTGTCTTTCGCATACTTTGTAACGATTTGTTGGTTGCCGTAGATGGAGTTTTGCAGCCATACGGCTAGGCTCACATTGACTATTTCTAAGAAACCACTCACATCCACACTCGCCCCAAAGGTTCCCTTGTAGTCGTAGGTGTAAGGCATAGTCTCCCAGCCCTCGCCTTGGTCTTTTTCGGCTTTAAGATACATAAAGCTTTCATTAAAGCGAATCATTCCGTTAAAAAGGATTTGCTCTAAGGCTACTTCTCCACCTAAACGGCGTGATTTGTCGTAGTTGCCCACGGTTAGTCCTGAGTAGGTGTCGCCCTCAAAGTAAAATTCATTTTGGCTTGCGGTGTAAAAGACATTTGCGCTAAACAAAAGCGCGCTTATGTCTATGTCCATAAAGCCAGCGGGGATTATGCGTTTGCCGATGATTTCTTTCCAGCCAAGTTCAGCGGTGTAGTAGGTTTCATTTTTTAGCTCAGGCGTGCGATACATAAAATGAAAGACTATCGGGTCAGTAGCTCCTATATCCTCTTTGTCAAAGCCGTTTCCGTTTGTTTTCATATCTATGTAACCAAAGCGTTGGAGCATAGCCCAAGCAGGTGGGGTTATGTAGCCTAGCTCGCCTCTTGCATAAATCGCGCCCGTTTGGGAGTATTTAAAGACAGGGGCGACTTCGCCGATGAAGTTGTCGTGGTTCTTTTTATACTCGGCTGTGGGGTTGTTTCTTGGGTCGTTATCATCAGAGATTTGGTCTCTTACAAAGACACCTGTATTGTTTTCGCCGCCTTTGTTGGCTTGTGTGCCATCCGCATTTGTGAAAATCATTCTGTTGGCTTTGTATTTGTCATCAGCCTTGACATTATAATTTTTCATCTCATAGCGAGCACCAGCCATAAAAGAAAACTGCGGGTTGAAGTCGTATTTTTCTATCGCATAAACCCCAGCGGTGATGACATTCATTTTTAATTTATCATCTAACCAAGCCTCCGTAGCACGATATGTGGCTGTTCCCCCTATGCCGCCGTTAGTAGTGCCTTTTATCCAAGGGATAGCTGAGCGTAGGTATTGTTTAGGGTTTCGTTCGCTCATCTCATACTGCCCGCTTAAACCAAAGACAAAAAAGCCGTTTTGGTGTTTCCAGTTTATCTCAGTTTTGCCGCCGAATTTCATTTCGGTGAAAGTGGAGCCGTTTTGTTCTAGGTAGGGCTGCTGTCCGTCTATGCCATCAACTATGGGGTTAATGTCAGTTCTGCCCGCTGGCAAAGGACGGGGCATATACCAAGAAGGGTCATAAACAAGTCCTTGTGCGGTTGGTTTAGTTTGTCCCAAAACAAAAACAGGCACGGCAATGGCGTATTTGTCAAATTTAATGCGCTCATAAGCCATAAAGGCATCGGCGTTAAACTGCAACCTAGTGGCTAAATCGCTTGTGTAGCCTACTACTGCTGAGCCACGAAGTGTGGTGGTCTCTATCTCGCCATCGCCTTTTATGGAGCGCGTAGTTTTGTCTGGCTCAAAGCTAGGCACTGCCAAAGCATTGATTTGTCTATTAGCTACCGCCCCAGTCGCTTTGTAGGAAAGGCGTGGTTAAAATAGCTTGTTCTATCGCCTCACTATCCATAAAGCTATTGTAAGGCGTGGTTTTGGTTTTGCCGTAAAAGAAATCAATGTCCGCATCGATTTGCTGTCCTAGCCCAAGTGGCACGGTCGCGCCTAAAACGGCTTGTTCGCCTAAAAAGCTGTCATCTTCACGCGGTCCGCCTAAAACGCTTGCGGCAAGTCCAGCATTGACATTTGCAAAGCCTAAATTCTCAGCCGCTTGCGCAAAGGCGTTGAAGCTATTGCCCTTGCTTGACACGGTATTGACATAGCCACCACCTACTAAAAAGTAAGGGTTTTGGCGTTTTGAAGTGATGACATTTATAGTGCCGCCCTTTGTGCCTGCGCCATACTGCACTGAACCGCTGCCGGGGAAAACTTCTATCTCTTGGATAAGAGACGGAATGATAGTGTTTATGGGCATCGGCACATAGTAAGTATCAAGCGGTGTGGTCGGAATGCCGTTGATGTAAAGCTTAACGCCGTTAGCCGCGAGCCTGCCTTGTCCGCGCAAGTCGAAACTCTGTCCAAAGCCCGCTGTGTTGGTAATCATAACAAAGGGAATGTAACGGAGCGCGCTTTCAGTGTCGCGTGCGCCACGAATGGCGGCTGCGTCTGCGTGGAAGACATTGTGGTTAAGGTAATCAAGCTCGCTGGGCATAAGTCCCATCTGCTCTTCTTTGCCTCGCTGTCCTTCTTTAAAGGCTGTAACCTCGCTGTTTTCAAGTTTGAGCGTGGATTTAGCTTTGGCTTGACGCGTGCGCTTTTTGTTAGTCGCTTTTTTGCGTGCTGTGGTGTTGAGTGCTGCTTTGTTAGCTGTGGCGGGTCGTTTGGTAACTGCTCTTTTAGCAGCCCCCCCCCCCCGTGCTGGTGCAGCAAAAGCCTCAGTGATGAAACCTGCGCTAAAAAGCACAAGAGTGATGATGAGAAGTAGTCTTTTCATCGTATGTCCTTTCGTAAAATAGGCGAATTCGTTTCGCCGTGGTTTTGGTAAGGCTCGCAACGCGTTTGGTTGTCGTTTGAGCGTAGCGAAGTGTCCTAAAATATGGATACTTCGCTACGCTCAGTATGACAAAAGCCGTGGCGTTGGTGTCTTACTGACTTTTGGTTGCTCGGCTTGCCTTGCTTTTGGCTTTTTGGCTCTTGTGAGCGCACTTTTGAGCTGGCTCGGCTTTTTTGGCTCGGCTCGCTTGTTGGGCTTGCACTTGCTCGGGCTTGCCTTTCGCTTTGTTTTTATGGCTCGCTTTTTGGGCGAACTTGGCTTTGCTCGGCTGGCTCGGTTCGCTTTTTGAGCAAACTTTGCCTTGCTCGCTCGGCTCGCTGTCATTTTGAGCGTAGCGAAAAATCCATACTTTGATTTTATGGATACTTCGCTACGCTCAGTATGACAAGGATTTTGTCATTTTGAGCCTTTTGCAAAAAGGCGAAAAATCCACGCTTTAAGGTGCAATTCGCACTTTAAATTTATGGATACTTCGCTAACGCTCAGTATGACAAGTAACCTTGTCGTTTTTCGTTATGACAAGTCCAAATGACAAAGCAAACCTTGCTTTTGTGGCTCTGCGCTTGCTTTTGCTACTGCGAAACCGCCGCAAAACCGCCGTCTTTGCTTGCCGCAAAGGGCGTGTGCGCTTGCTGTAATGCGTTTAGACAGACACGGCTTTGCAAACAAATTTTTAATACGATGAAATTATAATACAATTTTTCACTTTTGCGGCAGAAATTTGCAAATTTTTTCAAAAAAGTGTTACGAAAAATCACAAAAAAGGGCTTCAAAGGCTGAAAATAAGGGCTGGGGGGGGGGCTTTTGTGTTTTTGTGAAATTTTTTGGGGCTTTGTTTGGGTTTGGGAAATTTTTTTGGGTTTGTTGAATTTTTTGGCTTTGTTTGGAATGTGTTGAGAAATTTTCTTGGAATTTGTTTATTTTTTTCAAATTTTTGGGGAGATTTTGAATTTGTTTGGAAATTTTGAATTTTGTGGAGATTTTTTGGATTTTGGAATTTTTGAAAAATTTTAAACCTTTGTCATTTTGAGCATAGCGAAAAATCCAAAGAATTTAAAATTTATGGATACTTCGCTACGCTCAGTATGACAAGATAGAACGACAAAGAATTTGTCATTTTGAGTGTAGCGAAAAATCCATACTTTAAAAGTGCAATCCGCACTTTAAATTTAAGGCTGAATTTAAATCAGCCTACTCCGCAAACTGCGGAGAGTGGATACTTCGCTGCGCTCAGTATGACAAAATTTAAGATATTTTCTTTTATCCAAAAGTCAGTATGACAATGGAAAATAAATCGGTAAGACAAAACAAATCAGTATGACACAAAGAGTGTTTAGTATGACAAATTTACGCTTTTGCTGAATTTTTAGGAGTAAAACGCTATTTTTTGGCTATGCTGTGCAGTTTTGCCACTTTTTCATCATTTAGCTTGCAAGGGCGAAAATTTACAAAATGGCATAAATTTTCTAAAACTTAACTTAAATTTTGTAAAATTCACTTTTTAGGGCAAAATTTACGCAAAAATTCGCAAAAAAGGGCAAACAATGCTTGAAAAAATTTTAGACAACTTTATGATGATTTTGTATCCAGCCTTGCTTGAAACGCTCTATATGAGCCTTGTTTCGACTTTTTTGGGCTTTTTGCTCGCTATAATCCCGGGCGTTTTGCTTGCGATTTGGGACAAGGGCGGCTTGCGCGAAAACCCCGTTGCTTACAACACTTTGGACTTTTTCGTCAATATCGTGCGTAGCTTTCCTTTTATCATCTTAATCATCGTGCTGATGCCACTTACGCGCATTATCGTTGGCACAAGTATCGGCACTACCGCTACTATCGTGCCGCTCACGCTTGGCATAGCCCCATATTTGGCGAAGATGATAGAAGCAGCCCTTAAAGAAGTCGATGGGGGCATTGTCGAAGCGGCTAAAAGCTACGGAGCGAGCGACACACAAGTCATTTTTAGGGTAATGTTCGTGGAGAGTTTGCCAAGCCTGATAAACGGCATAACGCTCACGCTCATCATCGTGGTGGGCTTTTCAGCTATGGCAGGCACCGTTGGCGGCGGCGGGCTGGGCGATGTGGCGGTGCGATACGGCTACCAACGCTTTCGCACGGACATTATGATAGAAACCGTCGTGCTGCTGCTCGTGCTGGTGCAGTTCATACAAATGTGCGGTAATGTGCTTTACAAGATGACGAAAAAATGAGCCTTTGAACGAGTTTTGCACGCAAAGGCTTAAATTTTGATTAAATTTTTATCAAATTTTTTGCAAAATTCAGCAAAAATTTAACAAAAAAATGTAAAATTCACGCACATTTTACCCAAAAAGGACAGCATTATGCAAAAACTTTTCAAATTTGCCCTAGCATTTGGGCTTTTGGCTTTTATCGGTTGTGGAGATACAGCGGATAAAAAAGGCGGCGAGGCAAACGCCAGCGCAAACAACGCCAGCGCAGTGTCTCAAACCATCACCGTAGGCGCGACACCCGTGCCACACGCTGAAATTTTAGAATTCGTCAAGGCGGATTTGGCAAATGAGGGCTTTGAGCTTGTCGTTAAGGAATTTAACGACTATGTCCAACCCAATCTAGCCACTGACAGCGGGGAGCTTGATGCGAATTTCTTTCAGCATATCCCTTATTTAGAGGAATTTAACAAAAACAAAGGCACTGCACTTGTCAGCGTAGCGGGCATTCACTTAGAGCCTATGGGCGTGTATTCACGCAAGCATAGTAGTTTTACGATTTCAAGCGATGGCGTAAGCATTGCCGTGCCGAACGACCCGACAAACGAAAGCCGTGCGCTTGACATTATCGCTAAAACAGGTGTAGTTACTTTCAAGGAAAGTGCGCTTAAAACGCCGCTTGACATTGTAAGCAACCCTAAAAACATTGTTTTTAAGGAACTTGAAGCCGCTCAAATGCCACGAGCTTTGGACGACACGGACTTTGCCGTGATAAATTCAAATTTCGCAATGGCAGCAGGGCTTAAACCAACCAAAGAAGCCCTTGTTATGGAGGATAAAAGCAGCCCTTATGTGAATGTGCTTGTAGTGAAGGCGGGCAACGAGGAAAGTGCTAAGACAAAGGCGCTCATCAAGGCTTTGCAAAGCGAAAAGGTGAAAGCCTTTATCGATGAGAAGTATCAAGGCGCAGTGGTGCCAGCGTTTTAGTGGCTTTTCGGCTCTTTTCGGGGAGTTTGTCAAAAGCTCAATCGACAGACTTTAATGTCTAGTCTCAATCGCTTTTGACTTCACAACCCCGAAAATAACTCGAAAATTCTTCGCCTTTGTTTAAGCATTTGGCGCGAATTTTCATAATCAAATTTCGCATTTTGCGTGAATTTGTTTGACAAAAGGCGTGAATTTAAGCGCAAAATTCACGCCGCAATGCTATTTTTCAAAAGGAAATATGATGAAAAAACTTCTCTTAATCCTTGCCTTGCTCTTTGCAAGTGCAGGCGCAAAGGACGATAAAACCATCACTATCGGCGCGACACCTGTGCCTTTTGGCGAGATTTTGGAATTTGCTAAACCCTTGTTTGCGAAAAAGGGCTATGAGCTTAAAATCGTGGAGTTTAACGACTTTGCCATTCCAAATGTAGCCCTAAATGACGGCGAGCTTGATGCGAATTTCTTTCAGCACAAGCCTTATTTGCAGGCGTTCAACGACAACAAAGGCACGAAACTCGTGGCGATAAACAGCGTGGCTATCATTCCTATGGCGATTTACTCAAAAACGCTTAAAAGCCTTGATGAGCTTAAAAACGGCGCAAGCGTGAGCGTGCCAAACGACCCGAGCAACGAAGACAGGGCTTTTGAGCTGCTGCAAAAGGCGAAACTCATCACGATGAAAGCCACAAAGGATTTCAAAAGCCCAGCGGACATAGCCACTAACCCTAAAAAGCTTAAATTTAGGGAGCTTGAAGCCGCCCAACTGCCCCGCTCGCTTGATGATGTGGATATCGCCCTTATCAACGCAAACTACGCGCTTGATTTTGGGCTAAATCCTACCAAAGACTCGATTTTTGTGGAGGATAAAAACAGCCCCTATGCTGTCTTTTTTGTCGTGCGCGAAAAGGACGCTCAAAGTGCGAAGACAAAGGCGATAAACGAAATTTTGCGAAGCAAGGAAGTGAAAGAATTTATCCTTAAAAAATATAGTGGCAATGTCGTGCCGACTTTTTAGGCTTTGTTTTGGCAAAATTTGCGCTCAAAAGGGCGAGCGTTAAGCAAAAGTGAGTATCATTAAGCAAAGGTTTGATGATGAAAAAGGTTTTTTTGTGCTTACTTTTGTGTTTGGCAAGTGCCTTTGGGCTGGGCGAAGAGGCAAATGTCGAGCAGGTGAAATTTGCCCTAGCCCAAGAATTTAAGGCGCAAAATCCTAAAATCATCATTCACAATGTCGAGCTACACACGGCTACACTGCCTAAAAATTTCAGCGCTTATGAATTCATCAAACTTGGCGAGGGCAACTTCGTCAAGGCAAGCGGGTATTTAAGGGCTGAGTTTAAAACGCCCGAAAATATCAAAAAAAATGTCTTTTTTCGTTATTTTGTGAAAGGCAAACTTGAAATTTTGCGAGCTAACAAAGACTTGTCAAGGGGCGATATTTTGGAGGCTAGCGACTATAATATCATTTTTTATGACTTTGACAAAGTGCCGCTGGGGGCTATCGAAAAAGACGATGATTTAGACCTTGTGGCGCGAACGAGCGTGCGAAAAAACACGATTTTGAAAAAAAATATGTTTAAGGCAAATCATCTTGTGAAAAAGGACGCTAAAATGAAAGCCGTGCTTGATGATGGCGAGGTAAAGATGAGCGTAGATGTAAGCGCGCTTGAAGCTGGCAACAAGGGCGACACGATAAAGGTAAAAACAAAAGACGGCAAGGTTTTGCAAGCCATAATTGTCGGCAAAAATCAAGTGAGTTTGCAATGACAAGCATTTGCGCTGAATTTATTTAGCAAATGAGTGGCTAAATGAATTTTGTGGCGTAAATGTAGCAAAAAAGCGAGTGTAAGATGAAAATTTTAGTCGGTTTAAGCGGAGCAAGTGGCGTGGAGCTGGGCTTTTGCTTGCTTAATGCTTTGGAAAAATTTACGCAAAATGATGAGATTTTTGCCATCGCGAGCAAGGGCGCAAAAATGAGCTTTTTGGCGGAGAATTTAAATTTTAATTTTTGTGAAAAAAACGAAGTGTGGCAGGCTGAAAATTTAGGCTTAAAAAACAAAATGCGTGAATTTGAGAGCGAAAATTTAGCAAATACTCATCGCAAACTTGCAAATAAAGCGTGGCAGGCTGAAAATTCACAGCTTACAACCCCAAATTTTCAAAACCCACAAAGCGATTTTAGCGACAAAAATTCACACGCAAAAAAGCAAAAAAGCGAATTTAAAGCACAAAATTTAAACGCAAATGATGAATTCATCGCCCTTTGCAAAGAAAAATTTGAGCTAAAAAAAACTCAGTTTTTAGACGATGAAAACCTAGCCGCAAGCGTGGCGAGTGGCTCATTTGGCATAAATGCTACCATCATCGCGCCTTGTTCTTTAAACACTTTGGCAAAGATAAAGCACGGCTTTGCCGACACGCTCATCACAAGGGGCGCAGCCGTAGCCCTGAAAGAGCGCAAAAAGCTCATTTTGTGCGTGCGCGAAATGCCCTTTTCCACGCTCGCGCTCAAACAGATGACAAAGCTGTCCAAAATGGGCGCTATCATCGCCGCACCCGTGTATGCGAGCTATTTTAAGGCGCAAAATTTAAGCGATTTGCAAAATTTCATCATCGGCAAGTGGCTTGATTTGCTCGAAATCCCGCACGATTTATACCAAAAATGGGCGTGAGATTAAATCTTTTGCTAAAATTTTAGCAAAAGTTTAAATTCTTGTGCCATTTTTATTTAAATTGCCGCGCCTTTGTCGTTAATGTTTTTAAGATAATCAAGCATTATTTGACTTGCTAGTTAGTGATTTTGTTTTGTTTTCTTTTTCTTATAAAGCCAAACACGCCAAATATCCACAACACTAATGTAGTGATAGCCCAAGTAGCAAGCACTATATTCCCACTCAAATCAAGGGCAAAACTCACTACAATCGCTATCCCAAAACCGCCCAAAAGCCCTAAAAACAAACGCATAAAAATCGAAATAACGCTGATTTGTTTTCTTTTGTTGATAAAATTTAACACCCAAAGCACGATGGTAGCGACAACCCAAGCTGTCAGTATATTTGTATAATCTTTAAACCAAAGCTCAATACTGCTAGCCCATTGAGCTTTGATTATTTCGTTTATTGTTCCACTCACAACACCTAACATAAGAGCCGTCAAAGCGCCTACCAAAGCCCAAAAAAGCAAGCTCGGCAAAGATAAAAATTCATTTGCTAATTGAGCCTGTGTTAGTGCTATGTTGTCAGCCTGTGTTAAGTGGGGGTTGTAGTTTTCGATTATTTTGTTTTGTTTGTCTTTGTAGTTTGCCATTGGCATCTTTATAAAGCATTTAAGAGATGTTACTCCAAAAAAACGCACCAAACAGAAAAGCACCTATTGCTGTTATAGAATCTGCTCTCACAAATGTCATCACCTGACTAAGAAGCCAAAATGCTCCACAAGCAAGTAGAATTCCCCATATAAGATAAGCCCACATAGGAGCTAATTTATCTCTAATAAAATAATTTCTTGTAAAATTTTTAAGCGTTTGAACCTCATAGTATCCGCCACTTGGTGCAGCGTAAAAAACGACTGCATCGCCATCTCTTAAAGGATAGTCGCCTTTGAGCTTAAAGCCCATATTGCCTATATCAAAGGTAGTGTAGTGGCTGTGTGTTGTGTTTATCGAGCCGCTTACACTTTGAGTAAAAGCAGTCGTTGTGATTTTGCCACTTGTGGTTGAAAGCACGCCTTGATTGCAATTGCTCACAACGCCTTGAAAAAGCTGTCCCGCTTGAAAAAGTTGTCCCATAGTATGTCCTTTGTAAAGAAAAAATTCTTAAATTTTTAAATCTTTTGAGAAAGAGTTTAAAAAATTAAGATGAGCTAATAATAATGCCCCCCCCCCAACGAAGAGTAAATGAAAGATGAAATTTTGCAAATTTTTTGAAATTTTTTAAATTTTCTTTGCAAAAATTTAAAACCGTGCAAAAATTTATAAATTTAAGCCATAAATTTGGGCGCAAATTCAGCAAATGCCCTTTGATGAGCGTGAATTTTAAACTTATAGTCGCTAAAATTCATCAAAATTAAATCAAAAAATTTATAAAACTTGATTGACTTGCACTAAACTTTATGTTATAATTGCCGAAATTTTTGTAGTTTTAAAGGATAAAGAGTTTATGAGTAGCAGTTTATACGAGACTTTGGGCTTGCAAAAGGGCGCAAGCAGCGATGAGATAAAAAAAGCATACAGGCGACTTGCTCGCAAATATCACCCCGACATTAACAAAGAAAAAGGCGCTGAGGATAAATTCAAAGAAATCAACGCCGCTTATGAGGTTTTGAGCGATGAAAAAAAGCGCGCTCAGTATGACAGGTATGGCGACTCTATGTTTGGCGGGCAAAGTTTTAGCGACTTTACGCGAAGTGCTGGCGGAGCGGATATGAGCGACATTTTAAATGAGCTTTTCCGCAACTTTGGGGGCTTTGGCGGAGGCGGCTTTAAGGCTGGTGGCTTTGGAGCGGGCTTTGGCTCAAATGCTGGCTTTTCAGGTGGCTTTGGGGCGGATTTAGACATAAATGCTGAAATCCTAATCCCCTTTGACATAGGCGTTTTGGGCGGAGAGCAAAGCATAAAAGTAAATAACGAAAGCATTAAAATCAAAATCCCGCACGGTATCAAAAACGGCGAAAAGCTGAGAATTCGGGGCAAGGGCAAGGCTTATGGAGGACAAAGGGGCGATTTAATCGTGCAAGTGAAGCTTGGCGCAAGCGCAGAGTATGAAAGGGACGATGATGACTTATACAAAAAGTGCGACATTTCCCTAAAAACCGCGCTTTTTGGCGGTAGCATAAAGGTGCAAACCCCGCGCAAAGAAGTGAGTGTGAAAATCCCGCCAAATTCAAAAAACGCCCAAAAAATTCGGCTCAAAGGATACGGCGTGCAAAACCGCAAGAGCGACATTTACGGCGATATGTATCTTACTTTAAATGTGGTGCTGCCAAATTTGGACGATTTAGACGATAAGCTAAAAAAAATGCTAGAAGAAAAGCTGCCATAAGGCTTTGCACAAAGGCAAAAGGCTGGCAAAACAAAGCCCTATAAGAAAGGATAAAAATGGAACACAACTACGATGAACCCGTCTATCTCATAAGCGTTGTGGCAAAGGTTTTAAGCATTCACCCGCAAACTTTAAGGCAATACGAGCGCGAGGGACTTGTAGAGCCAAGCCGCACGGACGGCAAAATGCGCCTTTACTCGCAAAAGGACATTGACCGCATCAAGCTCATCTTGCGGCTTACGCGCGATATGGGCGTGAATTTAGCGGGCGTTGATGTCATCTTAAAACTCAAAACGCAAATCAGTGAATTTGAAAATTTAGTCGATGAACTGCGCCTTGAACTCCACAAAATGCAGGGCAAGCCAAATGCGGTTATCAAGCACACAAACAGCTTTGATTTGATTTTTTACGAGAAAAAAAAGCATTAAGGGCGGGCGTGGAAGCATACATTTTAATCTCCGCTTCGCTTTTTTTAGCCTGCGTGATTTTTTCTAAATTCGGCGACAGATATGGCATTCCCGTGCTTTTGATTTTTATTTTCGTGGGAATGTTTGCTGGAAGCGAGGGCGTGTTTAAAATCAACTTTGACAACGCCAAAGCCACGCAAGACATAGGAATGCTTTGCCTTATCTTAATACTCTTTTCAGGCGGCTTTAACACGAGCTTTAAAGCCGTGCGCCCCGTGCTGAAAGAGGGCATTTTGCTCGCCACGCTCGGTGTCGTGCTTACAGCTGCTGTGGTGGCTGGAATTTGCCATTTTATCTTGCAAATTCCTACAAATGACGCCTTGCTTTTGGGCGCTATCATCAGCTCCACAGACGCTGCTGCCGTCTTTGCCATAATGCGAAGCAAGGGGCTAAAACTCAAAAACAACATAGCCCCGCTTTTGGAGCTAGAAAGCGGCTCAAACGACCCGATGGCGATATTTCTTACCATAGCGGCTATTGAGATGATAACCCTTTCACAAATGCCGAGCCTAACGCACTTTTTGCTTACGATGACAAGTCAGTTTGTGCTGGCTTTCATCTGCGCTTATGTTTTTGGCATTTTAATGCCGCTCATCATCAACAAAATCAAGCTCGGTTCAAGCGGGCTTTACCCCGTTTTCACGCTCTCTTGGGTGCTTATCGCCTTTGCTTTGAGTCAAAAAGTCGGTGCGAATGGGTATTTGTGTGTGTATTTGATGGGCATAGTCGCGAACACAAAGGAATTTGTCGGCAAAAGGGGGCTTGTGGGCTTTCACGAGGGCGTGGCGTGGCTAGCGCAAGTGGTGATTTTCGTTACTTTGGGCTTGCTTGCTACGCCATCAGAGCTTGGAAATGTCGCTGTGGTAGGGCTTGGCGTGGCTTTTATCATAATGTTTGTCGCCCGTCCTGTGGCGGTTTTTGCAAGCCTTGTTTTTTGCCCTAAATTCAGCGCAAAAGAAAAACTTTTCATCTCGTGGGTAGGGCTTCGCGGCACCGTGCCTATTATACTTGCGACTTATCCGCTTGCTGCTGACATAGAAAGTGCGCCCTTTATTTTTAATGCGGTGTTTTTCATCGTGCTTGTGTCCGTGCTTTTGCAAGGTATCACGCTTAATCCTTTGGCTAAAATTTTAGGGCTAAATGACACAGACGAAAAGGCGTTAAGCACGAATTTACCTATATCTTACAGCACTTTTAGGCAGTATATGTTAAAAGAGGATTCTAGCGTCATCGGCAAAAACATAGCTGAGCTGAATTTAAGCGGGGATTTCATCATACTCATCGTAAAAAGAGATGGCGAGTATATCAAGGCTAGCGGTTCGCTCATCTTTGAGCCAAACGACTTGCTACTCATACTTTGCGATGATGGAGAAGTTTTTGAGGAAAATATCCGCAACTTTGAGCCAGAGCAGCAATGAAAAATTTAAATTCACACCAAAAATTCAAAGGACAAGCCAAATGAAAGGCGCAAATTTAGGCATTAGCAAGGCAAGTGAAAAAGCCGCTCGCACCAAATACATAAGAAATTTAGAAAAATTTTACAGCGCCGCCGTGCTAGCCTTAAAAAAAGAAAATTTTGATGAAAAATTGTTTTGCGAAAGGGCGACAAAAAATGCGCAAATTTTTGACAAAAGCCCAGCGGTGCAGCTGAATTCCACTTACACCAAAGAGCTTGAACGCTTTGTCAATGCTTGCTTGAATTTTTCAAGCCAAAGCGAGCTAGTAAGCCTTGCTAACGCACTTAGCAAGCTCAAAAACGCGCAAAATTACAAAAAAGACAAGCACAAAAAAAGGGCAAATGATGACAGCAGTGATTTTTGATATGGACGGCACGCTGATAAACAGCGCAAACGCCATTTGTATGGCGGTAAATGAAATCCGCGCGGACTTGAATTTAGCTCCATTAGAGCATAAATTTATCGTAGAATGTGTCAATACGCCGGGCAAGGACTGGGCGAAAATCCTTTATAATATCGACAATTTCACGCATACAAGTTTCAAAGAGGGCTTTGAACGCTATTTTGTCAAGCATTACAAACAAAGCGTGGTGCTTTATGATGGCGTGGCGGAGCTTTTAGCGTGGCTAAAAGAGCAAAACGCCTATCTTGCCATAGCTACAAACGCCCCGCAAAGCTCACTCACAGCGGTTTTGGACAAGCACGGGATTTTGGGCTTTTTTGACAAGATTTTGGGCGTGAGCTTTGGTATAGAGCCTAAACCGCACCCGATGATGCTTGATTTAATTCGCGATGAGGCTCGCATTTTAGGGGACAAAAGCGGCAACGCCTTGCGAACTTGCGTTTTTGTGGGAGATAGCTTAAAGGACAAAGAAGCCGCCTTTAACGCTAAAATGCCCTTTTTGCACGCAAAATGGAGCGAAAGTGCTGAGCTAAATAGCGATTTTAGCCCCGCTTTAAATACAAATTTCAGCGTTGAAAAGGGCGAAAATTTAAGCCAAAAGGCTGAATTTGCAAGCGAATTTAAGCTAAATTCAAACACTTTTTGCAACGCAAACGAACTAAAAAACTTACTGCAAGGCATTTTGGGGTAATGAATTTAGCCTTTTTGCCCTTGCAAAATTTATCCGCAAAGCTCGCATTTGCAAGGCTTAACTGCAAATTTTACAACAAGGTGCTTTTAAATTTTGCTAAAATTTGATATTATTTTCGTTTTTTAAGCTTTTTATCAGCTTAAAATGCTATAATTGCCCTTTTAATTCTACCAATCAGGAGGTCTCAAATGGCTTTGGATTCGGCTAAAAAGGCTGCCATAGTGGCAAAATTCGCCCAAAAAGACGGCGACACAGGCTCTACACAGGTGCAAGTTGCCTTGCTGAGCGCGCGCATAAGCGAGCTTACCGAGCATCTTAAAACCTACAACAAGGACTTTTCATCGCGCTTGGGGCTTTTGAAGCTTGTCGGGCGCAGAAAAAGGCTTTTGGCGTATCTCAAACGCAAGGATTATGCCAGCTACTCTAAAATCGTGGCTGAGCTAAATTTGCGCGACAAATAAGCGCTCATTGCTTGAATTTGGGCTAAATTTGCTTAAATTCAAGCTTAATGATGCTTTTTGCGCGCTTTGTTTGAATTTGCGCTGAATTTTGAGTAAATTTTGGCTTTTAAACACCGCTTTTGATGAGAAATTTAGCTTTTTTTGGGTGGCGTGCTTGATTTAAGCGTGCTGAGTGAGTTAAATTTAAGCGATAAAAGGCTTTTGCAAGGCTAAATTTAGCCCAAATGCTAAATTTTAGCGCAAAAAAGGGCAAATTCAGCAAAATTCAGCCCGCAAGCAAGGCAAATTTGGCTTTTAAGGCTTTTGGAGAAAAAATGGATTTCATATTTTCGCAACTTCCCTACGCGCTTATCGGTATCGTTTCAGGCATTACTTCTGGGCTGTTTGGCATAGGCGGAGGTATGGTTATCGTGCCTTTTGCGCTGGCTTTTGGCATAAGCTCACACCACGCCATAGCGATGAGTGTCGTGCAGATGATTTTTTCATCGGTGTTTGGCTCGTATCTTAACTACAAGAAAAAAAATCTCAATCTCAAAGACGGGCTTTTCGTAGGCTTTGGCGGGCTTATCGGGGCTAGTTTTAGCGGTATAGTGGTGAATTTGTTTTCCGACATTACGCTTACAGCCGTGTTTTTGGGCGTTAGCATTGTCTTTTTTCTCAAATACTTCTTTGGCGTGAAAAATGTAGTGGTCCAAAGTCAAAAAAGCAAGCTCACCAAACAGCTCATACTTGTGTGCGCTGGGGCTTTCACGGGCGTTTTTGCGATTTCACTTGGCATAGGCGGAGGGTTGCTTATCGCTCCGATTTTGGGGTATTTTTTGGGCTATGACAGCAAGCAAGTTACGCGTTTGGCACTCTTTTTTGTGATTTTTGCAAGCGTTTCTGGCAGCTTGTCCTTTTACAGAGAGGGCGTTATCGATGAAAGTGTGATTCAAAATGGCGTGAGCGTGGGGCTTGGCTCGCTTTTGGGCGTTTTCATCGGTATAAAAATAATCGAAAAAATGAAACTCAACTCCCACCGCATAGCACTTTTGTGCGTGTATAGCTTTTCTATCATAATGACAGCTGTGGGCTTAGCGCGAAAGTTTTTGGGCGCATAAACGATGAAATGCTCGCATTGTAGGTTGGATTTTGATGAAAGGCAAATGCTCGAAAAAGATGGGCATTTTTTTTGCTGCACGGGCTGTGAGGCGGTGTTTGAGCTGGTGCAAAGCAAGGGGCTTGGGGACTTTTACGAAAGACTTGGCAAAAACAGCCTTGAACCTGTGAATTTCAAGCAGAATTTAGGCGTATTTGACAGCTTTGTGCGCCCTACAAATGAGGGTTTTAGCGAAATTCATCTTGTGATAGATGGCATTTTTTGTGCTGCTTGCGTGTGGCTTAACGAAAAAATTCTCATCGAAGAACAAGGCGTCATCGAAGCTAGTGTCAATCCACTCACACACAAAGCCCGCGTAGTCTTTGATGAAAGGCAGGTGAGCTTAAAGCGCATTTTAACGCTCATACAAAGCATAGGCTACAAGCCAAGTGCTTATGACCCCTTAAAACAAGAGCAAAAAGCACTCTCCACAAAGCGCGAATTCTACTCAAAGCTCGTTGTCGCCGTAGCTTGTGTGATGAATGTTATGTGGATAGCCGTAGCCAAATACGCGGGTTTTTTTAGCTTAATGGACGCTCAAACTAAGGACATACTAAACTTTGCCGAATTTGTGCTGGCTTCACCTGTGCTTTTTTACACAGGCTCAGCCTTTTACAAAAACGCCTATTTTTCGCTCAAACACGGGCAAATTTCTATGGATTTTTTGGTGATTTTTGGGGCAAGCCTTGCTTATGCTTACTCGCTTTGGGCTATGTTTTCAAGGGGTGGGGAGGTTTATTTTGACTCAGTGGCGATGATAATTTGCTTTGTTTTTGTGGGCAAATACCTTGAAGTGCTGGTAAAAAAGCACGCCACAGACACGATGGACGGCTTAAACGACTTTTTAAAGGGCGAAATTTTGGTGTTTAACGGCAAGGAATTTGCCCCAAAAGATGCTTATGCGGTGCAAGTGGGCGACATTATACAGCTTAAAACAGGGGACAAAATCCTAATTGACGGCGTTTGCGTGCGCGGAGAAGCAAGCATTGATAGCTCATCTTTGAGCGGAGAGAGCGAGCCTGTGCTGGTGCAAGCTGGCACAAATATAAATTCAGCCTGCGTTGTGCTTGACGGAAGCGTGGAGTATAGGGCGTTAAAGCCTTATGCAGAATCAAAACTTAGCCAAATCATATCCTTGCTTGAACTCTCGCAAAAGCCTAAAATTCAAAGCCTAGTGGCTCAAATTGCTGTGTATTTTTCGCGCAGCGTTTTAGCGGTGGCTTTGCTTTGCTTTTGTTTTTGGTATTTTGTTAGAGAAAGTGGCGCAGAATTCGCGCTCATCAACGCTATATCAGTTTTAATCATCGCTTGCCCTTGTGCGCTCGCACTTGCCACGCCTGTTAGCAACCTCATCGCCCTTTTTCAAGCCTTAAAACTCAAAGTGCTTTTTAAAAGTAGCGACAAAATCGAAGATTTATCAAAGTGTGATTATGCTGTGTTTGATAAAACGGGCGTTTTAACGGATTTTAAACTCAAAATCGCCCGCTATGAGCTAAACCAAAAGGCAAATTTAAACGAGCTTTTTGCTTTTATAGGGCTTTCAAATCACCCCGTAAGTGCGAGCATAAGGGAGTTTTTGCAAGAAAAAGTAAGGGAGAAAAAACATTTGGAATTTAGCGCTGTTAAAGAAGTGCGCGCCAAAGGCATAAGCGCAAGGCTTAAAAACGATGAATTTATCGGCGGTAACGCTTACTTTTTACAAGAGTGTGGCATAAAAATGAGCCAAAAATTCAGCGATACGCATTTTGTTTTCGCTAAAAACGGCGAAATTTTAGCGCATTTTGAATTTGAAAGCGTGTTAAGAGCTGGCGCAAGCGAACTTATAAGCTATCTTAAAAAGATAAAAATGCCGATAAAAATGCTCACAGGCGATAATGAAAAAGCCGCGCAAAAAGTAGCCTCAAAGCTCGGTATAACGGACTTTACCGCCTTTTGTCTGCCCGAAAATAAAATGCAAGTTATAACAACTTTAAGCCAAAAGCACAAGGTGCTAATGGTTGGAGACGGCGTAAATGACGCTTTGGCTTTGCAAAATGCGGCTGTGGCGGTGAGCTTAAAGCAAGGGGCTGATTTAGCCGCGCAAAATAGCGACATTATCTTGCTAAAAAACGACTTACACGCACTCGAACAAGCCATAAGGCTATCCAAAAAAACCTTTATCATTATCAAGCAAAATTTAGCCTTTTCGCTGTGCTACAACGCTTTGACTATCCCGCTAGCGTTTGTGGGGCTGATAAATCCGCTTGTAGCCGCCGCGTCTATGTCGCTAAGTAGCGTTGTGGTTATCTTAAATGCGTTAAGGATTAGACGGTGAATAGCGTTATAATGATGATGATAGCGGTGTCGGTGTTTGTTTTTTTCATCGCTTTGGGCGCGTTTTTGTGGGCGGTGCGAAACAAGCAATTTGATGATGAGTATAAATTTACCACGCTCAATGACAGCGAAGAAGCCTTGCAAGACGCCATAAAACTTGAAAAACGCAAAAAAGAAGCGATGAAAAAGAAAGAAAAATAAATTCAAACTCAATTTGCCCTTAAAGATAAATTTTAAAAAATTCTTTAAATTTTAAGCAAATTTTAGCTAAAATTTAAGCCGTAAATTACCAAAAAGAAAGCTAAAACAATGACAAATTCACGCAAAGACAAGTCTTTATCGTCAAACAAGGCAAAAAGCAAGGCACAAAAATCGTCCGCCTTGCCAAGCCAAAACAATGAGCAAAATTCGCCCAAGCCAGCACCCACAAAAGCCAAAAAAGCACCCAAAGACAACTCCGCCACAAGAGTGCTGCTCATCATCAGAGCGCTCATCAACGGCAAAGATATGGACACTTTGAGCCAAAAGGACTTTGATTTTGACATTAGCAAACGCACCTTTCAAAGGGACATCAAAAGGGTAAGGGATTTTTTTGCCGAGCATTTTATGAGCCTGCACGCAGTCGCTAAATACATACAAAAATTCGCCCATTTAAGCGGCATAAAGGCTTTGTATCCTAGCCTTGATGAGTATTTTTTAAACGAACTTTTAGACGATAAAACAAATTTCATCTACAATGTCAAGCCAAACACCTTTGAAAGCATAGACGATGAGCGTTTTGAGAGGCTTTCAAACGCTATTTTAAGCAAGAAAATTTTGAAATTTACCTACAAAAACAAGGCAAGAGAAGTCAAGCCCTACACACTCTCGCACATACAAGGCATTTGGTATCTTATCGCTGATGAAAATGGCACGCTCAAACACTTTGCTTTTAACAAGCTCAAAGCCTTAAAATTTACCGAGCAAAAATTTCGCCCAAAGGCTGAATTTATCACGCAAATCAAAGCCCAGCAAAATTTATGGCTCACAGCTAGCCCGAAAAGTGCCACGCTCATCATCTCTTCGCAAGCCAAAGAGTATTTTTTACGCAAAAGTCTGCCTAAAAATTTTCATATCATCAAAAACGATGAAAACGCCCTTTTTGTGCGTATGTTTTATGCTTTTGAAGATGAGCTTTTCAAGCTTGTCAAAACTTGGCTGCCTTATGTGAGCGTGCAAGAAAAAGCTCTGCAAGAAAAATTTAACGAAATACTAAAAAACTACCTTAAAAACAACGACAAAACCCAACGCGCCCCAAAAAATGACTAGGCTTTTTACTCTTTGATAAAATAATCCCCGTCAAAGCTTATCAGTGAGTATTCGCGCTCTTTGCCTATGCTTTCTTTAAGCTCATCTATGCTTAAAAAGCTCAAACTATCAGCACCGATATACTCACAAACCTCGCTCGCGCTTTTGTTTGCGCTGATAAGCTCTTCAAAGGTTGGCGTGTCAATGCCGTAAATATCGGGAAATTTTATCTCAGGACAAGCCACCGCAAAGTGAATTTTACGCGCTCCTGCGTGGCGTAAAAGGGAGATGATTTTTTTAGAAGTTGTGCCACGCACTATACTATCATCAACCACGACAATCTCTTTGCCCGCAAGCACTTTGCTCATAGGATTGAGCTTTAATTTTACCTTTAAATTCCTAAGCTCTTGCGTGGGTTCAATGAAGGTGCGCCCTACATAGTGATTACGCACGATAGCCATTTCAAGCGGGATACCAAGCGCATTTGCAAAGCCAAGTGCTGCGCTCACCCCACTATCTGGCACGCCGACTACAAAATCAGCCTTAAATTCGGGCTTTGATTTAAATTTTCTTGCTAAAATTTCGCCCATTTTTTTCCGCACTTCATACACGCTTTTGCCCTCGATAATGCTATCAGGGCGCGCAAAATAAATATACTCAAAGGCGCAAATGCGTGGCGCTTGGCTTTCAAAGAGCATAATGCTTTCAAATTTGTCCTCGCCTTGCGTGAAAATAAGCATTTCACCCGCCCTTACATCGCGGATAAATTCAGCCTCGATTAAGTCAAAAGCACAGCTTTCACTCGCTACTATGTAACCTCCGTCTTTCAAACGCCCCAAAGACAAGGGTCTAACGCCAAATCTATCGCGCACGATAAAGAGTTGATTTTTACTCGCCATTACAAAGCAGTAAGCCCCAACGCAGTCTTTAAGGCTTTCTATGAGCCTTTCTTTAAGCGTGTTTTGCTTGCTTTTAGCGATTAAGTGAATGACATTTTCCGTGTCCATATTTGAGCGAAAAATAGCTCCCTCAGCGATGAGTTTTTGGCGAATTTCATCTTTATTTACCAAATTTCCATTGTGCGCTAAGGCTATGTCGCCCAAAGCACAAGTGGCAAAGATAGGTTGAGAATCGCTCAAACTCGCACCCCCAGCGGTTGAGTAGCGGTTATGCCCTATGGCAAGCTCGCCGTTTAGCTCTTGCAAGGCTTTTAAGTCGCTAAAAACTTGATTTACTTCACCCTTGCCCTTTAAAGTGGTGATTTTATCGCCATCACTCACGCTTATGCCGCTTGCTTCTTGTCCGCGGTGCTGCATAGCAAAAAGCGCGTAGTAAGCATAAGCGCTTGCCCTGCTTGAATTTATAACTCCAACAACAGCGCACATTTCACATTCCTAAAAAGTCATTCATACTATAAAGCCCATTTTTTTGGCTCACAAGCCATTTGGCAACAGTTACAGCCCCTTTGGCAAAGGTAGCGCGTGAAGTAGCAGTATGTGAAAGCTCCAAAAACTCACCATTTTCGTAAAAGCCTACTGTGTGTTTGCCGACTATATCCCCACCCCTTAGGCTCATCACGGCAATTTCATCTTTTTTTCTTTCGCCTATAAGCCCGTCTCTGCCGCTTACTCGCACCTTGTTTAAGTCTAAATTTCGCGCTTTGGCAAGGGTTTGAGCTAGTGTCATCGCTGTGCCGCTTGGGGCGTCTTTTTTGTGGCGGTGGTGCATTTCTACTAGCTCTATGTCAAAGCCTTTGAGTATGGTAGCAGCTTGCTTTGCAAGTAAATTTAGCACCGCAACGCCTAATGACATATTTGTCGCGTAAAAGACGGGCATTTTTTCACTCGCCTTTTTAATCAGTGCATAAGTGCTTTCATCAAGCCCTGTCGTGCCGATGACAAGGGGCTTTGGCGCATTAAGCGCAAAGTCAAGCAAAGCCTTTGTCGCGTTTAAAGCCGAAAAATCAACAATCACGCTTGAATTTTTAAAAAGCTCGCCCAAATCCCCGCCCTTATCGTAAGCAAAGCCCAAAACAGCGGCGTTTTCATCGCCTACTTTGCTTTGTGCTGTGCTATCTTTGCTTTGTGCGCCGCTTTTATCCTGCGCTGTGTCCTTGTGCGCTTCACTTTCCAAGCACTGCCTTATCTCTTGCCCCATTCGCCCAAGCGAACCGCAAATGCCGATTTTTATCATCTTGCCCCTTTGTGAGTGTCAATTTTCAAAACAAAATCAAATTCTAGCATTTTTCAATCAATCTTTCATAAATTTGCCTTGAATTTGTGTCGCGTTTTTGGCTTGTTGCGCTTGTTTTTAGAATGTCAGTGCCATTGTGGTGTGTGCTTTTAAAAATCTTAAAATCACGCGCACCACACACTCAAAAGCAAATTTTAAAACCAAAGCCTAAATTTAGCGTTTTTTAAAGAGTAAAGTCAGCGCAAAGCCCACGCACGCTACCATTATAATGCTTGCCGAGCCGCTTAAATTCAGCACATAGCTTAACACCAACCCCAAAATGCAAAAAAGTGCGCTCAAAACGCAAGATAAAATCATCATCGTTCCAAGCCTTTTTGTATAGGCTTCTGCGATAAAACAAGGCACGCTAAGCAAGGCTATGATGAGGATTAGCCCCACAGCGCGAATGCAAATCACCACGCAAAAGGCTATCATAGCGATGAGTAAATAATAAAAAAAATTCACGCTCACCCCGCGCAAAAGGGCAAATTCCTTGTCAAAGCTGATGGCGACAAATTGCCTGTAAAATGCGATGACAAGGACGATGAAAAGGGTGTCAATGCCGAGCATTAGCCACAAATCCGCTTGCGAAAGGGCTAAAATCGAGCCAAACAAATAGCCCATCATATCGCTTTGATAGCCCGCACTCATATCGATGAGTATGAGTCCAAAAGCCATTCCAAACGCCCAAATCACAGCGATGATACTATCGCTTCGGTGCGGATATCGTTTGCTTAAAAACGCCACGAGCAAGGCTAGCGCGAGCGTAAAGCCACTCACGCTTGCAAGCACGGGCAAAGAAAAATAAAAAGCAACGCCTATGCCCCCAAATGCCGCGTGCGTAATGCCCCCAGCCATCGAAAAAAGGCGGTTTATCATCACAAGCGAACCGATAATCCCACACGCAACACTTACCAAAAGCGCGGCGACAAGGGCATTTTGAAAGAATGAATAATGTAAAATTTCAAGCATTTTGCTCTTTCATCTTGGAAACTAAATTCAGGCAAATTATACAAAATAAACTTTCTAAATGCAAATGTTTTAAGATGATACTCTTTTTCACGCAAAAATTCATCATTGCTTTTTGCAAATAAGGCAAATCAATTTAAGCGATAAAAGCCAAAAATTCACATAAATTTTAGCTAAAAATCAAATTTTTTGCAAAAATTTGCGAATTTAACTCAAAACAAATCAAATTTTAGTATAATGCGCCTTATATTTTTTTGACAAAGCAAAAGGACACCAAGTGAAAGCCGATGAAATCGCTGTGATTATCCCTTGTTATAACGAAGAAAAGAGTATTGTCGCGGTTATTGACGAGGTGCGTAGTGTCTTGCCGAGTGCGCAAATTTATGTTTTTGACAACAATTCTACCGACAAAAGTGCGGATTTGGTGCGTGCTAAAATCGCCCAACTTTTGCAAGCAAATTCACATTTAAATTCGCGCTTAAATTCGCAAACAAATTCAACTCAATTTTCACAAGCGAATTTACAAACACAAGTAAATTCAAGCCACATAAATGGGGGGGGGGGGGCGACTTCACGCCACTTCTATCATTGCAAGGCGCGCAAGCGTAGCGAGTGCAACGAAGCATTCTACAAAAAATAAGATAGATTACCACGAATCACTATGTGATTCTCACAATGACGAAAATGGTGTAAATTGCCACGCAAATTTTTTGCAAAAATTTGCTCACAATGACGATACCTTTACAAACAACCCAAATTCAAGCAAACTTCATCTTTACTCCGTCCCCACGCAGGGCAAGGGCGCGGTTATTGCGTATGCGTTTAGCGTGGTTGAGGCGCAAAGCTATGTGATGATTGATGCGGATTTGCAGTATGATACGAGCATTTTGCCCCAAGCCTTGCAGCTTTTTAAAGAACAAAATTTAGATATGCTCAATATCGCCCGAACACCCATAGATACGAGCATTCATCGCAAAGGGCATAGTTTTGGCAACAAACTTTTTAGCAAAAGCATTCAAATTCTTTTTAAAAAAGGTTTTAAAGACCTTTTTAGTGGCTACCGCATCTTTTCCCGCGCCTTTGTCAAAAGCTTTCCCGCGCAAAGCAAGGGTTTTGAGATAGAAACGGAGCTGAGCGTTTTTGCCTTGCAGTGTGGCTTGCGCATCGGCGAGATAAGTGCGCCTTATCGTTCTAGGTTAGAGGGCAGTTTTTCCAAGCTTCGCACCTTTAAAGATGGCTTTAAAATCCTTTTTATGATATTTTCGCTTTTATTTACCGAACGCCCGCTCTTTGTTTTTGGCACAGCGAGTGTGTTTTGCCTTGTGCTGAGCCTTATTTTAGGCGTGCCTATCGTGGTAGAGTTTATGCAAACTTCGCAAGTGGCGAGGTTTCCTACGCTTTTTATATGCGTGGGGCTTATGGTTATCTCTGTGGTGCTTGGCATTGCAGGGCTTTTGGCGCATTTAGTTGGGCGAAATTGCAAAGAAATGCGGCGATTTTTTTATCTATTGCATAAGGGCGGGGGTTCGTCATTGCGAGCGAGCGAAGCGAGTGCGGCAATCCACAACTCTAAAATAGATTGCCACGAGAATTCTGCGGATTCTCTTGCAATGACAGAAAATGTGTCAAAATTCCAAAATGACAAAATTTAAAGGGCAAAAATGCAAACTACGCAAAGGCAGTTCGCGCTTTATCTCGTGCTTGGTAGCGTGCTGACACTTTGCGAGTGGGCAGGCTTTTACGCGCTTGTGTATGTGTGTAAGGTGCATTATATCATCGCTAGCGTGATAATGTTTGTGATGATTTCAGCACTTGGGCTTGTGGTGTATAAAAGGGCGATTTTTGGCGCAAGCCATTTGAGTGCGGGGCGCGAAGTGGCGGCGATTTACGCGATAAATATCGCTGGACTTGCCCTAAACAGCCTTATCTTGTGGATTTTAGTTGAATTTGTAGGGCTTGAAAGCCTGCTTGGCAAAATCATCGCTAGCTTTTTGGTAGCGTTTTATAGCTTTTTTGTGCGAAAAATTTGGGTGTATAGGACAAAAAATGAAAGTTAAATGCGAAAAATTCAAAGGGAGTAAAAAATGAAAAAGTCAAATTTAAGCGTGAATTCAAAAATGAATTCAAATTTTTGGGCGAAGTTAAAGGCACTTTTTACCTTGCCAAAATGGGCGAAAATCTTTTTGGGTGTGTTAAGCGTTGTCGCTGTGGCTGGGCTTTTGGGTGCATTTGCCTTGCAAAGTTGGGCAAAAGATAAGATTCAGCACGGCGAATTTGTGCTAAATGGCACTGATAAAGGCTGGCAAGAGCGTTTAGAAAGCGGCTTTGCTTATGATAGTAGGCTTTATTTTGAAATGGCGGATTTTTTGCTACGCTCCAAAGTCATAGCATATATCGACATAAGGGACATTTCGTGGGTTTCGCCTATTGATAAAAATGCTATTATTGAGCTAAAAAGCCAAAATCGCCACATAAAATTCAGCACTTCGCAAAATTTGAGTGAATTTAACGGGCAAAAACTTGGCGTGGTGGAGTATAAGATGGATTTTAGCCCATTGATAGAGACTATTGTGAGATATTATGTTTTAATAGTGGTGTTTGTAGCTGTGTTTTGGGCTTTGTGGAGAGTTTTTATCGATTTATATCACTCTTTACCGCCCAAAAATACCGCACTTGAAACTACTTGCACGCTTGATTTAACCCGAAAAGATTATATCTTTTTAGCTTTTGCATTTTTATTGTGTGCTGGAATTTGTGCCTTTTCATTTTGGCTTGGATTTCCGGGATATCACATTATCGGCGATACTTATAATTCCATTGCATCAGTTAAAAATAACGCTCATCCTGTTTTCATCGCATACATTTTACAAGGACTTTATCTTATTTTTGGCAAAAATTTATATTATCTTTTTCTTTTCAATCTTATACCCTTTTATTTAGGGCTTTTCTTTCTCATCGCTGGATTTTACTTGCGCTTTAAAAATCCATTTGCGTTAATGCTGATTTTCCCAACATTTATCGGCAATATCTATTTCCAAAATTTTGTTCAATATCATAGTTTTGCTTTGCCCATGATGCTTTTGTGTCTTTATTCGTTACTGTTGTTTTTTGTTTTAGTGCCGTTTTGGCAAAACCCACAAAACAAAGTGCAAAAAATCGCCGCAAAAAGTTTATGGATATTTCTTTTTGTGCTAATGTTTTTTGCGATTTTGTGGAGACATAATGCTATTTTTAGTGTGTTTCCAGCATTTTTTATCATCATTTATTTATTTTTAGAAAAGCACGATTTTAAACCACAAACATTTGTTAAAACTTACTTTAAATTCGTTGCATTAAGTGCGGTTTTGTGTTTAGCGGTTGTCGTCCTCGTTCCAAAAATACTACAAGTTCGCGAAAGCTACCCAGCAAATCACCCATTTTTACACCAAATAGCAGGGGCTTGTGTGCCTTCAAATGACGAATCTTGTTTTAAAGATGAGTGGTATTATCCGCACAAATCTTTTAGCGATGTCAAAGCACTTTATGAAAAATATCCACTTAACGCTGACCCGATGAATGTTGCGTGGGGTTATGATGATGAGCGTCCGTTTAAGCACGAGAAGTTGCAGGGGTTAAAAACGCAGTGGATAAAAAGTATCGCAAAACACCCGCTTAATTTCTTAACCCACGAAGCGAGATTTTTTAAGGCTATGTGGTTTCAAAATCCAGCGTGGATGTTTGATACTAAAATAATGCAAGAAAAGGCAAAACACGAGTGGCATATTTCGGTAGTTAGCGATTTTAAAGAATCTCAAAGAAGCATTGCATTCACGCCTTTACAAGAAAAAATTTACTCATTTTTGTTTCATCACAAAATAGTGCTTAATCACGCTTGGGGCGTGAGCGTAGGATTTATAATTTTGGTGTTATCTAGTGTGATTTTATGGAAAAGACGAAAGGATATTTTTACAAATGTGAGCCAAAATAATGCGCTTTTAGTATTTTGTTTTAGTGTGAGTTTTGCAAGCTTTTGGAGTGCATTTTTCATCGCCGCTTTTTCGACAGTGCCAGAGTCTCGTTATATGTCGCCTATTTTGCCGATGAGTATAGTTGCACTTGTGGGTTTTGTAGCGTTTTGGTTTGATTATTTGGCGCGTAAAAAAGTTGATTAAATTAAATTTGCTATAATTTGCCCTATGAAAAAAGCAAAAAAACAAAAAACCATACTTTTTGATTTAGACGGCACGCTTATAGATGGCACTCAGGCGATTTTAGAGGCTTTTGAAGTGGCTTTGCAAGGCACGCAGGCGCACTTTGATGATGAGCGCATAAAGGCTATGATAGGCTTTCCGCTTGACATAATGTTTGCAAATTTGGGCTTTGTGGGCGAGCAAATTGCCGAACGCATAGCAGCTTACAAGGCGCATTATTTGCAAATTTATCTTGCTCAAACCACGCTTTTACCGCTTGTTAAAGAGGCTTTGAGTGTGGCGCAAGATTTTGCGGATTTAGCAGTAGTAACTACGAAAGGCACGGCGTCCAGCAAGGCTATTTTGCAAAATTTGGGCGTTTTGCACCTTTTTAATGCTGTGGTTGGCAGGGACGATGTGAGCGAGCCAAAGCCAAGTGCTGAGCCTATTTTAAAGGCTTTGACGCTTTTAGATAAGGGTAAAGCCGATGCTTTTATGGTCGGCGATACGCATTTAGACATAAAGGCGGCGCAAAATGCTGAAATTTCGTGCATAGGGCTAACCTGTGGCTATGAAAGCGAGCAAAATTTAGCAAAATACGGCGTTTTGCTCAAAGCAAATGCCTATGAAGCGGTAGAGTTTATCAAAAATTTATAATTTTTAGCTCAAAAGCCTGAATTTTTCGCACCGCAAAAGCCCACAAATCGCCCTTTTAGCGAAAATTTGAAATTTTTTAGCAAAATTAACACAAAATTTAAGAATTTTACACTATAATTTTGCTTTTGATACTTTCACAGCGATTTTACTCTAACTTTGTGGATTCATAGCTCAGTTGGTTAGAGCAACCGGCTCATAACCGGTTGGTCGCAGGTTCGAGTCCTGCTGAATCCACCACTTTTTAAACACTCTTTAACGCTTATTTTGCAGGCTTTGCGCTTGCTTTGTTGGTTTTTTTAGCTTTGTTTATGAGTGCAAATTTAAGGGCAAACTTAACCTTTGTTAAGCTAAACGCGCGTGAATTTAGCTAGAATTTAGTCCAAATTCACACAAAAAGGACGAAAATGCAGGTTATTGCTTGGCAAAATGCTGAATTTAGCGGAGAAAATGTCGTTGTGAGCGTGCTTGCGCAAAATGAAAGCGCGAAAGAAATCCAAATCCTAATGCCTAAAAACAGCCAAATGAAAGAGCATAAAGCTCCCTTTGACATTAGCGTGCAGTTGCTTCGCGGAGAGCTTGAATTTAGCGTGGCTAGCGAAAAGGTAGTGCTTAAAGAGCTTGATATGGTGTGCCTTAAAGCAAACGAACCGCATTCTTTGCGAGCTTTGCAAAACTCCATAGTGCGTTTATCCTTAGCCCAAGCTGACTCAGCAAAGCGCGTGCAAGGCGTGCTGAAACGCAACCCTTGATAAATTCAGCATTTGCGCCTTTGTTAAATTTGCCGCCCAAACAAACGCTTGCGGGCAAATTTATGCTTTGTTTAAATTTTGCGCCCAAATCATTAGCCCGTTTTGCCACGCTTAAACGCTTGTTTGTGGGCTTTGCTTTTGATTAAGAATTTTTCTTTATAATCGCTTTCATTAAGATACGAAAGGGGCAAAATGCGAAGTGTGAGAATAGTGCTAGATGAGGAAAAGATTTTGCGTGAGGGCAAGTATAAGCTTGATGAGCTTTACGCTTACCTTGATGAGATAGCCCAAAAATCAAGACTTACAAAGCAAGATAAATTTACCTATCTTTCAAGTGGCGATGAACACGATTTAGCGTGTATAAGCATTTTTACGATTAACTATGCCATAGAAAATGAAGCTATTACAAAAAATGTCAAAGAATGGTATTGGCTTATAGATGGCAAGCCATATATCAATATCATTGAAGATTTAAAAGGTAAAGGTGTGGGTGTTTGGGAATGAGCAAAAAACACAGGCTTTATCAAGCACAGAGTAAAGAGTAATGATGAAAAATTTAAGCAAAAGTGTGAATTTAAGCCCCAAAAATGCAAATTCAAGTCCAAAAAGCGTGAATTTTAAAGGCATTTTATGACGAAATTTAAGGAATTCAGCAAAAAGCCCATTGTCATCAAAATCGCCGCAAGGCTCATTTGGCTGGCGCAATGGGCGCTGTTTTTAAGCTGCCGCAAGATTTATGAGGGACACCCACTTGAAAAGCCTTGCGTGCTGCTTTTTTTTCACGGACGGCTGATGCTGATGCCCTTTGTGTTTAGGAAATTTTGGTATGGCAAAAAGCGGGCTTTTGTGATGATTTCGCAGCACGAAGATGGGGAGATTATCGCGCAAAATATCGAAAATTTCAGCATAGACACCATAAGAGGCAGCACTTTTAAGGGAGCGCGTGAGGCTATAAGGCAGGCTTTTCGCGCACTTGATGGGGGCGATGATGTGGTGATAACGCCTGATGGACCGCGCGGACCTTACCGCTCTATTTCTGATGGTTCTGTGAGTATTGCTCAGAAAAAAGATGTGCCGATTTTGCTTTTAAACTATGAAGCGAGCCGCTTTTGGGAATTTAAAAGCTGGGACAAAATGATACTGCCAAAGCCTTTTAGCACCATAAAATACCGCATTTCAGCGCCTATTAGCGTAAAAAATTTAGAGAAAAACGAAGCAAAGGCAAAAATCCAAGAAAATTTTGCTATCATTTCAAAGTTAGATAGTTTTAAAGAGGAATGAAATGTTTTTGAGAAACTTTGTCGCTCAGCTTCTCATCTGTGTGATTTTTGAGGACAACAAGCACGCCGTTCGCGCACGCAGCATTCGCGGCGATAAAGTCGTCAAAACCTACGAAAAAAGCTTTGAGGACAAAAAAAAGCTCTTGCAATATGTGGATAATTTGAGCCAGAATTTTCAAATTTATTATATCGGTGCTTTTTTTGACGCTAGCGAGCAGGCACTTGTGCCTGTTTTGGGTGCGGGCGAGCTTGGGAAATTCGGCATTGACAGCAAACAAACGCAAAGTTTAACGCTTTTAAACGCTCAAATTTGCGCTCCAAAGCCTAGTGTTAGGGAGTATAAAAGGCTTTTTGAGGATTATGGCGAGCTTGATTTGCTCTTTTCGCCCTTTATGCTGCTTTATCATTGTATCAACACCAAAACCAAGCTCAAAAAAGACAAAAACACGCTCTTTGTCTTTCGCCACTCTATCTACCTTGCGCTGATGATTTGCGAAAACAAACGCATAAGTTTTGGCAAATTTTATGATTTAAGCACGCAAAACATAGTCAATTTAGACGAGGATTCAATCAGCCTTGATGAAATGCCAGATGCTGAGGTAGGCGAGGAAGTAGCGGGCTTGATACGAGAGGACGCGAGCCAAAATGCCCCGCAAAATGCGCCCGCAAACGCTGATGAAGCAGCCCAAAACGCCCCAGATGAAAGATATATCGCAAATTCAGCTATGGATTTGAGTAATTTCGGCAGCGATATGGATATGTGTTCTTGTATATTTGGCGGAGTGCAGGAATTTTACACGAATTCTTTATATGAAGCTAAATTCATCGATGAAGTGGTGTTTTTTGACAACTCAGACATTAGTCAAGCGGTGCTTGACTACATAGAAGGCGAGATTTTCATCAAGCCAGAAGTCGTTAAAATCGACACTTTCAACCTGATGAACGAGCTAATGCGTAAGGAGCTTGAAATATGACTTATAGCTTTGTCCGTCCGCGTATCAAGCCGCTTGTAAGCCTTTTTACGAAAATTTGGGTGCTGTTTTTTGCTGTGTGTTTGGGCGTGATTTTTACGATTTATTCTTTTGCAAATGCCCGTGTGATGTCGATGAAAGCGCAGGTTGAAAACAAAAAGCTCGAAGCTGTGGCTTTGCAAGAGGGCATTACGCAAAATGACGCCCTTTTTGAGTTGCTTACGCAAAGAAAGGATTTGTCTTTAAGCATTACGGGCGAACGCGGCTCAAACGAGCAGATTGAAAAGGTGATGAAAAATCTACTAGGCTTTGTGATAGACTCAAATTCCATTCGCCTTGAACACCTATATATGGACAAAAAAAAGTTAGAGTTAAAAGGCATCACGCCCACGCGCGAAATTTTTTCTTTGCTTATCCAAACGCCCTTAAAAAGTATCTTTGACAAGAGTGAAGTGAGCTTTTATCCGCTGGCAAATGGCTGGCTTAAATTCACAAGTATCAACACCATAGAGGAAAACAATGAACGATAGAAGTTTAGAGCAAATCAATATCACCAAGCTTGTGCTTTACAGCCTACTTTTCATCTGCTTGTGCGGAGGCTTGATAATGTTTTTGATAATGCCGATTTTGCAGGATTACAAAAGCTCTATGGCTGAACTTAGCTCACAAAATAGCATAAATTACGCCGTCAATGAGAGCTTTCAAGAGAGTTTAGAGCGCGTGCAAGGGCTTGAAAAGGACAACAAAGAGCTTTTGACTCAGTTTGATGCGGACTTTAACAAGACACATTTAGTGGGCTTTTTGGAGAATTATTTTTTCGAGCCTGTTTTAAGCGAAATCAAGCACAAAAAAAAGCCCGAGTATTTGCTTGGCGAGTTTAATGTAAGTGCCGTGATGGACAATCCTAAAATTTTTTATCGTTTTATCGAAGATTTAAAGGGCTATCAAAGCCTTATCAAGCTTGAAACGCCCATTGACTTGCGCTCGCGTGATGATGGAGAAATTGACATAAAATTCATCATTAAGGTTTTTTCATCGCGCTTTTAAGGGCGAATTTGCAGGATTTTTAATGGACTTTTGGCAAAATATCTACTCAAATTTCAATGTCGTTGCCTTTACCATAGGCGGTTTTAAGGTGCATTGGTATAGCTTAATGTATGTTACAGCCCTTTTGCTCGCACTTTTCATCGCTAAAATTTTCGTCAAGCGCGACAAGATAGACATTAGCGACAAAATGCTTGACAGCTATTTCCTTTGGGTAGAACTTGGCGTGATATTAGGCGCGCGCATAGGCTATATACTCATTTATGACGCGCACACGGCTTGGTATTTGGTGCGTCCGTGGCAAATTTTCAACCCCTTTGACATAAATGGCAACTTTGTCGGCATTCGCGGAATGAGCTATCACGGCGCTGTGGTGGGCTTTTTGCTTGCTACCATACTTTTTTGCAAATTCTACAAGCAAAATATATGGCGTTATCTTGATTTAGTCGGCATTAGCGTGCCTTTGGCTTACACTTTTGGGCGCATAGGCAACTTTTTAAACCAAGAACTTTTCGGGCGCGAAACGGATATGCCGTGGGGGATTTATGCAGGCGGCGCACTTCGCCATCCTTCGCAGCTTTATGAAGCCTTTTTGGAGGGCGTTGTGGTGTTTTTCGTGGTGTTTTTCGCCCGTAAATTCAAGCATTTTGAAGGGCAACTCATCGTGGTGTATCTCATCAGCTATGCCCTAGCTCGTTTTGTGTGTGAATTTTTCAGAGAACCAGACTTTCAACTCGGCTTTATCGCCCTAAATTTCACTATGGGGCAGATTTTAAGTCTGATAATGCTCACAGGCGCCGTGCTTTTGTGGCTTTATCTTAAAAAGGCAAGCAAGGCGCATTGACACGCCTTTTGCGCGCCATAACACCGCAAATTCGCATAAATTTAAGCAAAATTCCGCTCATCATCACGCTCTTGCCAAAGGAATTTCGCAAAAAGCTGAATTTGTTACTTTTTTACTTTTTTCTCAAATTTTTTGAATTTTAATTGAAATTTAATGATATTTAAATTATAATAAGCCTATGAAATTTCAAATTTTTCACAAGGAGTAACGATGAGTCAGCTTATCGAAGGTTTTTTAGGGCGAAGCATCGAGGGTAAAAAGAGCAAAATGCCAGCGCGTCTTGATTTTATCCAAAGTGCTACGGGGCTTTTTCTCGGGCTTTTTATGTGGTTGCATATGTTTTTTGTATCCACGATTTTAGTCAGCGAGGAATTTTTCAACTCAGTGGTTCATTTTTTGGAGCTACGATTTGTCTATGACAATCCGATTATGAGCTATATCACTTCGTTTCTAGCCGCCTGTGTGCTGATGATTTTTATCATTCACGCGGGGCTTGCGATGCGTAAATTTCCTATCAATTTTAGGCAGTTCCAAATTTTACGCACTCACACAAAGATGATAAAGCACGAAGACACGACTTTGTGGTGGGTGCAAGCATTCACGGGCTTTGTAATGTTCTTTTTAGGCTCAGCTCATCTCATCATCATCATCACAAACGCCGACAAAATCAGCGGTGCGATGAGTGCGGACAGGGTTATCAACCACTTTATGTGGGCGTTTTATATCGTGTTGCTTATCTGCGTGGAGCTACACGGCAGCGTGGGACTTTACCGCCTTTGCGTGAAATGGGGTTGGTTTGAGGGCAAAGACGCCAAAGCAAGCCGCAAAAAACTCAAAACAGCTAAATGGGTAATCAGCGTGTTTTTCCTAGCACTTGGCGCATTGAGCCTTGCTGCTTTCATCAAAATCGGCTTATCAGCCTAAATTTAAGGATATGGAGTAAGATATGAATATACAATACAGCGATGCCTTAGTAGTAGGCGGTGGTTTAGCGGGTTTAAGAGCGGCGATTGAAGTGGCAAAGAGCGGACAAAGCGTAACACTTTTAAGCATTTGCCCTGTAAAACGCTCGCACTCAGCAGCCGTGCAAGGCGGTATGCAAGCAAGCCTTGCTAACAGCGTTAAGGGCGAGGGAGACAACGAAGATGTGCATTTTGCCGACACGGTAAAAGGCTCTGACTGGGGTTGCGACCAAGAAGTAGCAAGAATGTTTGCTCAAACTGCACCAAAAGCAGTTAGAGAGCTTGCAGCGTGGGGCGTGCCTTGGACTAGGGTTACCAAAGGACCTAGAAGCGTTGTCATCAACGCTGAGCGCACCACGATAGAAGAAAAAGAAAGCGCACACGGGCTAATCAACGCTCGCGATTTTGGTGGCACGAAAAAATGGCGAACCTGTTTCATCGCCGATGCGACAGGGCATTGTATGCTTTATGGCGTAGCAAATGAAGCCATCAAAAATCAAGTTAAAATCATCGACAGAATGGAAGCCGTGCGCGTAATGCACGATGGCAAACGCTGCTTGGGCATGATTGCAAGAGACTTGACAAACGGACAGCTCATCGCCTTTGTCGCTCGCGGCACGATGATAGCCACAGGCGGTTATGGTAGAGTGTATAAACAAACCACAAACGCCGTGATTTGCGAGGGAACGGGCGCAGCCATAGCCCTTGAAACAGGACTTTGCCGCCTTTCAAATATGGAAGCGGTGCAGTTTCACCCAACCCCTATCGTGCCAAGTGGCATTTTGCTGACTGAGGGTTGTCGAGGGGATGGCGGAATTTTGCGCGATGTTGATGGCTACCGCTTTATGCCTGATTATGAGCCAGAGAAAAAAGAGCTTGCAAGCCGCGATGTCGTAAGTCGCAGAATGATGGAGCATATCCGCAAGGGCAAGGGCGTAAAAAGCCCTTATGGAGACCATTTGTGGCTTGACATTTCGATTTTAGGGCGAGCGCACATTGAAAAGAATTTACGCGATGTGCAAGACATTTGCAAAACTTTCAACGGCATAGACCCTGCTGATGAGGGCGAAAAGGGCTGGGCGCCTGTGCTACCTATGCAGCATTATTGTATGGGCGGCATTCGCACCAAGCCAAACGGCGAAAGTCAGTGGCTAAACGGGCTTTTTGCTTGTGGCGAAGCTGCGTGCTGGGATATGCACGGCTTTAACCGCTTAGGCGGAAATTCCTGCGCTGAAACTGTCGTGGCTGGTATGATAGTGGGCGATTATTTTGCCGAGTATTGCAAAAACAACGGCGAGAAAATCGACACAAATTTAGTCAAAAAATATCTCTCACAAGAGTATGATTATCTTAAAAGCCTTGTCAGCAAGACGGGCAAACACAATGTCTTTGACATTAAAAACAAGATGAAAGAGCTTATGTGGGAAAAAGTGGCGATTTTTAGGACGGGCAAAACCCTACAAGAAGCCGTTGATGAGCTTGAAACCCTTTACAAAGAGTCCCTTGATGTCAAGGTGCATTGCAAGGAGCTTGATTGCGCTAATCCTGAGTTAGAGGAGGCTTACCGCGTGCCAAGAATGCTTAAAGTCGCACTTTGTGTAGCCAAAGGCGCACTACTTCGCACAGAAAGCCGCGGGGCGCATTATAGAGAGGATTATCCAAAACGCGATGATGAAAAGTGGATGAAACGCACCAACACCTTTTGGGTAGAGGGCGAAACTTCGCCACAAGTGGAGTATGAGGAGCTTGACATTATGAAAATGGAAATGCCCCCAGCATTCCGCGGATACGGCGCCAAAGGCAATATCATCGAAAATCCGCTCAGTGCCAAACGCCAAGCTGAGGTTGATGAAATCACAGCCAAAATGCAACAAGAGGGCAAAAACCGCTATGAAATTCAAGACGCGCTAATGCACTATGAGTTGCAAGCCAAATACAAAGCCCCAAATCAAAGAACAGGAGTTGATTATGAGTAGAAAACTAACGATTAAGGCGTTTAAATACAACCCTTTAAGCAAAATTTCAAAGCCGTATTTTGCTACTTATGAGCTTGAAGAAACGCCCTTTATGACGGTGTTTGTGTGTCTTACTCAAATTCGCGAGAAATTTGATGCGGATTTGAGCTTTGACTTTGTTTGTCGGGCGGGCATTTGCGGAAGCTGCGCGATGATGATAAACGGCACGCCAAAACTTGCTTGCAAAACGCTCACAAAGGACTACAAGGACGGCGTTATCGAGCTTATGCCCTTGCCTGCGTTTAGGCATATCAAGGATTTGAGCGTCAATACAGGCGAGTGGTTTGAGGGTATGTGCAAGCGCGTTGAAAGCTGGGTGCATAACGAAAAAGAAGTTGATATAAGCAAACTTGAAGAAAAAATCGAGCCAGCCGTGGCTGATGAAACCTTTGAGCTTGACAGGTGCATAGAGTGTGGCATTTGCCTTGCAAGCTGCGCTACTAAGCTAATGCGCCCAAATTTCATCGGCGCGACAGGGCTTTTGCGCACGGCTCGCTACTTGCAAGACCCACACGACCACAGAAGCGTGGAGGATTTTTACGAGCTTGTGGGCGATGATGACGGCGTTTTTGGCTGTATGAGCTTGCTTGCTTGCGAGGACAACTGCCCAAAAGAACTGCCTTTGCAAAGCAAAATCGCCTATATGCGCCGCCAACTTGTGGCACAAAAGTGCAAGCAATAGCATTTAGCGCACAAAATTCAAGGCTTTTCAAAAAGCCTTGAATTTCTTTTGAAAAGTTTGTTTTAAAGTTTTTTTAAAGCTCATTTTTAAAAAACCTGCCTTAAAGTTTATTTGCAAATTTTATTTCAAAAATTCATTTTAAAGATTTACCTTGAAAACTCATTTCAAAAATTCATCAAAAATCTCATTTCAAAAGCGCAAAAATTCAAGCAAAAGCCTAAATTTTTGATTTTTATTGATGGTATTGTGCTAAACTCACAAGAGTAAAATTATGGCGTTAAATTCACGCCTTTGCCACATCAAGGAAGCACGATGAAATTCATCATTCAGCTTGTTATCGCTCACAAATTCAAGGTTTTGGCGTTTTTGCTTTTAAGCGTGGCTACAAGCTTGCTTGGCGTTGGGACTTTGGCTTTTATCAACGAGTATTTGCTTAAAAGTGGCGATGAAAAGGGCATTTACATAGCTTATTTTGCCACCCTTTTGCTTACCTTTTTCGCCTGCTCGCTTTTTGTGGAGATTTCGCTGGCGCGTTTTGGACAAAATTTCATCTTTAAAATGCAAAAAAGGCTCGTCAAACAAATCCTTGACACACCCTTTTTAAAGATAGAGCAAATCACCAAAGCAAAGCTACTTGCAAGCCTTAACAACGATGTGCGCACCGTATCTTTCGGGCTTTTGCGCTTTCCAGACTTTATCCAGTCCCTGATTCTCATCATCGCAAGCTCGGTTTATCTTTATCTTTTATCGCCTAAAATTTTTCTTTTTTGCTCAGTTTTCATCGCGTTTTTGTTCCTTGTGGATTATCGCTTTTTGATGAAAGATTATCAGTATTTTAGAAAATCGCGCGAGATAGATGATGCCTTGCAAAAAGACTATGAAAATATCATTGACGGGCGCAAAGAGCTAGCTTTAAATGCTTACAGGGCTAAGCTTTATTATGAGAATGAATTTGAAAAACACGCAAAGGGCAAGCGCGACACAAATGTGATGGGCGCGCTTTTTCAAAGCCTATCAAGCAACTTTTCAAATGTAGGCTTTTTAGCCCTTGTTGGCTTTGAATTCTACCTTTCCTTGCGCTTTGGCTGGGCGAGTTTAGAAAGTGCCACAACCATCGCCATCGCCATACTCTTTTTGCGCACGCCGCTGATGGGCGTCATAGACACGATTCCCACACTTTTAATGGCAAAGGTTTCTTTGGATAAAATCGAAAATTTAGCACTCAGCGAGCATAAGGGCGAATTTGAGCTTGTTAAAGCGCCCAAAATTTGGCACTCTGTGCGCTTTGACAAAGTCAGCTTTCACTATGACAGCAAGTTTTCACTCGCACCAACAAGCCTTGAAATCCACAAGGGCGAGCTTGTCTTTCTCATCGGCAAAAACGGCAGCGGCAAATCTACATTTTCCTTGCTATTGTGCGCTCTCATCGCCCCAAGTAGCGGAGCGATTTACTTAGACGAAACGCCCATAAATGAGCGTAACAAAGTGCAGTATCGCTCTTTAATCACCGCAATTTTCAGCGATTTTCATCTTTTCACGCAAGCTATTTGCGATGAGAGCTTAGCTAGCGAAGCTAAAATCGCAAGCTGGCTCGAAATTTTAGAGCTTTCACAAAAAACACAAGTCATAAACGGACAAATCACCACGACAAAACTTTCCACAGGGCAGAGAAAACGGCTTGCGATGCTGATAGCCTTGCTTGAAGAGCGGGATATTTTAGTTTTGGACGAGTTTGCCGCCGACCAAGACCCGATTTTTCGGCGATTTTTTTACACCAAACTTTTGCCGCTGCTCAAAAAACAAGGCAAAACAATCCTTGCCATAAGCCACGATGAGAAGTATTTTGATATGGCGGACAGGATTTTGCTCGCGCAAGATGGCGTGATACAAGAGCTAAAAGCCCAAAACGGCGAGAGTATGAAAGATTTAGCCAAAAATTTAGTGGAGAGATTTTAAATTTACCTTTAAAAAACAAACTTAAAGCCTTATTTATGCGGATTTTTACCTTTTAAATCTCCACTTTGTGATAAATAAACTTTTAATTTAAAAGCACCTAAATTTCGAGGCTTTACGCCTTGAATTTTTTAAAAACCTAGTTTAAAACAGCTAGACTTTTTTATGCCTTAAATTCTTTTGGATTTTTCGCTCGTTTTACTCACTCAAAATGACAAATTCCTTGTTATGTCGTAAAACATTTCGCAAGGACGGTTGATGATAAAATCACAGCTCATAAATTCACATTTTGTAAAAAATTTTACGCTTTTAAAATTTGCGCCGTTAAAAAATTTTGCTCTTTATCCTCGCTAACTTTCTCCCAAAAGCCCTTGAAGTAAGCTTTTGGCGTTAGCGTTAGCTTGGGCGTTTGGGCTGTTTTTGCCCTTTAACATTTCAGCCCTTATGTCAAAAAAGCTGAATTTTTCGTCAAAAGCGCTTGAATTTAGTTTCGCGTTTGATGAATTTGCGTCAAAATTTGCTAAAAATAGCTCCAAATTTTCAAATTCCCCGCTCAAATCCCACTCATTTTGTCGCATTTGCTCTAAAAATTCTTTGCAAAATTTGGCTTCTTGTCTTTGCTCGTAAAAGGCTTTAAGCTGTTCTTTGCTGAGAATTTTAAATCGTATCTTGTTTTCATCGACCTTCCAAAAAAGTTTGTTGCCACCAGCTAACTCAAATGCTGTGGGGGTTTCAAGCTCATCGTATATGCTGTGTAGGGCTTTGGCAAGCTCGCTTTGTATGCAAGGCTCTAAATACTGCACTAACGGAGCGAAAAAGCTGTCAAGCTGCCCTGTTTGTAGGGCTTGATGATAGCTTTGCAGTTTAGAAACTATGCTCTCATAGAGTCTTTCTTCTCTCAAAGGATTTGTTTCGACTATGTAGTCGTTTGCCGCATCGATGATTTGCCCTTTCAGTTCCTCTCTCGTGGTAACTTGCTTGCTGTAATTTTCCAAAAATTCCCTAAAAGCCTCACTTTCAACGCTATGCTCTTTGAGTTCGTCAAGCACGTTTTGCATTAAATTCAGCAAAAACTGCTCGGCTTGTTTAAACTCGACTTTCACACCCTCATAGGATTTAGCAAGCTCTTTGAGTTCGTTAAGTGCCTTTTCATCGGCGTTTGCGTTTAGTGTTTTCAGCTCTTGCCACGCCTCAGCCTTGAAATTTGAAGCGAAAATGTCCCTTTTGGCAAAGGCTTTGGGGCTTGCATCCTGCTGTATGGCTTGGAGATTGCTCACAATAGCGGCTCTTGAAACGATTTTTTGGGCTTGTTTGATGAAAGTCATAAAATTTATGTTCGCAAACTGCACGGCTTTGTCTTGCTTGCTTTCTTTGCGTGCTTTGATAGCCTGTGCGAGCGTGCTTTCACGCTCATCTTGCGTGGAAAAAATGCTCTGCATAAAGTGCCTTTGCGCTTTGAAATTTGCGAAAATTTGTGTGTTTTGTGAATTTTGCAAGCAAATTTCGTTCCAAATCCGCAAAAGCTAAATTTAAATGGTCGGAGTAGCGGGATTTGAACCCACGACCTCACCCACCCCAAGGGTGCGCGCTACCAGACTGCGCTATACTCCGCACAAAACGCTTTTGTTTGCTGCAAATTATACTTTTTTTTGGTGTGCTTTGGGTAAATTTTTGGCAAATTTAAGCACTTTTTTAGAAAACACTTTGTTTTGCGGCAAAAATTTGCTTTTATTTTTAGGCTGATTGTTGCTTATCTCAAAGCAAAACTTGCAAATGAAAACTTCGCTTTCTTGCGAAAGCTCACAATGGCGCGCAAAGTCTGCTTGCTCTTTATTATAAGGCTTGTTTTTGCAAATTCGTTATCGTTGTGAGTAAAAAATGCAAGCGGGCTTTGCGCCATCAAAGCAAATTCAGCCTTTTCAATAGCCCTTAAACAAGTCTTGGTGTCGTCCTATTCTATAAAGTGTCAAAATTTCTTTATCTCGCTTATAGACGATAACTAAATCCCCAAAGATATGGCATTCTCTAAATCCGTTAAATTCGCCAGCCAAAGCGTGGTCTTTAAGTTTGGGGTCTAAAATGTCATCATTAAGAAGTTGTGTTACCACGCTTTGAATGGCATTTGCGTCCCAACCTTGCTTTAATACAAGCTTTAAATTCTTTCTATATGTGGATTTAATGTCTATTGTTCGCATTTTCAGCTGCAATTTCTGCTTGGAGTTCTTTTACAAGCTGTTCGTGGCTTGTGTATTGCGGTAAGCTCACAGCATTTTTCAAAGCATCAGCCGTCTCATCGGTAGGTATGCTGTGTAAAGCTTGCTCAATTTGGCTTTTTCTATCAAGCAAACTTTCTCTTTCGCTTTCTAGTTTAGCAAGTTGCGCCTTTGTATTGTCAAGCTCCATAAACAAAGACTCTTCACTATAAACGCTGTAATCAATAGCTCTTGCTCTCATCTGCGCCCCCTTAACAAAATTTGCCCCATTATAGCACATTTTGAAAAACAAAGCAAAATTTTACATTATACTATAATCCAAAATGCTACTTTTTTGTTTGCAAAATTCGCTCAAAAGCCTATATATTAAAAAATCAATCCTTAAATAAAAATAAAAGCAAAGTTTCTAAAAAATTAGAAACGAGCTTGCAAGGCGTGATAAAATGGGTTTTAATAAGCATAATAGCTATACATTTTAATAGGTTTTTACGATACAATCTTAAATCTAGCTTAAAAATTCAAATTTTTTACAAAATTTCACATTTTCATCGCTTTATCTTGTCCTAGTTCGAGTAAATTTTTGATAGCTTTGGTGTTTTGCGGGCTGATTTCATAGCCATAGGATTTAAGGAAAAACACTTCTTTTCTTATCTTTTTCATCGTTTCTTGGGTAAAATGCCCTAACTGCGTTGCATAAACATACTGCTTTTTGGCATTATGCTCTTTAATGATTTTGTCTATGTTGTCGTTGTATTTCTTTTCTAAATTTGTCTCTATTTCTTTGTTGAGTTTAAGAAAAGCTAGAAAAAGTCGATTGAATTCAGCCTTTTCTAGCTCTGTGCATTCAAGCGATTTTCGATAGATAGCCTCAGTGTCCTTACTTGTTTGGCTAATTGCTCCGCTTTCCGCGCTCTTTGCTGTGCTTCGAGATTCAGCGAAATTTCTTTCTCCACTATGGCTAATGCCTCGTTCATTTGGCGTTCTTGGGCTATCAGTGCTAGCAAGTAAAGAGCGCAAAGGGGAATTTCGCTCATCATCTCGTCTGTGGCTAGATGAATTTTGTTGAGAGTTGAAACTAAATTGTCGTAAGTCGGTAGGGCTGATAGTTTGTCCATCGTGTTGGCTGTGAATTCGACTTTGAGCATTTGCTCCATTTTCTTGTCCTTGTGCTAAATTTTGTTGTGATTGTAGCGTGTTTTGGTTAATGATTGCGTTTTATTTTTTAAACGCCGTTTCAAATAACTTTGCAAAAATTTGCTTAAAATGATGATTTAACAAGCCTTGCAGCCACAACATAACACTTTTTTGACAAAAGAGTTTAAATTTAATGTAAATTTTTGTTATAATAATCCCTTAAATTCACAAATTTAGGCAAATTTATGCAAAAAAGCGTTAAAATTTATAAATTCAAGGCAAAATTCAGCCCAAATTCACGCTCAAAGGGCGTTTTACGCGGAGAACAAAAGGCGTTGTATGCAAGAAATTGATTTAAAAAACCAAAGCGTTTATAAGCTTTATTTTCGCTATTTTCTGCCATCTTTGTGCGCTATGCTCGCACTTTCTACTTACAATGTCGTTGATGGGATTTTTTTAGGGCAAAAGCTTGGCGAGGACGCGTTGGCTGCTGTGGGGATAGCTTGGCCTGTGTTTCCTGTGCTGATTGCTTATGAGCTTTTATTTAGCATAGGGGCGGCAAGTATCGCGTCCTATCATTTGGGGCGTGGCGAAGATGAAAAGGCGCGGGAGGTGTTTTCATCGGTGTTTTACTTTGCGCTTATCAGCGGGACAGCCTTTGGGCTGCTTTTTTACGCCTTTTGCGATGAGATAGTGGTGCTTTTGGGAGCAAGCGAAAAAATCGCCCCTTTAAGCAAGCAGTTTTTGCAAATCATCTTTTTAGGCTCGTTTGTCATCGTGCTGCACCCGCTGCTTGATGTCTTTGCGATGAATGACAAACGCCCTATGCTAGCTATGTTTGCGATGATAGCTGGGGCGTGCAGCAATGTCGTTTTAAACTACACCTTCATTTTTATCTTTGAGTGGGGGCTTGTGGGTTCGGGTTTAGCGACTATTTGCGGACACGGCATAGGCTTTTTGATACTGCTTTCGCATTTTTTAAGGCGCAAGGGGCAGATTTATTTCGTGTGGGCGATGAAAATCAAGGCTTTGCTAAAATCAGCTCAAAACGGCGTAGCACAGGCAAGTGCGGAGTTAAGCGCGAGTTTGGTTATGCTTGTGGCAAATCATCTTTTAGTCTCACTTGGCGGAGATAGAGCTGTGGCAATGTATAGCGTGATTATGTATTCTGGTATAGTCCTTTTTACCATACTTCTGTCCGCTTCACAAGCCATACAACCCATAGTGAGCTTTAATTTCGGCGCAAGGGCTTATGACAGGCTTTTGCAAATGCTTAAATTTGCCTTATCCTTTTCTTTGTCCGCTGGTATCGTGCTTTACGCGCTTTCAATGGCGTTTAGTCATTATTTAGTCGTGCTTTTCTTGCAAAAAGACGGCGCAGGCGGCTTTGACAGCGAGTTTTTACGCGATGTGGAAAGCGCGATGAGTGTTTATTTCATAGCTTTCATTTTCATCGGCTTTAATATGAGCGTGGCGAGCTTTTTTCAAAGCATTCAACGCCCTGTAAGCTCTTTCATCGTAACCATAGCCTACACTTTGGTTTTTGTGCTTATCTTTTTTATGGTGCTGCCTGAATTTTACGCCCTTGATGGCATTTGGGCGAGCTATCCAGCCGCGCAGTTTTGTAGCTTTTTTGTGGCGATTTTGGTGCTTTGCTATGCCTTTAAAAAAGGCGCATTAAAGGCAGAAAAGTGGCGTTAAATTTACAAAACGCCCTAAATTTAGCCTTGCAAAGCTTAAAATTTAGCACTTTCTCAAAAAGCGTTACCATTTTAAGACAAATTCACTGCCCTCGCCGAGTTTTGAGTGGCAAGAAATTTCTATGTGGTATTCTTTGCAAATGCTTTTCACTAGGCTAAGTCCTATGCCAAAGCCGCCTTGGTCGCTGTTAAAGCGGGCGTAGCGCTCAAAGATTTTTGTGAGATTTTTTTCATCTATGCCGTATCCGCTGTCTTTTATGCTTAACGCGCGCCCCTTTAAATTCACGCTCACAAAACCGCCTTTTTTGTTGTATTTGATGGCGTTTGAGATGAGATTGTCAAGCATTTTGTTGATTTTGCTTTTGCTGGCTAAAATGGTGCTATCGCCTTGTAAATCAACGCTCAAAGCGATTTGCTTGCGCTCAAAAAAGAGTCTAAAATACTCCAAACGCTCCCTTATCGCCTCTTTCATCACTATGCGCTCTTCTTCGTTTGAAATCGTGTCGGGAAAAGTTAAGAAAATCAAATCAGAATAAGTCTGCGAAAGCGTCTTTGCGGCGAGTTTCATTCGCGCAAATTTCGTGGTGTCAATGTTTTGCTGTTTTTCAAGCTGCTCTATGCTTAGCAAAATCACGCTCAAAGGCGTGTTTATCTCGTGCGTGAAATCCTTGATGAAAGAATTTAACATTGTGATTTTGCTTTCAAGCGGTTTGAGCGCGATTTTCACCAAAAAGCGCGACACTAATGCGATAAGCACAAAACTTGCAAGCGCGCTTAAAAGCACTTGTAGGCGGATTAAAAGCAAGTCTTGACTTACATTTTCGCCCTCGATAAAGGTGTATAAATAGCCCTTTTGAAAGGCAGCTGGCGGGGCAAGGTGTCGCTTGTTTTGCGCTGCAAGGTGGTGTTCTTGTCGCGCTTGGCGTTCGTAAAAATCGCGCCTTTCGTGCAGGGCGTGCTTTTCGTCCAAAATGTCTTTTTCGTTAAATTCCTTTTCAAAGCCGTTTTTTTCGCTCTCATCAACGCTTGAATTTTGGCTTAAATTTAAGGCTTTTTCGCCCTTTTTTTGAGTGTTATTTTGTTCTTTTTTTTCATCATCTTTGCTTGGAAATTCCACAAATTCACGCGCCTCATCGCCAAAGCCCGCACGCCCTAAAAAATACCCCGAAGTCCTCATCAAGCCCGTGTAATACACGCTGTTTTTGTAAATCCCGCGAAATTTGCCCTTATATCTGTCCTCATCAAGTGCCTTTATCTCAGCGTTTTCAAGCTCAAAGGACAGAGTCGAGCAAAGGACACTTTCGCTGTCAATGAGTGCGAATTTAATGTTTGAAGCGTTGCTTATGTCTTGGCAGGATTGTTTTATCGGGGTGTAGCGGGCATTAAGCACACTTAAAACTATGATGCGGTGCGTGTCTCTTAATGCTCTGCTTTTCTCAACGACTAGCTCATCGTAAAGTTTGTCATACCACAGCACGAAAAATATAGCCAAAAAAACGCCCGTTGTGGTAAGATAAATCAGCAAAATCGAGCGCGTAACCCATTTAGCCTCGGACATAGCTATACCCTCGTCCCCTTTGATTGACTATGCAATCCTTGCCAAGTAGCTTTCGTAAATTTTTCACATAAGCGCGCAAAGATAGCTCGCTAGGCTCTTCATCATACTCCCAAAGCTCGTCAAAGATTTTTTCAACGCTTAAAAATTCGTTTTTATGCTTTAAAAGCAAGGTTAAAAGCCCTATTTCTTTGCTCGGCAAGATGATAGCCTTGTCGTTTTGATACAAAATGTGTGAATTTAGGGCAAATTTAAAGCCATTTCCTAAATTTTCGTAATCTTCATTTTGGTGCGCAAAAGCCCTTTTTAGGATATTTTCCACGCGCAAAGATAGCTCGCTTAACTCAAAGGGCTTTTTGATATAATCATCACAGCCCGAGTTAAAGCCTTCTTTTAAATCGTCAGCGGTGTTTAGCGAAGTGAGAAAGATAGCAGGCGTCATCTTGCCGCTTTTGCGTAACTCTTTAAGCAGCGAAAAGCCGTCCCCTAGCGGCACTTTGACATCTAAAATCCACAAATCATAGTTTTTTTCATAAGCTAAATCAAGCCCTTGCTGCGCATCTGTTGCCAAATCCACGCTGTAACCCTCATCTGTCAAGTGTTCTTCTACTATCTCGCTTAAATTTATATCATCTTCAAGCAAGAGAATTTTCGCCGCCATTTTCGCCCCTTTTTGTAAATTTTTTGTTATTTTAACACTAAAACATTTACAAAAAACATTTTTATGTTATAATAAGCTTGTAAATTTTAAGTGAATGGAGAGAGATTTGCTACCAAAATGGTGTGATGATTATAGCATAGACAACCCGATGATAGACGAGCAGCACAAAAAACTTTTTGAGCTGGCTGGTGCAGTGGAAAGCATAGCCGACCGCTCCGTGAGCAAACGCAAGATTAAGGACTTGCTGACTGAATTTTTTCACTATATGCGCGACCACTTTTCCGATGAAGAAAAATATATGGAAAGTATCAACTACCCTGAGTTAGAGCCGCACCGCCGCATTCACAAAGAGATAATCCAAAGTATGGTGCATTTGATAGGCTCGATAAAAACGACAAACGACTTAAAAGAACGCCTTTATCTCATCTCGAAAAAATGGCTTTTAGAACACATTTTGTTTGAAGATATGAAAATCACCGAATTCGTCCGCACGCAAGCGATGATAAGCGATGGCGGTGCGCTTGCTGATGAAGTGAGCTATGTCGATGATAACATAGAGCATCAAGGCTACTACTACACCTGCGCTTGTGCTGACAAAATCCACAATGTCTCCCTTGATGTGCATCGTCAAATTCAAGTGGTAGAAAAAGATGTGCGCTGCCGCATTTGCAACGAAAAAATCACATTTTTGAAAAAAGAAGAGGCATAAAAAGCTAAATTTAAGGCAAGCGTTGAGGCTTTGAGCGCGTGAAATTTAAACAAAAATTTAAGTAAATTTAACCTTACACTCACCTTTGCTAAAATGCTAAAAAGCACTCTGCGTTTTAGCAAAAAGCCTATTTCGCACTTGCAATGATGAATTTTACCCTTAAATTTAAAGCGTTTTTGGCTTTAAAAGCACTTTGCTTTTTAAGGATAAAATCTTTAAATTTTCATATTTGTTTGATAAAAATTCATCAGCGACAAAAAGCAAGTGGCTTTGTGTCGCTTTTTTGTGTGTATTTTTATCATCTTAACCGCAAAATTCAGCATTTTTGAATTTAGAGCAAATTTTGCGAAAAACTATCACATATAAAGTCCGCCGTTGATTTTAAGCGTTTCGCCCGTGATATAAGAAGCATAATCGCTCAGCAAAAACGCCACCGCATTTGCCACCTCATCTGGCTCGGCAAAGCGTTTGAGCGGGATATTTGCCATATATGCGCCTTTGATTTCCTCGCTTAAAGCCTCTGTCATATCGCTTTTGATAAAGCCGGGCGTTACGCAGTTAAAGCGCACGCCACGCCCCGCGCCCTCTTTGGCAAAACTTTTGCTCATCGCTATCATACCGCCTTTGCTTGCGGAGTAGTTTGCCTGCCCTGCATTGCCCATTTCGCCGACTATGGAAGCGATATTTACCACTGCACCAAAACGCGCCTTACTCATCGCTTTAAGCGCCTCGCGGCAGCCCAAAAAGGCTGAATTTAAGTTTGCGTTGATGACGCTTGAAAAGTCCTCTAACTTCATACGCAAGGCAAGTTTGTCGTTTGTGATACCAGCGTTATTGACAAGGTATGAAAGCTCGCCATCAGCGTCTAAAATAGCCTTTATGCCAGCTTCAAAAGCCACTTCATCGCTTGCATCAAAGCAAATCACCGCCGCGCTACCGCCGTTTTGCTCTATCTCTTTTTTCAAGGCATCGGCAAGTTCGGGCTTGGAGCGGTAATTTATCCACACCTTTAAGCCAAAACCCGCCAGCACCCGCGCAATGCTCGCGCCTATGCCCTTGCTAGCCCCTGTGATAAGCACATTTTTGCCACTGAATTTCATTTTTTGTCCTTTTTGTGAATTTTTGGGGTATTTTAGCACAGAATTTCAAATGAAAACTTACTCGCCTTTCATATCAGGCAGCAAGTCCTTTATGTCTATGTCAAATTCATTAGCGATGATGAAAAGATGGTGTAGGTTGTAGTTCGCTCCGTGCTTGCGGGTTTCGATTTTAGCGATATAATTTGGCGATTTATGCCCCAAAATCCCCGCAAGTCCGAGCTGTGAAATGCCGCGTTTTCGCCGCTCACGCTTGACATTTGCTACGATTTCATCTAAAAATTCAGCCATTTGCTGTTCTACATTTTCTACACTTTTCACATTTTGCCTTTGATTTAAGGATTTTATGTTTTGATAAATAAAAATTCAAACACTTATAAGTGTTTGTTTGTGGAGTTTGAAAAGGGTAGAATATGGTTTTTATTTCATCTTAAAAGGGGGACAAAATGGCAAGTTATATTTGTTGCTATTGTGGCAAAAAGACTACAAGTCCAAGTGGCGGTTCTTGCTCTCGCAGTCCGCACAAAACGCATAAATTTATCTAACATTGACAAATTTATGATATACTAACGACCAAGCCCTATTTAGTAGGGCTTGACATTTTTGAAAAGGATAAATAATGACAATTACACAAAAATTTGAAAATGATTTGATAAAGGCAAGTGAAGCACTTGAAAAGCAAAAAGAGCAAGGCAAAAATTATTTTAACATTTTTGATGCTTTGGGTGTATCGTATAAAGAAAACTACCATTCCGCTTTTATAGCATACTTGCTTGATACAAATAGCGAACATTATCAAAGAGTATTTACTGAATTATTTTTGGCAAAACTCAATAAAGACAAAACAATCCCTAGTAAAGTGTTTGGCAATCTAAGCGTAGAAAAATTGCAAAGTGTAAAAACAGAAGCCCCCACTAAGCAAATCAAACAAAATAGACGCATTGATATTTTGTTGCAGTTTGATAACTTTGTAAATATTATCATAGAAAATAAAATCAGCGCAAAAGACCAAAGCGCACAAATCAAAGACTATGTCAGCGATATATCTAAAAGCAAAAATTGCACTCCAAATAAAATTCTAGTGATTTATCTAAATCCTAGTGAAAAAGACCCTAGCGAAATGAGTTTTGGCAAAACAAGCACGCGAAAGCAAAAATATTGGTATTTAGACAAGGACGGACAATACAGTATTATCCGCGATGAAAATGACCAAATGAGAGCGTATTATTTTCAAATGTCATATAAGTGGATAAAATCTTGGCTTGAATCTTGCATAAAAGAGTTAGAAAAACAAGCCAAAGGAAAAGCGCGTGGTGATTCTAGTGCGCGGGGCGAAAATGGGTTAAATAAAATCATTTTTGGCTTGAATCAATATATCGAAATTTTGGAATGGTATATTACTGATGAATTTAAAGAAAATGACCCTGTGGCTAAATTTATAACGCAAGATAATAAAAATCAAAAAATGGCTTTACAAATAATAAAAGATAAAAAACACGATTTGCACGAAATGCTTGCAGATTCGTGGGATAAAATTAGCGAAAGCATAGTAGAAAAATTTTATGATGATTTGTTAAAAGACTTTCAAAAAGGCACAAAAATAGGCAAAGATATTTATAAAGCAGATAGTGCTTATAATGAGATAGGAAAAACAGGGTGGCAAATGGTGTTTTACAAAAAGGCAAGAGAGAAACTTGAATTTGATTATTTTATAATCCTTGCCGATGAAAAAACCAAATTTGCAAAGCCGTATTTTATGTATGGAACTGCTTATGGCGAAAAACATAAAAATATAGCAAATGAATGTAAAAAACTTTTCTTTGAAGGCAAAGGCGACCACAAAAATGGTGTTAAACAAAGTAAGGAATGTTTCTATAAATATATATTTGATGAAAAAGATACACAAGAATACGCTTTTGTCAAGTGGATTATAGAGCAAAATGGCAATGCAGTTGCTGAATTTAAAGCAAAACTTAGCGAATTTGCACAGCTTGAAATCATACAAAAAACAATGAAAGATGTTGAAAAATACATAAATGAATACCTATAAAATAGCCTTAAAGGCAAAGATTTAAGGATAAAAAATTATTTTTTTAAAATTTTTCCAAAACAAAATTTTTACCCGCTTTACCTTGTAAAATTTGCTTAAAGCTCACTCACAAAAAAACGGCGATGATTTCACAGGCAAAACCACACAAAATTTAAGCGTGCAAGATGATGACCTTATACACACGAGTTGAGCCTTTCGCAAGCGTGTGCGTGCTTTGCGGGTAAGGGCTTTTTGACGAGATAGAGCTGGCAAAGGACTGGGCGCAAAAAGAGTGTGAATTTAACGCCGAGCCTGACTACCCTAGAAATCATATCGTGGACTACTTGGTGTTTTAAAAAGATAAAGACGAGCAAAGAGCTGTGGCACTTTGACACGCAAGGCAAGCAGACACAAAAACCAAGCGAAAAAGACACACACCCAAAGGTTAAAATTTTCGTGTAGGGCTTATGAAGTTTTATATTTTTATGTCGGCGCTATCGGTTTGCAAAGACGATTTAAAAAAGATTTTATAATCACAAATTCACGCACTTTTTTCACAAAAGCCCAAAAAACAAGCCCCTAAAATACTATGGTTTTGTTGTTTGAGATGAAAATTTTATCCTCAAACACCAAGTCAAGTGCCTTTGAAAGCACATTTTTTTCGACATTTTGCCCCGCTTTTTTCATATCAAGCCAGCTGTCCTCGTGGCTCACATTAAGCACGGCTTGCGTGATGATGGGACCTTCATCAAGGTTGTTATTGACAAAATGCGCCGTTGCGCCGATGATTTTTACACCCCTTTCAAAGGCTTGTTTGTAGGGGTTTGCGCCGATAAAAGCGGGTAAAAATGAATGATGAATGTTGATGATTTGCCCCTCAAAATGCGCGACAAATTCGGGTGATAAGATACGCATATACTTTGCAAGCACGATATAATCGAACTTGTATTGTTTTAAGCACTCCAAAATAAGCTCTTCGTGCGCTTGTCTGCTTAAATTTTCGCTCTTTATGCTGTGATAAGGTAGCTCAAACTTCTCTACCAAGCCGCAAAGCTCGTCATAGTTGGATATAACGGCTTTAATGTTTGCCAAAAGCTCGTTGCTATAATGCTTTATCAGCAAGTCTCCCAAGCAATGCGCCTCTTTTGTCGCAAAAATCACAATGTCCTTTTTTTGCTTTTCATAAAGCTCCACTCGCGTTTTAGCGGGCAACATAGCCTTTAAAGTGCCTACAAATGAGCCTTTGTCAAACTCGCCCTCCAAAATCGCACGGAAAAAGAAAAGCCCCTCGCCCACGAATTCATCGTTTTTGACGATATTGAGCTGATATTTGAAAATCACATCGGCGATGCGGTAAATCAAGCCCTTTTCATCGCTCGTGGCGATTTTTAGCACAAATTGTTTCATTTTATCCCCTTTAAATAGGCTTTTAGCCACTCATTTTTGCGTTTTTGTATCTGCTCGCCCAACTTCTTGCCCGAAAAGCCCAAATTTTCAAGCTCTTGCGTGTCAATTTGCGCTCGCAACGCCTTGTCATAGAGCTTTAAAGCCCTTGCTCTTTGCACTCTTTTTTCGTCCCAAAGCCCAAGCCAGCTTTTTAAGGGCATTTGCAAGGCGATTTGAGCTAAATCTAAATCACTCATTTCATCTTTAAAAAAGGGCTGTTTTGCGGCGTTTAAAAGCTCTTTTTTAAGCTGTGTTTTTGCGAAAAAATCCTTTTTTTCAATGCCGAAAAAATTTAAATAAAGATACAAAAACAAACCCTCATCGCTGATAAATTCGCGCGCCCTTTCAAGCATTTGCCTAAATTTAGCGGCGTTTTCGTGCTTTGTACTGTCATTTAAAAGCACGACTTGCTCTAAATTCAGCTTTTGCAAAGCCTCAAAGCCACGCTTTAAATTCTTTGCCTTAAAAAATTTATAAAGCTCAGCGTTGATTCTGTCTCTACTCAAATCCCTTGTATCCATAGTTTGCATAAATTTCAAACTCTCATCGGCGATTTTTAAATCAAATCTTGCTACAAAATGCACCGCTCTAAGCACGCGCAGGCTGTCCTCTTTAAAACTCTCATCATCGATATGCCTTAAAATACGGGCGTTTAAATCCTTTAACCCGCCGTAAAAGTCCAAAAATTCATCGTTAAAAATGTTTATCATCATAGAATTTATGGTAAAATCTCGCCGCCTCGCCCCAAGCTTTTCATCATCGCAAACGCTCACCTCAAAGCCCTTGTGTCCGCTTCGCACCTTGTTTTCCGTGCGGGCAAGGGATAAGTCGTAGTTTTTAAATTTATACACAAAAAAGCTCTTGCCAAAGCCATTTGCGCCAAGTTTTTGCATAAGAGTATCGAAAAATTCAGGCTTTATGTCATAAATTTCTATGTCAAAGTCGTAAATTTCGCGCCCTAAAAGCATATCACGCACGCTACCGCCCACCAAATAAGCCCTTTTGGTGTGCGGAGCTAAGAAATCAGCGATGAATTCAAGCTCGGCGTTATTTTTTAAGCTTATCTTCGATACTTGCAAGCAAAAACTCTAAAAAATTGATAGTCAAATCAAGTCTAGTCTCTATGTCTTCATACTCTGCGGCTTTTAAGCCCTCGAAAAGCACTAAAATACGCTCTTTGACATTGTTTAAAAACCTTGCCTCGCTGCTGCTAGGCACATAGCTCGTGCCGACTTGCAACTCGCTCGGGCTTTTGTATGATGGCGCAAAGTCGATAACTTCGGCATTTTGCCTAGCATTCTTGCGTTCAAAGCCTTGTGTGTCTTTGTTTGGCTCATCATCGTTCATCTGTTTGAGCGTTTTTTGGGTAGCCTCATAAGCCTTTTGTAAATCCTGAATTTTCATATTTTTATCAACCACCTTTTAAATTCGTTGATTTCTTCTTCGCTTTGCATTGTGTTGAAAAAGTCGAGCATTTGGGTGTTTAAGTCCTTGTGCTTGCCTCCAAGCCCGCTCAAACGGCGCACAGCGTCAATGGCGTCTTGATTGTTTGGCTCGTTTTTTAAAATGTTTTTATAAATCTCCAAAGCCTCATTTTTCAGCCCCTGCGCCTCGTAAATAGACGCTTCTGTCATCGTTTGCTTCGCCTTTTTCATCTTGTCCCTCAAAAATTTACGCTAATTGTAGCAAAAAAAGTTGATTTTTGAAAATTTTAGCTCATTTTGCTCGCTGATTATACGCAAAATTTGGATTTTAGTAAAAAATTTATGAATTTATGCTTGTAAAATTCCCTTTGAAAGAGATAAAAATTCATATAAAAAAGTCAAATCGTTATCAAAATTGTGCTAGAATTTTTCTTGCTTGAAAATTCTTTTTTGTTTTAAAGAAAAAGGTGAATTTTAGGCATTTTGCGATGAAGTTGCGTAAAATTTAAGTCCTTTGTGCTGATTTTACAAATCACAAGCCGCAAAGAGCTAAATTTTGGGCTTTGGCTTAGATAAATTAAACGCAAAGGTAAGTAAAGTTAGAAATTTACAAAGGCTTTCAAAATGCCTTTGATTTTGAGAAAGAGTTGAAATTTGAGTATTTATTTTGTGCATTTTTTTGAGTGCTTTTTGCCCCTTGTTTTTGTGCTAGCCTTTGCGCGTGTAAAGGGCTTGTGGCAAGTGTTTGCGAGCTTTTTTATAGGCTTTTTGTTTGCTTATTTTGCCTTTTTTATCGCCGCAAATTCCTTGCAAACAAGCGCGCTTTACTTTTACGCAAATATCCTTTTTATCGCTTGTGGCGTTGTCGCCTTTGTGTTGAGCGTGCTGAAATTTGAGCTTTTACTCATAAGGCTTAGCCTAATAACGCTGATAAGTTTTGCCTTTGGTGTGAGATACTTTTATATAAGTCAAGATTTTGCGGTATTTACAAGCTCTTTGCTTGACACGCAAGCCGTTGTTTCGATGGCTTTCATCGCTTTGGCTTTTGTGCTGTGCTTGATACTCTTTGTTTTTATGCGTTTTAACCTTAGCTTAAAGCCTAAATTTAGTCTTTTTGCACTCTTTGTGGTGCTTTTATGTGAGATAAATAGGGCTTTATCCAGCGTTTTGCTCATTGCCTTGCGAGAAAATTTCATCACAGACACAAAAGACGGCGCGCTTTTAAATTTCATCGCTCAAACACAGCATTACTCGGACTTTGCCATTTATCTTTATCTTGTGCTTGCGCTTGTGCTGAGCTTTTCTTGCCTTGCCTTTCGCCCCAAACACTTACAAAAACGGCATTTGTTTGACATAGAGTTTCGCCAAAACGCTGCAAAGACAAGCACGATTAACGCTTATTTTAGTGCAAGCCTTATAAGCTCGGTTCTAGCTCTTTGTATCATCTTGTATTTTAGCCTTGTATCAAGCAAACCGATACAAATTGACGCCCCAAAAGAAGTGCTGCCAAATGATAGCGGGCTTTTCGTCTTTGACATAGAGCTTTTGCGCGACAACGCCTTGCACCGCTTCGCATATATAACGAGCGAGGGCAAGGTGGTGCGCTTTTTTTTACTCAACAAACGAGAGGATAGGGACTCGCCTGTGGCGGTGTTTGATGCGTGTATGATTTGCGGGGATATGGGCTACATTAAGCGCGGCGGGGAGCTGATTTGCATAGCGTGCAATGTGCGGATTTTCCTTTTGAGCGTGGGTAAAGAGGGCGGGTGCAACCCGATACCGCTTAAATACGAGTTTGACGGAGAAAAAATCACCATAAAGCTCGAAGATGTCATCTACGGGACAAATTTTTTCACTGAAATCAAAGAAGTTTTGGTAACTGACCCTGTTTCAAAGACGAAAATTCTCAACTCAAAGGCTGAATTTTCCTACCTTTACAAGGGGCTGACTTATTATTTTGCGAGCAAGGACAACTACGAAGCCTTTGTAAATGAGCCTGAAAGTTTTATAGATAGCAATCAAAGTGCGAAATTTAGGGCGCAAGGTTATGGAGAGATATAATGCTGTGGGCGATGATAAAAAATTCGATTTTTAAGAACAAAATTCAAAAATCTTTGGCTTTTTTAACCTGCTTTTTAGCGACTTTGCTTTTGTGCGCTATGCTTAACATAACGCTTGGCATAGGCAACGAAGTAGGCAAACAGCTACGAAGCTATGGTTCAAATATCATCATCTTACCCAAAGGCTCAAATTTAGCCATAGAAGTAGGCGGCGAGCTTTATGAGCCACTGAAAAACAAAAGCTATTTAAATGAAAGTGAAATTCATAAAATCAAAGAAATTTTTTGGCGCAACAATATCACCGCCTTTGCGCCATTTTTAGAGGGCAAGGTGATGATGAAGCCCGCAAAAAGCCCGCAAAATAGCCACGAAAACGATGAGTTTTCGCAAGAAGTGCTGATACTTGGCACTTATTTTGATAAAAGCATTGAAATAGCCGATGAAGAGGGGTTTAGCACGGGTATAAAAACGCTTTACCCCTTGCTGAAAATTGACGGAGCGTGGATAAAAGATGATGACACCGAAAGCGTAATGCTTGGCGATGAATTTGCTAGGCAAAATGCCCTTAAAATAGGCGATTTTATCAGCTTAAATGGCAATAAAGTGCAAGTTTTAGGCATTTTGCACAATGCGGGCAAAAACGCAAACAAAATCATCACAAGCCTAAATTTAGCCCAAATTCTCTTAAACAAGCAAGGCTTGTTTGCACGCGCAGAGGTTTCAGCACTCACCATACCCGAAGATGACTTGTCCTTAAAGGCTAGGCGCGACACAAGTGCCTTAAATCAGGTAGAATTTGACAAGTGGTATTGCTCGGCGTATGTAAATTCCATAGCTTATCAAATCGAAGAGGACTTAAAGGGCGCAACCGCCAAGCCCCAAACAGCTATCAGCGATGCCGAAAGCCTAATCATAAGCAAAATTCAAGCCCTTATGGCGCTCACAGCCCTTATTTGCCTTGTCGTGTCAAGCATAGCCATAGCGAGCTTGATGAGTAGCGAAATCCACGCACGCAAAAAAGAAATCGGACTTTTAAAGGTGCTTGGTGCGAACGCTTTTCAAATTTATGTGATTTTTGCGGGCGAAAATTTGCTTGTCGCCCTACTTGCCGCACTTTGTGGCTTTGCTTTTGGCGTGGGATTAAGTCAAATCATCGCTTTAAGCATTTTTGGCTACACGGTTGCCACAGCTTTCATCGCACTGCCCCTAGCCCTTGTCTTTGCGGCATTTGCGGCACTTTTGGGCTGCTTGTTTGCGCTCAAAGATATAGTTCATCTCTTGCCCGTGCAGGTGCTTTATGGTAAATAATTTTCTAATCAACCAGCTTTTCAAAAGCCTTATTTTTTCAGCAAGGCGCGTCTTTATCATCGTCCTTGCTATCTTCATCTCAGCCCTTGTCAGCTCGGCTTTTTTAAACATTTATTTTGACCTTGACACCAAGCTTTCAAAAGAGTTAAAAGCGTATGGGGCAAATTTAAACATTTTGCCAACAAAAACCAACGAACTCATCAGCAACCACGCCCTTGAAAAACTCAAAGGCGAACTTGGAGCAAAAAACCTAACGCCCTATCTTTACGCCTTTTTAAGTGTCGATGGTAGCCACACGCTCGTGCTTGGGACGGATTTTAGCTCTTTAAAGCTCACAAAACCCTTTTTGCAAGCCGTTGAGGGCAGCTTTTCGCTGAGCGATTTTGACGAAAATTCAGCCTTTATCGGCAAGGATTTAGCCACAAAGCTCATCAGCGCCAACAAACAAGACAGCTTGCAGGGTTTAATCGGGCGAGAATTTGAAATTTACGGGCTTTTGGGCGAAAAAACCATACTTAAAATCAAAGGCATAGTCTCAAATAACGATGAATTCGACACTCTCTTTTTAGCTCCGCTTGCTATGGTGCAGAATTTAAGCGCACAGACGGGCATAAACTACGCTAATGCCCTTGTTTATGGCAGCTTTGATGAAGTAAGCGCGAAAGCAAGGGCGTTAAGCGATGATGAAGTGAGCGTAAAGCCCATCTCATCGGTATCTTTAAGCGAGGCTTTGGTGCTTGAAAAGCTCAAAGCCCTAATGTTTCTCATCGTCCTTGTGGTGCTTGTCATCGCCTCCACAAGCGTAAATACCACTTTAAGCTCGATTATCTTTTCGCGCAAAAAAGAAGTGGCGTTGCATTTGGCTTTGGGAGCTGGCAAAAAGGACATCGCGAAGCTCTTTGGACTAGAATGCCTTGTGCTAGCCCTTGTCGCTTCGGTGTTGGGCGCGGTTTGCGGGTATATTTTAGCTCAAATTTTTGGCTACATTATCTTTAACGCGAGCGTTGATTTTAGGCTCAAAGCCGCAGTTTTAGCGGTTTTTGTGTCGCTTATCTTTGCTTTTTGTGCGGCGTTTTTCCCCATAAAAAAGGCTTTGAAAATCAATGTTTGCGAGAATTTAAAAGGAGAATAAGTGAAAGAGATTATCAAAATTTCGCATTTATGCAAAAATTTTGGCGAAGTAAAAGCCCTGCAAGACATAAATTTCAGCGTTTTGCAAGGGCAGTGGCTAGCCATAATGGGACCAAGCGGTAGCGGTAAATCCACGCTTTTAAACATTTTATCTTTGATGGACGAGCAAAGCAGTGGGGAGTATTTTTTAGATGGCACAAATGTGCAAAGCCTTGATGAGAGCGCAAAAATCAAAATCCGCCGCGAAAAAATCGGGCTTATTTTTCAGCAGTTTCATCTCATACCCTATCTAAACGCCCTTGAAAATGTGATGCTGGCGCAGTTTTATCATTCAAGTGTCGATGAAGAGGACGCTCGTGCCGTGCTTGAAAAGGTAGGTTTAGCACACCGCTTAAAGCACCTGCCAAGCGAGCTAAGCGGCGGCGAGCAGCAACGCCTTTGCATAGCGCGCGCACTCATCAACAACCCCGAGCTTTTGCTTGCCGATGAACCCACAGGAAATTTGGACGAGGCAAACGAAAAAATCGTCCTTGACCTTTTAAAACAGCTTAAAAACGAGGGCAAAACCATAGTTTTAATCACGCACAACGAAACGCTGGGCAAGCAAGCTGACACAATGATGATTTTAAGACACGGGGTGCAAAATGTGTGAATTTTTGAAAGGCAAATTCAAAATTTTGAGTGAATTTAGGAAATTTTTTGTGAATTTTGGGGCGCATTTTGGAGCGTTTTTGCTCATCGTCTTTGCTCTAAATGGCTGTTTTTCAAGCTCCACAGGCGAGGTAGGCAAAAAAGCCCCGCAGATTGCTGCTAAAAATTTAAGCGGGCAAGAGGTGAAATTTGATGAGGGCAAAGTCGTGGTGCTGGTGTTTTTTGAAAAGGGTTGTGCAGCTTGCATAAAGGAACTACCTTTGCTTGATGAGTTTGCATACGAGCAAAGAGACAAACTCCAAGCCATAGCGATAAATTCAGTCGATGAAGTGCCTAGCATTGTGGTGCTTCAAGCACAATACTCTCTTTACAATGTCGTTTTAGCCAAAGATGATTTGGATATTTCGTGGCAAAGGTATGGAATTTTCGCCTTGCCAACCACTATTATCATCAAAGATAGCGTTGTCATCGAGCGTATAACGGGGGACAAAGGGTGGGAAAATCTACACTCCAAGCTTTTGCCCTTGCTTTGAGCCTGTTTTTCGCGGGCTGTTTTGACAACAAATTTGCTACCACAGAGGACAAAGCCTATAAATTCAGCTTTAACGGCTTTGAAAAGCGTTTGAGCTACGGCGAAAGCAAGCCTTATGCGCTGGCGTTTTTTACGAAAGATTGCGCAGTTTGTGCGGAGCAAATCCGCATTTTAAACGCGCTACAAGGGCGTTTCGAGCTTGAATTTTTAGCCGTGCTAAAAGACGCGCAGGACAAAACAGACGCAAAACTTTGGGCACAAAGCAAGAATTTAGCCTTGCCGCTTTTTTTTGAGGCAAGGGCGAGCGAGTTTTTAGCCCGTGCTGTCGGGGGCATTTACGGCGTGCCTGTCATCGTTTTTGTAGATGAAAAGGGCATTTTAGGCAAAAAATTCATCGGCTTAACCCCGCAAAGCGTGCTGGAAAAAGAGCTAACAAACGCCACTTTAAAGCCTTGATGATTTATTTTTGAAAATTTAATAAATTTAAGAAATTTTAAACATTTTTGGCACACTTCTTGCTTACTCCATTTTAAGTAATTTTTTTTAAATATGAGTCAAGAACAATTATTTACAGCTTGACAAAATAAAGCAGAAGGGTTGTATATGCTTAAACTCGGCGGTTCAAGACTATTGCAATGCTCGAATTTTGTGCTTGGCTTTTATGGGCTTGATAGGGCAAAATCTCAAAGCGAAGAGAGTTTTGACACGGCTTTGCGCTCGGTTGCAAGCGGTCTTGACCGTGGTTTTGGCTGGGAGATAGCAAATGACACTTATGCTTATCACGGCATTGATTATTTGCCACAAGAGACGAGAAATGCCTTTTTGCAAGCCGTTGAAAAGGGTTATGATAGCAAAGATGAGGCGAAATTTGGCAAATTTGGCTTAAATTTGATGAGTTCGTTGATAATGGACACTTGCGTGAGCTACAATGCTAAATTTAAAGAGCCTGAAAGATTTGCCGAGTATAGCTTTAAAGCAACCTTTGAAAAATGGAAGAAAAATTACAATAATGACATTATGCTAAACCCACAAGAGCGTGAGGAATTTGAGCTTTTTTGCAGTGTGTATCAAAATTTTCTCGACAACTTAGGCACTTTGGCAGATAAGGCGATATTGCGAGACAATGACACAAGCACACTTTATCCGCCAAATTTTACGGCGCAAAAGCAAACCCTTGTGTTTGAGACAAATTATCAGTTTGTTTTAAGTCAAAAAACCCAGCAAATCGCCCAAGAAAAAGACGAGATGCTTTTGCGACTTTTAAACCCACAAGATAGCCTTGATATAAAGGCTTGAATTTACGCTTTTTCAGTAAAATTTCGTTTCAAAAACTACAAAGGCGTAAAATGAGACGAGATGAATTTAAATGCGATGATTTCGCGCTTATCAAAACTATGCTTTCGCAAATGCCCTTTGGGACGATGGTTATACCCGACACGCCCTTGCCATACGCCGTGCCGATAAGCTTTTGCTTTGATGAAAATTACGCTACAAAAGGCGGCATTTACTTTCACGGCGCGGGAAGTGGGCGTAAATTTGAGCTTTTAAAAAACGAACCAAGCGTGGTATTTAGTGCAGCAAAGCCTTATTCTTACATACCTTCACGCTTTTTAAGCGGCAAAATGACACCCACGCAGTTTTTCTTTTCGGTGTTGATTGAGGGGCGTTTTGAAGTGGTGCAGGATTTAGCGCAAAAATGCGAGATTTTAGACGCTCTTGTGCGCAAATACGAGCCACAAAATGCCACTTTTTGCCTTGAAAAAAGCCCTTTTGCGGGAGCGCAAAAGCACACTTTTGTCGGTGTCATCAAGGTAGAAAATTTAAGCGCAAAGGCAAAATTTGGGCAAAATATGAGCCAAGATGCCTTTGATGATTTAATGCTTGACTTACAAAAGCGAGCTGACACGCTTGATAAAGACACCTTAAATTTAATGCAAAATTTTGCAAAAGACAAGAGATAAATTCAGCTTTAAATTTAAAAACTTAAATTTTAATTTTCAAGGGCTAAAACTTAAAATTCAAAATGTCAATCTTAAATTCAAAGCCTTAAATTTAAATTTCAAACTCACAAATTTTCAAGCATTTTTTCATAAGCCTTTTTCGTGCCAGCGCCCACTTCGCCAAAAAGGCTTACCACCACGATGACGGCACTAGCGCACAAAAAGCCCGGCACGATTTCATAGATAGGAAAATCAAGCCAAGCCGCAAAGAAATTCTTGTAAAGCACTACCACAGCAGCACCTGTTATCATTCCTAAAATCGCCGCTAGCCTTGTCATCTTGCTCCAAAAAAGCGAAAAGAGCATCACAGAGCCAAAGCTCGCTCCAAAGCCCGCCCAAGCATAAGCGACTATGCTTAACACGCTTGAATTTTTGTCAGTTGAGATGACAAAGGCGATGAGTGCCACGAGCAAAACGCCCGCTCTGCCTAAATTCATCACCGTAACAGAGCTTGCTTCTTTGTTGAAAATGCGTTTGTAAAAATCCTCAGCGATAGTCGAGCTTGAAACAAGCAGTTGTGAGCTTGCCGTGCTCATAACGGCTGCGAGTATGGCTGAGAGCAAAATGCCTGCTATCCAAGGGTTAAAGAGCAATTGACTCATCACGATAAAAATCTTTTCAGGGTCGCTTAATGAAAGCTCAAATTTAGCCACATAAGCTATGCCTAAAATGCCGATAAAACAAGCTCCAAGCAGGCTTATCGCCATCCAAGAAATGCCGATGATGGTAGCTTGTGGGATTTCTTTTGTCGAGCGAATCGACATAAAGCGCACCAAAATGTGCGGCTGCCCAAAATACCCAAGCCCCCAAGCCAGAGCCGAAACGATAGCCACCCAGCTCAAACCCTCGCCCATAGAAAGCGCGTTTGGCTTTATCTGTTTTACTATGCTAAACGCTTCATTAAAGCCGCCTAAATGATAAAGCATTACAGCAGGCACGACAATGAGCGCGCACATCATCAAAAGCCCTTGTATCAAATCCGTCCAGCACACAGCCTTATAGCCGCCCAAAAAGGTATAAACCACGATGATAAATGCACCCGTGCTTAAAGCGTGTTCGTATTTAAGCCCAAAGGTGCTTTCAAAGAGCTTTGCCCCGCTCACCAAGCCAGATGAGACATAAAAGGTAAAAAAGATGAGTATCACCACAGCGCAAATGACGCGCAAAATGTGTTTTTCATCATCAAAGCGGGTTTCAAAATAATCAGGTATAGTGATACAGTCGCTAATCACGCTTGTGTAAATGCGAAGTCTTTTTGCCACAAAAGCCCAATTTAGCGTAGCTCCTATGGTAAGCCCTATGGCAATGTAGCTTTCTATGAAGCCACTTACATACAAAGCCCCAGGCAAGCCCATCAAAAGCCAGCCGCTCATATCGCTAGCCCCAGCAGATAAGGCTGAAACCACAGGTCCAAGCGAACGAGAGCCTAAAAAATACTCCTCCGCGCCCTTGTTTTTCCTAAAAAAATAAAAGCCTATATAGAGCATTAAAGCCGAGTAGGCGACAAACATTATGGCTATTTCAACGCTGATATTTACAACTTCCATTACGCACTCCTTTTAAATTTTTGGCTTTGAATTTAAGGCTTTGATACCTAAATTTCCATATCTGTGATAAGATACGCTTAAAGACTTTTCATTGTGATAATAAAGCAGTTCAAAACGCCCGTTTATGAGTGGTTTGGGCGCTATGATGATTTTAGCATTTTGAGCCGCGCTTTTGTAGATGATATCATCTTTACTTGCCTTTGCGTGATAGCGCACGCGCTCAAAATTTGGGATTTTATCCGCAAAATTCTTTGAGCTTTCTTTGATAAATTCAGCCTTTAAGTTTGCTTTTTCGCAAATTTTTTGCGCAAATTTCACATTTTCATTTTGGCTTTCATAGCTTATAAAAAGTGGAATTTGCAAGGTGTTTGCAGTGATAATAACGCCTAAAATGTCGCTTAAATCATCATCTTCACAAAGGCGAAAAGCTAAATTTTTGATTTTGGTGTAAGAAAAAAGATTGTCCTCGCCACGAATGCTCACATAATCTTTTGCCAAATCAAACTCATTTTCCTTGTGGTAAGCATAGCTTTGTGCCATTGTTAAAGCCTTGTTTAAGGCTTCTTTTTGCGCCCCGTCTTTTGCCTTAAAGCCTTGTAAAGCCTTGCTGATAGCATTTGAGCTTAAATTTTCATCGGCTTTTTCTTGGTAAATGTCTAAAAACTGCGTGATATAATTATAAATTCCAACCTTACGCCCAAAGCCTATGGCGGACTTTTTTACCCCGCCAAAGGGCTGTCTTAACACTATTGCGCCTGTTGTGGGCTTGTTTATGTAGATATTGCCCGCTTCAATGTGAGTGTGAAAATACTCCCACTCCCTTTCATCTAAACTTTCAAGCCCAGCTGTAAGCCCATAGCCTGTGGAATTTACTATGTCAATGGCGTGTTTGAGACTGTCCGCACACATTACGGTAAGAAGCGGGGCAAAAAGCTCGTTTAAATGCGTGAAATCGCCCTGTTTTGTGCCGTATTTTATGCAAGGACACATTAAAAGCTCGTTGTCGTTGATGAATTTTGGCGGCAAAGCCCATTCTTCATAAGTTTGCAGTTCATTTAAAGCCTTTGAAAGTTTTTGACTTGGCTTATCGGCAAGCGCGCCGATTTTGTTTTTTAGCTCAAAAGGCGAACCCACGCTTAAAGATGCCGCTGCATCAACGAGGCATTTTTTAAATTCCTTATCCTCATACACTTCTTTTTCAAGCACGAGTAGCGAGCTTGCTGAGCATTTTTGCCCTGAATTTGAAAAGGCTGAATGAATGATATTTTTCACCGCTTGGTCTCTATCTGCCATTTTGCTGACAATGGTAGCGTTTTTGCCCCCTGTTTCAGCACTGAGCATTAAAGTAGGATTTGCTTTAAGCATAGCATAAGCTGTATCCTCGCCTCCCGTTAAAACGCTAAATTTAATGCTCTCATCGCCTAAAAGATGAGCTGATATATCACTGCCCTTGCTTGGCAAAAAGATGAGCGCGTCTTTTGGAATGCCAGCGTCCCAAAAACACTCACAAAGTTTGTATCCTGTAAGCATTGAAAGAGATGAGGGCTTGTAAATCACTACATTTCCAGCCGCTAATGGAGCGGCGATAGTGCCAACTGAAATGCCTATGGGAAAATTCCACGGCGCAATGACAACGCCTACGCCTTTGGGGCTAAATTTTGCGTTTGGATTTTGCGCTTTTAGCGTTTCAAGTGAGTGCGGATAAAACTCCACAAAGTCTATCGCCTCGCTTACTTCTGGGTCAAGCTCTAAAAAGGTTTTGCCAACTTCTCTTGCGCCTATGCCGATAAGCTCGCCCCTTCTTTGCCTTAAATTCTGCGCCACGCGCGCTAAAATTTCATAAATTTCCTCGTGGCTTTTTTGCTTAAATTTGGATTCTTTTGCTACACTTAAAGCCGTTTTTATCTCATTTTCGCCCGCTAAATGCACGGTTGCGATTTTTTCTTTTTCAAGCTTATCAAAAACTTCAAGCCTTGCAAGGTTTTTATCTTTGAGTTCTTCGCCGATAACAGGATAAATTTCAAGCCCCTTTAAATGCTCAAAATTTGCCTTTATATCTCTTGCCCACGCTCTATTTTGCGCTAAAATAAAATCCGTGTCGCTTTCATTTGTGAATTTTTTAGTGCTAAATGAGCTGTTTGCGCTCTTTGTTTGATTTTTCTCGCTCTTTCTGTCTTGCGTTCTGTGTGTAGAATTATCAAGCGTTTTTATGCCCTTTAAGGCGTTTAAAAATAGCTCTTTTTGCGCCTCATAAGCCTTGTCATTGACTTTGAGGTTGAAAAAATGGCGCATAAAATTGTCCTCGCTCGTGTTTTCATCAAGGCGGCGCACCAAATACGCAATGGCGTTGTTAAAATGCGCCTCATCGCACACAGGCGCGTAAAGGACAAGCTGGTGTAGCTTTGAAAGCTCATAAGAGCATTGCAAACTCATACCCTCTAACATTTCAAAGGTAAAATACTCAAAGGCATTTGCCTCGCTAATGCGCGTGTAAGCGTAGGCTATTTCAAAGATATTGTGGCTTGCTATGCCTATGTTGATGAATTTAAAATTCTCATTTTCAAGGATAAAATCAAGCATTTTGTTGTAATTGCTGTCCGTGTCAATCTTGCGTGAAAAGGTTGGCAAAGCCCAGCCTCTTTGGCTTGCGATAGTTTCCTCACTTTCCATATTTGCGCCTTTGACAAAGCGGATTTTTATGGGCTGCATTCCCTTTTGCGCCCGCTCTTTTGAAAAGGCAAAGAGTTTTTTAAGGTATTCAAAAGAATCAGGCAAATAAGCTTGAAGCACTATGCCAGCTTTTATGTCAAATTTAGCAATGCTTTCCATAAAGGCTGCCACAGTAAGCTCTAAATCCCTAAATTCCTCCATATCTAAATTTATAAATTTAGGCACGCCTTGCTTTTTTTGCTCATTCATTGCGATATTATAAAGATAATCAAGCCTTTTTACAACCTCATCTTTGGAGTAATCAAAATCGATAATGTTAATCTGCGAAAAAATCGTGGTGATTTTGATGGAAATATAAGTGATATAATCACTCTTTAAAGCCTCTTCGTATTTTTGTATGCGGTAAGTGCTTTCAGCCTCGCCAAGCACTTCCTCGCCGATTAAATTCACATTTAAGGTAATGTTATTTTCGCGCTTTCTTTTTGCAATGTGCGGCTTTAAAAAGCTCTCATTTGCATCTAAAACCATAGCCTTTGTATCATCGCGCAAATGCTTTACAAAAAACGGCACGCTCAAATTTGGCGCAAGGCGACCAAAGCTCAAAAAACTTAAAAGCAAAAATTTTTCAAAGGGCGTGAAAAAGTCCGCTATGCCGTATTTATCAAGGGTATGAGCGATAAATTCAAAGCTCACGCTTGCATTTTTAGAGCGAAAGGCTCTATCAAGTAGCTCGATGAGCATTACTTTGTTGCGTGGGTTTTTAAGCAATTTTTGCATTTTGTGATGAAAGGCTTTTTCGCTTTGGCTAATGTTTTGCGAAATGGCATTTTGCAAATTTTGCGCTAAATTTAAGGTTTTTTCAAGGACGCTTTGCTGTGTCATTTTGTTTCCTTTTGGTGTTGTTGTTTTTGTAATTATAAAATAAAAAAGTCTCAACCAAAGAAATTTTCTCACATAAAAAACAAATTTGTTTCTTTTTGTAACATTACCCAAAATACAAAATGTTACTTTTTTGCAAAATAGGGCGTTTTTGTTTTGAATTTAAAAAGCAAAATTCACAAACGCTAGGGCAAGGCTAAATTTAGCAAGTTTTATCTGCGCTTAATTTAAACGCAAATTCAGCATTTGGCTGAGTTTTTTCAAATCGCTAAAAATTTTTGTTTCAAACGCTCAAAAACAAGCTAAAATTCAAAATTTTTCTGAGCGTTTTAAAATTCGCTTTAAATTCTGTCAAAATTTAACGAAAACAAAGCGATAAATTTGCTATAATCACAAGAAAAAAGGCAAACAATGAGACACTTACTCTTAATCATCGGTAGCGAGTTAAAGCTCAATGCAAACTACCTAAACTACATTTATAAACGCTATGAGGACAAGTTTGGCGAGCTAAATGAGTGCATTTGCTTTGAAAAGGGCAGCAAAGAACTGCCATTTTTACTAGAATCTTGGATAAACGAGTATGATTATATCACCATTTTTACGAGCGTCAAGCTCTATGCTACCACAGCAAAGATAGTCGCCACGCTTAACAAAGACTATTTAGTCTTTCAAAACGACATTTTAGTGCCGAGCAAAACCCTAAATTCAAGCGAAAACAGCTTTTTAGTTCAGCTTTCTCGTTGCAAGGTAAATTTGCTCAAAGCAAGTGTTGATGAGCCTTTGCCCGAGCTTTTAGCAAAGCCTAAAATCAACTTTGCGCACTTTTGCCTGTGCGACATAGACGAAGAAAGCGCGCTTATCTTGCTTGATACTTTGGCAAAGTCCTATAAAATCAACATTTTAAGCACTTCGCTTTTAGCAAATCTCGTTCTCATCAAAGCCACAGACACGAAATTTTCTCAACTTGACAATTTTATCCAAGCAGCGAGCAACCTTTTCAAGCAAAAGCTGCTTTTAGGCAAAAATCCGCTTGAATTCATCGCTAAAAGGCTGATTGAAAGTGAGCTTAAAATTTCCTTTGCCGAAAGCTGCACGGCTGGGCTTTGCGCCGCAGAACTCGCCAAAATCAAAGGCATTTCAGCTATCTTTGAAGGCTCGGTTGTTACTTACTCAAACCGCTTAAAGCACGAGTGGCTAGGCATCAGCGACTTGGTGCTGCAAAACGAATACAGCGAAAAATGCGTGTATTTTATGCTTAAAGGCGCGTTTAAAACGAGCGCTTGTGATTTTGCTATCGCCATTAGCGGAGTGGCTGGGGAGGAAGATGACAAGGGCGTTAAGGCAGGCACGATTTTCATCGGGGCTATGTATAGGGACGGCTCATTTTTGCAAGAAACCCTACGCCTTTGCGGCGAGCGCAACTTCGTGCGCCATCAAGCCGTTTTAGCAAGCTTTATGCTTATGGTAAAGTTGAAACCAGAAGTGTTTTTTTAGGACTTTGAACAAGTAAAATTAAAATAAGAAGTTTTTTGGACTTTGAATGGATTTAAATCCTAAATTTTTATTTTTTAATTCTTATATTAATGTATAAATTTACCATACTGCGTCTTTGCAAACGCAAGGCTTGCAAAGACGGCGGATTTTGCCATTTTGAGCGGAGTGCGTTAGCACAAAGCGAAAAATCCATACTTTAAATATGCAAACTCACGCTTTAAATTTGTGGATACTTCGCTGCGCTCAGTATGACAAGAAAATAGCCTAGTATGACAAAATTTATGACACAAAGAGTGTTTGGTATGACAAGACAAGTCAGTATGACAAGCGAAAATAGTTCGGTATAGTAAATTTTAAGATACTTTCCTTAAATGTTCAAGGTTGATATGACAAAATCAAAGACTTTGCAAATTTTGTTGCAAGATATAGAAAAAAATGCTACAATACAAACAAAAATCCATTTTCAAAAGGTGCAAAACACAAATGTATATCAAAGAAATTCAAAAGTTTGAGGAAAACCGCTACAAAGCAAGAGCCTATATGAGCTATATCCTAACAAGAAATTTGCCCGATAAGCTCCCGCAAATCGAGCTTTCGAGCATAAAAGTGGCTTTGGACAAGCTTGCCCACGAGATAGAAGGCTTTGAAGCCTTGTATATCCTTGATAACTCGGGTAAGCAAATTGATAACAATATCAGCACGCGCAAGGACTTTTGCACGGGCAAGGGCGAGGACAGAAGCGGGCGGAGTTATTTTTACCGCGCTGTTAAGCTTAAACGCTGTGTTTTGAGCGACCCTTACCCATCAAGCCTTGACAATGAGCTTTGTGTAACGGCGTCTATGCCTATTTACAACAGCTCGGGCAAGCTAGAATTCGTAGTTTGCATAGACATAAAGCTTGCAAATATCCTTAAACTCATACAAGCGAGCAATTTTGAATTCATCTTTATGCAGTTTAGCCGCGTGGTGTATTTTTGCTTTGGGGTGGTGCTTTTTGTCATCACTTGCTTTTTGTTTCATCGCGGAATTTTAAGCCTTTTTAATCAAGAAGGCGTGAAAATTCAGCAAATGTTTGAAAGCACTATCGCTATAACGCTGGCGTTAGCGATATTTGATTTGGCTAAAACGGTGATTGAGGAAGAAGTTTTGGGGCGCAACCGCAAGGAAAAAGGCGGTATCCAAAAAACAATGGTGCGTTTTTTAGGCTCTATCATCATCGCCCTTGCCATAGAAGCCTTAATGCTCGTGTTTAAGCTCGTAACAGGGGATTTGTCGCAAATGATTTATGCGATTTATCTTATCATCGGCGTGAGCGTGTTGCTCGTGGGGCTTAGTATTTATTTGTTTGCGGTAAAATACAAATATAAAAAACAGATATTTTGAAAGATTTGCTAAATTTTTAAGAAAAAATGCTATACTTATCACTTGAATTTAAGCTAAAATGCGTTATAATGTGATATTTTGGCATTGAAAGGACGAAAGCGTGAGATTGTTGGTTGTCGATGATAGCTCTACAATGAGAAGGATTATAAGAAACACCTTGGAAAGACTCGGGCATACCGATGTTGTCGAGGCGGAACACGGCGTGGAGGCTTGGGAAAAGCTGAGTGTTGATGAGAGTATAAAGGTTGTCATCACGGACTGGAATATGCCCGAGATGAACGGACTTGATTTGGTGAAAAAGATTCGCGCCGAAAAAAAGTATGAGGATATGCCCATCATTATGGTAACGACTGAGGGCGGCAAGGCTGAGGTTATCACCGCGCTTAAAGCTGGGGTAAATAACTACATAGTAAAGCCCTTTACACCGCAAGTTTTGAAAGAAAAGCTCGAAGATGTGCTTGGAATCGCGCCCGGCACGACACCAGCGGCTGAGTAAAGCAGGGTTATGCAAGATTCTTACAACGAATTTTTTTTTCAAGTCGATAAGCCTTATAACCCTTTGTTTATCGACTTTGTGCTGTCTTTGGGCGTGGAGGCTGTGGAGGAAAAAAACGGCGGCGTTTTCGTGCGCTCAAATGATGATTTAAGCACTATCGCTTGGGCTGTGGATAAATTCGGCGCAAGCTTAGCAAAGCATCAAAATATCACGCTCAACCTACGCACAAATTTAAGCCAAAAGCCAAACAAAGACTGGATAAAAGAGTATCAAAAAGGCGTTGCGCCCTTGCAAATAGGGGATTTTTATATACATAGCTCGTGGCAAAAGCCGAATTTACGCGCTATAAATGTTCAAATCGACCCTGCACTTGCCTTTGGCTCGGGACACCACGAAAGCACGCACTCGTGCATAGAACTTTTGCAAGCCTTTGCTAAAAGCGGCGACAAAGCCCTTGATATAGGCTGTGGAAGTGGAATTTTAAGCATTATTTTAGCTAAAATGGGTTGCGAAGTGAGTGCTTGCGATACCGATGAAATCGCCGTTTCAAGCACGCTTTCAAACGCAAAGCTCAACCAAATAGCACTCAAAGAGCTATGGCAAGGCTCAGTAAATCAAACAAAAGCCCTTTATGACATAGTTGTCGCAAATTTAGTCGGCGACATTATCCTAACTCTCGCGTTTGATTTGAAAGCAAGAGTAAAAAAGGGCGGATATTTGGTGCTTGCGGGCATTTTAGACAAATACAAGGCGCGAATTCAGCGTGAATTTAAAGAATTTAAACAAATCAAACAAAGCCAAACAAACGAATGGCTAAGTTTTGTGTATCAAAAGGAAAACAAATGAACAACAACCCAAACCAACAAGGCGGCAACAATATGCCCCCAAACAACAACAATTTTTTCAACAAAAACCCCATTTTAATCTTTGCGGTTTTTGCTATCATAGCGATTTTGCTTTTTCGTAGCTTTAACGACAGCCCAACAAGCCTTGCTTCAAACGCTTTAAGCTCCGAGCCAAGCCGCAACATAGCTTACTCTGAGCTTAAAAAACTCATCGAAAGCAACCAAATAGCCCGCGTGGATATAGGACAAACAACCATTCGCGCTATATCCAAGCAAAACGCCGTCTTTACCACGCAAAAGGTGAGCAACGACCCTGGGCTTATCGCCTTGCTCGATGAAAAGGGCATTGTGTATGATGGGCGTCCGACAGAGCGCAACTGGTTTTTGGATATGATTTTTTCGTGGGTGCTGCCCGTGTTTATTTTCTTTGGAATTTGGATGTTTTTAGCTTCGCGTATGCAGCGCAATATGGGAAGCTCGATTTTAGGTATGGGTTCAAGCGGCAGGCTCGTCAATAGCGAAAAGCCAAAGGTTAAATTCGGCGATGTGGCTGGGGTTGAGGAAGCAAAAGAAGAAGTTAAAGAAATCGTTGATTTTCTCAAATACCCCGAACGCTACATAAATTTAGGCGCGAAAATTCCAAAAGGACTTTTGCTCGTAGGACCCCCTGGCACAGGCAAGACACTTTTAGCCAAAGCCGTAGCAGGCGAGGCTGATGTGCCGTTTTTTAGTGTCTCTGGCTCATCTTTCATCGAAATGTTTGTGGGCGTGGGCGCGAGCCGTGTGCGGGATTTGTTTGAAAAGGCGAAAAAAGAAGCCCCCGCTATCGTTTTCATCGATGAAATCGATGCTATCGGCAAAAGCCGCGCGGCTGGGGCGATGATGGGCGGAAATGACGAAAGAGAGCAAACCCTAAACCAACTTTTAGCCGAAATGGACGGCTTTGGCACGGAAAGCTCGCCTGTCATCGTTTTAGCCGCGACAAACCGCCCTGAGATTTTAGACGCTGCACTTTTGCGCCCCGGGCGTTTTGACAGACAAGTGCTTGTGGATAAGCCCGATTTTAAGGGGCGCTGTGATATTTTAAGAGTGCATATGAAAGATGTGAAAATTTCGCCCGAAGTTAAGGTTGAAGATGTCGCTCGCCTTACCGCTGGGCTTGCGGGAGCGGATTTAGCAAATATCATCAACGAAGCAGCGCTTTTAGCAGGGCGCGATAGCAAAAAATATGTCGAGCAAAAAGACTTAGTCGAAGCCGTAGAACGCGCTATCGCTGGGCTTGAAAAGAAATCGCGCCGCATTAACGAAAAAGAGAAAAAAATCGTTACTTACCACGAGTGCGGGCACGCGCTCATAGCCGAGACGACAAAGGGCGCGAAAAAGGTAAGCAAGGTAAGCGTTATCCCGCGCGGACTTGCCGCACTTGGCTACACGCTCAACACGCCAGAAGAAAACAAATTTCTAATGCAAAAACACGAGCTTTTAGCCGAAGTTGATGTGCTTTTGGGCGGGCGAGCGGCGGAGGAAGTTTTCATCGGCGAGATTTCAACGGGCGCGAGCAATGATTTAGAGCGCGCCACAGACATTATCAAAGCGATGATTTCTATGTATGGAATGAGCGAAATCGCTGGACTTATGGTGCTTGAAAAGCAACGCAACACCTTTTTAACAGGCGGACAGACGATAAAAGACTACTCAGAAAAAACGGCTGAGGCGTTAGATGAGTATGTCAAAGCCACGCTTGATGAGCGGTATAAAGGCGTTTTGGCGACTTTGAAACTCTACAAAGACGCCATAGAAACGATGGTTGATGCGCTTTATGAGGAAGAAACCATCGAGGGCGAAAAGGTGCGACAAATCATCGCTGAATTTGAAAAGCAAAAGGGTATGAAAACGCGCCTGCAAAGCGATGAAAAAGATGAAAAAAACTTGCGCTCTAAAAAAAGCAAAAACGCGGACGAAAATTCAGCTAAAAGCGAAGATTTAGCTCAAAATTCAAGCCCAAAGGGCGAAAAACCCGCTCGCAAAAAGAGCGATAAAAATGAAAACGACACGCAAAAAGGCTAACAATGAAATTTTTTGCTAAGTCAAGCTATGAAATTCTGCTATTTTTCGGCGCGCTTGTGCTTGTGTGGTGGATATTTTTTGGCTTTTCTTGGCTACTTTTTGTGCTGTTTTTAGCTCTTTGCTTTTTGTGTCGCAACACCCAAAGGGCTGTGTTTTGCACCGATGATAAGGCTATTATCGCCCCTGTTTGTGGGCGTATCACTAGCATAAGTGCGGTAAAGCACGGAGATTTAGGCGAATGCGTGCAGCTTGTCATCAAAAACGCCCTTTATAACGAGGGCATTATCCGCGCAAGCTCGAAAATGCGGATTGTTGAGGTTAAGGTGCGACACGGACTTTTTGGCTTTGATATAGCAAATTTTTGCGAACGGGTATTGATTTTAGCGAAAAACGGCGACACAAATTTTGGCTTGCGTATCAGCGGAGGCAGCTTGGAGCGCAAGATAGGCTTGTATGAGGGCTTGGGCGAGCTTGAAGCAGGCGAAGAGCTGGGATTTAGCCTAAATGCCACACTCAGTTTGCTTTTACCAAAGGACACAAGGCTACTTGTCGGCATAGGCGATGAAATCACAAGCTGCGCCTTGCTTGGCTATTTTAGCGCAGCACAAAATGGCGGCGCAAAACGCCAAATTTCAGCACCAAATTCAGCCCCAAAAGCTAAAAATTTAGCTAAAAATTCAAGCCAAAGCACCCAAATTTCACAAACAAAAAGTGCAAAAACAAACAAAAATTCAGCCGCTAAACAAGGCAAAAATTCAGCAAGCCCAAAAACAAATTCAGCTAAAACAAAAACGCCCAAAAATTCAAAAAGCACCAAAGCGGCTTTAAAAGCCACGACAAAAACTTCCGCAAAAGCTAAAAATTCAGCCCAAAGCCCCGCAAATTCAAGTAAAGGCGCAAGATGAACGAGAACAAACCCCATTTAGCCTATATTTTGCCAAATCTTTTCACCGCAGCGAGCTGTTTTTGCGGCGTTGTCTCTATCATCTCATCGATGAACGGCAGGGCATTTAGTGCTTTGCTTTACATTTTCATCGCTCTCATCTTTGACGGACTTGACGGGCGCGTGGCAAGGCTTACGAACACGACTTCTAAATTCGGCGTGGAGTTTGACTCACTTTCCGACCTTGTCGCCTTTGGCGTGGCACCAGCGGTGTTTTTTTATGTGAATTTAGGATACGAGTTTGGCAAAATCGGCACGCTGATTAGCGGCTTTTTCGTGGTATTTGGGGCGATTCGCCTAGCCCGCTTTAATGTAACCACAGGCACTTACGAGCCTAGCGTTTTCATAGGGCTTCCCATACCCACAGCAGCCATAGTTAGTGCGGTTTATATCTACGCTTACACCCGCTACGACTTCTTTCGCGGCTTTGAAGTGGCGTTTTTGCTCGTCCAGCTCGGACTTGCCTTTTTGATGGTGAGCAACATTCGCTATCCCAGCTTTAAAAAAGTGGATTTGAGCCAAGCAAATATGCTCAAAGTGCTTGTTTTACTCATACTTGCCTTTTCTTTGCTCTATCTTTACACGCTTGAAAGCATTTTCATCGCCGTGAGCCTTTATGTGTTTTATGGACCCCTACGCACGATTTACACGCTACTTTGCGCTAAATTCAAAAAACGCTAATTTTTTACTCTATCGTTGTGATTTTTTTAACGACTCACAGCAACGGCGAAATTTAAGTGTGAAATTCTGCAAAATTCACAAAAACAGCTCATCTTGTCATTTTGAGCGAGTGAAACGAGCGAAAAATCCATATTGTCATATTGAGCGTTAGTGAAATATCCACAGAATTTAAGACACGCTTTTTAAATTTATGGATACTTCGCTACGCTCAGTATGACACGGATTTCGTCATTGCGAGAATTTGCTAAGCGTGAGCGTGCAAATTCGTGGCAATCCAAAGGTAAAGTAGTGTTAAATTCGTGGATTGCCACGCAAATTTTTTGCAAAATTTGCTCGCAATGATAGGCAAATTCAAAGGCGCAATCTTTCGTTTAAGCCTTGTTCTATGGTTTCAAGTTCGCTTAAAAAGTCCTTTTGCGCTTGCATCAGCTCTTTGAATTTAAAGCCAAGCAGCACGATGGAGTAAAGCTCTGGCTTGTGTTTGCGCCAATTATAAAGTGTCTTTGTATCTACCTTTAAAATGCCCGCCATATCGCGCTGGCTGAGTTTGCTAGGGGTTTTCATCTCTTTTATACACTTCCTTAAAAGCTAAATTTTTTAAGGAATTTAGTGCATTTTCTCATAAAAACTAACAAAGGAAATAATGCTTAAAAATTTTAGAAATCAAGCAATAATTACTTTGTTAAAAATTAAATTTATTTTGTGTAAATTTCGAGCTTAAAATTCATTTTAAGGAAAAACGATGCAAAAAAACACACTTTACATTAACAAGGGCAAAATCATCGCCACTGGTGTGGTGCTTTTGGTGGTCTTTATGCTTTTTAAGGCGTGTAGTGGTCCAAATGGAAGTCAGTGTAGAAACAAGCACGACAAATCTACAACAAGAAGCGGGTATGGGCGGTTTGTTTGATTGGGGACAAGTTGGGCAGATTGATTATAAAAAACAAATTATCAAAGTGGTTTCGCTTGAAGATGATGATATAGAAATTTACAATGTCATCATTAACAAAGGAAATTGCAAAAGTAGTTTTGATGAACGGGTTCAGTCTGCTGTAAATTCTTTTTATAAACAATTTGAGAGAGCAGAGGGAGCTTTGTTTTATTTGCGTGATGATGAGTATTTTAAAACAAATAAAAGGGTTATTGTTGATAGCTATATATACGATAAGTTAGCATTTGAATACAATGATGATGTGGAAGAGATAAAATGGAGTATAGAACGACAATTGCTTGATATTATTTGGAGATATAAGGGGTTTTACTCTCGATGTCAAGATGGAGATAAATATGAATATTGTGTTTGCTTGAATGAGCAAAAAAGAGTGATAGATACGTATAAAAATAATAAATCTAACGAATATGAAAAAGTCGACAAAGATTTTGAACAATGTTACGGACAAGAATGGCAGGCAATAGAAAATGAAGGTAAGGAATTTTTAGCCAACATTTTTGCGACATTTGCACAAGAACTCAATGAGGCTAAATATGCCTTAGATGAAAATGCAAATTTTAGCTATACCAAAGAAAAAGGATTGGAGATATTTAAAAAAATCTTTTCTCAAATTGATAAGGGGACAGAAAGGCAAAAATTTTTAGCTAAAATAATATTCAATGACATTTTGTACAGTGATGAAACTATTCAAATAAGAAGAATGAAAGAATGGGACACTCAAAAGGCTATGAATATTTATGATTCTTATGGAATACGTATATACATAAACTATTATGATTTTGGTTCTGAAATATTTAAGCCGCGTGATATAACAAGTGAAGAAATTTTACAACAACATATTGACAAAAGTAAGCAAGTTCAAGCTCAATACGAAGATTATGTAAAAAAGGGAGTTAAATTTAAAAATGTCAGCGATAATGCCGAGTATCAACGCAAGGGTAATCTCCAATATTATTTTAGGAATTCAGATGAGCATTTTAACAATTTTGATAAGTCTAAAAACTTTTCATCTATGAGTATTATGGAGATTGAATCCTTGCCGAAGCCACCACAATATGCTGTCAAACTCGATTATGGAAAAAGTGCTAATTTTAGAATTTATAATCAAAAATGCAAGGTAAAAGAAGTTAAAATTGAAACAAACAAAGGTGAAGCGACTTACTCGTTTTAGGAGGATAAAATGGAAGAAAACAAAGTTGTTCTGTATAATGGATTTTGGATAATTGATGGTAATTGTTTTAATGCAAACATTTATGATGAAGCAACAGCTAAACTTTATGCAAGCGCATTGAAAAATTGTTTTGGGTGTGTGGATTGCATAAATTGCATTGATTGCAATCATTGCGTGAATTGTTATAATTGCAAAAATTGCGAATATTATAGTATGAGTAGTGGTTGTGAAAAATGTTTGTATTGTTATAATTGTAACGAATGTAGTGAATGTAAAAACTGCAATAATGCTTATCGGCTTAATCAATGCAATAATATAGCATTTATTCCGTTGCAAATGCCTTTGAAATCATTTTATGACAAATAAAATTATATTCTTGCAATAAGGACAAACAATGGCAAAAAGAAAAGAAAAGTTAGACGAAGATGTCGTTCGGCGAGGTGTAATGGAAGCGAATTCAATGGCAGATGCGTATAAATTTGTTCTCATTGAATTCTTTTTCGTTGCGATATTTGTCGGCGAGTATTTTCACTCGTGGATAATGTTTGCGGTGGCACTTGTGGTGGCTATCTTGTGGGTTGCGGCTATCGGTGTGCCACCTTTAACTAAACCTATTTTGATAGGAATAAGTGCTTTTTTGGGCATTTGGGGCTGGCGTTTTGGGAGTAATTGGGGGCTTTCAGCAAGTATAATCCTTGCTATACTTTGTTTTGTAGCGGCTTTGGCTACGAATTTTATGTTTCTTAATAATTATTTGAAAGATATAAAAGAAAAAGCTGAAAATGAAAGCTGATGAAAGAAAAATAAAGTAAGTTTGGTTTTATTATCACAAGCGCTTTTTTTCTTGCAATGACAAACGGAATGGCAAATGCTTGCTATTTTAAGGCTTGAAAACTTTGCCATTTTCTCATCTTACGCTCGCAAGGCTCGTTTGCGATGATGGGTTGTGCGAATTATTCTTACTCACAATGACAAGATTTTTGAGCGCCGCACAAAACCAGCACAGCTTTTTTGCTCGCATTGACGGGCATATTTTTAAACAAAAAGCCCAAAAATCATCATCAAACAAGCACAAAACTCAAATATAAAGATTAGCAAAACAAGCCTCAAAGCCCAAATATAAAGGCTAGCAAAACAAGCTTTAAAGCCCCTAAATTCAAGCCACAAAGTTTTTAGTGATTTGTGCTACGCCATTTTTACGATTTTTCACATTTTCCACAAAAAACGCTTATCATTTGCAAAAAATTCAGCTTGATACACCCAAAAAGTGCGCTTCATCGGCTACGCAAAATCCAAATTTAATCATCAAATTCCTGCCGCAAAATCGTGCCGTTAGCGTCTATGTAGATTTTCATCTTATTTGAAAGTTTGATTTTATAGTAGCTCATCTTGCGCTTGACTTCCAAAAGCGTGGCGTTTGGGTGCTGCGCCTTGATGATGTTTGCCACATTTGGCGGCAAAACCCCAAAATCCACAGGCGCAAACTCGCTTTCTATCTCTATCCAGTTGCCCATCAAGTCAAATTCCAGCTCCGTGCCGTCTGTGAGATAAATTTCGTAGGATTTTCTGTCCATTTCGACAAGCCCGATTTGCGCCTTAAAATGCGTGGCGATGAAGTTTTGAATGTTTTGCGGCAAAGAATTTGGCGCTATAATCATATCTGCGTTCAGCAAAGCAGCCGTCAAAGCCAGCACAGCAAGCGTTTTGTGCAGCATTTCAAATCCTTTCTCAACAAAAATCAAAGCACATTTTACCTTTTATGTGTGAATTCAATGTGAATTTTGCCCGCAAATTTTCAAAATCCCAAAAAAATTCACGCAAAAGGGCAAATTTTCGCTCATAAATGCTATAATTTTGGCATAAAATTTAAAAACAAAGGCGAAATTTGGTTTGTTCGGCACTCATCGCGCTCAATGTTGTCGCGTTTTTGCTTGCTTCTTTTGCGCTTGCGCCTGAATTTAGCGTGGTTTTGGGGCTAAATGCGCTGTGTTTTAGCGATGGTTTTTGGTGGCAGCCCATCACTACGATGTTTATGCACGGCGGTATCGCTCACCTTGCCCTAAATATGATAGTTTTGTGGCAGTTTGGTAGCGTTTTGGAGCGTTATCTTGGCTCTTTGCGCTTTGGTGCGCTCTATCTTGTCGGCGGGGTGGCTTGCTCGCTTTTAAGCGCGGTGTATGTGTATTTTGAGACGCTTCGCACTGGGCATTTTGTCAATGTCGTGGGCGCAAGCGGCGCGATATGCGTGCTGATGGGCTACTACGCCTTTGTGGATAAGCACAGCGCCAAAGGGCTGGTGGTCGCGCTCTTGCTGATGAGCTTTGCGCCGATATTTATGGGGATAAATATCGCTTGGTATGCCCATATCTTCGGCTTTATATGTGGTTATGGCTTAGCCAAACTGCGAAATTTAAGGACTTTACGATGAAAAAAATCTACATTATCCGCCACGCAAAAGCGGAAAAAGACGACTCAAAGGGCGATTTTGAGCGCGATTTGAGCAAAAAAGGCGAACAAGAAATCAAAGATATGCTTAAAAGGCTTAAAAATAGGCATTTAAAAGTTAAGCGTTTCATCTCATCGCCAGCTTTGCGGGCGGCTCGCACGACAAGACTTTTAGCAAAGGGCTTGAAACTCGGCGAAAAGGACATAATCTTTGACAAAAGGCTTTATGAAGCCGATGAAAACGCACTTTTTGAGTATATAAAGGCTTTGAGCGATGAATTCAGCGAGCTTTGCATAGTAGGACACAACCCAGCTTTACGCGAACTTTGCGAGCTTTTAAGCGAGATTTATCTTAGCTCGTTTCCTACTTGCTCGGTGTTTGGGCTTGAATTTGATGATGAAAAATTTGCCAGCATTAAGGCGCATAGTGGAAAACTGCTTTTTTTCGAGCATATCAAAAGCTTGAAATAGCGGTGTAAAGGGCTTTGTTGAGTCTTTTAATTTAAATGGCTTTTAATGGGCTGATTTGGTTGGTGTGAATTTTTTAGCTTTGTTTCAAAATAATTCTTAAATTTTAGTTTTGATTTAAGTTTGTTATAAAATTTTCACTTTAATTTAAAATTGTTCTAAAATTTCGCTTTTGATTTAAATTTGCTATAAAATTTTATTTTAATTTTTGCTTAAAATTATATTTTGCCTTTCGATTAAATTTATATAAATTCGAATAAAATCACATAAATTCCACGATATGCCGTTAAATTTTGGCTGTGAAATTTGATTTTGCTAGTCTTTTTAATGTAATTTTAAGTTTTATATTATTATCTTTTTTAATGCTAAATGATAATTTTTTCAAAATCTAACACCTTTAAACACGGCAAAATAACTTGTTTTAAAGCTATGTTTGTGAATTTTATTAAACGCACTTGCAAAGAGATGATTTGATTTTATCGCTAATTTTGTGTATTTGAAAACGAGTAAAAAAAATGGTGCGGTTAGCGAGATTTGAACTCGCACACGCAAAGCGCACTACCCCCTCAAGATAGCGTGTCTACCAATTCCACCATAACCGCACAAAAAAGTCGCTCAAAAGCCACTCAAAATAAACTCATATAAATTTCAAAAGCCTTTCAAAGTAAAGCTACACAAACTCTAAAAGCCCATAAACAAATTTCACGCAAAGCCTTTAAAAAGTCCTTAACGCAAATTTACACAAATTCAAAAGCCACCCAAAAAGCCACTCTAAAAACAAAAGCCCTTCCAAAAGTCTTAAAAAAGCACTTTCAAAGGGCTAAATTTAGGCTCAAACGCCAAATGGATTTGCGTAAAGTGCGATGAGAGCGATAACAAGTGCGTAAATAACTTGCGCTTCTATCATCGCGAGTGCGATAAACATCGTAGTCATCAGCTTTCCGCCCAAGCCGGGGTTGCGAGCTGTGCCTGCGATAGTCGCTGCCGCTGTGTGTCCCATACCGATAGCCCCGCCAAGTGCGGCTACACCGAGTCCCAAGCCAGCTGCTAGGACTGAAAACGCCTTAACAAGCCCATCAGAGTCGATAGAACCCGTCTCAGCAAAGGCTACGCTTGCAAATGCAAGTGTGAGTAAAATGATTTTTTTCATCATATATCCTTTCTGCCCCCTTGCAAAGCTAGTTCGGCTTGCGTTTCCCTACTTAAAACTTCGCAAATTGACTGCAAAATTATAGCAAAGTTTTGTGTAAATTTTCTAAATTTTGGCTTAAATTTCGCATAAAATTCTTTTTTATTGTGATTTAAGAAAAATTTTAGTAATTTTTTGCAAAAATTCAAAAAAGACAAGGCTTTGAGCGCGATTTTCACAAGCTTTTCACACACTCATCACGGCATAAATGCCCTAAATTTAGGGTTTGTTAAGCACGGTGGCGCAATAAATTCAGTGTGGTAAGTGTTTGCGGACAAAACAGCGCACGACAAATTCGGCTTGGCAAGTGTGGAGAAAATGGTGTTTGTAGGCAAAGCAATGTGTGGCAGCATTGCAAATTCAGCACGGAGAAAATGGAGCAGTGTTTGCGGACGAAGCAGGCAAGGCAAAAATGGGAGAAGTGTTTGGGCGGGGGACTTCTCTCTCTCGTTGCTCGCACTTTTTACACGCCTTTGGGCTAAATTAAAGGGCTTATTAGTTCAAAAAAACAATAAATTTAAAATATAAACCTCAAAACGACAAGCTAAAAGCACCACAACACAAATTCGAAGATACAAAAGTCGCCAAACGATAGCCCAAAAACACCCAAATACACAAATTAAGAGAGTTTGAAAAACTAAAAATGCCACAAAGAAACAAGAAACAAAAAAAGATTACAAAAAAAGCAAAAAAGTTAAAGAAAGAAAAAAGTAAATAAAGCAAAAATTTAAAGATTTTAAAACATAAAATAAGAAATTTCCGATATTATGTAGCAAATGCACAGGACTTTTTTGCTGAAATCAGCTAGAATTTTGCTAGGTTTGAAAAAGCTTTGAAATTTAAGGTTTTTAGCAAGGGCAAAAACTCTCAAAGAATGAGTAAGTAATAAACACTTAAATAACAAGTAGAGTTTTTAAACTCACAAAGAGTTTTGAAACTTAGCCTTTGAAAATTAGTCCTTGTGTTTTTAACACCTTAACTTTATTACATCTTTTCCAAGCCAAAAAATTCAAAGCAAGTTTAGCTTGGTAAGTTTGTAAGAACTTAAATATTAAGTTTTTGCAGAGCTTAAATGGCAAGTTTTTGCAAGCCTTACAGCAAGAAAGGAAAAGTTATGGCGTATCCGCATATTATATCAGCATTAAGCACAAAGCTTTCTCAAATTCAAGGTGAAATAGAGCTTCATCACAAGGCTATAAAAGAGCTTGAAATCAAGTCTAAGGCTTTAAAGCAAAGTTTGCTTATCTTTGATGAGAGTTTTGACATAAGTATGATAAAGACAAAGTGTAAGCGAACAAGGTATTTTAAGCCAAGAGAGCTTAAAGCACTCATCATCAATGCCTTAAAACAAAGCATAGAGCTTACTTTAAATCAAATCGTAGATTTTGTGATACAAGCAAAGGGCTTTGATGAAAAGATAAGTGATGAGATAGCTTTGAGAGTGAAACAAACGCTTGCTTATCTTGTTAAGAAAGGCAATGTGTCTATGAGTAAAGAAATCTTTGAGCAAAGGTTTAGGGTGTGTGAGAGAGGTTTGTGCTTTAAGGTGAATTTGTTTAAAGGTTTGTTAAAAAGATTTGATTAGGTATGAAAATGCTTGTAATATATTATTTTTGTAAAGCGTAACAAACAATGAAGCTAGCGCAAAGCACCAAAGCGCATAATGCACAAAGAATACCATAACATATACTCGCCAGCATTTAAAACCTGTGAGTTTGTAGTAGCAAAGTGCCTTTACATAGGGCATTAAAAACATAAAAGCCGCCCCAAGATACGCATAAAAATAACCATTGAAAAATGAAAATATATTTATGGGTGGAATTTTATCTATACCATAAACGCACAAGCCCAAAAAGCCATACAACCCAAACAAAATTATAAAAAGATAATACACCACAAAATTTAGCTTTAAAAACAAGCGAACAAAAACGCTAGGCTGATAGTTTGGCGTGGCTATGATTATCGCCTTGCTTGCGAAGTATTTAATAGAAAAACGGGCAATTATAAAAGAAACGGCAACGATAACCAAAAATATAAACAGCAAAACTCCGATGCCAAAAATCAACCCTACATTATTTATCGTATCCATATCTCAAACCTTAGCGAAAATTGAGTAGATATAGCATAAATAAAGTAAAAATGGCTAAAAGCAAACTCTTATAGTTTAACTTGTGTGAGTGAAAGAGTGTGTTGCTTGCGAATTTGTGCTTGAATTTGTGTGTTATTAAGGCTATCTTGTGAGACTAAAAGTGCAAAGGCACTCTTTACAGAGATATTTTGTTTAAGGTTTTTTTAAGCTATGAAACTTTGTGAATTTATTTGAATGTTTGTTTGGTTTGTGAGTGTGTGTATTTGATTTGTGATTGTTTGTTTGATTTTGTGTATTTATTAAAGCTCCTATGCTATTTCATCTTTTAGTGTTTTTAGACCTTTAAACACCTACTCATCTTTTAAGTGTTTGCTAGGATTTTTAATGCTTACTTAATTTTTGTGATTTATAAAGCATTTTGTCCTTTATCCATAGCACTTCACACTGCTACATTTATCACACACAGGCTTGCCCTCATTGCTCGCCCATCTTAAAGTTCTAAAATACTGCTCACATTCCTTTTCACTCATCAAAGCAAGTTTGGCAATGGATAATATTTTTGCTTTGGCACTGAGTAAAAAGTGTTGAGCCATAAATTTTTTGTCCTTTCACTAAATTTGCTTGTCTAAAAGATAATGCTGAGTTTGTCTTAAAAACAAGGCTTTTAGCTGAGATATAATCATCTTTTATCTTTTATAATACAAAGAATTTTTGAGTTATTTAATCGACTTTTATAAATTTTTTGCTTGTTTGTAAAAGTTTTTAGATAATTCTATCAATTCTTTTTAACTTTGATTTTTAATAATTTTTCATTATTTTTGCGTATAGCTTTAAATTTATAAACAAAACTCATCATTTTCATTGATAACTTTAAACCCATTTTCCTTAAAAGAAGCTTAAAAT
>OIZF01000039.1_pt1 | contig 83418 bp, 84 predicted proteins | sample 1588471 | NCBI WGS metagenome assembly OIZF01 (sample SAMN03283279) | human gut metagenome | biome: human-associated habitat; material: feces | host: Homo sapiens | place: Peru | collected 2012
TGGTAATCCCGCTTGCGCTAAAATACGCCACTAAAATTTTCATTTTCGCTCCTTTCCTTTGAATTTTGCTTTTAAATTTGCCTTAAAAGGCGTTAAAAAGCTAAATTTAACGCCTTTTTCGCTTTTACCGCTCAAATTCTTTCTCAAATTTAAAGCTCACACCTTGTAATTTGCTAGCCATTTTATACGCTCAGGGTCGCGATGGTCGATAAAAAGCGTTTTGTTTGTGTCAAGCGTGGCGATTTTTGCCTTATCATCAGCACTTAACGCAAAGTCAAACACGGCGAAATTCTCACGCATTCGCTCTATGCGCGTGGTTTTTGGTATGACGATGACATTTCGCTCAATCAACCAGCGCAAAATCACTTGTGCTGGGGTTTTGCCATACTTTTTGCCGATTTGGCTTAAAAGCTCGTTTTTGAAAATGTCATTTTGCCCCTCCGCAAAGCTCGCCCAGCTTTGCACGGCTACACTTAAATCATTGTTGATTTTTTGCTCATCAACCTTTTGAAAAAATGGGTGCAGCTCGATTTGATTGACAGCGGGCTTTATGTCGTTAAACAGGCAAAAATCCGTGATTTTGTCCGCATAAAAGTTACTCACGCCGATAGCGCGGATTTTGCCCTCTTTGTAAAGCTTGCTCATCGCTCGCCACGCGCCGTAGCTGTCGTTGTAAGGCTGATGAATGATATAAAGGTCTATGTAGTCAAGCCCAAGCTTTTTTAAACTCATATCAAACGCCTTTACAGCGTCCTTTTCGTTGGTGTGGCTTATCCAAAGTTTGGTTTCGATGAAAAGCTCATCGCGTTTAATCCCGCCTTTCATCGCGCTTTTAAGAGCCGCACCTATGGCTTGCTCGTTTGCGTAGGCTTGCGCCGTGTCGATTAAGCGGTAACCCACGCTCAAAGCGTCCTCCACGCACCTTTGCGCCTCGCTGTTTGGGATTTGGTAAGTCCCATAGCCTAAAATAGGCATTTTAATGCCGTTGTTGAGTGTAGTGTAAAGCATTTTCGCTCCTTTGTTTGAATTTGTGGCGTTTTGATTCGCCTTTGAATTTTGGGCTGTTTTGCCCGAGTTTGCCAGCAATGAAGTTGCCCCCATTGCACCTACTACCGCGCTTGCTAATGCAAGCTTACCCGAATTTTTGACAAAATCACGCCGCTTTGCGTTTTGAATTTGCTTTGTGTCTTGCAAAGCACAAATTTCACTCACGCTTTTAAGGGCGTTTTTGCTGTGAAATTCACTTGTGTCGTTCATTTTTGCTCCTTTGTGTTGAATTTAGAATTTTTGCAAATTCTTTTTAGCATTATAAAGCATTACACCAAGTGTTTGTCAAGGGCTAAATTCAAAAATTTGCAAAAAAAATTTAAATTTTTTTGATTTTTTTTAAATTTCGCCCTAAATTTAAGCCTTTTTGCTGTGAAATTTGCGCTCAAATTCACGCTGAATTTGTTTTAGCTCATTTGCCTTTCCCAAAAAGCTATCGCATCATCTATCCAGCCCTCAGCCACCGTGTCAATGCCAAGCCCAAAGCCGTGTCCGAGATTTGGGTATTTGTGAAATTCCGTCTCAATGCCAAGCGCACTCATCTTTTCAAGCCTTTTTTGCATAGTTTGCCAGCTTACTATCCAGTCGTTTTCGCCCACGCAAGCATAAGTTGGCGGCTCGTTTTTGCTGTAATCTGCGTGTCCTGTGTATTGCATTATCACGGCGCAAGGGCGTGGCAAAGGCTTTTCCCCAAATGCGCCCGTCCCATACGAGCCAAGAATCGCCGCCACTATCGCCCCAGCCGAACCGCCCCACAATGAGTAGTCCTTGACATTTACGCCGAGTTTTTGCGCGTTTTCAAAGATAAAACTAATCGCCCTTGCCAAGTCCTCGCAAGCCTTTTTTGCGTTTGGACGATAAATCAAAGCAAAGGCGTTGTAGCCCTTTTTAGCAAGCTGTAAAGCGTGCGGAAAGCTATCTTGCATAGCTCCCACATAAGCAAAGCCCCCGCCTGCGTTGCATACAGCGAATTTGCTCCCACGCTTGCCCTTAAAGAAAAACAAGCCCGTGTCGGCTTTTTGCGGGTCTTTTGCCTTTTCTTGTGGCGTATAAATGTCATAAAAAATTCTCTCGCCACTTTCTATCCGCTCTCTCATAAAATTCACTATTTCAACGCTTTTTGCGCCACTAATATGCTCATACCACATAAGCCTTAAATTCCCCAAAGTTTCGCCACTAAAATAAGCTCTATTTGTAGGAAAAATCAGCCTACCAAAATCGCCAAAATCTTTCACAATCTCCGCTATTTTCGTGTTTGTCGTGTATGTTTTGTTTATTATCATTGCCTCGCTCCTTTGTGTTGAATTTAGAATTTTTGCAAATTCTTTTTAGCATTATAAAGCATTACACCAAGTGTTTGTCAAGGGCTAAATTCAAAAATTTGCAAAAAAATTTAAATTTTTTTGATTTTTTTTAAATTTCGCCCTGAATTTAAGCCTTTTTGCTGTGAAATTCACTTATGTCGTTCATTTTTGCTCCTTTGTGTTAAATTAACAAACGCCCATTTTATCGCTTTGCGGGCTTGTTTATGCCAAAACTTTCTTTCAAGCCAAAGTCTTTTTCAAGGCAAAGGCGTATCACAAGGTGCGCTATGCTTTTGCGTGAAATGTAAGCACTTGGGTTTTTGAATTTTTCGCCCTTTTTGGTAAGTTCATAGTCGATTTCATCGGCATTGCTAAACCACTGCGCCCTGATTATGGTGTAATCCAACCCACTTTTTTCGATAACACTCACGGCTTCGCGGTGTGGCGGATTGTAGGCGCGAATTCTATCCATTTCATAGTTTGGAATTTCACCATCATAAACGCCATAACTTCCTATCCAAATGAGCCTTTTTAGCCCCGTTTCTTTCATCGCTTGTATGATTGCCTCCGCCATTTTGGGCAAGTCGCCCGCTAAATTCGCATACACGACATTTACGCCACTCATCGCGCTTTTAAGGGCGTTAATGTCCCTTGCATCGCCCTCGATGAGCTGCACTCTTTGCGGATTTTGCCTTGCTACTTTTTCCAAACGCTTTGAGTCTCGCAAGAAAAGTTTTAAATTCACATTTGTGCCTTGCAAAAAGCCATCTGTGGCGACTTTTGCTACACTGCCATTTGCGCCGATGATGAGAATTTGCATATTTGCTCCTTTGTTTTTGTTGAATTTGACAAATTCATCTTTGTCCCAGCTTGTCGCACTTGCACTTAAAGCAAAGGCAAGGACAAGCATTTTAAAAGCATTTTTTAAGCTCATTTTTGCTCCTTTGTCTGAATTTTATTCAAAATCAAATTTGGTTTTGACATTATAAAGCATTACACTTAGTGTTCGTCAAGGGCTAAATTCAAAAATTTGCAAAAAATTTTAATTTTTTTAATTTTTTAAAAATTCAATACAAATTGAGCGGGGTGCGTTAGCGCAAAGTGAGCAAAGCAACTTGCAAAGTGTAGTTGCGGTAAAAATCCATACAAAAATCCACTTTTTTGTCATTTTGAGTGAAACGAGCGACCTAACGGGTTGCAAGGTGTAGCCGCAGCAAAAAAATCCAAAGAATTTAAGATATGCTCTAAATTTATGGATACTTCGCTTGCGCTCAGTATGACAAGGGAAAATAATTTAGTATGAGACAAGACAAGTTGGTATAACAAAAAAAATAAGTCAGCAAGAACAAATAAATCGGTATGATAAAGCAAGTCGGTATGGTAAAATTTAGGGCTTTGCTTGGAATTTGCTTGAATTTTAGGCTTAAATTGTTTGTAAGGGTGAGTTGTAGGTTTATAAATTCAAGTAATCCTTTAATTTATAATAATTCTTTAAAATTAAGTAATCTTTTAAATTCAAGTAATCCTTGAAAGTTTAATAATTCTTTAAATTCAAACAATCCTTAAAAATTTAATAATTCTTTAAATTTAAGCAATCCTTGAAATTTAAATAATCCCTTAAATTTTTAATAATTCTTTAAATTCAAGCTATCTTTTAAATTCAAGTAGTCCTTGCTTTGTCCAAGTCTATAAAGTGCAAAGTCGTATTTTATCGGGTCTTGCGCATCAAATTCGCGCAAAACTTCGGTGAGTTCAAGCACGGCTTTGAAATCATAGCTCTTGCGGCTCATAAGTCCTAGCTTTAAGGCTACCTTGTGCGTGTGCGTGTCAAGCGGGACAAGCAAATGCGCCTTGTCGATACCTTTCCAAAGCCCTAAATCAAGCTCATCAGCCCGCACGAACCAGCGCAAAAGCATATTGTAGCGTTTCATCGCACCTTTTGGCTCGCTCGCAAAAGGCGCACCAAAGAAAAAATCATAGCCTAAACTGCTGTAAGCGTTGATACTTCGCACTTTGCGGATAAAGCCCCTTAAAGCACTCATTATGTTTTTGTCTGTTTCATAGCCTTGCAAAAAGAGCTTTTCAAGCGTGTTTTCTTGCTTTAAGCGGCGCAGAGTGATGAAAATTTGGGCTATGTCGGCATTGCTTTGAAAGCGGTATTTGAATTTTGCGCGTTCAACGCGTTTTTTTATGCTCAGCTCGCTTTCATCTAAAAGGCTAAAATCAAGGCTTTGCAAGAATTTAACGATATTTTTCGCGTTGCCATAAGCAAAAAGCGCGCAAAGCAAGCACACAAATTCATCTTTGTGGATTGTCGCTATTTGCAGCGGGTCGGGCGCGCTAAAAAGTCCTTGTGCGGTGTTTTTCTGGCACGCCAAATCATCAAGCGTGGCTTTTAATTTGCAAAAGGATTTTTCATCTAAAACGCTTTTTAAGCTCAAATTTTTACTCCATCGCCTTAAAAATTCAGCTTTTTTGCCAAAAACCTTGAATTTTAGGCTGAAAATTCTAAATTCAAGGCTTATTGCTTAACCGAAAGCAAGGTATCAAGCATTTTATCCACGGTGGTGATGACTTTTGAAGCAGCGCCATAGCTGGCTTGATACTGGATAAGGGCGGCGAGTTCTTCGTTGGTATTGACGCCGTTTTTGGACTGAAAGTCCTCATACACGGTGTTGTAAAGCGTGGTGTTTGTCGCGTGCGTGAAATTGTTCGTCTCTCCATCGCTAGCGACTTTGCCCGTGAAAAGGCGGTAGTAGCCATCAAGTGCCTTTGTGATGACTGTGCCATCGCGGTTGTAAAAGTCTATCTCGTCATATTGTAGCTGCAAAAGGGCATTTGCCACTTCGTTGTCTCCGTCATTGCCGTTTTTGCTGGCACGAAGCAGGCTAGGATCTTGCAAAAGCTCGGATTTTACGCGCATAGTCGTGGCGTTGTCGCCGCTAAAAAAGCCACCTATGTTAAAGGCGCCGGGGAAATTCGTGCCCTTGTCCTCAATGGCGATTTTGAGATTTGGGTTTTTACTCAAAAGCTGAAAAACGCCCGTGCCATCGCGGCTGTCATACTGGTAAATGGCGCTTACTAAATCATCTATGTCGTTGCCTGAGTTCTTGTCGTTGTTGTCATCGGTGTTGGCTTGAATTTGGCTGATGATATCTTGCATAGTGGTGTGAATGTCTATTTTGATGGTTTTGCGGTTATTTTCAACGCCTTTTTCATCATAAAGCACTATGTCAAAGCTGCCCGTTTGGATATGCTTGTCAAAGCCCGTTAAATTCGTGCTTGTGGTAAGGTTTTTAAGCGGGTCAGAAGTTAGCGTCTTTTTCGCTGATGATGCGTAAATGTTGTTTGTATGCACTATCATCGTTTTGGCAAAGGTGTTGAGCATATCTTTATACCCTTGTATAGTGCCATCTTCCCACGCTGCTTCGCTTTTGTTCCACTCTCTGCCGCGCAAATCAAGTTGAGCGCCTAGCTTGCCGCCTGAAATTTTTGTCGTCAAATCCGTGATTTTCTCGTCAATGCCCTGTATCACAATGCGGTGCATACCCGTTACTTCATCGGTGATGAGTTTAAGCGGGCGAAATTTAGGACCTGAAACGACTTCGTGTCCTTGTATGGTAAGGTTGTAGTATTTGCCCCCGTCTGTCATCGTGGATTCTGAGCCGCCCTCATCAAGGCGGGAGTTTTGTTTGATGATACTTTTTGACGCCACAGCATCGACAAGTTTTGAAAGCGTGAGTTCTAGCTCATCGCGCCTGTCTCGCAGCTCGTTTGCGTGGTCTGTCGGCAGCACTTCTTTGCCTGAAATTTGCTTGTTAATGTTGGCGATTTCTTGGGCTATCTCGTTTATCTCATCAACGGTCATTTTAATGTCATCGTTTATGGTTTGCTCGATTTTATAAATGTCGGCGTAGGCTTTGTTTATGCTTTGGGTGAAAGTTTGGGCTACTCGGATTAAATTCGCTTTCACAGCGCCGTCATTTGGGGCGGTGGCAAAGTCGTTCCACGCTTTGTTGTAGGTTTCAAGGTCGTTTAAAATGCCTGTGGTTTGTATGTCTGGGAAGCGTTCGGCGATTTCTTCGAGCTTTTGTTTCATATAGCCTGTGTATTCTACTTGTGTAGTGGCGGTTTTGAGCTTGTAGTAGGAGTATTCATTATGCAGGCGCACAATGCTTTCGATAGTCGTTCCCATTCCTAACTCTACGCCGTTTCGTATGTCGTAAAAGCCCGCTGTGGTTTGTATGGCGCGCTGGCGTGTGTAGAAAGTGCTGTTGGCGTTGGCTATGTTGTTGCCTGTTACATCGATTTGAATTTCGCTGGCTTTAAGCCCCGAAACGCCTTTGTTTAAACTCGAAAAGATAGTATTCATCGCGTGTTCCTAAACATTTATCTTAAAAAGTGCGTCTAAATTCGCCTTTTTATCTCTACCATAAGCATTATCCGTTCCATTTATGTCGTCAAATAGGGTGTTTATCAACTCATCAAAGTAGTTTTTCACCGCTAAAACGAGCTTAGCGTAGTCTTTGTTTTTTTCTTGCAAGGTGCGGAGTTTTTTCTTAAATTCGCCCACTTTCGCCTTGTCCTCATCGCTTAAAATTTGAGTCAAGTCGTTTTTGCCATTGTCGCTCAATCTCATCAGCTCATCATCAAAACGCCTTTTGTTTGCCATAAAGGCATCAATCAGCTCGTTTTTGCTCTGCACGCTTTTAGCCACGCCATCGTGCTTAGCTTCTTTGATATGCGTAATGTCTTGCTCGGTTAAGTCAATCAACTTGTCTAAAATCACAATGATTTCGTCCAGCTTTGCAGCTATCATTTCTCTCCCTTTTTTGTCAAGCAAAGCCAAAGCGTAGAATTAAAGTAAAGCGTCAGTAACAGCCTGTGCTGTGGCTTTCAAATCAAGCTTATATTCGCCGTTTTCAAGCTGCTTGGCTATTTTGACCTTTTTGTCCTCCACTTTTGTTGCTTCGTTTGCCTTTGTCTCTTTGTTTTGCTCGACTTGCTTGCTAGCGACATTTGCCACGAAACTTTGTGTTACAGGATTTATCATAGCTCACCTTTCCTTAAAATTTTTCTACAAGCTAAATCGACAAAAGCTAAAAAAAATTAAGCCCTTTCTTTCAAATAATTAAACAATAATTCACTAAAACCCATTCCGCCGCCCAAAGCCTTACTCATCGCATCATTATACATTGAGCGGTAGATTTCATCGCTCGCATCTTTGCCAAAAAGTGAAACTTTGTTACTCAAAGAAACATCGAGTATGGATTTGATTAAAAAGGCTTCAAAGGCATCTGTTTGCTCTCTTAACGCTGCGTCATAGGCTCTTTCGTCTTTATATCTAACTTTTGCGCCGTTTAAAACGCCATCTGTGCGAAAATTAGCTGAATTTTCGCCCGAATTTAAGGCGTTTTTTTGATTTGCCTTGTCCAAAATGCTACCAAATTCAGCCCTTGCGTAGTTTTGAGCCGCGTCAAAGCTGGAAACATTGCTTGCGACTCTATCAAACAAAGCGCTGTTAGCGTTGTAGTTGCTTAAAAAGGTATCAATCTTTGTCATATCACTTCTAGCTCCGCATTGATAGCGCCCGCACGCTTTAAATTCTGCATTATGGAGATGATATCCGTTGGAGACGCGCCGAGTTTGTTAAGCATTCGCGCCACATTTGCAACCGTGCTTTTGCGAGCGTTTATACGCAGTGTGTTCGTGCTAGGGTCGATGACACCGCCATCTTTCATATCTACTTCGCTATTTGTTTGCGCTGTGGCACTTTGCGGGGCGATTTTTATGGTTATATCTTTGTGAGTGATTAAAATCGGCTCCACTTCCACATCAACGCCCGCTATCACCGTGCCTGTGCGCTCATCGATGATGACTTTGTTTTCGGGCGTGAAATTTATGTCTTGTTCTAAAACCCGCGCCATAAATTCAACCGCGCTCATATCATCGGGGCGATTGAGCTTTATCGTGCGCGAATCCAAAGCTTGGGCGACTTCGTTTTGAAAGCTCGCATTTAAGGCTCGCTCTATGTCGCTTGCCGTCTTAAAGCTCGCATTTTTAAGGCTTAAAGATAGATTTTCAGTTTGGGCGAAATTCTGCGGGATTTCTCGCTCGACATTTGCGCCACCGATGATACTCGCGCTCGTGGAGTGGTTGCCCCCACGCCCACCAGCCCCGCCTGTGATACCGCCTACTGAGATGACACCTTGCGCGATAGCGTAAATTTCGCCGTCAATCGCACGCAAAGCCGTAAGCAGCAGCGTTCCGCCCTGCAAAGACTTTGCATCACCCATTGATGAGACGGTTATGTCAAGTTTGTCGCCGCTTTTAGCAAAGGCGGGCAGCTTTGCCGTAACCATTACCGCAGCGGTGTTTTTGGACTTTATGTCATCGGCATTGACTTTTATATTCATACCTTGAAGTAAATTTGATATAGATTGTATGGTAAATTTGGAGCTTGTGCCGTCTCCACTTCCGTTAAGCCCCACGACTAAGCCATATCCTATGAGTTGGTTGTCTCTAACGCCCACCGTGCTGGCTAAATCCTTTATCGGTATCCCAAAAAGACACGCTGTAAAGGCTATGAGTAGGGTAAAAATTCTCATCAATTATCCTTTTTCCGTCATTTATTTCATCGTATTGCCTTACAAGCAAAAGCCGTTCCAAAAATTTTTTGCGCTTTGGTATTTTGGCTTTTAAAGGGCTTTTTATGGGTGCTAGCGCAGTGTGTGAAATGCTTTTTGAACATTTATTTTTATCAAAAGTCCAAATTTTCGTCATAAAAAGCAAAAGTTTTTTTAAAAATGCCGATATAGTGGGTGAGTTTGTTTTTAACGACAAGCTTAATCCCACTCTCAAGGACGAGAGACCATCTACTCAATCCGCAAGGCTCGCTTTTATCTCCTTTTTTTGTGTGAGCCTTGCCCTTTACTAAGTAGCCCCAGCGATTTGAGCGATATGATAGCTCTCAACGAGCTTTTGCACCAGCAAATTCCACCCATCGACAAGCACAAATATCAGCAGTTTAAAGGGTAGAGAAATCATAACAGGCGGCAACATCATCATACCCATAGACATAAGCACTGAACTCACCACCATATCGATAACCAAAAAGGGCAAGTAGATGAGAAAGCCTATCTCAAAGGCGGTTTTAAGCTCTGAAATCATAAAGGCTGGCACTATCATCGTAAGCGGCACATCATCGATAGTCTTTGGGTTTGGCAAATCTCGTATGCGGTAAAAGAGCGCAAGGTCCTTTTCTCGCGTGTTTTGGAGCATAAAGTCCTTGAAAGGACGAGCCGAGCGCTCAAAGGCTTGCTCGTAGCCTATTTTCTCCGCTATATAGGGCTTTACGCCATCGTTAAAGGCTTTGGTAGCCGTTGGTTCCATTATAAAAAAGGTTAAAATCAGCGCAAAGGTAACTAAAATCGTATTTGGCGGCATAGTCGAAGTGCCCATAGCCTGCCGCAAGAACGAAAACACCACCACAAGGCGTAAAAACGAAGTCATCACAAAGACGATAGTCGGTGCGAGCGCAAGTATGGTTAAAACGACAACGACATTAAGCACGGTTACGAGCTGGCGCGGGCTTTGGGGCGCACTGAGCCTTAAATCCACGGTTGGTATGGTTACCTCAGCCGCCAAAGCCACGCCACAAAGTGCCACAAGCAAAAGAAATACTCTCACATTTTTACCTTAAACATAATCCTTAATTTTACCTTTTTTACGCTGAATTTTTGGTTAAATTTATGTCAAAATTCAAATCTTTTTCAAAGCGTTGATTTTGCGCGGATAAACTTAAATTTTAGCGAATTTATCCTTATGTTTTGCAAATTTTTGTTAGAATTTAGCCTAAATTTACCCAAAAAGGCGCAAAATGTTTAATATCGTCCTTGTTTGCCCTCGCATAGCCCAAAACACGGGCAGTATCGGCAGAATGTGCTTTAACGCGGGCTTTACGCTACATATCATTAAGCCTACGATTTTTTCGCTTGGTGACAAGGCTGTGCGGCGTGCGGGGCTTGATTACTGGGCGAAACTGCGCCCTGTCATTTGGGAGAATTTAGATGAGTTTTTAAGCGCAAATTTAGCGCACAAAGAGCGGTTTTTTCTTGCGAGCACAAAGGGGCGCGAGCCGTATTTTAAGGCGCGCTTTCAAAAGGGGGATTTTCTTTTTTTTGGTAGCGAAAGTTTTGGCTTGCCACAGCATTTAATGCAAATGCAAGGCGCACAGCTCATCACTATACCGATGAAAAGCTATGGTCGCAGTCTAAATCTCGCCACAAGCGTGGGGATAATAGCCTATGAAGCCCTGCGTCAAAATTTCGCTGAATTTAAAAGCTGAATTTAAAGCTTTGGCGTAAATTTTTTCGCATAAAATGCGACAAAAATTCAAGCACAAAGAACAAAAATTTGAATTTAAACGGCACAAATTCAAGTCAAAATTTAGTCCTTTATGAGCTTTATCAAATCTTTCACGCCCAAATCATCGCCTTTGGCAAGGCTTATTTTAAGGGCAAAACTTTAAATGATGATGGCAAAAGGCTTTTGCAAAGGCTAGCTTAATGCTTGTTTGAATTTATGGCGTTTTGTTTAAAAGCAAACGCCTTATTTTAAAAGCTCATCAAGCCATTCTACCATATCATCGCCGAGCAAATTTAAAGCCTTATCAAAACTGATGATGGCAGAATCTGGCGTGAAATCCTGCACGGGAATTTTGTAGCTAAAACGCTCAAAGCCCAGCAGTGTTTTGCTCTCATTTTCTACTAAACTCGCGCTTAACTCTAAACGAATGTAGCTTTTAGCACTTGTTGTGGTGCTTGCCTTTTTGCTTAAATGCGTATTTTGCGTGTTAAGATTTACGCTTTGAGAGCTTTTGGCGCGTATTTTGGTGCGTTTTGCGCTCTCGCTTAAAACTGAGTTTTTGTCCTTTAACTCATCATCAAATTCCTCTTCGCTCACAAAGACTTGCTCAAAGGCGTCAAAGCGCGTTTCTAGCAGCAAATCAGCCCGAATTTGGCTGTTGGAGTTTAGCACCGCCTTAAAAAGCCTGTTTTTTTCAAATTTCTCAGCAAGCATTAAGGCGAGCGAATTTGTGGGCGAGCTTTTCCACAAGTGCTTGGAGTAGGCGCTTAACTCGTTGTTTATGACATAGGCTATCTCATTGCCTTTAAGGTAAAGCAGGCTTTGAGTGGGCGCGATTTGTATGCTTTTATCGTTTGCGCTTTCTCTTTCAAGCACTACGCTTTCATCGGCTTTGAGTATGTAGGTCGTGGGGTTTGGCTGTGCTGTTGGCATTAGCGAGCAAGCATTAAACGCAAAAGGCAGGACAAAAAGCCCAACGAGCTTTTTTAAATTTAGCTTTAAATTCAAGTTTTTTTCGTTAAAATTTCGCATTTTACTCTCCCGGTGCTGGTTTGTTTTTGCCGCTTTTGAAAAAGATATCTGATGGGCTTTGCTTTAAATTCCGCAAGGTTTCGCTCATTTGTATCAGCAAGGTTTCTAAAACTTCGAGATTAGAGCCAAGCGAGCCTTTTATATCGCCGTAGTTGTCGGCTAAATGCGCCATTTTTTGAGACGCAGTGCTGAAATTTGCAAGGGTTGGTTCTAAGGTTTTGTTGAAATTCGCAAAATTTTCCAAAATTCTGCCAAAATTTCGCACATTTTTTTCGCTGAAAATGAGATGAAGCTGTTCGCTTGTATAATCAAGCAGTTGTATGAATTTATCGCCTTGTTTGTCAAGGGTGGATAAAAAGCCTTGTTTGACGGGTATGGTTGGGATTTCGTCCTTATTTGCGTGCGTTAAAACCGCCTTTTCTTCGCTGTCTGCTCTAAGCTCGATGAATTTAAGCCCCGTGATACCTTGCAAAGCTAGTGTCGCATAAGTGTTGTGCGTGATGGGCGTGCCTTCTTTGAGCTTGATGAGTATGCGAACGCCCACGCCGCCTTGCGTGGTGTCTATGCTCGTGTCCTCCACGCTGCCTACTTCCACGCCAAGTAAGCGCACGGGTGCTTTTATGCCAAGCCCTGAAATGGACTCTTGCGTGAAAAGTTGATAATACTCAAACCTTTCCTTGTGCGAAAAGCCGCTCAGCCACACCATAAAAAACACCGCTACCGCGAAAATCCCAAAGACAAAAATGCCTATGTAGAAATAACTTGCTTTATTTTCCATCAGCCCATAAACCTTTCATAAAGTGCTGTGTTGTGTGCTTTCAGCTCGTCTTGCGTGCCGATAAAGCCCACTTTTTTGTCTTGCAAAATCAAAAACCTGTCCAAAACATTTCTCATACTCTCTTTGTCGTGCGTTACTAGCACCATAGTCAGCCCAAGCCCCGCTTTTAAGGCTAAAACAAGCTCGTCAAATTCACGCGAGCTGTGCGGGTCAAGCCCTGAGGTCGGCTCGTCCAAAAAAAGCAAGCTGCTATCAAGCGCCAAAGCCCGCGCGATAGCCACGCGCTTTACCATACCGCCGCTTAACTCGCTAGGAAAAAGCCCAAGCACCCTTTCATCAAGCCCTACCATTTTAATCTTCATATAAACAAGCTCTTTTATAGAACGCTCGCTTAAATGCGTGTATTCGCGCAGGGGCAAGGCTATGTTTTCATACGCGCTAAAAAAGCTAAAAAGCGCGCCAAACTGAAAGACAACGCCCCAAGATTGCTGTAATTTTAGCGCATCTTTTGGGCTAATGCGGCGTAAATTTTTGCCTAAAATTTCATACTCGCCGCCATCAAAATGCTCTAACATTAGCATTTGCCGCAGTAGCACGGATTTGCCCGAACCAGAACCGCCCAAAATGCCAAAAATTTCGCCCTTATTGACACTAAAACTCACCTTATCGTGTATGAGTTTGTCTCCAAAACGCGTTATAATGTCTTTTGCCACAATCTCGCTCATCTAAATGCCCGCCTGTGTGAGAAAGATAGAAAAAAGCGCATCAAAAGCAATCACCCAAAATATCGCATTTACCACGCTTTTTGTCGTGTAAATGCCTATGCTTTCTGTGGTGTTTTTCACGCCAAAGCCCCGAAAACACGCTATCATACCGATGATATACCCAAAAACTGGGGCTTTGACAAGCCCGATGATGATATGTTTAAGCTCCACAGCCTCTTTGAAGCGTCTCATAAATTCAAAAGGATTTATCCCAAGACTTAAATCCGCCACAAGCAAACCGCCAAAAATGCTTACCGCATCGGCAACCGCGACTATCAAAGGCATAGCAAAGCTAAGTGCCAGCACGCGTGGCAGTATGATAAAACGCGCAGAGTTAAAGCCCATAGTATTCATCGCGTTGATTTCATCGGTGATTTTCATCACGCCGATTTGCGCCGTGTATGAGCTAGCACTGCGCCCAGCGATAACGATAGCAGCGATAAGCGGGGCGATTTCTCTCGTGGCTGAAATGCCGACTAAATCCACGATGAAAATGTTTGCGCCAAATTGCGCCAGCTGATACGCCGCTTGATAAGCAAGCACCACGCCTACAAGCAAGGAAGTTAAGATGATGATGGGCATTGCTCGCAAGGCAGAATGCTCTATGTGGTATAAAAAGGCGATGAAACGGAAGTTTTTGGGGTGCTTCATCAAATCAAAAAGGGCAGCAAAAAAGACTCCGCTAAAAACGACAAAGCGTCTTAAAGCGGCTATCATTTTAGCGATTTTATCGCTGATGAGCCTTGCTAAATGCTCTTGTGCTTGGGCTTTTTGCTTTTTTGGTAAGGGCGCATAATTTTTCGCACAAAGCTCGTAAAGGCTTGAATTTGTGGCGTTTAAGCCTGTTTTTTGGATTTCATAATTTTCTTTTTTGAGCTCAAATTCAAGCCTTAAAAAAAAGCAAATGCCCGCTGTATCGATATGCGTTAAATTTGAAAAATCAAAAATGATGACTTTTGAATTTGGCTTAAAAATTTGCAAAATGGGCTTTTTTTCAAAAAAGGGCAGTGAATTTTTGTCCCAAATTCCACTGATGACAAGCCTATCTTGCGCGTTTTGAGTGATAAATTCAAGCTCACTTTTCAAAAAGGCTAAATTTTGACTCATCTTGTCCCCTTAATCTCGCGCCTTAAATGCGCACACTACTCATCATCTGCTTTTAAAACAAACTCGCAAAACCTATCAGGCGTAAAGCCAAAGTGCGCGAAAACTTCTTTGTCCTTGCCACTTTCCCCAAAGCTTTTAATGCCAAAAACCTTATCGCAAAACTGATAAAGCTCGTTTGCACTAGCTGCTTCTACGCCGATAACCCTGCCTTGTAAAAGCCTTTTTTTGTAAGCCTTATCTTGCCTTTCAAAAAGCTCATAGCAAGGCATTGAGATGACGCTTACTCTTTTGCCTTTTTGCTCTAAAAGTGCGGCGGTTTCTAGGCAAAGGCTCACTTCGCTACCGCTTGCAAGCAAGGTAAATTCAGCATTTTCGCTTTCTTTAAGCAAATACGCTCCATTTTCCACTCCGCCAAAAACGCCTTGTGGCAAGGCTTTGAGCTTCTGGCGTGAAAGCACAAAGGCGCAAGGCAAGTTTTCTTTTAAGGCTATTTGCCACGCCGCCGCGTTTTCGTTGCCATCAGCTGGGCGAAAGGTAAGGAAATTTGGCATTGCACGAAAGGTGCTAAGCTGTTCTATGGGCTGATGCGTGGGTCCGTCCTCTCCAACGCCTATACTATCGTGCGTAAAGATGAAAAAATGCTTGATTTTCATCAAAGCGGCGATTCTTGCAGCTGGTTTTAAATACTCGCTGAAAATAAAAAAAGTCGCCGAAAAGGGCAAGAAAAGCCCATACCTTGCAAAGCCGTTGTTTATGGCTGCCATAGCGTGTTCTCTTATGCCAAAATGCAAATTTTTGCCCGCCACAAAGTCGCCAAAGCCCTTTAACTCGGTTTTATTTGACGGGGCTAAATCAGCACTTCCGCCTAAAAAGCCCACAACGCTTTTTGCAATAGCGTTTAAAATTTCGCCGTTTGAATCCCTTGTGGCTATGTCTTTACCGCTAAAAATTGGATACTCAACCTTGCTAAAATCAGGCTTTAAAAGCTCGTTTAAAAGCTCTTTTTTGGGCGAGTTTTGTAGGATTTGTCTCCATTTTGCCTGTGCTAAATCGCCAAGTTCAACCGCACTTTCAAAGCGGATTTTCACATCGGCTGGAATTTCAAAGTGAGAATTTGGGTCAAAGCCTAAATTTTCTTTCATTTTTTTGATGATTTCTTCGCCCAAAGGTGCGCCGTGGCTGTGATGTGAGCCTTCAAGCGTGAGTGCGGCTTTGGCTATGGTAGTGTGAGCGATGATGAGCGTGGGTTTTGTGGCGTTTTTAGCCTTTAAAAGTGCGTTGTTTATGGCTTCATAATCGTGTCCGTTTATGTCAAGCACTTCAAAGCCCTGTGCGATAAACCTTTGCGCCACATCTTCATCAAAAGCCAAAGCCGTGTCGCCTTCGATAGAAATGTGGTTGCTGTCGTAGATGATAATTAAATTATCAAGCTTATGAACGCCTGCAAGCGAGCAAGCCTCGTAACTAATGCCTTCTTGCAAATCCCCGTCTCCGCAAAGGCAATACACCTTGTGGTTGATAAGAGTTTCGCCTAGCAAATTCGCCGCTTTTTTAGCCGCCATCGCAAAGCCAACAGCGTTTGCAACGCCTTGTCCTAATGGTCCTGTGGCGATTTCTACGCCTTGTGTGCTTATTTCTGGGTGTCCGGGCGTTTTGGAGTGCAGCTGCCTAAAATTTTTTAAATCTTCAATGCCTAAATCATAGCCACTTAAATGCAAAAAGCTATACAAAAGCGCGCTGGCGTGTCCGCCCGAAAAAACGAGCCTGTCGCGGTTTAGCCAAGTTGAGTCCTTGGGGTTGTGCTGTAAATGCAAACTTAAAACAGCCACAATGTCAGATAGCCCCAAAGCTGCGCCAGGGTGTCCGCTATTTGCCTTTTGCACCATATCAGCACTTAAAACCCGCAAGGTGTTTGCCATTTTTGCTAGCGTTTGAAAGTCTGTTTTTTCAAGCTTGTTTAAATTCATCTTTTGTCCTTTTTAAAGGTATTTTTTTATCAAATTTTTAAGATAAGGGGCTAAATTCTCATCTAAATTCAAAAGCAAACTCTCACAAATTTCGAGCAAATCAGCCTTTGCCTTTTGCGCCCCTGCAAGTGTGAGTAAATTCACAAAGGAATTTTTGTGTGTATCTGCCTTTGTGGGCTTGCCTGAGTTTTTTTCATCGCTTGTAGCATCGATAATGTCGTCATTGATTTGAAAGACAAGTCCTAATTTTAAGCCAAATTCATAAATTTGAGCCGTTTTTTTCTCGTCAAATTCGCAAATTTCACAGCCCATTTTAAGCGCAGCAGCGATTAAACGGGCGGTTTTGTGGATGTGCAAGAATTCAAGCTGCCTTAAATCAAGCCTTTTGTCCTCAAAAAAGCAATCAATCGCCTGTCCTATAATCATTCCATTTATACCCGCATTGTATGATAAGGTTTTGATGAGCTTTATTTTGATAGTATCGCTAAATTCAGCATTTGACAAGAGTAAAAAGGCTTCGGTGTTGAGCGCATCGCCCACTAAAATCGCTGTGGTTTCATCATAAGCCTTGTGTAAGGTAGGTTTGCCACGCCGCAAAGGCGCATTGTCCATAGCGGGCAAATCATCGTGTATGAGCGAGTAAGTGTGGATAAACTCAACAGCCAAAGCCGCACTCATCGCCTTTTCAAGCAAAGTTGGGGCTTTGTTTTCCACTATGCCAAGCAAAAGCTGGGCGCGAAAGTGTTTGCCGCCCGCTACAAGCATACTTGACAAGGCTTCGTTAAAAAAGGGGTGAAAGCTTTGAATGCTTGGCAAATTTGCCTTTAAAAAGCCCTCAAAACGCGTCAAAACGCTCACTTACTCAGCCTTATGAAAAACTGAAACTGCTCATTTTCGCGCAGCAGCCAATGCTCTTGTTTATTGACGGGCAAACGCCTTGCCGCACGAGATACCAGCACTCTAAAAAAGTCATCACGCACGAAAATGCGCTGAGCGTGGGCGACATTTTTGATGACTTCGTTGTTGATACGAATGATTTTATCGCCCACTTTAAAGCCCGCATTTGCGGCTTTTGAATCAGGTGCGACACGAGTGATGATTAAATTCTTGTTTATGGTAAGCCCAAGTGTGTTTGTATAGGCTGCCTTGACGACTTTTTTGGGCGCAGGCGTGGCTACGGGTAGGTTAAAGCGGCTTAAATCCTTTGCAAAGACATTTGTGCTGATATTTAAGTCTCTATTATCGCGCAAGACGACAAAGTATAGCGTAGCGCCGCGGTCGCTGAAAAGTATGGTTTCGTTGAGCTTTCGCAAATCCTTTGCGCTCACGCCATCAACGCTTACTATTTCATCGTTGATTAGGAATTTGCCGTTGTTTCGCACGCTTTCAACATAAATTTTGTTATCTCTCATCACAAAATCCACGCCTATATCGCCCCAATACACATCATTATACTTCGCAAAGTGCTTTAAATAGCGATTGCCGATGAACGAGCCGTCTCCCAAAGCTATGCCAAGCATAGAGCAGCAAGTGGTGTCAAGCTGTCCTACCTTAGTGCGAAAGTCAAGCTGGTCGCGCTCGTTTATGTTTTGGGCTAGGTATTTAAGATGCCCTATATAAGGCTGCTGCGGGTCGATAATGCCTACCCAATCATTACGCGTAAGGTTTTGCTCATCATAAGTAACAGGCGGAAACAAGCTAAAATCAGTCCTTACAAGGTATAAATTCAAAAAAGGGTCGTATTTGACATAGCGGTTGAGCTTTTGGTTTGGAGTTTTCAGCACTGCAAGCAGGTTGTCGCTCAGCACAAAAGCGTCCATTCCCTCATACACCATAACGCTAGCTTTGTTGCGAGCATAACACGCCGCAAAGTCCTCAAATTTAGGGCGTTCAACGCCCAGCATCAAACCCGCACAAAGTGCGATAAAAGCTAAAATTCTCATAGGTTAAACCCTCCTAAAATGTCTCCTGCCATACTTTGCTTGTTTTGATTGACCATATTTAAGGCATCATTTACGGCAGCGATGAGTAAAATTTGCAAGGATTCTTTGTCATCAAGCAGGCTTTCATCAACGCTAATGTCGATGACTTCGCCCTTGCCGTTTGCGCTCACCTTGACTAAACCCCCGCCACTTTTGGCGACAAACTCTTTTTTAGCAAGCTCAGATTCTAGCTGCTGAGCCTTTTCCTGCACATTTTGAAACAGCTCGCCCATTTTGGACAAATCTAAATTTTCAAACATTTTTTTCCTTGAAAGTGTGATTTGCAAATTCTACTATAAATTTAATAAAAACAACTTAAAACTCTCACAGATATGAAAATTTTTTGCAAACTTTGTAAAAAACTGCGCTCAGTTTCCACTCTAACGCCCTATTTACGCTTATTTACTAGCTCTTTTACCATTTCTTTATCGCTAAATGGATACTTTACGCCCTTTATTTCTTGGTAATTCTCATCTCCCTTGCCTAAAATCACTACAAAATCATCATCACCCTGCATTTCAAGGGCTTTTTCTATGGCTTTTTTGCGCTCACACTCGACAAACACGCTTTCATCTTGGACTATACCGCTTAAAATGTCTGCTATAATGTCATTTGGATTTTCGCTTCGTGGGTTATCGCTTGTGATGATGAGCTTTTTGGCGAATTTTTTCGCTGCCTTTGCCATTAAAGGACGCTTTGTTTTGTCTCTATCGCCGCCAGCTCCGAAAACTACGATTAAATTCTTATGCGAAAGTGCTTCAAGCACCTTTTCTATGCCATCGCTCGTGTGCGCAAAATCCACTATCACCCTTTCAGCCACTTCCTCAACCCTGCCACTCACGCCCTTAAATTCGCTCACTGCCCTTTGCAAGGCGCTTAAATTTGGGCGCTTTAACTCATTTATACAAGCAAGCGCGGCAAGGAGATTGTAAAGATTAAAAAGCCCCACAAGCGACGAGTTTATTGGCACTTTTTCGCCCTTAAAATTCAAAGTCGCCCTTATGCCAGAATTCAAATCAAACTCGCTCACACCATAATCAGCACTATTTTTTACGCCGTAAGTTATGGCGTTTGCGCTATTATAAGCGATTTTTACGCTGTCAGCATTGATGAATTTTAAACACTCATCAGTGAAAAAACTTTCCTTTGCGGCTTGATAATGCGCAAAATCCTTGTGAAAATCCAAATGGTCCTGAGTTAAATTCGTAAAAATTTTCGCCACAAAATTTAGGCTTTCAATGCGCTTTTGAACAAGAGCGTGTGAGCTAACCTCCATCACAAAAAACTCACACTCAGCCTTGCTTGCCTTTGCCAAATAATCAAGCGTTTGCAAAATGGGCGCGGTTGTTAAGCCCTTTTCGCCGATGATTTGCTCTCCTATAAAAGCCCCGCGAGTGCCGCAAAGTGCGCTTTTAAAGCCAAGAGCGTTTAAAAGATGGGCGATGATTGCTGCTGTGGTTGTTTTGCCGTTTGTGCCTGTGATGGCGATGATTTGGATATTTTCATCTACGCCTAAAAGCCTTTTGCACTCATTTAAAGAGATGATTTTTGCGCCCTTTTTTTGCGCTTCACCTTTAAATTTAGCATTTTGAGCGCACTCTACAAAAAAGCAATTTTGCTCACACTCGTTAGAATTGTCCGTGATGAAAGTGTCTTGCAAGGCTATTTTCACGCTAAATTCCTCAGTCTTTCTTGCAACCGCATAAACCGTCCGTCCCCCGCAAAATGCACCGCCACGCTTTCCATATAGCCCAGCAAAGTGTCGGTGTAGCCGTTATCCAAGAGCTTTTCCAAAAAGTCCAAAAACTCGTTTTTGCTTGACAGCACGAGCTTGTTGGCAAAAATCACATTTTCAAAACTCCGCTTAAAGCCCACTTCACGCTCACTTTGCAAAAAATCCGCATAGCTTAAAGCCTCGTGCGGATAGGCTTTTGAGCCTTCACTTAACTGCAAAATCTTTTCAAATTCCTTGTTTATCGAGCGCACCTTGCAATTTTTCATATAAAATTCAAAGAGCAAATCCCCCTCATCAGGCGCATTGAGTGCGAATTCACAAAGCTCGATGAGATTAAGCAACAACGCGCTTGGCTTTTTCTCATAAGCAAGGCTCAAATAAAGCTTTGCACTCTCATAATCCTTGCGGCAAAACGCATTTAAGGCGATTTGTTTGAAATCCTGCGAACCCATTTTTATCCTTTTTTATGCTCAAATTATAGCTCATTTGGCTTAAAATTCAGCGACTTTTGCGAAAATTTTGTTGCTTATTTAAAAAGTGTCAATTTGCCCTTTGCTTGCCATTGCGAGCATAGCGTAGCCGCCGTAAAATACTCTTTGATTTCGTGGATACTTCGCTTGCACTCAGTATGTCAAAGATATTTGTTATTTTGAGTTTTCGTTAGAAAGCGAAAAATCCATAAATTCCGTTATCCGTGTTAATACAAATTTTAAGCAAAAACACACATTCAAATAAAATCAAACAAAAAAGCAAATTCAAGCAAAACGCTAAATTTCAAGCGCAAAAAAGATAAATTTCATTCGCTAATGCAGTTTTCAAACAAAAATTTATGCTCATCTGGCAAGGCGTTATATATGGCGTGAGCGAGCTTTTGTATCTCCCAAAGTGCGCTTTTGCCGCTTCTTAAATGCAAGAAATTTTGCAAAGAGCGTGCATTTACCGTCCAAGTAAGCTCGGTTTTGTAGCTTTCAACCAAACAATACTTTGCTATGTCAAGGCTAATGGTGCTTTGCAGGATAAGGCGTAGGTTTTCAAGTGCCGCTATGCTCGCATTATCCACACTTTCATTGCCACTTAACACAAGGTATTTGGCGGCTCGCTCAAACTCGCCTTGCTTAAATTCGCTTTCATTTCGCAGTTCTTTAAGGGTGTAGCGCGTGGATTTGACGCTCAAACTTGCGTGGCGGTGGCGGGCAAGTTCTTGCAAGCACGCCCGTGAAATGCCCTGAATGTAAAACGCGTAGTTTAAATGCTCCAAAGTCGAAGCGTGCTTGAATTTGTTGCCTACCCTGTCGATAAGCTCTTTATCCACAGCCCCGCCGTCATCACTTTTGGCAAAACTTTGCCAGCAAGTGCGTATGGCGTGGGAGCAGACCTTTAAATCCGTGTGCGAAAGTAAGGTGATAATCATCATTTGTCCTTTATGGCGTGGCTTTTGTGCGCTTTTGCAAGTCTTGCTCGATGAGCTTAAATGCGCCTTTTGCGCTCGCACAAATTCAAGCACTCAAAGCCCTTGCCTTGTAAAATCATCAAATTTAAGGCTTAAATTTGCCTTGTCAAAATACTTGCGAAATTATAATCAAGTAGAGTGAATTTTAGTTTAAATTTTTGCAAAATTTTGTTTTAAAATTCATAAATTTAGGCTAAAATTTGCCAAGCAAATGTAAAAATTTGCGCCAAAGCGTGAATTTTTAGGCAAACAAACAGAGCAAAGCTCATAAAATGGGATTTATATAAGATAAATTTAGCGCAAAGTGCTAAAAGAAAGAAAGATTATGAAACACACCAAATACATTTTCATCACGGGCGGAGTGTTAAGCTCTCTTGGCAAGGGCATTGCCGCAGCAAGCATAGCAGCGCTTCTTAAAAATTCGGGGCTTAAAGTAAGCATTTTAAAGGCAGACCCTTACATAAATGTCGACCCCGGCACGATGAGTCCTTTTGAGCACGGCGAAGTGTTTGTTACGCAGGACGGTGCTGAGACGGATTTGGATTTAGGGCATTATGAGCGTTTTTTGGACGAAAATTTAAGCCAGCTTAACAATTTCACCACAGGCAAAGTGTATCAAAGCGTGATAGAAAAGGAACGGCGTGGGGATTATCTTGGCAAAACCATACAAGTGATACCGCATATTGTGGGCGAAATCAAAGAACGCATCGTAAAAGCGGGGCTTGGCAAGGACATACTCATCGTAGAAATCGGCGGCACTGTGGGCGACATTGAGGGGCTGCCCTTTTTGGAAGCCATTCGTGCCTTGCGCCTAGAAGTAGGCAAAATGGGCGCGATGAATATCCACTTAACCCTTGTGCCGTTGATTAAAACCACAGGCGAGCTTAAAACAAAGCCCACGCAACACAGCGTTGGCGAGCTTCGCCGCATAGGCATAAGCCCAGATATGATAATTTGTCGCTGTGAAAAGCCGCTTGATAAGGATTTAAAGCTCAAAATCGCCATTTCTTGCGGCGTGGAGAAAGATTGTGTCATCGAAAGTGTCGATGCAAAGAGCATTTACCAAATACCGCTGAATTTCTTAAAGCAAGACATACTCGCTAGCATAGCAAGTTTGCTGAATTTAAAGCCCTTAAAGCCCGATATGAAAGAGTGGGACAAGCTCGTGCGCCGTGTGCTTGCGCCTAAAAATGAGCTACAAATCGCCTTTGTGGGCAAATACATTGACTTAAAAGAAAGCTACAAAAGCCTAACAGAAGCCATTATCCACGCTGGTGCTGCGCTTAATGCGCGAGTGAAACTCAAATGGATAGACAGCGAAAAACTTGAAAGCCTAGATGAAAGCAAGGTGTTTAAGGACATAAGCGGGATTTTAGTGGCTGGGGGCTTTGGCGAGCGGGGCATTGAGGGCAAAATCAAAGCCATAACTTTCGCTCGCACGCGTAAAATTCCATTTTTAGGTATTTGTCTTGGTATGCAGCTTGTTTTAGTGGAGTTTGCGCGCAATGTGCTTGGCTTAAAAGACGCGCATTCTACTGAATTTAACCCCAAAACTAAAAACCCTGTCGTTTTTCTCATTGATGAGTTTATAAATAGTGCAGGCGAAAAGCAAATCCGCACCCAAAAAAGCCCGCTTGGAGGCACGATGAGGCTTGGAGCGTATGAATGTGTTATCAAGCCAAAAAGCCTTTTAAGCGAGATTTATGAGGGCAAAAAAAGCATCAATGAGCGACACAGACACCGCTTTGAAGCAAACCCACGCTACAAAAAGGACTATGAAAAAAATGGACTTATCATAAGCGGCGAAAGTAGTGGGCTTATCGAGGTTGTAGAGCTTGCAAAGCACCCATTTTTCATCGGCGTGCAGTTTCACCCTGAATTTACTTCGCATTTAGTGCGCGCAAATCCCGTTATACTAGCGTTTATCAAAGAAGCGAGCGAGTATGAAAGAGCTGAGTAAGGAAGAAATTCGCCAAATTTTAGCGACTCGTTTTGCAAAGGACACGCGCAAAAGCCTTGCGGATTTGCCCTTGCCAGCCACGCTTAAAGACAATTTTAAAGCCGCAAAGCGCATAAAAGTGGCGATTGAAAAGGCTGAAAAAATCGCCATTGTTGGAGATTACGATGTCGATGGAATCGTCTCTTGCGTGATGATGGCTGAATTTTTTGACGAACTTGGAGTGGATTATGTGGTGAAAATCCCAAACCGCTTTAAAGACGGCTACGGCTTAAATGCAGACATTGTCCGCGAGCTAGATGCCACGCTTATCATCACTGTGGATAATGGCATAGGCGCTGTGGAAGCGGGCGAGCTTTGCAAGCAAAGGGGCGTGGATTTAATCATCACAGACCATCACATACCGCCACAAACCTTGCCGCAAGCCTATGCTATCATCAACCCAAAGCAAAAGGACGATGAATTTGCGGACATTGAGATTTGCGGAGCACAAGTGGCGTGGTATTTGCTGGCGGCTTTAAAAGAAGAATGCAAGCTCAAATTTGATTTGGGTAAATTTTTAGAACTGCTTGCCATAGCCATAATGGCTGATATGATGGAGTTGCGCGACTTAAACCGCGTTTTGGTGCGTGAGGGCATAAAGCGCATAAATTCGTCCAAACGCCCAGCCTTTCGCGCCATAAAACAGCTTTACAACAAAGATAAATTCAGCCTTGATAACATAAGTTTTCTCATCGCGCCCCTAATCAACAGCGCAGGGCGAATGAGCGATGCAAATGTGAGCTTTGAATTTTTATACACGCGCAGTTTTGAAAAGGCGTTTAAACTTTTAGAGCAAATTATCGCCTTTAACGACAAGCGCAAAAGCGAGGAAAAAAGGCTTTTTGAGGCATCTTTGTCTCAAATAAGTGCTGATGATAAGGTAGTCTTAGTAAGTGGCAAGGGCTGGCACGAGGGCGTTTTAGGCATAGTGGCAAGCCGCCTTGCAAGGCATTTTGGCAAGCCCGCCTTTGTGTTTAGTGAATTTGAGGACAAGGCAAAGGGCAGCGGGCGAAGTGTCGGGCAAATCGACATTATAGAGCTTTGCGAGACACAAAAAGAGCTATTTTTAAGCTACGGCGGACACAAGGGTGCTGGCGGAATGCTAATTGAGCTTGAAAATTTAAGCACCTTAAAGGCGAATTTAAATGAGCAATGCGCTCAAATTCCAAGCGAAAAATTTATAAGCAATGATGAAATTTTAGGCATTTTGCCCTTAAAGAGCGTGGATTTTGATTTGCTTTTAATGCTGGATTTTTTCGAGCCTTTTGGACACAAAAACCCACGCCCCTTGTTTGAATTTAAAAATGTGCGCGTGAAAAGTGCTAAAACGCTTGGCAAGGAAGGACGGCATTTAAGGCTTGTCTTGGGCGATGAAAACACGACCGTTCAAGCGGTGTTTTTTGATTTTGACAAAGAAATCAAAAATGGACAAAGCATTTCTTTCATCGCAAATGTCAGCAAAAACGACTTTGGCGGCAGCATAAACCCGCAGCTTGTCATCAAAAGCGTAAAGGACGAAAATGAAAAAATGGTTTGATGAGGATTATGAATTTGAGCTTGAAGTAAGGGGCTTTTTGCGTGGCGATAAAACTGAGGTGTATTGCCGAAATGGCGAAGAAATCGGCGACAGCTACAAATGCACCTATGGTTGCCCCACGAATTCGCAAGGGCAAGGCATTTGCTCGAAAATGATGATGATACTATTTCCACTTATGGAGGCGATGCGAAGTGGCGGAGATTTGCGAAATTTAGGCGGACAGAGCAAATTCAGCAAGGATATAGTTTGCCCCGATGGTTGCGTGATTTTCAAACTCACGGCCAACAAAACAAACAAGCCAAATTTCTTTAAAGTCATCAACGAAAATAAAACATAAATTTGAAAACAAAATTCAAAAAGGAGTCAAAATGAGTCATATTTTAATCATAGGTGCAGGCGGAGTAAGTCGCGTAGCTACCATTAAATGTGCGATGAACGCGGACACTTTCACGCAAATCACCCTAGCAAGTCGCACGAAAAATAAATGCGATGAAATCGCAAAATTCATCAAAGAACGCCTCAATGTCAGTATAAACACAGCTCAAATTGACGCTGATGACAGCAAGGCAGTAGCAAAGCTTGCAAGCGACATAAAGGCGGATTTGCTTTTAAATGTCGCCTTGCCCTACCAAGACTTGACGCTAATGGACGCTTGCGTAGAGGCGAAAATTCCTTATATCGACACGGCAAATTACGAGCATCCTGATGTGGCTAAATTTGAGTATAAAGAGCAATGGGCGCGGGACGAAAAATTCAAAAAAGCTGGAATTTTAGGGCTTTTGGGAAGTGGTTTTGACCCTGGTGTTACAAATGTTTTTTGTGCTTACGCTCAGCAAAATCTCTTTGATGAGATTCATTTTATCGACATACTTGACTGCAACGCTGGCGACCACGGCTACGCCTTTGCGACAAATTTTAACCCTGAGATAAACTTGCGTGAAGTGAGCGCAAAGGGGCGTTTTTGGCAAAATGGCGAGTGGATTGAAACCGCTCCCGTTTCAGTAAAAATGGAGTGGAACTACCCAGAAGTTGGGGTAAAGGACAGCTATTTGCTTTATCACGAAGAGCTTGAAAGTTTGGTGAAAAACATTCGCGGGCTTAGGCGAATTCGCTTTTTTATGACCTTTTCGCAAAGCTATCTCACGCATATGAAATGCCTTGAAAATGTTGGAATGTTAGGCATCAAACCCGTGCTTCATCAAGGGCGCGAGATAGTGCCTATCGAGTTTTTAAAGACGCTTTTGCCAGACCCTGCAAGCCTTGGAGCGCGCACAAAGGGCTACACGAACATAGGCTGCGTGATTCGTGGTGTAAAGGACGGCAAGCAAAGGCAAGTGTATATCTACAATGTCTGCAAGCACGAAGAGTGCTTTGCTGAAACGGGCGCGCAAGCGGTGAGCTACACCACAGGCGTGCCAGCGATGATAGGCGCAAAGCTCGTAGCAACGGGCGTTTGGAGCGGTGCGGGTGTGAAAAATATGGAAGAATTTGACGCAAAGCCCTTTATGGACGAGTTAAACAAACAGGGCTTGCCGTGGAAAATTTTAGAAATGTCGCCAAGTTTGGGAGATGAGTGAGTGCAAGCTTTTTCTTTGGGCGCATTTTGCGTGAATTTGCTGAAAAATGAGAGTAAAATTTGGCTCAATCAAGGACACAAACGATGAAAAAACTTCTTTTTGCTCTTTTGTGCTGTGCTGTGGCGTTTGGGGACAATGCCTTGCGCGTGGGAGACACGCAAAGGCTTGAATTTAGTGCGGTGCAAAATGCTTATGATGAGTATAAGGGCGTATTTGTGGCCTTTGACAAGGGTGCGAGTATCTTGCAAAGCTATGAAAAGCTCGCTAAAATCCACGCTATCGTTGATGAGAGTGATTTAAGTAGCCCAAATGACGCTGATGGCTGTGCTTGTCTTGGTTTAAAGCCCACCATAGCGCCATTTAAGGACTTCAATCATCACAAAAACACCTATGTATGGCGCGACAACACAAGGCTTGTCATCGAGCGCGAGTGCTGGGGCGGCGGGGAGTATTTTTTTGAGCTAAAAGAAACAAGCGGCGGCGTGCAAATCACTACGAAATTCAGCAGAGACAAAATGTAAATTTTAGGCATTTACGCAAAGCAAACGAGCTTAAAACCTTGTAAAATCAAAGATTTTTGCTTAAAATGCTTTGATTTACACCGAGCGCGTCTTTTGCGAGCGGTTTTAGCGTGGCAGATTGCTACGAGCAAACAAGCGTAAAGACTTAAAATCATTTTACGCTGATTAGGAAATTTAGGCGATTAAGGCTTGAATTTTAGCTAAATTTGCGTTCATTTGGGCTGAATTTTGCTCTAAATTCAGCTTTGGGCTGATGAAAAAAGGATTTTTTAGGCTTGCAATCAACGCAAATTCGCCCCTTACAAAGAGCCTTTGCGTGTCAAAGTCCGTGTGGCTTAGCCTTTCAAAAAGGGCGTTTTCATCAAGGCTTGGCAAATTCGCTTTAAATTTAGCATTTTTAAGAGTAAGCAAAACGCCGATAAAGGCTCCGCCACTTGCGTTTTTAAAACTTATATCATAAAGCACAAAGTGCGAAAATTCCACACCTACGCTCGTTTTTACCCGCTCAAAAGGCAAGGCAAGCCTTTGCAATGCGCTTTCATCAAGCTTTCCACCTTTAAATTTAGCCTTATGCCTTGCTAAAAATGCCCTTAAAAACTCGCTTTCAAGCGCATTTTGCCTTGCTAAAAGCCTGCGTGATAAAAAGCGGTAAAAAAACACGCCCACGAAAACGGCTATGGCAAGGGAGATTATGGCGTCTTTGCTTAACATAAAGGCAAGATATAAGGCGATAAGGCTTTCTATGAGGCTTAAAAATTTCAAAATTTTAAGCCTTTTGAAAATAAGCTGCCGCTCGGTTTCAAGGGCGTTTGTGTCGTTCATCTTTGTCCTTTGCTAAATGCTAAATTTAGCCTTGCTTTTGCTTTAACTCCGCATTTTCGACAAGCAAAAAGCTCAGAAGCAACAGCACAAAGCCCGGCATAGCACCCAAAACAAGATATACAAGCGATTCGCTCGCCTCAAACAAATGCCAAGCCCCAAAAATCAAAAGCGCAAATGAGACGCCCTTTAAAAACTCATAAAAATAAATCACTCTCAAAAGCCTATGTTCCTTTGCGAATCCGTAAATTTCGCGCCAAATGCCTAAAATTCAGCCAAAATTCACTTAATGTCCCTCGCTAATAGCCGTAGCACCAGCCAAATACACATAGGTTAAAATCATAAAAATAAAGGTTTGCAAAAACGCCATAAAGGTAAGCAGCACATAAGCAGGAAGTGGCGCAACCCACGGCACAAGCGCAAGCACCACGCCCAAAAACAAATCATCGCCTTTAATGTTGCCAAAAAGCCGAAAAGAAAGCGAGATGACACGCGAAAAATGCGACACAACCTCGATAGGAAACATAAGCGGGGCAAGCACAGGCACAGGTCCCATAAAGTGCTTGAAATACTGCAAAACCCCTTGCAAGCGGATACCCTCAAAGTGATAATACACAAAAACGATGATAGCCATAGTCGCCGTGAGATTTAGGCTGGCTGTGGGGGCTTCAAAGCCGGGTATGATGCCGATAATGTTGCTGAAAAACACGATAAAACCGATGGTAGCGACAAGTGGCAGGTATTTGCGAGCAAGCTCTTCGCTTCCCATCGTGTCGCGCCCCATACTCACAACGCCCTCCAAATAAGCCTCTACTATGTTTTGAATGCCGCGCGGCACGAGCTGCATAGACTTTGTCGCCGTTTTAGCGATGATAACAGCGATGATAGCGACAAGTGCTAGGTGAAAAAAGTAGGCAAACTCGTGGCTTCCATCGATAAATGAGCTAAACAAAAACAAATCTTTCATCAATTTTCCTTTGGTAGCGTAAAATTTTTAGGCATTATAGCAAAAAATGCTTAAAAAATTTTAAATTTTCTACAAATGTGTGAAATTTGGTTTTTGTCTAGCAAAATGGGGATTTGAGCTAGATTGTTTTAATTTAAGCTAGCGTTTTGGCTTTTCAGTCATCTAAAAAATGGCACAATAAGTAGAGAAGAAGTATTTAAGGCTTTAATGTGGGTAATAATCTTTGTTATTGTTTATGTTTTGATGAATTCAGAAAAAGCTTTCCACGAATTTCATAAAATGCTTTTGATACCACAACATCTAGTAAGCGCATTAGTAGGTGGTGGGGATAATGCGGCAAATCAACTCAACAAAGCCTTTATTATGCGCTAAAATTTGGATATGCAGAAATCCTAGCAGAATTTGCCCCTCCACTCCAAGCAACGGGAATCCCACAAGCAGTAAGTTGGTATGGCAGTAGAATAGGTATGTGGATATATTGTTCTGTCTTGGTTTTTTTGCTATCTTAATCATAGCCATTATTGTCGTGCAAATTTATTCTAAATTTCTATCTTGTATCTATCTCATCTTTTTGCCCATTATGATACCACTACTCCTTATATCAAAAACAAGGGGTATATTTTTTGCTTGGGTAAAATCCTATATAGGTATAACCTTATATTTACCTTTATCAATGATACCTGTAAATATAATGATTTCTATAAACAAGTTAATGACACAAAATGGTGGCGAATTATGGCATAACACCACTTATTATACTTTTTTAATGATAACTTTTATTGTGATTTCTTTTGGGTTACTTTCAAAAATCCCTACTTGGTTAAATGAATTATTAGGCGTAGCAGGACAAGGCGTTGGAGCTGGCGGAGCAATAGGAATGCTTAAAAGTGCTGGTATGGCGTATGGTGCATTAGGAAAAAACATTGCAGGAAACATTTTAAATTCAAAAAGTGCCACAGGTGCGATAGGAAGAACACTTGCAAATGTCGCCACAGGTGGAATGTATGCACCCATAGCAAGTGCAGCAAATGCTATCAAAAGGGTGGCTTTACAGCCATAGGAAAGGCATATAGAGCATTAACAAGAAAGAAATAAATAAATAAATAATTTTAATATATTTACATTTTTTTTGCTATAATACCGATATAAAGTCGAAAAATAAGGATAAACGATGACAGAAGCATTGATAAAACCGATAAGGCTTATCGGTAAAGATTGTAGCAAACTCATTAAAGAAGCATTTTCAGAGGAAAATCGCAAACGAGTTGAGCATTTTAACAAATACGAACGCCCAAAGCTTAAAAGTGCGCCTAATCACAAAAATAAAATGTCTATTGATGAGCTGATGAAAGCCTATGAATGATAAAACAAGAATTTGACGGCTTATATTCTCGTTTTAAACTTGCAGATTTACTTGCTAACAAATCTACAAATCAAATCAAAAAGCTCTTAAAAACCTTTGTTTGCACCAAAAACACTGATGTGCAAGACTTTTTACATAATAAAGCCATTACTTTTGAACGAAATTTGCGCTCTTGCACTTATTTATATACGAGCAATGCTGATAAAAGCGTGGTTGCTTATATTACACTTGGCATTAAATCTTTGCTAACTAATGATTTGAGCGATGAGGCGATTGTATTTTTAGACGGCTACACGAACGAAATTTTATCTATTCCTTGTTATCTCATCGCACAGCTTGGCAAAAGCGATACTTGCAAAGAAAAAATCGGTAGTTTTTTGCTTGATGATGCTTTAAGTATTATCGATAAATCGCAAGATAGCTTAAAAGGGCGTTTTGTGCTTATCGACTCTGTAAATGACGAAAGAGTCATAAATTTTTACAAAGCAAATTCATTCATCGCCCTAGAAAACGACAAAAGTCTTAAAAGCATAAAGATGATAAAGCCTTATTTTGAGTGTAGTGAGCTTAAAATTTAGGATTAAAGGGCTTAAAGCCCTTTAATTTAATCAAAAAATTAAAAACAACCTTTAAGTTTGTTTTTAAAGGCATCTATCTCTGTGGAGTCCCACACACCTGAAATATCCACAATATCTTTGTCATCTATTTAGGGGTTAATTGAAACATTCAGGTTTTTTGGTTTTTATTTGTTCTACATTAAGTGTATCAACTAACTGACCATTTTTTGTTTTATCATTGATTGTAATTTCTCGCACCTGAATTTCACCATTTGATAGTCTAACAAATAAATAATTATCAATATATCCCCATTCATTTGCTTCTTTGCTTTTAAGACACTCTTCATCTTTTAAACCGAATTCCTTTTGCACCACACTGAAACTTAAAATTTTAGCATCAGCGGATTTGTTTTTAATTAAATTTACAACTTGCTTTTCAGCTTCGCTGCTTGGCTTAAATTCATCGCCACCCCCGCACGCACTCAAAAACAACCCAGCACCGATTAAGGCACTTGCTACGCCTACTTTTGCTACATTTGCAACACTATTTTTGGTAAGATTTTTCATCTTTTGTCCTTTAAAAGTAAATTTCGTGCAAAGTATATACAATTTCGGTTAATGAATACAAAAAATTTGAAAAATCTTAAATTTTCTTATTTATAAAGCCCTATAAATTTAAGCCAAATGCGTTTAAAAGTATGACAAGCCTTAATGAGAGTAAAGCCGTATGAATTTGTATCGATGAGAGCGGTTGAGATTTGATGACACGGCAAAAAGGCACACGCTACGCTTTGTGCCTTTTTGCAAGGATTGATTTTGTGTAGTTTTTATGAGTTTTTATAGAGTTATTTATTATTTTTAATATAGTTTTATTTTAGTTTTTATATATTTTTTATTTTTTATTTTATTTATAAATAAATGTTTATTTTAGTGTTTTTTATTAGTTTTTAGAGAAGTTTTTTAAGGATTTTAATTGAGAAATTTTTAAAAAATTTTAGCAAAAAATTTGAATTTTTATCTTGTTAAATTTCTTTTAAAAAGCGGCGGGGGATTTGTTTTTTAGGGGGTTTTCTTTTGTTTGAGATGAATTTTAGTCCTTTTTTAAGGGATTTTGTGTTTTTAAAATGCTTTTAAGTCTTATTTTTAAAGTGTTTTAGCTTTTAAAAAGTGTTTGAAGTGTTGTTTTAGAGTGATTTTCCTTTGCTTCTTATCTTTTAAAAGCGTTTAGAGTGTGATTTTAGCTGTGTTTTGTGTGATGAATTTGTGTTTAAGTGTTGCTTTTAGTTGTTTCCGCGTGTTTTTTTGTGTAAAAATGTGTTTAAAGTGTGGTTTTTAGGCTTTTGCTTTTGTTTTTTTCTTTTAAAAAGCGGCGCGGGATTTGTTTTTTAGGGGTTTTGCTTAAATTTTAGCGTTTTTAAAATTTAGAGTTTTTTAAAAATTTAGAATTTTTGAATTTTTAAGTGTTTTTTCTTTTTGCTCATTAAGTCAAGCTACGCACTTCATTTGATAGGACGATTGATTTACTGCCCCTTGTAGCAAGGGAGCTAAAAACCATTGCTCGCCAAAATGATGAAGGTTTTTTGTTTAAAAGCCCTGCGAAAAAACTGCGCGCTGAATTCCACGCCTTGCAAGAAAGGCTTAAAATTCAGCCCTTACGCAGACTTTATGATACAAGACACAGCTTTGCTAGTGTAATGTTGAGTAAAGGTGAAGAGCCTATGTGGATAAGCCGTGTAATGCTAGGGCATTCAAGCCTAAATCAGACTTTTAGCACCTATGCAAAATACCTGCCAAAGAGTGTAAAGGAAAGGGCGACATTCTTAAATGGTATGGAGTTTTAATGCGTGTGCGATAAATTTTAAGTGATGAAAGGTTAAATTTGCCACTTTTCTTTGTAAGGGTGGCAAAATTTGCAAAAATGTGGTAAAATAAACACAAAAAAGGATAAAAAAATGAATGCAAAGCCTACGGCTTTTATCTTTGCGGGCATTAACGGAGCGGGCAAAAGCACGCTTTATTATGATGAGCTTTTAAAAAACAAATACTTTGGCACACGCATAAATACCGATGAATTTGTCAGTAGTTTTGGGAGTTGGAAAAATCCAAACGACCAATTTAAAGCCGCCAAAATAGCCCTAAAAGTGCGTCAAAATTGTATCCAAATGAGCGCAAATTTCAACCAAGAAACAACGCTTTGTGGCAAAAGCATACTTAATCTTTTCAAAGAACTCAAAAACAAAGACTATGAAATTCAGCTTTATTATGTAGGCGTAAATACGCCACAAATCGCCAAAGAAAGAGTAAGGGCGAGGGTAGCAAAAGGCGGACATAATATCGATGAGCGCATTATTGACAAGCGTTTTAATGAGACTTTGCGTAACCTTACAAAAGTGTTTAAATTTTGCGATAAAATCGTTTTGTTTGACAACACAAAGCTGTATAAAAGGATTTTCAAATACGATAAAACAACACATTGCCTAGAAAATTTTATAACGCCAAATATAAAATGGCTTGATGATAAAATTCTTTTAGCGTGCGAAAATTGCGTTCATATCAATAATTTGAACAAGAAAATTTCTTACTACCAAGACAAAGAAAGCGTTTTACTCCCAGAGCCAAAACAAAGGCTTTAAAATGAAATTCTTAAAGACTATGAAAGTGTGATAAAACGAGGCTTGAAAATCGATGAAAAAAGCCTTAAAATTATCGAAACTATCCAAAAATCATATTCTAGGGGCGTATAATCTTACTTTTTATCGAAAAGCTTTGTTTCATCTTGTAAGGCTGATAAACTCATATCACATAGTTGTAAATTGCCCAAGCTATCAAACAAGCCGTTGCTACAAAACTAATCATTTTCATAATATCATCTAAAATAGGCGTATTTATTTTCATAAACTCCCTTAAAGCTCTTTTGGCATATATTCATTTAAAAATTCAAGACACTATCTTTTCAAACAAATAACACCTATTACAAGACAATCTTGCAGTAGAAAGAACTTGCAAAAGCACTGAAAATGAAAGGTTAAATTTTTCTACCGCCGTTGCGTTCGATAATGATTGCTTGAAAGGTTTTTAAATTTTTGTCTTTGATGATTTCGCCATTTTGCATTAGCTCATTGCATAAGCCGATGATTGTATTTTCAACGCGTATTTTAGCGTCTTTGGTAAATGAATTTTTGGATTTTTCATAGTAAATCACTTCTCTATCGAGCTTTTGAGTAAGGGTTTGAATTTTTGTCAGTTTTCTTTGCTCTGCTTTTTTAGCACTATTGCAAATGGTTTCTACTTGACTTAAATTATCGGGCGCATTTGATACATCAAATTGCTGAATACAATCTTTAAGCCAAGTAAATTTCGCACCTAATTCTTTCATAAGCAAAATAACTGCTGTATCGTTAAGTGGCTGTTTGGATATGTAGCCTGAGTATTGCAGTTTGTCAAAATCCTTACTATAAAAGAATTTAGCAATTTGCTCATAAGCCTTTGCTGTATTGTTTCCAAAGTGCTTTTTAAGCTCTGCGGTTGATAAATCAAAATTTACGCATTTAATATGCTCATCAAGCTCCACATTTTCGCTCATTCCCAAACACCCACACCTTTACCTTTTAAATCTTCAATGATATTGATATATGGCTTGCCATCTATAAGCCAAAACCATTCCTTGACATTTTTTGTGATAGCTTCATTTTCTATGGCATTGTTAATCGTAAAAATGCCTACACGCGCCAAGTCGTTTTTGTCGCCGCTTGAAAGGTAATTGCATTTATCTTGTTTAACGAGCTTTGCTTCTTTTGCTATCTCATCAAGGTAGGCATAAAGCTCATCAAGCTTATATTTGCCCTCACGCAAAATCTTTTCCTCATCTAGCACTATTCTCACACTTCGCATTGTGTATCCTTTCGGTAAATTTAGGCTCATTGTAGCACAAATTTCTTAATTATTTAAGATAAATTCCAAAGTTTTTATTTTATCTAAGCTCAACTCATCAATATAGCGTTTAGTGCCAAAGAAATTTGGTTTATCAAAATTTAAGTCCTTTAATTCCTTGTAATGATTTAAGGCTTCTATGGTTTTGTTGTTTAGGCTTGACGGATTTATATTATGCTTTAAATCTTTGATTTCAAGGCTTTTGTCGGTGTCAAGCAAATCATTAAGTTTTATGCCACGATTTTTACAAAATGAATAAATGTTGCCCTTGTCTTTATCATCGATAGGATTAAAATAAATATAATGCCCATTGCTTGCCCTTGTGATGATGATTAAATCATCGTTTTCATTTTTCATTGTAAGATGATTGCGAGAGCATTTTTCTTTCTTGTATGAATAGCCATTTTCTGCCAAAATCATATCTAATGGCAAAAGCAAATTTTCTTGGTTGTAAAAACGCATTTAAGCTCCTTTGATGATTTTCATTTTAAAACCTACATTTACAATTTTTTATTTTACTTGCTCGATACAGCACGAAAGCAATTTTAGTATCATCTATATAGCTGTCTCGTCCGCAATGCTTACAGCTAAAATACAAATTTTTTCTAAAATTCATCTTTGCTCCTTTTTAGTCTCAAATTTGCACATTGTGCTTTTCCCCTTTTTCACCCATAAATAAACTCATAACTCAAAGTTTTATTATTTTTGCCGATGATTCTTTTATATTGTAATTCTCTATTGAATAGTTGTTGTTCGTTTATATCTCTTTTGATTACATCTAAAATGTTTTCGCTTAATTTTTGATTATACTTGTTGTAAAATTTTGCATTCAAATTTAAATATCTAATCAGCTCATTTTTTTCAATTTTTAAGGATTTTTGGGTATAAAGATTGTTTGCTAATAAAATATAAAATTGTTTAGAGTATTTAGATGAAAGTGCGCAGTATCGTCCAAGCTCAAAGCAAGTATAATTGCTCACAAAATTATTCAAAGCAGACACCATTAAAGCGTTAAATTGTATAATGATGATTTTTTCGTTATCATAAACCTTAATAAAATTAAACAAGCCCGTATAAGTATTTATACCCTTATTTTCAACGATTTTAATAATAATCTTTGAAGCTTTTTCCGCAAAATTATTGTATTTTTCACAAAGCCTTTTTTTATTTTTTTCACTCTTACCCATTAAAAATTCTAAATCTTTAAAACTCACTTTGATTTTTAAATTACCTTTTTGATTTGCTATATAGCATAAACACATAAAAAGATTAAAATCAAGCGTAGTAAAATCTGTAAAAACTAAAAATTGAAATTTATCTTTGTTATATTGCACTAACGGCTTAAAATTTGCGTTTCTATCTTTTCTTATTTTTAACTCATCGCTAAAATCTATATTATAATTAAATTCATCATTTGAAATTAAAGCGTTATTTTCATTCAAACTCGGCGCAAAGTCCTTGTTACCATTTGTATTTATAGTGTTGTGTAAAATATGAGCCGAAGTTAAGGAACTTTTAGCTTTATCACTTGAATGTAAGTTTGATTTTAAAAGTATTTGAGAATTTTCACTTAAATCAAGCTCGCTTTTTTTAGTATCAATAGCGTTATTTGGCTTTTTAGTGTCCGTATTTAAAGCATTTTCAAAATTAGCATTTGTTTCATCACTCGCATTTAAAGTGTTTTGAATAGTATCGTTTAAATTTTGATTTGAATTTGTAGTGTTTTGAAAATTATTATTTGTTTTTAGGCTCGAATCTAAAATGCTTTGTGAATTTTGGCACAAATCGTGGCTTAAAATTCGTTCGTCATTTTTTCCAAAAATTTTGCCACTTTTAGTAGAGCTAGCCCCTAAATCTAGGATACTCTTTGAAGTGTTGTTTGATTTTAAGGCACTTTGTGCGCTCTCATTTGTCTCAAAAAGGCTCTGCATCTGCGTTTCTTGTGTCATAACTTTCCTTAATTATGGCACAAATAGTTCAGTATGTTAAAATTTATCAGCATAACAAGACAAATCGGTATGGAAAAAATTACCAGTATGAGAAAGTTATAAATATGACAAGGTTCAGCAAGGCAAAATTTAAGGCTTTGCTTGAAATTTACCTGAATTTTTAGCAGTAAAACGCCGATTTTATCGGTTGTAATGATGAGTTGGTAAGGAAATTTGCCGCGCCTGTGTTTGCCTATAATGGTAAGTTCAAAGCATTGAGCATTTTACGATAACAAAAAGTCTTTAAATACCCTTTAAAAGCTCTTTTAAAAGGCTATCTTTTGAATTTGTTTTGCTTAAATTTTCACTCAATTTTAGCGTATTAAAATTTAAATTTTGCTTTGGATTTGCGTTTAAATTTATAAAATTTATTTTTGCTTGTAAATTTGAATTTTCTTTTGAATTTTCACTTGAATTTGTTAAATTTGAGTGTAAATTTTTACTATTTAAATCACTATCCAAGCCGCTTAAATTCTCCCTTTGTTTAAACATTTCAAGCAAGGTTTTTATATTTTCGTTTTGAAATTTTGTTTCGTTAAATTTGACATTGTTAGCCACAACCGCGCTTATTATTTCAAGCATTTGCGTGGCGTTGCCATTTTTGTCAAGCACTCGTTTTAGGCTCACTTTTGTGCCATCATCAAAACTTAAATTCTCCCTAGAATTGTTGTCCCACCAGCCTTTTATGGTGCTTAAATCCTGCATTATCTGCGCCACAGGCAAGCCTTTGATTTTATCGCTTGCATAGTCAAAAAATCTTATCGCGTTTTCAGCCGTGCTTGCTCCAAGCGTAAAATAAGCATTGATTGCGCTTATAATGTCCTTGTCATCGCTTTTTGAATCGTTGATTTGATTTTTGATAGCATTTAAATTCTCATCGTTAAATTTCGTCTGCCCCGCAAAAAACACGCTCATCGTGTCTAAAAAGTAAGCAAGCTCGCTATCGCCTTGCTGGGCGGCGACAAAGGCACTTAGCTCGTTCATCAGCTCGCTTATCCTTTTGATAGCCTCGTTGTAGGCGCTTTCGCTCACTGCGCCTTGCCTTTGGCTCAAAGCACTTAAAAAAGGCGTTTGCGACACGGGCGGATAAAGAGACTCGATTTTGCCCTCTTGCAAAACCTTTTCCACTCTTGGGGCTGTGATGATGTAGGCGTTTTGAGCGAAATTTTGCGCTATGTTTTCATACTCTTTTTTTACGCTATTTTTTGTTGTGTTGTTGAAAGCCCTAGTGTAAAGGCTTTGAGCGATATTATTTAGGCTCACCTGCATTTAAAAACCTTGCTAAAATTAAATAAATTTTATTTATCATCATCTTTTCAAACACTCTTTAAAAGCTCTTTTAAAAGGCTATCTTTTGAATTTATTTTGCTTGAATTTAATATATTTGAATTTAAATTTTTATTTAAATTTAATGCGTTGAAAGTTAAATTTGCGCCCATTTTTTCATCTAAATTTAAGCCCACTTTTTTGTTTGAATCTATGTCAAAATTTGAGCTTAAATTTCCTCCCAAATTTGCATTTACACCAAAATCCGCTCTACTTTGATGATACGAATTTACCACGACTTGAAAGGTTTTTGACTTGCGCATTTCTTCAAAAAGTTCGCGCAATTCCTCATCGCTGAGTATGCTGAATTTTATCTTTTCGCCATCGACTTCCCACACCAACCTTTTGCCACCGCCAAGCTCGAAAGCTTGAGGGTTTATAAACTCATCATTTATGGTATATAGGGCTTTGATGATATTTTTTTGCACGCTATCGTTAAGATAAGGCATTAGCGGGGCAAAAAAGTTACGCAAAGCACTATCACTTGAAGCGGCGTGATACTCTTGCAACTTGCTTGCAATGTTTTCCAAAAAGCGCTCAACCAACTTAACTTGATTTGTATCCAGCTTTAAATACCCACCCGCTAGCTCCACAATCTCGGCTTTTAAGCTCTCTTTTTTGTCAAGCTGTTTTTTGTAGCTTTCAAACTGCGCCTTAAATTCATCGCTTTTAAAGCCAAGCTGGTCTATGTCAAGCGATATTTCTTTCATCAGCGCAAGCAAAAAGCCCTCAGCATCCTTTAACTCGCCCTTTGAGCCAGCATACTCGGCGATAAGCTCGTCTAATCGCTCAAAAAGCTCGGCACTAGGCTCAAATTCCTTTGTGTTTTGGGGCAGTTTGTTGGTATCAAAATGCAAAGCAAAGGTGTTTAAGCCCGAAAATGCGCTGTTTTGAGCGGTAAAAGTTTTGTTTAAATTCGCCAAATTTTCGCCCAAAGAAGCACTCGCCACAAGGTTGTCCGTCTTGCGGACAAATGTGCTAAAACTCGCATTTGCAAACTGCATTTTGTCGTTTTGTTTCTCTTTTTTTATGCGCTCATTTTGCAAGATAGAATTCGTGCTGTTTTGCACCGAAAAAATGCTATTCATCGCTTAAACCTTTTTTGAATTTTGCTTTTTTGAAACTGAATTTTTTGCAAATTTACAAGCAAATTTCATTCCAAATTCCTATTTAAATGCCTTTTAAACACTCTTTAAAAGCTCTTTTAAAAAGCTGTCGTTTGAATTTGTGTTGCTTAAATTTGCGTTTGAATTTTGCACGCTTGTTTTTCCTCTTTTTTCAAAAATTCCAAGCAAAATTTCAAATTTTTTACTTTCAAATTTGTCGCTCGTGCTGTTAAAATTTATATCGCTGAATTCTATATTATCAATGTTAAGTTTGGTTTGATAACGCTTTGTTTTTTCATTAAAAATTTGGCTTAAACTTAATTTTTTGCCCTCAATGACAAAACCTTGCTCTGTGTTGTTGTCCCAATACCCCTTAACTATACTTAAATCCTGCACGATTTGTGCCACAGGTAAATTTTCTATCTTGTCGCTTGCATAGTCAAAAAATTTAGCGATATAATGCGTTGCAGTCTGTCCGCCAAAGGCAAAGTAGCTTTGCATAGTATTGATGATAAGTTTGTCATCGCCGTTGTAATTTTTGATTTGACTTTTCAGCATATCAAGTTTTACGGAGTTACTTTCCATTTGTGCGGTAAAATGCTTGTCCATTTGGTCTAAATTAAAGCCAAGCTCGCTATCTGCGCCTTGCTCGCTGATAACAAAAGACACTATCTCGTCCATCAAGTCCTTAATCCTACTCAAAGCTTGATTGTATTCACTCTCGCTTACGGCAGGTTGTGCAGCACTTACGGCATTTGAAAATGGTGTGTTTGCATTTTGTGGATACTCGAATTCATAACTTACACCTTCTCTAAAACTTACTTGTTTTCGGGGCGTGTTTATAGTGTAGTTTGCTTGTAAATTTGAATTTTTACCTGAATTTTGCCACCACGCTGGATTTTGGCTTTCAAATTCGGCACTTTTTTGCCCTAATAAATCTTTATAAGATTTTTGCGATGAAACTTTTTTTGAAGTTGCAGTGTTTGCGTAAAGGGTGTCAGTAATTTGCATAGCTTGAAACCTCACTTTAAAGATTTTGCAAGATTTCAAGCAAATTTTGTGCCAAACTTCATCACAAATACCCATAAAGATGAGAGAAAACCAGCCACAAAACAAAGGCTAACGCCATCACAGCCATTATGCAAAAAAGCCCCATTTTACGAGCTTTGCAACCTGCTATGCCCTCTATGATTTGTGCTATTAGATTTTCAAGCATCAATACCGCCAACCCTTTGAGCCAACACCCGAATTAAAAGGGTGTCTTTCGCTAAAAATGCCCCAAGTCGTATATCTTACGCCCCACATAGCCCCTTGCCTTGCAAGCCAATAACCTCCACCGACTAAAAACGGAGCCATTCTATTTTGTGCGGCATACCCACCCACAACGCCTTTTAGCTCATCATCATTAAGTTTTTTAACTCCGACAAAGTTTTGATTTAAAGCACCATTTGAGGCTTTAAGCAACAAATCATTAGCATAAGCTAAATTTAGGCTTACAAATAAGCTGGCTATAATGCAAAGCAATCTTTTCATTTTTTCTCCTTTTTGTAGAATAATTTGGTGTCATAATTGTAACAAAATAAATTTAAATCAAACTGAAATTATCTTTTAATTTTAAACTTTTAAATCTTTCAGTAAATTTTCATCGTTTGAAACGCTGTTTAAAAGAGTTTTAAAAAGATTATTGTTTGTCGTTTGATTTTGCGAATTTGAAAAATTTTCAAGTTTTTGTTTTTGGTTAAATAATTGCATAGAAAAATAAAGTTCTGATTTGAATTTATCCCAAAACATATCTAAAAAACTTTGGGTTTGGTTATCTTTTTGTTCGTTTTTGGCTAAATTTTTAAGAACTTCGTTGGCTTTGACAAGGTCGAGTTTTATGTTACTAACTTTATAAAGTGAAACTCCACTATACTCTTGCGTATTAGCATTTGCCTGCTGTGAAAAAGCATAAAATGCTATTTCAATATCGCCATCAAAGTCATTAAGCTGTGCGGTTGGTGCGCTTTCTATTTCATTTAAAAGTGTCTTTCTTTCGTTTGTGCTTAAAATTCCAGCTTTTGAAAAAGAGATTTTATAGTCTCTATCAAAATCCGCAAAGTCGCCAACAGCTATAAATTCTTTGTCGTATTTTTCAACACAAGCTGCTGTTTTAGGCGAAAATTTAGCCGCAGAGCTAAATACTTGTCCATCTATGGTGTAGATATTTGCTTGTATATAGAAACCTTGTCTATTTGGTTCAATTTGTATATCATCTAGTTTTGCCATAGTGCCATAAGTGGTGTATTCATCAAAGGCTCGTGTGAGAAAAGATAGCACAAAGCCTTGCTGTTTGGCGTTTAGGGTATTAAAATCAACTTGTTTGCCACTTGTATCTTTGAGTTTTGTAAGTGCGGTAGCGATTTGGGTGTTGATATATAATTCATCATTTTCAGTAAAAATTTGTTTTATGTCTTCTTTGCTAATTTGCATTTGACTTGTGTTTTGTAGTAAATTTTGAAATTCATTGTCGATATATCGTTCATTATCAACTAAAACAAAGGGATTTCTTTGCACTCTAAAAGCTGTGTTTGAAACCGCCTTATCAAAGCTTAAATTATAAAGTGTCATTTTGCTCTCCTTTAATACAATAAATTTGCCCCTTTGCACGAATAAGGTTGCGCTACAAAAGGGCAAGCAAAAAGTGCCAAATTAAAATCTTTGAGTATAATCCTTAAAAGATTTCAATGTGCTTTCTATATAATGTCGGTATCGCACATTGTTACTACTTTTAAATTCCATAGACATAGGTGTTTTGCTGTGGGTATCATACGCTATAAAAGAGTAGTCATAAGTAAGTCTATTACTTGAATTTTGAATACCCAAAATGACAACATATATGCCACTATATCCCATTTTGTCCCTAACGGTCGCTGTGCCTGCTGTCGGTGCTATATAACCATTATTCCAGCTAGCATAAAAATCATCAGTGATGAGCCAATATCTGCGTGTGCTTGTATCAAGGTAAGGCACTCTAAAATACCCGCCCTTAACCTGTGCCATTTCATTATCGTTAAGCTTTTTAACTCCGACAGAGTTTTGATTTAAAGCACCATTTGAGGCTTTAAACAACAAATCATTAGCATAAGCTAAATTTAGGCTTACAAATAAGCCAGCTATAATACAAAGCAATCTTTTCATTTTTTCTCCTTTTTGTAGAATAATTTTGTGTCATAATTGTAACAAAATAAACTTAAATCAAACTGAAATTATCTTTTATTTTTTACATTTTTTGAATTTTTAATACATTTTTTATCATTGTGAGATAAGCCCTTTTTCAAGGGCTTATTGTGTGGCTTAAATTCGCCTTAAATTTAGCGTCATCTAAGCTTACTCCACCTCCGCATCTATGACATCATCGTCCTTTTTGCCTTTGCCACTAGCTTCATTAGCCCCATCAGTTGAGCCGTCTTTTTTATACATAGTTTCGGCGATTTTGTGCGAGGCATCGCTGAGTGCTTTCATCTTGCTTTCGATTTCTTCCTTGCTGGCGTTTTCGTTTTTCAGCACCTCTCTTAACTCGTCCAAAGCCTTTTGTATGTTTGCCTTGTCCTCTTGCGGTATCTTTTCGCCAAGCTCGCCTAGGGATTTTTCCACTTGATGAGCCAAAGCCTCAGCTTGGTTGCGCGCGTCTATGACTTCTTTGCGCTTTTTGTCCTCTTCTTTGTGCAGCTCGGCATCTTTTACCATTTTTTCGATTTCTTCTTCGCTCAATCCACTCGAACCCGTGATTTTAATCTCCTGAGCCTTGCCTGTGGCTTTGTCCTTTGCTGAGACGGTGAGAATTCCGTTTGCATCTATGTCAAAAGTTACCTCAATTTGTGGCATTCCGCGCGGGGCTGGGGGAATTCCCTCCAAGTTAAAATTCCCTAAGGACTTGTTGTCGCGGCTAAATTCGCGCTCGCCTTGCAAGACATTTATGGTTACTGCGCTTTGGTTGTCCTCAGCGGTTGAAAAGGTTTGTTCCTTTTTGGTAGGAATTGTCGTGCCTTTTTCGATGATTTTTGTCATCACACCGCCCAAAGTTTCTATGCCCAGCGAAAGTGGCGTAACATCAAGCAAAAGCACATCTTTGACATCGCCGCGTATCACAGCGCCTTGTATCGCTGCGCCTATGGCGACAACCTCGTCAGGATTTACGCTTTTGTTCAGCTCTTTGTTAAACGCCTTTTTTACCTCATCTTGCACGAGTGGCACGCGAGTAGAACCGCCAACCATAACGATTTCTTTCACCTCGTCTTTTTTCAGCCCCGCATCTTTTACGACTTCGTTGATTTTGCTTATGGTTTCGCTTACCATCGACTCTATCATACTTTCAAATTTAGCGCGGGTGATTTTTTTCACAAGGTGCTTTGGACCGCTTGCATCAGCCGTGATAAAGGGCAAATTCACCTCTGTTTCAGTGGCTGAGCTTAACTCTTTTTTCGCGTTTTCAGCCGCTTCTTTTAAGCGTTGCAAAGCCATAACATCTTTTTTCAAGTCAATGCCTTGCTCGTTTTTAAATTCACTGGCTAAAAAATCAATGAGCTTGTTATCAAAGTCATCGCCGCCCAAAAAGGCGTTGCCCCCTGTGGCAAGCACTTCTACGACATTGTCCCCTGTTTCAAGCACGGTTACATCGAAAGTCCCGCCGCCCAAGTCATACACCACTATCTTTTCGCTTTCTTTTTTGTCAAGCCCATAAGCAAGTGCAGCAGAAGTCGGCTCGTTGATGATTCGCAGCACATTTAGCCCTGCTATCGTGCCTGCTTCTTTTGTGGCTTTTCTTTGAGCGTCATTAAAATACGCTGGCACGGTAATCACCGCATCAACCACGCTTTCGCCCAAAAAGGCTTCGGCATCTTCTTTGAGTTTCATCAGCACTTTGGCTGAAATTTCTTGCGGGGTGTAAATTTTGCCCGCGATTTCAACCGCACAAGCACCATTTCGCTCTGTTATATGATAAGGAAGGCGCGTTTTTGCTTCTTTTGCAGCGTCCTCGTTTATCATAAGCCCCATTATTCTTTTAATAGAATAAATAGTCTTTTCAGGATTTGTTACAGCTTGGCGCTTTGCGCTGTCGCCCACTAAAACCTCGCCCTTATCTGTGAATGCCACAACAGATGGCGTGGTGTTTTTGCCCTCTTTGTTTGGGATTACCTTGCTTTCGCCGCGCTCATACACGGCAACGCACGAATTTGTCGTGCCTAAGTCTATACCGATAACTTTACTCATTTTTTATCCTTTCGTTGTCAAGTTATTTTGCGACACTAACTTTGCTCGGTCGCAACACGCGCTCGCCCATTTGATAGCCTTTTTGAAAGACTTCCACAATGGCAGAGCTTTTATACTCATCACTAGCGACATTCATCATCGCTTCGTGTAAGTTCGGGTCGAACTCATCGTGCTTTTCGATGGGTTTAACGCCGTGTTTAGCAAGCTTTGCGAGAAACAAATCCAAAGTGTTCTTCACGCCCTCTTTGAATTTCGCACTCGCATCATCGCTTGCCTCCATATTTGCCGCCGCTTCAAGAGCATCAAGCACATCAAGCAAATCTTTCGCAAAACTTTCGTTTGCGTAGGCTAGTGCGGACGCTTTTTCCTTTTCTAGTCGCTTTTTAATGTTCTCAAATTCAGCGTTTGCTCGCATATATTTGTCTTTAAGCTCGGCAAGCTGTATCTCACAAGCGATAAGTGCGTCTTTTTGCTCGCTCTCATCGCTATTTGCACTCATCTCTTGCGTAGCATCGCCGTTTTGGCTGCACTCATCGCTTTCATTTTGAGCGATGAAATCCTGCTCGCTAGGATTTTCGTGCCTGTCTTTTTTGTCTTTCACGCTTCCTCCTTTTGAAAAAATTTAGAGTATTATACAACATTGAGCGTAACAATGTCAAGTATTTTTACAAAAAAATTAAAAAATTTTATTTAAAAAGTTTTAGCCTACTACACTAAATTTACATAAGCGTGATAAACTAATGTTTCCAAATAAGCCCTTACAAATTCAAAATCTCCCCTTAAATCTAAAATCTCCCTTTAAATTCAAATCACAGCTTAAATTTAAAAATTTTTTAGCACAAAAAGCACAAAATAACAAAAAATTTAGCAAATTTTTATTTCAAAGTATCTTTTTATGGGAGTTAAAACAAGATTTAAAAAAGATAAAACGCCTAAAAGCTAAATTCAAAACTTCAAACAACAATTTAATTTTTTAAAACTCACGCCTTTATATCCACTTTATTTAAAGGCTTGATTTTGCTTAAATTTAAGCTCATCAAAGTTGTGTTTAAATCCGTGCCGTTTGTGCTAGAAAAACCGCTATTTGAAATTTCATTGTTTGAATTCGCGCCATTTAAAACGCCATTTTTGCCCGCCTTGCTTAAATTTACGCCAAATAAAATTTCAAACATTTGCTCTTTTTGTGTGTCCTCTAAAATGCTTTTGTATTTAGCAAAGTATGAGTCTTTGTAAGTTTGACTTTTGCTCGTTACTTGTATCGGTGAGCGTTTTTGCGCCAAGTTTTGCTCGTTTTCATTTTGTGTCAAATTTATGCTTAAATTTTGTAAATTTGCGCCTGAATTTTGCCCTGTGCTTTGCGTTTTATTTACATTAGTCAGCTCAAATTTTTTCTCCGCTTGCGCCTTAAATTCAAGCCATTTTTCTTTAAATTCAGCTATGCTTAAATCACTCGCTCGCATTATATTTTCAAAGCCAGAAGGATTTGCGCCCACACCTAAAAGCCCAGCGATTTGGTTGTCGTTGATGAAATTTTGCAGCTCTTGCACCTGCGCCTTACTCATCGTTTTGTCAAGCCCCATTATCTTGCCATACATATTTACTTCGCCCTCGATGAAATCGCCGTTGATATAAAGGGCGAAAAGCGCGCTTTTGTCGATGCGCTCATCTTGCGTGTATGGGCTGAGTGTATTTGGGCTTAAAAATGCTCCAAAACCGATATTTTCGGCTTTTAAACCTTGTTTGTCAAACTCATTTTGTAGGGCGTTTATGGAGTTCAGTTTGTCGCTCAAACGCTTGTTTGTGGCACTTAAACGCGCAAATTCATCTGCGCTGTAATTTTGCTGTAAATTTGTCCCCATTTCGCTTTCAAAGGCTTTGTAGGCATTGCCTAGCGTTTTGGCTATGTCGATGCTGTTGTGCGTTGGTATAAAGCTTGTGAAAGTGTCGTAAAAAGATTTGATTTGTTTGGCGTGGATTTTAAAGCTTTTTGGTATGCTTGCCGCCTCGTTAAAATCCTGTGTGAAAAAGCCTTCATTATCCACGCCATAGCCTAAAATTTCACTTGTGGCTTGGCTTTTTTCTTTGGCAAAATTTGAATTTTGGGTTGAATTTGTGCTATTTGCAAGGGCTGAATTTGTTGTGTTTGAATTTATGTTTGAAACATTTGTATAAGCATAGTTTGAGTGAGAATTTATAAAATTAAGCATTTTAACCTCCGTGCAAATTTCGCTAAATATCGACATAATTTTGCAAATTTTTATGCCTTGAATTTGATTTATTTAGGGCTTGTTTTTAAATTTATCAAGCAAAAGGCAAAAAATTCAAAAAAATTTAAATTTCACTCTCAAAATGTAAATTTTATGCTATAATCGGCTCTACATTTGAGAAAGAAGGTTTGAAAATGAAAAATCTTACCGCGCAAGAGAAAAACGACTTGAATTCTTTTGTGTTTGACGCTTTGGGGCAGTGTCAAAAGGTGAATTTTTGGGAGTCGTTTTTGGCAAAAATCAAAGGCTTTTTCGCTCGCTTTTTTGGCTGAAAGCCCTTTTTAGCTAAACGCTAGTTTGGGTGCTTAAAGCCCTTTAACTCAATGCTTGTTTGGTGCTAAAAGCTCTTTATTATAAGCTAAAAATGCTATTGTTTAACGCTCAAAAGCCATTTTTACGCCAAATGTTCATTTGATGACAAGCGGCAAAGCCCGCAAAAATGCCGTTTAAAAGAAATTTACGCTTTAAAAAGCTCTTTGTTATGCGTTTTTAGATACTCAACCACAGCTAAAATCTCATCAACGCCCTCTTTGTCTGAGTTTTCAAGCACCTTGTCGATACACTCTATGTAAGCCTCCACAGCCTCTTCAAGCCTTTCGCGCTCTACGCCCGCATAAAGCAACATAGCCTCCAAAACCACGCTTAATTCATACTGCAAGTCCTGCAAATCCTCGTTCATCTAAGCCTCCATTAGTTTGCTGGTGATTAAATCCTCTATCTGCGCCTTTATCACCGCATAATCAGCGCTTTCTTTAAAGCTGGCAAAAAGCCCGCCGCTTGCGTTTTTATGCCCGCCACCGCCTACGAGCTTTTGCGCCATTTGGCTCACATCGAGCTTGCCATTTGCCCGAAAACTCAATGATTTGCGTGAGCTTATGTCGATGAAAAAGTCAAATTCAGGGTTTTTCAGCAAAAAATCATTGCCTATCACCGAAGTGCTGCCGATATTATGCGTAAGAATTCCCCTATGTCCCTTGTAGTCAAGCTCGAAACGCTCTTTTTGCTCGCTCAAAAGCTCTACCATATAATCAGCTATGAGATTGCCCAAAGTATCGCGCTTTGAGCCAAAAAATTCTTTTTTAAAGCCGTGCAGTGCGTCATCAAGCGCTACATTACCAAACTCAACGCCCACAAAGTCCATAGCCTTTTGCAACAAAAAAAACATATATCGCGTATTTTGCTCCACAAACATAACGCGGTTTATCTCTTTTGCAGTCGCAATCATCATCAAACACACCTTGCCAAGCTCGAAATTCTCATCATCTTTAAGCCAAATATCAACAGCATTTACCACAGCGATAAAACGCGCCAAAGGCTCATTTTCCCCGCAAATTCGCGCAAAAAATTCATACACGATTTTAGCAGCGCACCTTGCATTGTCTAAAAAATACCACTCATACTTTTGCGAACACTCCAAGCCACTTTGATGATGGTCAAGCAGCAAGAGTTTAGCGTTTTTGCCTTGCAAGGCTTTCTCAAAGTCCTCGCATTGTGTTAAATTTAAATTTAAATCGCTGATTAAAACTAAAAATTTCTCGTTTGGATTGCGCGTTAAATCCTTTTCAATGCGCGAAAGTATCATCGCAAAGGTATCGCTGATTTCACGCCCATAGTTGGAGTTGAAAAACACGACATTTTTAAAGTAAAAATTCACCACAAACTGACAAGCATAGCCGTCTAAATCCGTGTGCGAAAGATGATAAATTTTCATTTTTATCCTTTTGGCGTATTTGTCATTATATCAAAATTTGATAAATGCAAATACCCACAAAAGGAATTCATTTTACGCACTAAAATATAGTGTAGATGAACGGAGCGATTGCGCTGCCTTGCCCTAGCACGATGAGTGCGCCTAAAAACAGCATTACCAAGATGATGGGAAAGAGCCAAAATTTCTTTCGCACACGCAAAAACTGCCAAAGTTCTTTTAAGATACTCATTTTTGTTCCTTTTAAAACTGATTTTTCATACTTGTGGGCTGAATTTCACGGATTTTAAAAAGACTTTGTGCTTTGTCTTTATTACTAAATGCTAGTTTTAATCCCAAAATATCGCGCCCAAAAAGACGAAACGCAAAGCCAAGTGGCGTGAAAATCCCAAAAAATATCAACGCCAAAATCACGCGCGAGATGACAAAGCCGATTTTTTCGCCCAGCCACACCCACGCTTTGTAAAGCGGCGTGATGATACGCGGGACTATCATCAACACAAGGCTTATCAGCACGCCACACGCCGCCCACTCACGCAAAGAGCCGTTTTTAATGTAGCCAAGTGCTAAAAACAGCGCAAAAATCCCCGCCCAAACACCCAAAAACACACGCAAATCTTTTGTAGAAACTTTGTCATTTTGAACGGAGTGCGAAACACGAAACGAAGTGTCCCTTTGTGAATTTATTTGTTTGTTTTTACTCATTTTGTCCCCTTGATTTTATGGCTTTTTATCTCGCCATTTTTGATTTTTGTGGCTAAAAACTCCGCTATTTTTTGATTTGCCAAAGCATTTGGGTGTAAATCATCTTTATGAATTCCATATTTTAGACGATTATCCTTGTAATCATCTGCCACTTGCGACATTAAAAAATACTGCATTTGCCCATTTTTTAACCATTTTAAAATAGCTTCAAATTCACGCTTTTCTAAATCTTTGCTTAAATTTGAAGTATCCCATAAAAATAATGTAAAACTTGCGTTTAATCTTGCTTTGAGCTCATTTTCCATTGTGCTTAAAATGGCAAAATAAAGCTCATTATATTCTTGTTTAAATTTATAGGTTTGCATATCTAACATTTTAAGCAAATAACTTTTTCTGCCGTATTTTGTAAGACTTAACTCGTGTGTTAAATTTATTTTTTCTTTCAAATTTTTATTTGCATTTATCCAAACTACTTGATTGTTTATTATCTTAAATTTAGGTATATTTTTATAGCCTTGTTCCCACCACGCCAAGCCATTAGCTCGTCTTATGTGGTCGATTAAACTTTCACAAAGTGCATTTATGCTCTCACATTTTTTATCACTTAAAACTCGCTCAACCTCACCGCTCAAAATCAAAGCCAAAGCCTGATGCGGTCCGTATCCGTGATAACCAAAATTAAAAATTTGATAATCTTTCATTTTTTTGTCAAAGAAAAATGGCAGAGTTTCATCATCGTTTAAGCCCTCGCCATAAGTAAAACTATCGCCAAAGAATAAAAAGCATTTTTTAGAATTTGCATTTGAGCTTGGAATTTTACGCCATCCATTTTCATTTGTAGAGTAAGTTACATCATAAATAATTTCGCCCGTGCGTTTGCTGCGTGAGATGGATTTGCCAGACACATTTGGCAAAGCACCATATCCTGTGATATTATTATCAGTCCAATAAGTTTTTGGATATTCTTTTTGAACATTCTCTTGATTTGATGACATTTTTAAAAAACCATAAATTTCACCTATTGCTACACACAAAGGCAAAACGCTAATATAACTTAAAGCAAGTTTAAGCTTTAAATTGCGCGTTTTAAAAGCACAAATTAAGCATAAAGCAAAAGCCATAAAACCCACAAAGGCAAAGGGCAATGGCAAAAAGGCGAGTGCAACAACGCTAAATACATAAAATCCCGCAAGCACAAAGAGTGCATTTCTTGCAAATTGCCAAAGTAGCGTGATAACTAGCCCAGCAAACAAAAGCACAACATAATACGCAAAAAGCGTTTTTATAAATGGGGCAAAGCTGATTTGATAGCTCAAAACACCTAAATTTTTAATGTCTGGCTTGATAAGCTCTTTGCTAGTAAAGATAAAATAGCGATTTTGAGCCTTTATATCACTAATAAGGCTTGAATTTATGTCATTTTCCCATTTTACGCTTATGGCTTTTATCGTAGCGATAGTGCGAGAACGCAACAAAAACTCTAAATTTTCAAAATGAATTCTTGCCTTATATTCGTTGTTTGCTCTTTGCTCGTGATAGCTTATGGGTGCTGTTTTCGTCTTGCCATCAACAAAAAGCGATAAAATAACCCACAAAATGAATGCTAAAACCGCTACCGCAGATAAAAATTTAGCAAAAATGCGAAAGGCTTTAAAGTCGCTCCAAAACCTTGCTAGAAATTTAATCCAACTCATATTTGTCCTTTATGTTTTGAAATTTAGCGATATTTTGTGCGCTTTGGGCGTTTTTGTAAAGCAAAAAGTCCTCTATCACCAAAATATCCATCTGCGTCCCCATAAAACAAGCGTAGCTATCATAAGGCGAGCAAACCATAGGCTCGCCACGCACATTAAAGCTCGTATTTACAAGCACGGGGCAGTTTGTGAGCGCATAAAAGGCTTCAAGCAACTCATAATAACGCGCATTTGTCGCTCTATGCACGCTTTGCACGCGTGCTGAGTAGTCTATGTGCGTAACGGCTGGAATTTCACTGCGTGCGACATTGAGCTTGTCAATCCCAAAAAGCTCCCTTTGTGCAGCACTCATCGCAAGGCATTTTGAGCTAGCCACAGGCGCGACAAGCAGCATATAAGGCGAAGCACAAGATAGCTCAAAATACTCACTCACCGCAAAGTCCAGCACGCTAGGCGCGAAAGGACGGAAACTCTCTCGGTATTTTATCTTTAAATTCATCGTTTTTTGCATAGCGGTGTTTCTCGCATCGCCTAAAATCGAACGCGCTCCAAGTGCGCTAGGACCAAACTCACAACGCCCTTGATGAAAGCCCACAACCTTGCCGCTTGCCAACTCTTTTGCCAAAATGTCCTTTAACTCGTGCCATTCAAGCTTTTGATAAATCGCATTTTGCTCTTTAAGAGTGCTTTGCACTTCATCGTTGCTGTATGAAAGCCCAAGATATGAGCCTTTCATAGAGTCCGCACACTCTGTCATTCTGAGCGAAGCACTTGTGCGTAGCGAAGAATCCAAAGTATGAAAATTTTGTGGATTCTTCGGTTGCTTCGCTCCCTCAGAATGACAATGTAAAACTTTGCGTGGCTTTTTAAACTCCATATAATACAACGCCAAAGCACACCCTAGCGCACTTCCAGCATCGCCACTTGCAGGCTGTATCCAAAGCTCGTCCAAAATGCGCTCTTTTCGCACCAAATGCTCATAAATCAGCCCATTGCCGACACAGTTTAGCGCGACACCGCCACTTAATACAAGGCGGCGTGAATTTGCAAGTTTAGCTGTGGTGCGGGCAAGGCGGAGCATTATTTCGTTCGTTACGGCTTGCACGCTTGCGGCTATGTCGAAGTGAATTTGGGTTAATTTGCTTTCAGGCTCTCGTTTTGCGCCACCAAAAAGTTTATCAAAAGCTGAATTTGTCATTTTTAGCCCGCTCAAAAAGTCAAAATACTTCATATCAAGGGCAAAACTCCCATCATCTCGCAAATCTATAAGTTTTTGCAAAATCAAATCCTTAAATTTAGGCTCTCCATAAGGCGCAAGCCCCATTACTTTGTATTCGCCCGAATTTACCTTAAAGCCCAAATAATAAGTAAAAGCTGAGTATAAAAGCCCCAAAGAGTGCGGAAAATGCAGCTCTTGCAAAAGTTTTATACTCTCTTTGTCGCCCTTTGCTATGCTTGTAGTCGCCCATTCGCCCACGCCATCGATGCTTAAAATGCCAGCACTCTCAAAAGGGCTTGGATAAAAGGCGCTTGCGGCGTGGCTTATGTGATGCTCGGCAAAGTAGAGATTTGCTAGCACTTTTTGCTTAAATTCCTTAATCTCACGCCCATTTTTGTGTGGATAAAGCTCTTTGTAAATGCCGCAAAGCTCACGCGCAAGGGTTTCTTTTAAGAAAAGTTTAGTAGAAAGCCACAGCGGAATGGCTTTGATAAAGCTCAAAAAGCCCTTTGGAGCAGTGGCAAGGTAGGTTTCTAAAAGGCGCTCAAAAGTCAAAAAAGGCTTGTCGTAAAAGACGAAATTATCTATATCATCAAGGCTAAATTCAGCGTTTTGAGCTTTTGAATTTATGGAATTTTGGCTAGAATTTTGTGAATTTTCGCACTTTGAAATGGCAAAATCTTGCGAATTTGTAAGATTGTGAGTTGAATTTTGTAAATTTAAATCACTTGCTTTGCTTAAAATTTGGGGGTTTGTTTTGTGAAAAGGCGTGTTTGAATTTAAGCTTTGTTTAAGGTTGGAGCCGTCTCTCTCTCTCTCTCTCTCTCGTGCGTGTGGAGCAAATTCATCTTGTTGATATAATCCATAGCTGATTTTATCGCAAGGCGCGGAAAACGCTCGTCTGCTTTTTTGCGAGAAAGCCGCTCTTCTTGCAAAGCAAAAATTATCTCATCATCACGCAAAATCGCTACCGCACTATCGTGGTAAAACGCTGAAATACCAAGTGTTATCATCAAAAGCCTTTCTTAAAAAGTGGCATTTTATCGCAAAAAGGTAAATTTTTCATCATAAATCCACCTTTATGACGCCTTCTGTTTCAAAATTTGTGTTTTCAGCGATTTCTGCGAAACTTAAAACGATGATTTTTATGCCAAAATCAGAGCAAATTTTAGCCAGCACCTTACGCAAACTCGGCTCAACACAAAGGATAAAAGGCTTTATGCGCGTGTTTGAGACATTTGCAAGCTCGGCTTTAAAGGCGTTTATAAGGGCTTCTGTTTGATTGACATTGATGAGTAGGCGATACTCGCCTTTTTGGTTGTCAAACTGCAAAAGCTCCAAAAGTTTCGCCGATGCGGCTGTGTCTAAAAGATAAATGCTTAAATTTCCCTTTTCATCGACATATAAATTTGTGATGACGCGGGCAAGTGCGGCACGAGTATGCTCCATAACCGCGTCAAAACTCTTGCTTATCTCAGCCACATCGGTAAGGGCTTCAAGTATGGTGAGCATATCTTTAATGGGAATTTGGTCTTTAAGCAAACTTTTAAGCACCTTTTGGATAAGCCCTATGCTCGTTACTTTCAAGCAGTCCTCGACAATGACAGGATAGTCTTTTTGCACCTTATCAAGCAGCACTTGCACTTCTTGTCGTGTGAGCAACTCGCTAGCGTGAGCCTTGATAAGCTCGCTCATATGCGTGGAGATGACACTTGCAGGGTCGATAACTATGTAGCCTTTAAGCGTGGCGTCATCTTTTTGGTTGGCGTCTATCCAAAGGGCATCTGAATTAAAGGCTGGTTCTTTGGTGGCTATGCCGTCAATTTCCTCCGTGATAAAGCCACTATCCATAGCTAGGTATTTGTCAGGGTAAATTTCAGCACTTGCTACGACAACGCCTTTGAGCTTGAAATTATACTCGTTTGGTTTTAATTGTAAGTTGTCTCTAATGCGAATTTTAGGCATCAAAAAGCCCAAAGCCTGCGCTATGCTGCGCCGCATAGAACGAATGCGCTCGGTAAGCTCTTTTTCCGCAAGGCGAATCAGCCCGTATCCTAACTCCAACTCTAAAATTTCGATTTTCAAAATGTCATCTATGCGGCTTTGCTCTTCTTTGACAATGTCTTCTTCGCTTTTTCTAGGCGCTGGGGCGGTGGCTGGCGTGGCATCTGGCTTTTTGATGGCACTTACATTGAGCTTGCCTTCTTTTGCCTGCTTGATGATAAAGCCAAGTGTCAAAAAGACAAAGGCGATAAAGCCAAGCGAAAAAGTCGGCAAGCCCGGCACCAAAGCAAAGATAAACAAGATAAAGCCCACGATTAAAAGCGTGCGATACTCGCCCAAAAGCTGATTTAAGCTGCCCTCAGCGAAATTTTCTTCATCTTTGTTTGCGCGCGTGATGATGATAGCCATCGCCACAGAAGTGATAAGCCCGGGGATTTGCGACACAAGCCCATCGCCTATGGTTAAAAGCGTGAAAGTGTTTGCCGCTGAGCCTAAACTCATATCGTGCTGAAAATAGCCGATTAAAATTCCGCCGATGATATTGACAAGCGTGATGATAATGCCCGCAATCGCATCGCCTTTGATGAATTTAGACGAGCCGTCCATAGCTCCATAAAAGCTTGAATCAGAGATGATTTCTTCGCGCCTTTTTTTCGCGGTGTTTTCATCGATGAGTCCAGCGTTTAAATCAGCATCTATCGCCATTTGCTTGCCCGGCATCGCATCAAGCTCAAAGCGCGCCTTTACTTCGCTCACGCGGGTTGAACCCTTAGTAACTACCATAAAGTTGATAAGCACAAGTATGCAAAAAACCACTATACCGATAACTAAATTTCCACCTACCACAAAGTCGCCAAAAGCGCGGATTATGTGGCTTACTGCCCCAGGCTGCACAGCTTCTTGGGGTCCATTTGTGAGAATCATACGCGTGGTAGCGACATTTAAAGAAAGCCTAAAAAGCGTGATGACAAGCAAAAGCGTAGGAAAAGTCGTCAAATCCGTAGGCTTTGGGATATAGATAGAAATCAAAATGACAAGCACCGAAATAGCCAAGCTCACCGCTAAAAAAAAGTCCAAAACCATCGGCGGCAAAGGCACGATGATGACGCCTAAAATGCAAATCAAAAAGCCTACCACAGCAAGGCTTTTTGCCTTCACAATAGGCGCGATTAAGGGCGCAAGATAAGGCGCGATGGGCGCGACTAAATCAAGTATCTTTCGTTTTGCCATTATCTTTTCATCATATCCGCTAGGCTTATGGAGCTTAAATGCTCGTCCATTTTTACCTGCAAGTCTTTTAAAACAGGCAGGATATAGCATTTTGAACCTTTGTCGCTAGGACAAATGCCTTGCGAACACTCAAAAATGCTGACTTCTCTCTTTTCCGCACTATCGATAATCTCTTTGATAGTGTATTTGTCGGGGGTTTTAACCAACGCAAAGCCGCCCCTTGCGCCTTTGTAGGACTTTAAAAGCCCGTCTTTGGCTAAAACTTGCAGGATTTTAGCTAAAAAACTGCGTGAAATTTCAAGCTCAGCCGCCATAGTCTCGACATCTTGGGGATTTTCTTTATCCGCTATGTAAATAAGCCCTAGTAGTGCATACTCGCTCGCCTTTGTAAAAAGCATAGAATTCCTTTGGTGTAAAATAGAGCTTTATTATAGCAGTTTTTTCTTAAATTTTTACTTTATAGCTTGAAATTTTTAGCTCATAAATGCTTTTAAAACCCCAAAGCCCACTCATCAAAGGGCAAAGCCTCCACTTTTACGCCGCGTTCAAAAAAGCGGTGTTGCGTTGAAAGCGTGATGAAAACTATGTGGAAAATGCCTATTTCAAGGGCTTTTGAAAGCAGTTTTTTAGCTTTAAGCTCTATGAGTGCTATGTCAAGCGTGGGGCTTGGGATAAAGGCGGTTTTAGCGTTTAAAAGATAAAATTCAAAAGAATTATCATACACTAGCTCATCTTTGAGCTTTAAAAGCTCGGTAAAAACGACATTTGCAAAGAGTTGTTTGAAATTTTTGTCGATACAAAGGGCGTTTTTAAGGGCAAAGTCGCCAAAATACGCCTTTTTAAGCCTTTTGTTTGCAAAGGGCAAAAAATGCACCACGCCCCTATTTTCAAGCTCGCTTATGGCTTTGTAAAGGCTATCTTTGGAGATTTTTTGTTTGCGTTTAAGCCGCCCATAAAGCTCGTTTGCGCTAAATTCTGCGCCTAAATTTAGGGCAATATGCCTTAAAATTTCACGCTCTAAATCACAAAAATGCGCCCTTAAATGCTCGTTTAAATCCGCACAAAAACTTCTGCCCGCTTGCAAAAACGCCCCTACTTGCGAATTTATGGGCGCGTTTTTTTTGCTGAGACTTACGAATTCTTCAAAGTCTAAAAAATCAAGTTTGATTTCTTTGAAATTTGGGATTTTAAGTGAGCTAAATTCGCTCGCAACGATGATTTGAGCGTGCTTTAAAAGGGGCGCAAAATCATAGCTAAAATCCTTGCTTACGCCGTAAAAAACGATGATTTTTAAATCCTGCGCTGAGGCTTGTTTGTTTAGCACAAACTTTGCTAAATTTTCAAGGCATTTTTCGCTAAATCTTACATCTTCAAAGTCTAAAAAAAGGTATTTACCCCTTTCAAAGCCGCTTAAATAATCCAAAATGAGCGATTTTTTGCCCGAATGCCTTGCGCCTTTGATGAGCGTGTTTTGGCTATCAAGCCTTACTTTGCGGCTCGTTGCGGGCTTATTTTGGGGCGCATTTTCATAAAAAAATTCCAAAATTTGCATTTTTTTCCTTTTAAAAAGGATAGTATAGCAAATTTTTGACACTAAATTTAAAAATTTAGCCCCATTTTCAAAAAACACTATTTTTACGCCTTGCCTTTGCAAACAAACCTTGCAAGTATAGCAGAGTTTTCAAAACTTTGCTTTGCAAAAGTTTGCCGCACAAAGCACAAGCCTTGCTTGCAATGACGAGTAAAAAGCGTTTTATAGCACAAGGACGGCTCGTTTTGTCATTTTGAGCGAGTGAAACGAACGAAAAATCCATATAAATTCCGTTGCAAAACTTTATTTTCAGTAATCTATTCTCCGTTTTCTTTATGGATACTTCGCTGCGCTCAGTATGACAAAATTTAAGATATTTTTTTATTCAAAGTCAGTATGACAAGAAAGTCAATATGACAAAGGGAAAATAAATCGACAAGGCAAGTCAGTATAACAAGCATTTCAGGGCTTTTTAAAGCCTTGTTTTTATCATTGCAAATCTTATGCTACAATTTCATCTTAAAGGATAAGAATGCAAAAATTTAAGGTAGATGAGGCTTTAAGGGTTGATTTGTTTGTGGCAAAAGCCTTGCAAAAGTCCCGCGCACAAGTAACACAGCTTATCAAAAACAAAGGGCTTATGATAAATGGCAAAATTTGCGAAAAAAGCGCAATCAAACTTAAAATCGGCGATGAGCTTGAAATCCTTAAATTCCCCCCGCAAAATATCACTCCAAAATACAGCGCAAATTTTAACATAAGCGTGCTTTATGAAGATGAGGATTTGCTTGTCATCAGCAAGCCTGCTGGTGTTGTGGTGCATAGTGCGCCAAGCGTTAAAGAAGCCACGCTGGTGGATTGGCTTTTGGCAAAGGGTTATGCGCTTTCAACGCTTGGCGGGCAGGTGCGTGCTGGGCTTGTGCATAGGCTTGATAAAGGCACAAGCGGTGCGCTCATCATCGCTAAAAACAACTTTACCCACGAAAGACTTGCTAGTCAGCTTTTGGATAAAACTTTGGGACGATTTTATCTTGCCTTAACGAATTTGCCACTTAAAAATGATACAATGCTTGTTGAAAAAGCGCTCATTCGCTCGCCCAAAAACCGCCTTAAAAAGCTAGCAGTAAGTGCTGGTGTGCGGGGCGCAAAGGAAGCAAAAAGCGCCTTTATCAATGTGCTTTGTGGCAAAAATTTAGCCCAAAATAGCCCAAATGGGGCGAATTTAATCGCTGCTAAACTTTTCACAGGGCGCACGCACCAAATAAGAGCGCATTTAGAAAGCCTAAATCGCCACATTTTAGGCGATGTGCTTTATGGTTATAAGGGTAAGGATTATGAAAGGGTGATGCTGCATTCTTATTTTTTGCACTTTAAGCACCCAAGAAATGAGCAAAAACTCATCATCAAAGCCCCGCTTTATGATGATTTTATGGAGCTTTTAAAAGATTTTGACAAGGGAGAACTTGATGAAAAACTTTCTTTTGATGATTTGCAACGCGCTTTTGCTGCTTGTGCTGAGTGCTTGTAGTGGCACTTTTAGCAACAAACAGCTGCAAGTGAGCGAATTTTTGCCCCGCGTTGAGAAGTTGCAGTATATGAGCGATATGACGAGCATTGCCTTTGAGTGGGAGAGCAAGGCAAGCTACAATATCGATGGCTTTTATCTTTATCGTGGCAACGAGGGCGAGCCTGAGATGAAACATATCGCCACTATCGATGATAAATTCCAAACGCATTTTGTGGATAAGGACTTGCAGCCAAATACGAAGTATTTTTATACGATGAAGACCTTTAACGACTCTGGCTATATCTCGGCAAAGGGCGTAACGATAGAGGCGAAAACGAGCGAACGAATCGCTGCTATGCCTTTTGTGGAGAGCATTAAGGGGCTACCGAATAAAATCAAACTCATCTGGCGTCCGCACCCTGATGTGCGTGTAAGCTCTTATGTAGTGGAGCGGGCAAAAGAAGATGGCAAATTTAAGGTGCTTGCGGAGGTGAAAAATCGTTTAAATGCCGAGTATATAGACGACAACTTAAAGCCAAACCAAATTTTTCAGTATAGAGTGAGTGCTAAAACCTTTGACGGCGTGCAGTCTCAGCCAAGTCAGATACTTTATGCTACGACAAAAGCCTTGCCGCCGAAGGTAGAATACATAAACGCCACGACAGATGTCGCTAGAAAGATAGTTTTGTCGTGGGAAAAGCGAGAATTCAAAGATTTTTCGCATTATAGAGTGTATTCAAGTATCTCAAAGCTCTTGCCTTTCACGCTTTTAGCTAAGGTGCGAAACAACCGCTACGAAGATATCATCAACGAAGCTGGGGAAAGCAAATACTACAAAATCACCGCCGTGGATAAGGACGGCTTAGAGAGCTTGATGCAAGATACAGCCGTGCTTGGCAAGACGCTTGAAGCTCCAAAAGCCCCTACCATCACTAATTCATTCTTTTCAGAAGAGGGCGTGGAGCTTAGCTGGAAAAGCAACGACACAAGAGCCGTAAAATTCATCATCAAACGCTATGGCGGTAGTGGAGATGTGGTATTTAGGGAGATTAAAGGGTTTAGCTACAAGGATAACTCCGCTGTGATGGGGCAAAAATACAGCTACGAAGTCATAGCCGTAGATAGCAATGATTTAGAATCAAAGCCGTCAAATAAAGTAAATTTAGGCAGATAATGCCAAATTTTAAATGCAGAAGCGTTAAAGAATTAAGTTTGCCCTTTGAAGCAAAGGGCGTTTGCTTTGAGTGGCTGGGGCAAAATGAGCGCACAAGGCTTATTTACACGGCTATTGAGCAAGGTGCGTTTTTCGTGCAAGTGGGGCAAAATGCCAAAAATGAGTTTATCATCAAGGGCGAAAAGCACTCAAAGCCCGAGCAAATAGGGCTTTTGCAAAAGGCTTTGCTTGTGTTTAAAGAAAATTTTTGTGATGAAATTTTAAACGAGGCTTTTGCTTTAAAGCACACGCGTTTGCTTGCCCAAAGTGCTTATATACAAAATGATATTAGCGCTTTGAGTGCTCAATTTAAGGACTTTGACAAGGTTTTTTTAGAAATAGGCTTTGGCTCGGGCAGACACTTGCTGTGGCAAGCTAGGACAAACCCCGACACACTCATCATCGGCGTAGAAATTTACGCACCAGCTATCGAGCAGGTAGCAAAACTAGCACAAAAAGAGCGTTTAAACAATGTTTTTTTAGTAAAAAGCGATGCAAGGCTGCTTTTAAATGTCTTGCCGACAAGCGTTTTGACAAAGATTTTTTTGCATTTTCCTGTGCCTTGGGACAAGCAAGCAGGGCGCAAGGTGCTGAGCAAAAACTTTGCGGTGCAGTGTTTGCGCGTGCTTAAAGCAAAGGGTTGCTTTGAGTTAAGGACTGATAGTGCTGAGTATTTTGAGCTTGGCAAGAGCATTTTTTCTAGCTTTGAAAATGTAAAAATTCAGCTTGCAAAGAACGAAAATTTAGACATTTCAAGTAAATACGAAACCCGTTGGAAAAAGCAAAACAAAGACATTTATGATTTGCGCGCCGTATGTGAAAAAAGCTCAAATTTAAACCCCGCAAAATTGCCTTTAAATGACGAAAATTTAGGCTTTGAAAAGGCACATTTGCAAGATGAAAATTTAAATTTAAAAGCCACAAATTTAAACACTCAAAAAACAAATTCAAAAGATGAAAATTCACATTTCATCGTTAAAAATTCAAGCCTTTATCCAAAAAATTTAAATTTTTCGCCAAAAAAACTTGCCCGAATTTATGAAAAATTCAGCCAAAACACCTTTCATTTTAAGGGCGATGATTTTTTTCTCCGCCTTGAAAGCGTGTATTTTATCAGCAAGGACAATTTGCTTGTAAAACTTGCCTTTGGGGCGTTTGACAAGCCACAGCACAGCTTTTTGTTTTTGGGCGATGAGACGAAATTTTTGTTTCAAGCTCCCTTTGCCACGAAAGAAAATCACAAGGCTTTGGAAAAATTAAGCGAATTTTTGCGCTAGTTTATTGATAGTTTGACATTTTAGTGTAAAATGAGACATTGTTTTTAGGAAAGAAAATGGCGGAAAGTTCTGTTTTGATTAGGGCGCAAAATCTATCACTCGGCTATGATGAGTATGATGAATACCACAAATTCATCATCAACAAGGCGAATTTCACACTCACAAGCGATGATTTTGTTTTCATCACAGGCAAAAGCGGTAGCGGTAAATCCACGCTTTTAAAGAGCTTTTATGGGGAGTTAGAGCCACGAGTAGGCAAACTTGAAGTGTGCGGCAGTGCTTTAAATGGGATTTCAAACGCCGAGCTTTTGCGCTTGCGCCAGCAAATCGGCATTATCTTTCAGGATTACAAGCTCATCAAAGAGTATAATATCAAAAAAAACATTATGCTGCCCTTGATGATAAAAGGCTATCCAAAAAGGGTTTGCGAGAACCAAGCGCACAAACTTTTAAAGCATATTGAGCTGCATTTTAAGGCTGAGTATAAGCCAGACCAGCTTTCAGGTGGTGAGCAGCAGCGAGTGGCGATGGCAAGGGCTTTGGCGCACAACCCAAAGCTGCTTTTGTGCGATGAGCCTACGGGAAATTTGGACGAGTATTCCTCAGACATTATTTGGACGCTGCTTAAATCCGCAAGGGAGATTTTAAAAACCTGCGTTGTCGTGGTTACGCACAGAATTCCTACGAATTTACGCCTTGATTATAGGCGTTTTAACATAGAAAACGGACAAATGAATGAAATTTCGTATTAAAAGCACAAGGCTAAAAAGGCTGAATTTTTCGGGCAAATTTACAAAAGCCCTTGCCACAAAAGCCTTTTTACAGCACCAAAACACAAAGGCAACGCAATGAAAGCCCTTAGAATTCATCTTTCGCTCATACTGCCCTTGCTTTTTATAATGTTTGCCTTTGAATTTTTACTCATCATAAGCCAGACGGTTAGGCATTATGAGGGGCTTTTAAATGAAAATTACAGCATTATTATCGCCAGCAAAAGCAAGCTTGATGAAAACAGCATAAAGGCTCAAATTTCGGGCATTAGCTCTGTTAAAAGCATAGAAGTTAAAGAATTCATCGCAAGGCTTAAAGATAATATCTCCGCAAACAACCTTGCCGCGCTAGAAAAAAGCCTGCCAAAATTTTACACCATAAAACTCACGCATTTTCCAAGCCAAGACGAGCTAGAAAGCATTAAAACTAGACTTTTAAAGATAAAAGACATAAGCAAAGTGGAGGTTTTTGTGAAAACCTACGACCAAGTTTATACCCTGCTCACCCTTGTGAAATTCGCCTTTTGGTTCTTTTTGTTTATCATTTTGCTTTTAAGTTTTGTGCTTTTCTTTAAACAAATGAGAATTTGGCTTTTTGAGCATACTGAACGGGTGCAAATCCTTTGTCTTTTCGGTGCGCCTTTTTGGTTTCGTGCCTTTATGCTTTATAAAATCGTGTTTGTGGATTGTTTTATCGCCTTTGTGATTTTGCTCGTGTTTTTCACGCAAATTTTTTCCCTTTCTTTCGTGCAAAAAAGCCTAGCCTTTGCGGGCGTTTCGCTGCCTGAGATGAATTTTTTCTTGCATTTGGGCGTGATTTTTCTCATCACTCTTGCCAGCTCACTTTTGTGCGTGAATTCAGTAATGTTTAAGGTAAAAAGATGAGATGGCTTTTAGCTTTGCTTTTGTGCGCTACTTTTTTGATGGGCGATGAAGTGAGCGAAAAGACTAAAAATCTCAAAGAAAACGAGCGCATAAAGGCTCAGCTTAACAAAAAACTTGAAGATTTAGCCAGCGACATAAAAGCAAGCGAAAAAAATCTCAAAAATTTAAGCGTGCAAATTCAAAGTGCGAGCAACGAAACGGCAAAACTTGAAAAAAGCGTCAAATCATACAGCCAAGAACTCAGCACTTTAAGCGCGCAAAATGAAAATTTACTCAAAGACAAAAACACTATGCAAAACCGCTTTGCAAGCCTTATCGCACAGGACTTTGCTTATGATTTAAGCCTGCCAAGTGGCTATGCTGAAAGTGATGAAAGTTTTATCGCTAGCGAAATTTTAAGTTCTTTGAACGGGGTTTTAAAAGATGAATTTTACAAACTTTCGCAGGATTACAAAAAAAATTCCTTGTTGATTGATGAAAAACAAGGCAAGATAAATGAAATCAACTCAAATTTAAAAAAATACAACGCCCAGCTTGCTAAACTTGAAAAGCTCAAAGCAAGGCAGCTTGATGAGATAAATCGTCAAAAAACCGACAGAGCCATTTACAGCAAAAAGTTAGATGACTTGCAACGCCAGCAAACTGAGCTTCGCAAAACCCTATCCGAGCTTAACATAGTTAGCCAAAGCAAGCCCAAAAAGCCAGCTTCTAGCGCACCTAGCGATGTCAAGCAGCTTGGTTCAAGCTACACAGGGAGTTTAGTAAAAAGATACAACGGCAAAAAAACCATAGCCCCGCTTGAAAGTTTTACGGTTAAGCAACGCTTTGGGAATTTCACAGACCCCATTTACAACATAAAACTCTTTAACGAAAATGTGATTTTACGGAGCAAAAGCCCAGATGCAAGGGTAAAAAGCGTGTTTGACGGCAAAATCGTCTTTGCAAAGCAAACAAATTTGCTCCAAAATGTCGTCATCGTAGAACATAGCGGCGGCATACACACGATTTACGCTCATCTTTATCAAATCGCCCCCACAGCAAAGGTCGGCAAGCGCGTGAAAAAGGGCGAAGTTTTGGGGCGTGTGAAAAATGATTTAACCTTTGAGGTTACGCAAGAAAAATTTCATATCAATCCTTTGGAGTTAATCAGTTTAAATTAACCATTTTTAAAGGCTTTTGAGATATAATTTTAAAGACAAAGGGCGACAATGAACGAGAAAAAACGAATTTTAGTCAAATTTTCAGGCGAGGCTTTGGCTGGGGAAAGCGGTTTTGGCATTGAAAATTCAGTGCTTAAATACATAGCGAGCGAAATCAAAGCCTTAGTGGAGTGTGGCACGGAGGTTGGCATAGTCATCGGCGGAGGCAACATTATCCGCGGAGTTACAGCGGCAAAGGACGGGCTTATCAAGCGCACAAGTGGCGACCATATGGGAATGCTAGCCACTGTTATCAACGCCATAGCGATGCGCGAGGCGTTAGAGAGCTTTGGGCTTGAAGCGCGCGTGCAAAGCGCTATCAAAATGGAGGCTTTTTGCGAGACTTACATTATGCTACGCGCTCAAAGACACCTAGAAAAAGGGCGTGTGGTGATTTTCGCTGCTGGCACGGGCAATACTTTCTTTACCACAGACACTTCGGCTATTTTAAGAGCCGTTGAAATCGAGGCTCAGATGATTATCAAAGCCACAAAAGTCGATGGCGTGTATAACAAAGACCCAAACAAATTCAAAGATGCTAAATTTTTAAGCTCATTGAGCTATGATGAGGCGTTAAGAGACGATATAAAGGTGATGGACGCCACAGCTATCGCGCTGGCAAAGGACAACGCCTTGCCTATCGTGGTTTGCAATATGTTTCAGCCTAAAAACTTGCTGAAAATCGTGCAAGGGGATTTTAGCTCTTGCTCTATGGTGCATTAAATCAAATTTTTAAAGGACAAACAATGACAAGACTTGAAGAAATAGCCGCAAAGGCTTTATCAAATTTAAACGGAGACCGATACAAGCTCACTTTAATGGTAGCAAGGCGTGCTGAGGCGTTGGCAAATGGTGCTGTGCCTTTGGTGCAAACAGACAAAGAAGTCAGCAAATTCGCTGACATAGCCCTTTTGGAGATTGCTGAGGGTAAAATTCTTTTAGAGAGTGGCTTTGAAAGCGATTGATGAGGATTTGTTCCTTGAAAATCTCATCGAAGAGCTTAAAGATTGTAAGGATTTGCAAGGGGCGCAAGAGCTGCTTTTTCGGGTGTTTTTGTCAAGCCCAAAGATAAAAACAGCGGTGAATTTTTGCATAGAGGCGCACAACGGGCAGGTGCGAAAGAGCGGCGAGCCTTATGCCGTGCATCCTATACTTGTGGCGACTTTGGTTGGGTATTTGAGCGCAAACGAAGCTATGGTAGTGGCTGCACTCTTGCACGATGTCATCGAGGACACGCCACACAGCGAAGATGAGCTACGCGAAATGTTTGGAGCTGAGGTAACAAAGCTCGTGCAAGGGCTTACCAAAATCACAGACATTAGAGAGGACGAATTCAGCCGTGTGAGTAAGAATTTAGCCCGTTCGGCGTTAAGTTTTCGCAATATGCTGCTTGCTAGCATAGAAGATGCAAGTGTCCTTGTCATCAAACTTTGCGACAGGTTACACAATATGCTTACCCTTGATGCCTTGCGCGAGGACAAGCAAAAGCGAATCAGCGAGGAAACCCTTGTCGTTTATGCGCCCATCGCTCACAGGCTTGGAATTTCAAGCATTAAAAACTACTTGGAGGATTTGAGCTTTAAGTATTTAATGCCAGAAGAATTTGCGCAAATTGACCGATACATTAACTCAAACGACCAGCACATACAGCTTGGGCTTAATGAATTCATCTCAAAACTTGATTTACTCTTTCAAAAAAACGGCTTTCGCAGCGGGGATTATGAAATCCAAAAGCGCATAAAGCACAACTACTCGATTTATCTTAAAATGCAGCGCAAGGGCATCAGCATAGAAGAAGTGCTTGATTTGCTTGGCGTTCGCATACTTGTGAAAGAAATTTCTGATTGTTATCTTGCGCTTGGGATTTTACACACGAATTTTAACCCGCTTGTGTCGCGCTTTAAGGACTACATAGCCTTGCCAAAGCAAAATGGCTACCAAACCATACACACGACTATCTTTGACACGCGCAACATTATCGAGGCGCAAATTCGCACCTTTGATATGCACAAAATCGCCGAGCTTGGCGTAGCCGCACACTGGAAATACAAAGAAGATTCAAGCCTTGCCGCCCCAAAACTTGACTGGTTGAGTGATATTTCTATGCAAAGTAGCGTTGAAAATTCACAGAATTTAAACGCTGTGGAGCTTTATGAATACGCCAAAGAAAGCCTTTATGTAGAAGATATCGCCGTTTATTCTCCAAAGGGCGAGATTTTTACCTTGCCGCGCGGGGCAACTGTGCTTGATTATGCTTATGAAGTGCATACTAAACTAGGACTTTATGCTAAAAGTGCTTATGTGAATCGTATGAAAGTGCCGCTTCTTACTAAGCTCAAAAACGGCGACATTGTGCGTATCGTTACGAGCAATGAAAAAATGTATCGCTGCTCTTGGGTGGATAGTGTTAAAACAGGCAAGGCAAAGTCTGCCATAAGGGAGTTTTGTCGCCAAAAGATAAGAGAGATAAATTTGCAAGCCTCGCTTAACATTTTAATCTCCGTGTTTAACCAAAGTGAGCTTGTAGTGAATGACTGGATAGAAAAAGAGCATTTAAACAAGCGTTTGGGGCAAATTTGTGTAAGCAGTGCTTTTTTTAAAGAAGCTGTAAATATGCTGAAAAAATACGCCAAAAAATTCTATCTTTTTGACAAATACTTTGACAAATATGAGATTAAAGAGCAAAAATTTGAAAATATCACGGCTTACTCAAATCACAAAATCGCAAATATGGACTTTGATGTGTGCTGTCATCCGCGAAAGGGCGATGAGATTTTAGCCTTTGTAGAAAGTGGCAATATCATCTTGCACCATAAATTTTGCGAAAGGGCGCAGGATATGCTCGAAAACAAAAAACAAATGGTGTTTGTAGAATGGGCGCAAAATATCTCAAAAGCCTACAAAATCATCTTTTCGCTTGACAACAAAAGGGGCGCGCTGGCTGCTTTTTTAACCACGCTTTCTAAAATGCAGGCAAATGTTTTGTCCATCACCTTGTCAAATTCACAAGAATCAAGTATGGATTTTTTTGAAGCAAATGTCGAATTTCCAAACAGAACAAATGTAAGCGATGTCAAAGAAAGACTAAAATCCCAGTATAAAATCTTGGATTTTACTTCCTTAAATGACGCTTACAACAACTAAAAGAAAGGTTTAAGATGAATTTAAAAGAGATTTTAGCCGACATAAAACAAGGCGTTGCCGAACTCATCGATGAAGAACGGCTTGAAAATTTAGTGCGCGACTTTTACGAAAAGGGCAAGCATTTTTTCGTAAAGGCTGGCTTTGACCCAACGGCGCCTGATTTGCATTTAGGACACAGCGTAGTGCTTAACAAAATGGCGCTTTTGCAAAAGCACGGGGCTATCGTTCAGTTTTTAATCGGCGATTTCACAGGGCAAATCGGCGACCCCACAGGCAAAAACACCACACGCAAGAAGCTCGCGCAAAATGAAGTGCTAAAAAACGCTAGAACCTACGAAGAGCAAGTGTTTCGCATACTTGATAAAAACAAAACGCAGATAAAATTTAACTCCGACTGGCTTAATGACTTAGGAAGTGCTGGCATTGTCGAGCTTGCATCGACTTTTAGCGTGGCTAGAATGCTAGAAAGAGACGATTTTACTAAGCGTTACAAGGCGCAAAGCCCCATTTCTATAAGCGAGTTTTTATATCCGCTTTTGCAAGGCTATGACAGCGTGATGCTTAAAAGCGACATAGAAATAGGCGGAACAGACCAAAAATTCAACCTTTTAATGGGCAGGCATTTGCAAAAAACCTATAAAATCGGCAAAGAACAAGTAGTGATGATGATGCCTTTGCTTGAAGGGCTTGACGGGGTGCAAAAAATGAGCAAAAGCCTTAACAATTACATAGGCGTTAGCGAAAATGCAAACGAAATTTATGCTAAAATTTTAAGCATAAATGACGAGTTAATGCTGCGTTATTATGAGCTTTTAAGCCAAATTTCAGCCCAAGATTTAAAGGACTTGAAAGCAAATTTAAAATCAGCTAAAATTCACCCAAAGCTAGCAAAAGAAAAGCTAGCCTTAGAACTTGCCACGCGTTTTAGCTCAAAAGATGACGCTTTGGGTGCTAAGGCTGAATTTGACAGGGTGCATAGCGCAAAACAAATGCCAAGTAAGCTGGCTGAATTTACGAGTGAGACGAGTTTGTGGCTGGCTAAGGCTTTGGTGCTGTGCGAGCTTGCAAATTCTACAAGTGCGGCAAGGCGCGACATAGCCGCAAATGCGGTAAGTGTCAATGCGCAAAAGGTGCAAGATGAGCAAATGCAGCTCACAAAAGGCGAATATATCTTGCAGGTTGGCAAGCGAAAATTCGCAAAATTAAAGGTTTTATAATGAGTTTCAATGCCCTACAAATCGGCAAACACAAGGTAAAATACCCCATTATACAAGGTGGAATGGGACTTGGCATAAGCTGGGACAGACTTGCTAGCGCAGTGTCCTTAAACGGCGGACTTGGTGTCATCTCATCAGTAGGCACGGGGTATTATGAAAATCGTTCGCACATTAAAAAAGAGCTAAACGCTAAGCCCTATGGCAGTGAGAATTTCTACTCGCGTGAGGGCTTAAACGCCGTCATAACAAACGCTCGCAAGGTTTGTGGCAACGCACCGCTTGGTTGTAACATACTTTGCGCGAGCAATGATTATGCAAGGATAGCCCACGATGCTTGTGAAGTGGGCTTTAATGTCATCATTTCAGGGGCTGGACTGCCTACAAATTTGCCCGAATTCACGCAGGATTTTCCCGAAGTCGCGCTCGTGCCGATAGTATCGTCCGCAAAGGCTCTTAAAATCATCTGCAAACGCTGGCAAACCCGCTACAACCGCTTGCCAGACGCTGTTGTGGTTGAAGGACCAAAGAGTGGCGGGCATCAGGGCTTTACTTATGAGCAATGCCTTGATGCAAACTATCAATTAGAAGCCATTTTGCCATCAGTGGTAGCGGAGGCAAAAGAGTGGGGCGACTTTCCTATCATCGCTGCTGGGGGCGTTTGGGACAAAAAAGACATTGAAACGATGATGAGTTTAGGTGCAAGCGGCGTGCAAATGGGAACGCGCTTTATCGGCACTTTTGAATGCGATGCAAGCGATGAATTTAAAAGCGTTTTGCTCGCTTGCAAAAAAGAAGATATAGAGCTAATTCACTCGCCTGTGGGCTATCCTGCGCGCGGAGTGCGGACAAATTTGCTGAATTTAGTCGATAAAAGAATGGGACCAAAGATAAATTGTATCAGCAACTGCGTAACGCCCTGCGGGCGCGGCAAAGGCGCGAACGAAGTAGGATACTGCATAGCCGATAGGCTTTTTGATGCGTATTTTGGGCGCAAAGACACGGGGTTGTTTTTCACAGGCGCGAATGGCTGGCGTTTAGACAAGCTCATATCCGTCAAAGAGCTTATGGAAAAGCTAGTAAATGGCGAAAATTCTTAAAACAGCCCTTACACTCGCACTTTGCGCCACTATGTTTTTTGGCGCGTATGAGAAAGAGCTGGCAAATTTTGACAAAAATTTCGCCACTTCCACGCAAAAAAGCAAATTTCATCAACAGCTGCGAAGCCTTTACATACAAAGTGTCGTTAATGACGATGAAAAGAGCAAAAAAGAGCTTTTAAAGCGGCTTATCATCAGCTCAAAGGCTTTAAATTTAGACACCAAAACCTATGAGGACGAGCTAAATGCCCTAAATTTAAAGGCGAGCAAAACGAGCGCAAACAAAGACAAGCCCCTTTTTGTGCTCAGCTCATCAAAGCAAGAAAATGCCCTTACTTTAAGGCTTAGCGAGCCGCTCAAAGCCAAAGATATCGACAAAATCGAGCTTAAAGAAAGGGGCAACTACCGCTATATACTTGACTTTGAAGCTGCGCTTGATGGAGGGCGCAAGGACTTTGAATTTAAAAATGCGAAAATCACCCTAGCGCAGTTTAACCCCAAAACCACGCGTTTGGTGCTAAATTCAGAAAAAGAGTTGGACTATAAACTTGAATTTGAGGGCAAAAATTTCGTGCTTAAATTCAAAGAAAAAACGCCCGCAAAAAGCCCAAATTTAAGCCCCCAAAAACAAGCCCAACAAAATGTAGCTCCAAAAAAGCCAGCCCAAAACGCTACAAATTCAGCCAAAAACGCCCCAAAAGAAACCCTTTACATACTCCAAAGTTTTAAAAACACCGATGGTATAAGGCTTGCGTTAAGCGATGAGCTTGACACAGACGAAATCAAGCAGTTTTCGATGAAAGAAAAGGGCATAAACCGCATAGTTTTGAGCTTTGAAGCGGCTTTGGACGGCGGGCGCAAAAGCTACACCTTTGGTAAAGACAACATTATCATCACTCAGTATTCGCCAAAAGTCGTGCGCGTGGTGTTTAGCTCAAATTCAAAATTTGAAGTCAGCAAAGAAAGCGAGGGCAAGAGCTTGTTTTTGAGCTTTGACAAGGACGAAACCGCCACAAACGCCCAAAAAAGCGCGAAAAATTCAAGCAAAACCAAGCCAAACCCCACAAATTCAGCCAAAAGCACGCCCAAAAAGCTCAACACCAAAAACAAAGTCATCGTCATAGACGCAGGACACGGCGGCAAGGACGGCGGAGCGATAGGTTATGATGGCAAGTTGCTTGAAAAGGACATTGTGCTAAGCATAGCCCTTAAAACAGGCGATGAGCTACGCAAAATGGGCTATCAAGTCTTTTACACCCGCACCAAAGACCGCTATATCAACCTGCGCGACAGGACAAAGCTCGCCAACGACAAAAGAGCCAACCTTTTCATCTCCATACACGCAAACGCCGCCATAAACAAAAGCAAGGCAAAGACTATGCAGGGCGTTGAAACCTTTTTTTTAAGCCCAGCGCGAAGTGAGCGCAGCAAAGAAGTAGCCGCACTTGAAAACAAGGCGGATTTTGAAGAAGCGAATTTCTTTTTGAAACAAAACTTTTTAAGCGCTTTAAGCCGCGAAAAAATCATCGCTTCAAACCGCCTTGCCATAGACATTCAAAAAAACATTTTAAATTCTGTGCGTAAAAAATACAAAGTCGTTGATGGAGCGGTGCGCGAAGCGCCTTTTTGGGTGCTTGTGGGCGCGCAGGATATGCCAGCCGTGCTGATAGAAGTGGGCTATATCTCGCACAATGACGAGGGCAAAAGGCTTTCAAACAAACTTTACCAAGAGCTTTTAGCAAAGGGCATTGCTTTGGGCGTGCAAAATTATTTCCGCAACAACGCCGATGAATAAAGCAAAGCTCATCTACAAAGACAAAGGCATTTATTCGCTTGATTTTAAAGATATTTATTTTGACAGCTTGCAAGGCGTTGAAGAAAGCCGCTTTGTGTATAGCGAGGCTTTTGAATTTAAGGCACAAGACAGCTTTATCATCGCTGAACTTGGCTTTGGCATAGGCTTAAATTTCTTTCTCAGCTTAAAGCGTTTTTTAAAGGCTAAAACCCGCCCAAAAAGGCTATTTTATGTGAGTTTGGAGGGCTTTTACATAGAAAAAGAGCATTTGCGCGAAATTTATCAAAAACTTGGCTTTTATGATGAATTTAAAGAGCTTTTAGAGCCTTTTTTAAGCGCGTATCCTAAATGCAAGGACGGAATTTATCGCTTTTATTTTGAAAATGCCTTTTTAGACCTTGTTTTTAGCGAAGCAAGTGTGAGCTTAAAAGAGCTTGATTTTAAGGCTGATGTGTGGTTTTTAGACGGCTTTAATCCAAGGCAAAATCCCCAAATGTTTGACGAAAGCACCATAAAAGAAGTCGTAAGGCTTTGCAAAAAAGGCGCTAGCGTTCATACCTTTTGCGCCACAGGTTCGCTTGCAAGGGCTTTGAAAGCAAATGGCTTTGCGGTGCAAAAACTTAAAGGCTTTAAAAAACGCGAGATGATAAGGGCGCATTTGCAAGATGAGCTTGAATTTAAAGACACGCAGGCTTATTTTGAGCGTGTTTTTAGCCCGCCCAAAAATGACAAAATCGCCATTATCGGCTCTGGTATCGCCGCAGCTAGCCTAGCTTATGAGCTTTCTTTGCGAGGCTTTGAGGTGAGCGTGTTTGAAAAAAATTCAGCACTTGGAATGGGCGCAAGCGGCAATGAAAGCGGAATTTTAAGCTCACTCATCTTAAAAAAAGGCGTTTTACTTGGGGAATTAAGCGAATTTGCCTTTTATGAGGCAAGCCGCTTTTACCGACAAATTTTAGCCCTTACGCCAAATGCAGCGGTGGAAATAGCACACAGCGAGCCGATGAAAGCCCGTTTTGCCACGCAAAAAGACAATCCTTTATTTTTCATTAACGAAAATAGGGCGTTTTTAGAAGATGCGATGAGCATAAAACCCAAAGAAATAGTGGCTACACTTTTTAAAAAGGCAAAGGCAAGGCTTTATTTTTCGTATGAATTTGTGAATTTTAGCTATGAAAATGGCGAATTTTGCTTAAAATTCAAGGACAAAGCTCCAAAAAATGGCTTTGGCACGCTCATTTATGCTATGGGAGCAGCTTGCAAGGACTTTTTAAACTTTGAAATGATGAATTTAAGCGCAGTTCGCGGACAGGTAACGCATTTAAAGCCCTTTTTACAAACGCCCTTTGCGCTCTCATCAAAGGGCTATATCTGTCCGCCCTTGACAGATTTGCAAGTCATCGGCGCGAGTTTTGACAGGCTTGATAAAGACACAAAGGCGCACACAAAAGATGATGAGAACAACATTGAAAGCATAAAAGAGTTTTTAAAAGGGGACGAAAAACTTGAAATCATCGGCTCAAAGGTTGGTTTTCGTTCGTATTCAAGCGACAGATTTATGATTGTAGGGGCTTTTTATGATGAAAAATTCTACAAAAACGCCTATAAAAGCCTATTTTGGAGCAAAAACAAACCCCAAGTGTCGCCCAAAAATGAGCCACACCTTTTTTTAAGCAGTGCGCACGGCTCACGCGGCTTTGCCACAGCACCCATTGCAGCAAGGTATCTGTGCGCTTTGCTTTGCGATGAGCCGCTTTTTATCCCCAAAAAATTTATCCCAGCCATTCACCCCGCCCGCTTTTTGATAAGGGCGTTGAAAAAGGGTTTAGTAAGGTAAATTTCACAGCCACAAAAGCAAGATAAAAGGCACGAAATTTAGCCCCACGCAAAAAAGGGCGAGCCTTTTAGAAAAAATGCTTAAAAACGCAAGGACAAGATAGCTCAAAAAAGCCCACAACGGCAAGGCTAAATCCGCCCCATAAAGTTTAAAAGCGAAAAATTCAAGCAACGGCGCGTCTAAAAGCCAGCCAAAGCCTAGTAAATGCAGCATTAAAGCCAAAGGATAAAACAGCACAAAAACTGCGCTTAAAAAAATGGCTAAAATTTGCTGAAAAGAAACGAGCGGAAAAAAGTGCAACACAGGCAAAATCATCGCAAAAAAGGTCCAAATGTTTAGGCTAAGGACATTGAAAAAATTGCCCCAAAAGCCAGCTCGCCACGCTTTGCCAAAGTGGTGCAAATACAAAAAAATAAAAAACACGCCCATCACCGAAAACAAAAAACCCACGCTAAATAAAAGTTGCGGAAAGAGCGCAAGGCAGAGTAACACGCTGAAAAAAAGGTTGATGAAAGAGAGAATTTTGACATTTTTGATGAGCAAATAAAAGCCCCAAAGTGCCATTACAAGTGAGCGCACAAAGCTTGGCACGAAACCGAGTAAATAAGCATAGCACAGCAAAAAAGCAAAAATCAGCACGCTCAAATCAAACCTAGCGTTGCGATAAGGGAAAAATCGGCGTTGAAAAAAGCCATAAAGTGGCATTAAAGCAAAAAAGGCAAGCGAAAAAATAAGGGCGATATGATAGCCGCTAATAGCGATGAGATGGGCTATGCCGTAAAAATTCACATCCACTCGCAACTCACGCGAAACGGGCAGGGCAAAAAAGAGCGCGCCGTAAAATTCTTGTATTTTTTCGTTTTGGTGTTGGCTTAAAAAGTATGAGATGATAGCGTTTCGCGGGCTTTTTGTGCTGTCAATCACGCTTAAATCATAGCTTGGCATATAAAAATTTTTGCTTAGATAATCCTTAAAGCTCACCTTTGTGGTAATCACGCGTAAATTTAGGCTTTGATGACGATAAATTTGCGCTTCACTCTTTGTCGTGGTGTAAAAGCTAAAATCCTTGCCAGCAAGCTTTAAAACGCGGTATTTGCGCCCTTTTTTGCCCACCTTTTCGTAGCTTTGCAGCACGCGCACGCTTTCTAAACTTTGGTGTTTTTGTTCTTTAAAATCCTTAAATTTAAGCCACTCTAAACTCACATTAAAGGCAAAAATACAAAGACAAAGCGCAAAAAGCACAAAGAATTCTTTGTAATTTCGCCAAAGTTTATCTCGCAAAAACGCCCCAAAAAAATGGCGCAAATTTTCGCGCAAAAAGGCTAAATTCAAAGCACGAGCTAAACTCATCATTAAGCCTTGATGAGTTAAAATAGCTCATCGACTTTTTGCAAAATTTGCCCCAAATCTGTGCTTTCAAAGGCTTTTACCACGCTAGTGCCAACTATCGCGCCATCGGCTACTTTTTTACACGCCAGCACATCAGCGTGCGTTTTCACGCCAAAGCCAGCAAAAACGGGCAAATTCGTGTGCTTTTTTATGCATTTTACTAAATTTTCAAGCTTGCCCTGCGCCATTTGGTTGCCCCCTGTAATGCCAACGCTTGCAAGCGCATACACAAAGCCACTTGCACGGCTTAAAATCTTTTTAAGCCTTTCCTCGCTTGTGGTTACGCTTACAAGCGGGATAAGCGCAATGCCAGCTTTTTGACACTCCTTAAAAAGCTCCTCATTTTCCTCATAAGGCAGCTCAGGCACGATAAGCCCGCTAATGCCCACGCTTTTAGCCTTTGCCACGAATTTTTTAAGCCCATAAGAAAAGATGAGATTATAATACACCAAAAACACCAGCGTTTTGGTGGTTTTCACACTCTTTAAAAGCTCAAACACCTTGTGAATGTCCGCTCCGCCGCTCAAAGCCTTGCAAACAGCCTCAAAAATCACTTCTCCATCGGCTATGGGGTCAGAGTATGGGATACCGATTTCCAAAATATCGATTTTACTCTCATCTAAATTCGCCAAAAATTTGCTCGTTAAATTTAAATTTGGATACCCAGCCACTATGTAAGCGACATTTGCCTTGTCTTTAAACTCAAAATTAACCATAAATTCGTCCTTTCTCATAGCCTTGTATGGTGTGCATATCTTTATCTCCACGCCCTGAGACATTTACCACTACCACAGAGCCTTTTTTAAGGCGCAGTTTCTCCAAATACGCCAAAGCGTGCGCACTTTCTATCGCAGGGACTATGCCTTCTTTTTCGCAAAGTAGCTTTAAGGCGTTGATACACTCATCATCACTTACCGCATAATACTCCACTCTTTTGCTCTCGCACAAGTGAGCGTGAATGGGACCCACGCCCGGATAATCAAGCCCAGCCGATATACTATGCACGCTTAAAATGTTACCAAGCTCATCTTGCAAAACCTTTGTTTTCATTCCGTGTATGATGCCATCTCGCCCCTTTGTGAGCGTAGCAGCGTGATAAGGCGTATCTGCGCCAAGCCCGCCCGCTTCTACTCCGATGAGACGAACTTTTTTGTCCTTTAAAAACTCATAAAAAGCACCGATAGCATTTGACCCGCCACCCACGCAAGCGATGATTATATCAGGCTTTACGCCAAATTTTTTAAGCTGTTGTTTAAGCTCTTTGCTTATCACGCTTTGAAAATGCTCCACAATTTGCGGGTAAGGATAAGGACCAACGGCTGAACCGATGACATAAAACACGCTTTCTATCTGCGCTACCCACGCTTGAATGGCTGCTGTCGTGGCTTCTTTGAGCGTTTTTAAGCCTGTTTCTATCTCACGCACCTTTGCACCAAGCAATTTCATTTTATAAACATTCAAAGCCTGTCTTTGCGCATCTGTCGCGCCCATAAACACTTCACATTCTAGCCCCAAAAGTGCCGCAGCCGTTGCAGTAGCAAGCCCGTGCTGTCCAGCACCTGTCTCGGCGATGACTTTCTTTTTGCCCATATATTTGGCTAAAAGTGCTTGTGCTAGGGCGTTGTTGATTTTGTGCGCGCCCGTGTGGTTTAAATCCTCGCGTTTAAGATAAATCTCAAAACCATAATGCGCGCTTAAATTTTTCGCATAATAAAGCGGCGAAGGACGCCCCACATAGTGCGTTAAAAGCTCGTTTAGCTCACTTTTAAAGTCCTTTGAAAAAGCGATTTTTTTATAAGCCTTTTCTAGCTCATAAAGCGCACTCATCGCCGTTTCAGGCACAAACTGCCCACCAAATTTACCGTAATACCTTTTCATTTTGCCCCTTTTTTGATATGCGCATAAAGCCGTATATATAAAATCTTATTGTATTATTTTTTAGTTTAAAAGTCAAAATTTGACTAAATTTCAAAGCATAAACCAAAATAAAGCCAAATTCTGCTACAATCAAGCTTAAATTTATCAAGGCAAAGTAAAATGAGTTTTTACCCAAAAGATTTAAAAGAAGAAGCACTCAAACAAAGAGTGGCGAATGATTTTTTCGCTAAATTTTCTTATGAGCTATAAGAGATTTTTCGCTTTGCTCAAAATGACAAAATCTACCGTTTTTGCGAGCTTTGATGATATTAAGGTGTGCAAAACTATCAAATTTAGGCTTTTGTCTAAATTTGTCATACTTATAAAATTGTCATACCGATTTGCCCTGTCATACTGAGCTTTTGCTAGAAAGCGAAGTATCCATAAAATCAAAGTGTGGATATTTCGCTAACGCTCAATATGACAAGAAAAACAAGGCTCGAAATGACGGCTCCTTGCCTTTTGATGAAAAAGAAATAAGCTCACCCACTCAAAAAATCTTTATCCCCACAAAGCCTTTGAAATTCAGCAAAGAAGCAAAAGCCGTCTTTGACGCGGGGCGTGAGATTTGGCGGTATTATCACACGCAAAATTTTAACGACCCTAAAAAGCCCTATAACGCCAACGCTTCACTTTACGACATAAAAGAGCATTTTCAAGGGCGAAAAAAAGATGAAAAAGGCAATGAAACAGGCAGAATGAACGCAAGAAGTGATGATGAACACTATAACGACTTAATGGCGACCTTGCGCCTTGCCCTAAAAGAACTAGCCACAAAAATCACGCCAAAAATTTATGAGTATGGTTTTTTAAAAAAGTAAAAAGCAAATTTGCGCTCATCAAAATACCGTGCTAATTTATAAGGCTTTATTTGCGATAAAGCAAAAAGACTTTTTAATAAAAATTTCAAATTCAAATTCAAAAAATTCTCAAATATCCAAAACTCAAATTTTGCGTTTAAGCTTGCTAAAATTTATCAAAATTCATCATTTTATGCTACAATCACGGCTAAAATTCAAAGGACAAACTATGCCATATCTTGTTTTCGTTACTTTTTTGTGGGCGTTTTCGTTTCCCTTAATCGGCTATTTCATTAGCGGACAAATGGACAGCTTTTTTGCGGCGTTTTTCCGCGTGTTTTTGGCGTTTTTGGTGTTTTTGCCCTTTTTGAATTGGCGTGTGTCAAACGCCTTAAAAGTCCAGCTGATGAGCATCGGCGCACTACAAATAGGCATAATGTATCTTTTTTATTACCACTCATTTTTGTATTTAACTGTGAGCGAGGTTGCCCTTTTTACCATTTTCACGCCCTTTTATGTGAGCCTTGTTTATGATTTTTTCGCGCGCCGTTTTCGCCCGCTTTATCTCATAAGCATTAGTCTGTGCGTGTTTGGAGCGTTTATCATCAAATTTGGCGCGATAAATTCGCACTTTTTAACAGGCTTTTTGCTCATACAAATGGCAAATTTAGCCTTTGGCACGGGGCAAAGCCTTTACAAAATCGTGCTTGAATACCACCGTATCCCTAGCCAACGCAGTATTTTTGGGTATTTCCACTTAGGCGCGGCGCTCATCACTGCACTAGCCTTTTTTACTATCGGCGACACGCAAAATCTCCCCAAAAATGCTTCATCTTGGATAGTGCTGTTTTATCTAGGGCTTGTGGCAAGCGGGCTTGGATACTTTATGTGGAACAAAGGCGCGACACTTGTGGATAGTGGCATTTTAGCCATAATGAACAACGCCCTAATCCCAGCAGCCATCATCGCTAACGCCCTTTTAGTCGCTCTTTTCTTCCCTGAAAAAAGCGTGGAATTTAGCACCGCCGAATGTGTGAAAATCACGCTTGGCACGCTGATAATGTTTTTTTCATTGTGGCTACACTATAAAATCATCAAGCGATACGAGCAAAAGTAGTCAAATTTAAGCGCAATCACACTTATTAGCTGTTTGCCTTGTCAGCTATGACAATCTTGTTTTACGCCTTAAAAAATTCCCTTGCAGTTTTGATTTTGTTTATCGTGCCTGCAAGGGTGTTTTTCTCGCGCTCGATGAGAGCTAGGGCTTCGCTTGCTAGGTGCGCTGCTTGGACTAGCTCATCTTGTGTAGCCTTTGGCAGCTGCTTTTCAAAAAGCTGCCCTATGCTTTCTATGTCTTCTTCTGCGATGGCGATTTTGAGTTTATTGAGCCACTCTTGCAAGCTCGTCCTTTTGGCTTTCTTCGGCGTTGCTTTGGGTTTCTTTTCTTAAATCCAAAACATTCGCCTTTTGGTTCAAATCAGGGTGAATCTCACGCCACGCTTCAAGCAAGCAGCGCACGACATTGATGACTTCATCGACTTTGGCTTCATCGTTGCGTAAATTCGCCTGCGATAAAAGCTTGATTTCATAAAGATAAAGCCCGTTAAGGTAGTAAGCCACATCGCCGCCGCGTTCATAATCAAGGCTGTTTATCAACTCGATAAAAATCGCCGTAGCCCGCTTGCAGTAGTAAAGGCGTTGTTCTATGTCGTCTTTTTTGATAAAGACTTTCATACGAGAGCAAAAGCGCAAAAGCCCTTCATAAAGCATTTCGATGAGTCTTTGCGGAGACTCGATACCTACTTGATTTTGCGAGTAGGCGTTGTAAATTTCAGTGTTTGCTTGCACGCTTGCCCCTTATTTGTTGTTTTGGTTGTTCGCCGCGTTTATCATATTTGTTATCGCGGTGCCTTGATTTTTTATGCTGGCGATAATCGCATCGTATTGCACCCACTTGCTAAACATAGCTTCATAGTAGGTGTCTATGCGGGTTTGTTCTTTGGTTTTTTCATCGTTCAAACTGCTCGCATCGGCTTTCAAACGCTCGCCATAAAGCGTCAAAGTGCCTTTTTTCGTATCCACAGTGCTTACTCTCGTGTAGCTTTGCAGTGTGCTTTTGAGCTGTGAAAACACGCCCGTGCCTGTTTTGGTTTCTGGGCTTATCTTTTGTGCTTCAAGTCCTAGCTTGGCTAAAAAGTCTTTATCGCCCGAGATTTCAAAGTCTGAGCCATCATCGCTTTTAAATTTAAGCGCGTAGCCTTTCTTTTGCACTCCGTTTTCAGTGAGTGTGAATTCTTGCATAGACGCTTTTAGCCCATTTATGCTAAAACTATTTATATGGTCGAGCAGCTTTTGCGCCCGTTCTTGTGCGTCTTTGCCCTCTAACTTAAAGTCGCTTTTGCCATCGGCTGTCTTTGTCAAATCATAACTCACATCGCCAAAGGTGATTTTAAAGTCCTTGCCTTTAAAGTCAAGCCCGCCGCTTGTAAAATCTGCGCCGTCAAAAGTCTGCGCCTTGCCGATGACATTAACTTCCTCAAAGCCACTTGTGCCTGAGAAAAAGCTCTCCGCAAAGTCTGGGTCCTCAGCAAATTTTTTCTCAAATTTCGCGCTGTCAAATTTCAAAAGCGCAAGCTGGCTTGAATTTGATTTTGAAGTATCATTTAAAGATAGCCCAAAGTCCAGCACCGACACAAGCACATTTGTTTTGGTTTTGTTGCCCTTGTCATCGGTTGTCGTGCCTTCCACAGACTGCGAAGTGAAAAGTATTTTGTTGATGCTTGAACGCAAACTTTTGACTTCAATGACATCGGCTAAATCCCCTGAAACCTTTGTTTTGCTGTCATAAGCGGTTACATCGTTAAGGTAATTTACCAGCTCATTATACTTCTCAACAAGCTCTTCCATAGTGCCTGTAAGCCCCTCGCTGTCTTGTTTTATGTCGAAATTTATCTCGCCTGCTTTGAGTAAATTCAGCGTCAAACCTGCGCCTATGTCCTTTATCTCGTTTGTCGAGCGATACATTTTCACGCCATCAAGCGTAAATTCAGCATCTTGCGCCTTTTTAAGATGAGCTGTGCCTTTTGCATCATCAAGCGAGTAGCTTTTTGAAATGCCTATTTTTAGGGTTTGTTCTAAAAAGTTAGTTGTGTCGGTATTGCTTGTGTAGTTGCCCGAGCCGTCTTTCACGCCGTCAAAAATTTTGATTTTTGTCGAGCTGCTTGCCTTGTCGCCCGCGACAAAGTTAAAGGTGTAGTTGCCGTTTGATTGCACGGCACTGAGTTTAACTTTATTGTTTGTTTGCTTGGCGACATTATCAATGAGAGTTTGATAAGTATCGTCTTTCTTGGCGGTAATTTCAAATTTCTCTTCGCCTGCCCAGATAGTAAATTGAATATCATTTGTTAATTTGTTTCCTGTGCCAGAGCCGTCTAATGCAGTTATCGCACTCGCCTTTGTGCCGCCGCTAAATGCAAAGCCTTTCATATCAGCTTCGGCGATATTGTCTTTTTTAAGCGTCCAGCCTAAATTTCCAAGTATCTTTTCGGCACTTGTGTCTTCCTTATAAACGCCCGTTTGAGAGTCTTTCGTGCCAGCAAAAAAACTTATGGCATTATCAGCTCCCGTTTCCTTGCTCGAAAGGGTAAAGCGATATGGAGTGCCTTTTTCGCCTGTGGAGACGATTTTAGCGATGACTTTGCCATCAGTGGCTGAATTTATCTTGTCCGCCAAATCCGCATAAGTGGTGTTTATCTCGACTTTTATGGTGTATTCTTTGCCATTTTGCATTATGGTAAAACTTGCAGCTTTTTGTTGTCCTGTTAAAACTCTGTCCGTGTCTTTGGTGATACCGCCGCTTTGAAAGACATCTTTTTGGGCGATTTTCTCAACCTTTACGCTTAAATTCTGCACGCTCACGCCGTTGCTTGCTGTGAGTGTCGCCGCTGCGCTGTCGCCTGTTACGCTTGGAGTTACCTTTCTTTTGCCAAAGGCTGTGGAGTCGCCTAGCGAGCTAACCGCACTTTGAAAGGCAGCAAGCTTTGTGGTAAGCTCTGTGAGCGCCTTTTGCTTTGTGGTGTTTGTCTCTATCTTTGTCTCATAAGGCTTTACTCTCGCGCTTATGTCGGCGTTTTTGAGCTTTTCTAGTGTTTCTTGGTTTAAAACCTCTGAGCCAAGTCCTAAACTCGATAATGTTCCCGTTGCCATTTTCAACTCTCCTTATCAAATAATAACCCTACGGCGTTGCGAAAATACCCCGCTAACGCCCTAGCCTCTTCACTTGGAAACTCCCTGATGAGTTTGCCTGTGTTTTTTTCAAGCACGCGCAAATACAGCCTGTCTATCTCATCGCTGAAATCAAAGGCTATGTTGGTGTTGAGTAAGTCCATTTGCTTGTTAAGCTCGCTTGCAAGCTCTTTGAGCTGCTGCGTGCCTTGCTCTTGCTGCTCATCGGCGAGCTTTTGGGCGTTTGACACTAGGCTTTCGCCTGCGCCTTTGGACCTTTGCGCCCTTTTGTCCAAAGCAGCGCCATCCGTTTTGCCTGAATTTGCCCTGACACTCGACACTATGGTCGTTTCAATCGCATCTAACATCTATTTTCTCCCTTCCTGTGAGAACTCAAATCCAAACGATAAATCGACAACAAGCATAAAAATTTTATACCCTTGTATAAATTTTTACTCACTTTTTTGTTTTGCTTTAAATTTTTTAGCCACATTTTTTAATTTTCTAAAATTCTACCTTTAAATTTTAAACTCTTTTTCTAAATTTCTAAAATTTTTTGAACCTTTTTCTAAATTTTTAAACTTTTTTGAATTCTTTTTCTAACATTCTAAACTCCATTTGTAAATTGTTGAACTCTTTTTTCTAACTTTCTAAATTTTTTTTAAACTCTATTTTTAAAATTTTAAACTCTATTTGACTTATCTTGTCATACTTTGCTATATTCTTGTCATACTGAGCGCAGCGAAGTATCCATAAATTCAAAGTGTAAAGTTGCGCTTTAAAAGTGTGGATATTTCGCCTTTTTACAAACGGCTCGCAATGACAGACAAAACCCCACGCCTTAAATTTGCAAAGTTTGCAATGACGATAGATAAAACAAATTCCTTAAAATTTTTTTGCAAGACGGCGTGGATTGTAGGTGTGAAATGAAAGAGTGTAAGCTTGTTTTCGCGTGGTATCCACAAATTTAAGGTTTGTTAAAATTTCATTTTGCGCTAATCAAAAACTCAGCTTGAATTTAACCACACTTTTGTTGCCGTTCATTAACTTTTGTGTCGTATAATGACCTTTCGCGTTTTTAGGGACTTTAAAACGCTTTCTGTCGAATATGGAAATTCAAATATCATTTTTAAGTGCTTTTTCGTGCTTTGCTTTGCCGTTTAAACGGCTTGCGATGACGAGTAAAAGCCGTTTGTTTTTCGCAATGAGAGACAATTTAGGCTTTTTGAAAAAGTGTTGTTGTGTTGGGCAAATGACAAGGTGCTGTCATAGTGATGAATTTTTGTCATACTGACTTGTCTTGTTGGACTGAATGTCCTTTTTTGTCATACTGAGCGATAGCGAAGTATCCATAATTTTAAAGTGTGGATTTTTCGCTAACGCTCAAAATGACAAGGCGTTTTTGTCATACTGAACTTTGCGTAGCAAAGTGAAGTATCCACAAATTTAAAGTGCGAATTTACACCTTTAAGGTGTGGATTTTTCGCTAACGCTCAAAATGACAAGGGTTTTGGATTTTTCGTTTTTTAACGAAAGTTTAAAATGACAAGGGGTTTTGTCATACTGACTTGTCTTGTTGGACTGAACGCCCATTTTGTCATACTGAGCCTTTGGCGAAGTATCCAAAGAATACAAGGCGTGTCTTAAATTCTTTGGATTTTTTTGCTGCGGCTACGCCTTGCAACCCATTGGGTCGCTAACGCTCAAAATGACAAGGGTTTTGGGATTTTCGTTTTTTACGAAAGTTTAAAATGACAATGCGGATTTGTTGCGGTTTGCGCCTTGCAAGTTGCTTGGTGGCTACGCTTGAATGTGAGTTGATTTGAATTTAATGCGGGGTTTAAGCCTTGCAGGAAGGATAAAAGATGAGAGCAAAATTTAAGGTTTTATCAGGCGAAAGGCTTTGTGAAAAGGCTTTTGGGGTAAATTTGGGCGAATTTGACGGCTCAAAAAGCGCGTTTGCGAGCGAAATTAAAAACTCAAAAAGTGCGTTTGCGTGTGAATTTAACGGCTTGAAAAGTGCGCTTACAAGCAAAATTAAAAACTCACAAAGTGCATTTGCAAGCGATAAAAGCTACAAAAGCACGCTTACAAACGAAGTTAAAAATTCAAAAAGTGCGCTTACAAGCAAAATTAAAAATTCAAAAAATGCGTTTGTGGGTGAATTTGACAGCCACGAAAACGCAGTTGCAAGTCAAAAAGGGGCGTTGATGAGTGCGTTTAAGACACATTTAAGCGAGCTTAAAAGGGCGTTTGCAAGCCTTTGTGAGCGCACCAAAGTTAAAAATGAGCGTGTAAAAAAAAAAAAAAAAA
>OIZF01000040.1_pt1 | contig 82614 bp, 78 predicted proteins | sample 1588471 | NCBI WGS metagenome assembly OIZF01 (sample SAMN03283279) | human gut metagenome | biome: human-associated habitat; material: feces | host: Homo sapiens | place: Peru | collected 2012
TTGGGGGGGGGGGGTTGGTGGTTTTTGAGGTGGAATTTTTTTGGAGTGTGGCTTGGGTTTTTTGGGTTTTTTTGGGGTTTGGCGGAAGTTTTACGGGAATTTTTGGAGCTTGTGGCATAAATTCGGCTAAATTCGCTCAGACACTTGCCATTTAAGCGTTTTACCTGCCATAAATGGCACGACATTGCCGTAGTTTTGTGGCACGCACCATTCTTTTTGTGTTAAAGTGATGAATTTATCGCTATCAAAGCTAAATTTATGCAAATTTACAGCGTTATCGCTGATGAATTTTTGCAAATTTGCTTCGCTTGAATGCTCGCTAAAAAGCTGTGCTAAAACGCACAGGGCAACAGGTGCGCTGAAAATCCCAGCCGCACAGCCGCAGCACTCTTTTTCGCTTTGTAGGTGCGGGGCTGAGTCTGAGCCAAACATTAGCTTTTCAAAGCCGCTAAAAGCAAGCTCGCACAAGGCTTCTTTGTCCTCAACCCTTTTTGCTATGGGCTTGCAAAAAAGGTGTGGCTGCATTTTGCCGCCGATGACATCATCAAGGGTGAGCATTAAATGGTGCAAGGTTGCGGTGGCGTAGAGATTTTCGTGCTGACGCAGTAGCTCACATAGGGTTTTGGTGGTGATATGTTCCATCACAATGACGAGTTTTGGGAAAGTGCGCGCAAGTGTGGCGTAAATGGGCGCGAATTCACGCTCTCTGTCCAGCACAAAGTCGTTCGTCTCGCCGTGTATCAGCAAGGGGATTTGCAAGTCGCTCATCGCCTGTAAGGTGGGCTTTAAGTGCGCTATGTCAAAGTTTGCAACGCCTGAGCTTGAATTTGTCGTAATGCCCGCTGGATAGAGCTTGATGGCAAAGATTTCAGAGCGAATTTGCTCCAAAAATTTGCGCTCATAGTTTTGAAAAAAAAGCGTCATCAAAGGCGTAAATTTTTCGTCCCCACAAGCCTTTAAAATCCTTTGTTTGTAGGCGTTTAAGGCTTCTTTGCTCGTAAGGGGCGGCACTAAATTTGGCATTATAACGCCAGCCTTAAAATCCCTTGCCGAAAAGGGTGCGACAAGGTTTAGCATCGCGCCGTCTCGCAAGTGTAGGTGCATATCCAAAGGATTATGAAGTCTCATTTTTGTCCCCTAGTTTTAGCTCGTAAAAGCCGTTTTTAAGCCGTTTGAAAAGCCTTTTTTGCTCCAAAAATTTAAAGGCATTGATGGCGGTGGGCTTTGAAATGTCAAGTTCTTTCATCATCTCGTCTATGGTAACGAAGACAAAGCCGTTTTCATCGGCTCTTTCGCACAAAAATTTAAAAATCTCAAAGCGTTTTGCCCCGAAAATTTGCCCGCATAAAAGCTCAATTTTTTCATTCATTTTGAAAGTATAGCACAATATCGCTAAATTTAAAATTTTTAAGCTACATTTAATTAAAATTTATGTATAATTAAGTGTAAATTCATTTTGAAAGGATTAAATATGAGGAAACTTTTACCTTGTATAATGGCTCTTTTTATAGGAGTAAGTATGGCACAGGCAAAGCCAAAGGTGGCGATTTTAGCCACAGGTGGCACGATAGCAGGCAGCACTGACAGCAAGCTTGCGACCACAGGCTACACAGCGGGCGTTTTGGGCGTGGAGGTGTTGATACAAGCCGTGCCTGAGCTTAAAGAGCTTGCGGACATCACGGGCGAGCAAATCGCAAATGTCGATAGCAAGGATATGACTGATGCGATTTGGCTAAAACTCGCTAAAAGGTGCAACGAATTGCTCGGCAAAGTCGATGGCATAGTCATCACGCACGGCACGGACACTATGGAGGAGACAGCGTTTTTCTTAAATTTAGTCGTCAAAAGCGACAAGCCTGTGGTGCTTGTGGGAGCTATGCGCCCTGCCACAGCGATGAGTGCTGATGGTCCCAAAAATCTCTACAACGCCGTAGCCCTAGCGGCAAACGCTAACGCCAAAGGCAAGGGCGTGATGATAGCGATGAATGACAAGATTTTGGGCGCAAGAGATGCGCAAAAAACGCACACGCTCAATATCAGTGCCTTTGATTTTGGTAATCTTGGTTACATAGTCGATGGCAAGGTGTTTTTTGAAAATGCGAATTTAAAGACACACACCAAAAAAGCTGAATTTGATGTCTCAAAGCTCAAAAGCTTGCCAAAAGTCGATATACTCTACACTTACTCAAATGACGGCTCAGCCGTTGCGGCAAAAGCACTCTTTGAAAACGGCACGAAAGGCATAGTCGTGGCTGGAAGCGGGGCGGGCAGCATACACACCGCGCAAAAAGAAGTGCTGAAAGAACTGCTTGCAAAGGGCTTAAAAGTCGTAGTTAGCTCACGCGTGAAGCAAGGCTTTGTCGCGGTGGGCGATGAGGACAAGGCACTTGGCTTTATCTCCGCTCAGGATTTAAACCCGCAAAAAGCCCGTGTTTTGCTGATGCTCGCACTCACAAAGACAAATGAGAGCAAGAAAATTTGGGAGTTGTTTGAGAGGTATTAGACTTGATGACGCATTTTTTGAAGCGTGAGTCTGTCGAGGATTCACGCTTTGCGGCGATAAATTTAACAAATTTTGAGTTTTAAAGATGAGATTATAGCAAATTTAAACTTGATTTTAGCTTATTAGGCTTTTGTTTTTGCTTTGTTTGTGTTTGTTGGGCGAAAAACTCTATTTTATCGGCACAAAATACATTATACTCTCATCTGTGCCTTGCGTGTAGTGGCGAAAGTAGAGCCAAACTGCTAAATAGCTTTTAAAATGGTTAAAATTTTAAAGAATTTGCTTAAAACACAACACAAAATAAATTTTTGAAAAGCATTTTTATTTGATGATTTGATTTGTGAAATGTTTTTGCTTTTCAAAATAGGCTTTATTTTGATAACTTATATAATTATTTTTGATATTTTCATTACGATAAAAACGCTTAAAAATCGCTATTTTAAGTTAAATTTGCAAAAACAAAAACATAAATTTAAAAATAATTCTCAAAATTTATTAAATTTTAAGCTTAAATTTTTTATAATCCCTTCTTGTTTTTCGTGCTAAAAAATTTGTAAATTTTAGCAAGGCTTATCAAAATGTCCGCTGTTTTTCTGAGTTTAGCAGCCTAAAAAGACGAATTTGCGCCTTTTTATGAGTTTTTGGCACGAAAGACAAATTACTCACAAAGGGAGTCATTATGATGACACAAAAAATTTTAACCGCTACCATAGCTTTTATGGTTGCTGGGGGGGGGGGATTTGCATTTGGCGCACAAACAAGCCAAGCTGAAAATCCTACAAACAGCGTAAATTTGGGCGCAAATTCAAGCTTAGCTTTGCAAAAAGCATACGATGAAAATTTACACTCAAATCAAAACACGAATTTAAGTCAAAATTCGAATTTCACTTCGCCAAATGCCACAAATTTAGGCAAAAGCGACAAGTTGAGTGAAAATTCAACACTCATCGCGCTTGATGATATAAGGCGTAGTGCAGGCACACAAGGTGCGAATTTACCAGCACTTAATCTAGCCCAAAATGACACTTTTGCTCCGCAAAGTGCAGATTTGCCAGCTGAATCTTCAAATTTAGCCATACAAACCTACACGCTTGACAGCGTTGTCATTTCCGCCACAGGTTATGAGCAAGAAATCAAGCACGCACCAGCGAGCATTTCTATCATATCCAAAGAGGACATTCTCAACAAGCCCATTAGGGATTTGGGCGACATAGTCCAAGAGGTGCCGGGCGTTTCTACGAGTATCGAAAAAACAGGCGCTTCAAGCATTAACATTCGCGGTATGGGTTCAAGTTACACGCTCATTTTGATTGATGGCAAGCGTGTTAATATGTCAAGAGGCTTTGACGGACGGGGCTTTGACTCTACAAGCGGTGCTATACCGCCTGCTTCGATGATAGAAAGGGTTGAAGTGATAAGAGGACCAGCCTCTACGATTTATGGCAGCGATGCTATGGGCGGGGTTATCAATATCATCACCAAAAAAAACACCGACAAAGTCAGTGCTAGCGTGGGTTTTGAAACTCGCTTACAAGAACACCACGACACTTGGGGCAACGCACAAGGCGTAAATGGCAACATTTTCTTGCCTTTGGGCGAAAGATTTAGCTTAAATTTACGCGGTAAGTATAATTACGCCGAGAAAAACAGCTTTTTTCAAAAAGACATTGCAGGCTACACACCAACAGGCACAAATCCTTACACCAGCCACAGCCCCACAGGATACATAAATTCAAGCTTTGGCGCAAGGCTTAATTATCAAGCAAACGAGCAAAACAGCTTTTATTTTGACACGGATTTTGGTTTTCAGCGACTTGGCACGCTAAACACCTCATCAAGTGCTATACCTATGGTTAAGGATTATTTTAAATTTAACTACATACTCAATCACGATGGGGATTACAGCTTTGGGCGTTTTAACAGCTTTTTGCATTATGCTGACACTTCTATGCTTCCACATTACACGCCGGGCTACACGCCGACAGGTAGGACTTTTACAAAGGCTTTGGAAAATGGGCGTGAATCTGGCAAAAGAGACCATCAAAGCTTGATTTGGAATCCAGCCTTTACTTACCAAACCACTTTCACTAAGGATTTTATTTTTGGGGATTTTGGCGGCTTGATACTCAATGCTGGACCATATTTTTTCTATGAGAGATTATACAAGCGAGGCGGGAATTTCGACACAAGGATAAAGGCATTTGACAATGATTCTTATCAAGTGGCGCTTTTTGGCGAGGGCGAGTTGTTTTTGGGCGATATAAGCTCATTAACAGCTGGCGTGCGGGCAAATTATGTGCAAACCTTTGGTGTTTTTGCTTCGCCAAGGGTGTATTTAAATTTTTTCCCTACTTCTTGGCTTACTTTCAAGGCTGGTGTGGCAAGCGGTTTGCAAGTGCCACAGCTTTCGCAAAGATATGATGGCTACTATGCAGATTATGCAAGTGGCGCGACAAATCAGCAACTTTACGGCAACGCAAATTTAGTGCCTGAAAAGAGCTTAAACTACGAAATTAGCTCTATCATCGACACGCCAGCGATGAATTTTACGCTTACTGGCTTTATCACGGACTTTACAGACGCCATAACTTCACAAACTTATCAAAATGGCGTTACTATGCCTTATTATGGAGTGTGTGCCGCTGGAACGGGCAACACTTGCTCTTTACCCATAAATGAAGACAAGGCAAGGATTTACGGAGGCGAATTTGGGCTTAAATCCACAAAAATGCTGGCGGATTTAACTACGGGCTTTTATTTTGATTTAGCCTATGCTTACACAAAAACAGAGCGAAAAAGCGGCACAAACAAAGGAAAGCCGCTTAACAATGTCCCAGAACACAACCTTTCGGCTAAACTTTCTTACAAAAAGACAAAATGGGATACCTATGTGCGCTATGTAGGCAAATACCGCACACCAGCCTTTGGCGCACACGCGGCAAATGTGGGAACTGGGGAGTATTTTAAGGACACGCATATAGTGGATTTGGGGCTTGATTACAAGACGGGCGATAAAATCACGCTTGGCTTTGTGGTGAATAATCTTTTTGATTTAGACACGGTTGATTATTTTACCTACCAAAACGGCACTAGAACAAGCTACTCAAACAGCTATCAAAGAATGATTGCGGGCAGAAATTATTGGCTCAACATTAGGGCTGAATTTTAGTCAAATTTAAGCTAAAATTTAAGAGAATTTATGAATTTAGCTTAAAAAAGTGGTTTAGGGCTTATCCTTTTGATAAGCCCTTTTGTGAATTTGACTTGCCACACGGATTTACTCGCTTGGGCGATAAAGTCATTTTATCAATGTGCCACATTTTGCTTAAATTCCAAAGGCAAAACCACAAACATATCATCGGCATTTAATAACTCCGCCTAAAAAAAGACAAAGCTAGGCACAAACAAAATTTAAAAAAATTTGCGTGAATTCAAGTAATCCACGCAAATTTAAAAGCCTTTGAACACAAAAAATTCAAAAACTTGCTCTAAATTTAGTGCAATTCGCTCCACACCTTGCGTTTCCACAAAATCGCAAAAACGCTCAAAATAGCGAAAAATATCATCACGCCTATGCCTACGCTAGTGCGCTCGTCTTTTTTGCTGTCGCCAACCATTTCCATATATGAGATGACGCTAGCTTGGGCGTTTTGCGTAAGTCCAACTCGTGGCATAGCCGTGCCTGCAAGCACTTTTTGGGTGTTGTTGATGAAATTATTAAGGTATTCGCCACTTCTTGCGCGTATCATCATCGACAAATCAGGTGGGTTCATACCCAAATAGCCATTTAAATCATTCATCGCCGATAAAGCCTTGAAACCATCATACTTCATATCGTGGCAACGCCCGCAAGCCTCGATAAAATCGTTCTTAGCCTTTGCAAAGGCTAAGTCTTTTTCCATAAATTTAGCCTTGTCGCTTTGGCTTAAATCCTGCATTTTAGCGTATTTGGCTTTTAGCTCTTCTTTCACTTCGCTTTCAAACGCCTTTTTGTAGTCCTTGCTGACTTCTTTCAAATAAGCGATGACATTAGCGATATTTGCGCTCACTACTTGCTTAGCAACGCTGGCGTCCTCGCCACTTGTCTCGTCATTGTAGGCTGTCATTATGAAAGCCTCGCCGAATTTATGCTCTACTTTGAGCGCAAGTGCTGGATTTAAGATGAGTGCGGCTAGGAATTTCTCATCATAAAGCGCGCCTGTGGAGCTTAAATCAGGCGGCAACACGCCATAAATTGACGAGTCAGGAATCGCCCCTTCAAGTCCAGCCGTCTTTAAGCTGTGGCAGGCTACGCAGTTTGTAGCGAAAAATTCAGCCCCGCTTTGAGCGTTGCCCGCTTTAAAGTCGATTTCTTTAACTCTATCCCACAAGGCTTGATTTGCAGCTAGGGTTGCCTTTGCACTCTCCACAGCAGCCTCAGCGGCTTTTTGCTTGTTTTCAGCTTGAATTTTCAGCTCTTTGTCCTTGGAATTCTTTGCTTTTTTCAGCTCTTCATTTGCAAGAGCAAGTTCTTCTTGCTTTGCAGTAAGCGTGCTTTTGGCAAAATTTATGTCCTCTTTGGCAAAGTCAAAATTTGCAGGCGCTACGTGAGGGTTCATCACAGAGTGAGCATAAGGCTCAACGCCCCAATACACAAGTGCTGTAAATACAGCGACTACGAAAAATATCTTCAACTCTCTCATTTGCTCTCCTTTTTTCTCTCTTTAATCGTAATGATAGGCAGCACCACGAGCAAGAGTAGCAAAAACACGATGGACGCGTAAAAGCCTACCCAAGCGTTCATTCCTGTCGGCGGCAGCTTGCCGTAGATAGTCAGCACGATTAAATCCACAAGCAGCACCCAAAACCACACGAAAAACGCAGGGCGATGATGCGCAGGCTTTACCACATCGCTTCTGTCAAGCCAAGGCAAAAAGAAAAAGATGATTTGAGCGATACCAAAGGCAGCCAAACCTATGTCAAACGCCTTGATACCAGCTACATCAAAGAAAAATCCACGCAAAACTTCATAGCTCCACAAGAAATACCATTCAGGGTAAATGTGCGCTGGGGTTTTGAGCGCATTTGCAGGGTCAAAGTTGATGGGGTCCATAGCAAAGTTGAATTTAAAGCATACAAGGTAGATGAAAAAAATCATAAACAAGCTAATATACATAAAATCCTTGCTTAAAAAGCCGGGCCAAAAAGGTATAACCTTCGCGCCTTTGGTGTCGCCATCTTCGTATTTTTTAGCTTCAAGCTCGAAATCAAGCTCTTCGGCTATCTCGTTATTGACATGTGGCACACGCAGCGAATAAAAGTGCAGCACGATAATCGCCATAATCAAAATCGGCAGCAAGCACACATGCAGCATAAAAAAGCGAGTAAGTGTAGGGTCGCTCACCGCATAATCGCCCCTTATCCAAATCACCAGCGCATCGCCGATAAATGGAATTCCGCCAAAAAGCTGAGTGATAACTTGCGCAGCCCAGTAACTCATCTGTCCCCAAGGCAGCATATATCCGCTAAACGCTTCGGCTGAAAACGCCACAAAGAGCAGCATTCCGCTTATCCAAATCATCTCACGCCCCTTTTTATAAGAGCCATAGTAAATGCCCGTAAGCATATGTATGTAGATGATGAGAAAGGTTACTGATGCCGCAACGCCGTGCAAATGCCGCCACAGCCAGCCGTATTCGACTTCTTGCATAATGGTTTTATTGACGCTATCAAACGCCAAAGCCGTATCTGGCTTGTAATACATCACAAGCAGTAAGCCCGTTACAAAAAGCACCGCAAAAAGCGTGGTTAAAATCACGCCCATAGCCCAAAGAAAGTTGATTTGCTTTGGTATCCAATACTTTATCATCATTACATTCATAAATTTTTTCACAGCCAAACGCTGGTCTAGCCAATCGATAAAGCCTGTTGCTTTTCTTATCTGTGCCATTTTACGCCTCCGCTATCATTTTTTTATACTCAGGTCCTTCTTCTCCAAGGACGAGTTTAGTGCCATCTATCCTAAAAGGCGGTATATCAAGCGGTCTAGGCGGCGGTCCAAAGGTGTTTTTGCCGTTAATGTCGAATTCTCCGCCGTGGCAAGCACACTTAAACATTCCCTCGCTTGGGGCATAGGACGGGATACAGCCCAAATGCGTGCAAAGCCCTATCATTACGACATAAGGTGAGTTTTCTATCGAAAGCTCTCTTTTTGGGTCTTTGAGCATATCCGCGCTCTTTTTGAGTATGAAAATAGGCTTTTTGCGCCATTCTATCGTGCGCAACTCGCCTTCGTTCATACCCGACAAATCCACCGTGGTAAAGCCCGCAGCCCTTACGCTAGGCAGTGGGTCCCAGGTCTTTTTCACCGCCACAAGCGATAAAACACCGCCCACAGCAGCTACTGTGCCAAATGCAAAGCCTATAAAGCTTCGCCTACTCTCGTTCGTAGCCATTTTTGTCCTTTCGCTAAAATGAGTTTTAAACTTATTAGTTTAGCAAAATTTCAATAAATTTTTTCTTTTGTTTGGAAAATTTTACTTAAATTTTTGCGTTTTGCCTGTCATTAACTAAAAAAAGTGCATAATTACACAAAATTTGCGTTTAAAGGACAAAAGATGAAAAATCTTACCAAAAATAGTGTTGCAAATGTAGCAAAAGTAGGCGTAGCAAGTGCCTTAATCGGTGCTGGGTTGTTTTTGAGTGCGTGTGGGGGCGATAGCACAAGCAAGGCTGAAAAATTTGTCAAAGAGCAATACCCTGACGCTAAAATTTTGAGTTTTAGTGAAATTCAAAAGGAATTTGGAATAAAAAATAAAGAGTGCCTTGCTAAAAATAGCGGAGTTTTTACAAGAACTCATCATTTTCTTAAAACGCCAAGTGGAGAACTTGTGATTTTAAATGTTTTGACTGATAATAAAAATGGTGCTTCTAGCATTAGAGATACTTATTCTAGTGTTGATAATTTTAAAAATTGGAATTCAAGTTGCTTTGAATGATTAAGTAAGACAAATCAAAATGCCAAATTTTAGCGAAAAAGATTTGCAAAAGTTCTTTTCCAAAGAAAGATTGCAAAGCTATAAAAATTCACAAGAGCATTTTGATAATTTTTATTTTGTTGGTAAGATTAGCCCTAAAATAGGGCTTTTAGAAGTCATCATTCGCAATAAAATCGATAAAATTTTAAGCCAAAGTAATGCAAGGTGGATTTATTCGCATAAAGATTTATTGAGCGATGATATACTTGCGCTACAAAAACATCAAATTATTTCAAAACAAAATTTAGGTTTTTGGGTAAAAATAGCTGATTTTTATGAAATTCATAGTCAAATTTTTGATATAAATTTTATTACAAGGCTTAATTTAAGGGCTTATTATAAGGGCAATAAAAGTTATAAAATTAAACATTTTAAGTTGCGAGATACACATAAAGCTAGAATAGTGCTTTATCTCATTAGAATTATTCGCAATAGAGCTTTTCATTTTGAAAATCTTTATAAACTAAATCGAAATTACCCACGATTAAATGTCAAAATAATGCTTGGTAAAAATCCTTTATACACGGCTATTGCTCCTGATAAAATTATAGTATTTTTAGATGATATTTTAGCTAGTTTTGATGAGAGATTGCTAGATACAAAGCACGAATTTTAAAGGTGGGGGACAAGGACCCCCTAGAAAGTGGCAAGATTATAACATAAAAAAAGTTTCAGTGTCAAGTGAAAATTTATTTATTTTTGACTTTTCATAAAATGTTTTGCGAGTAATGCACCATACCTACACCTTGATTTGCCACACCCAAAAGCTCACTTATCCAAGTAGGATTTTTGGAGTAAAAGTATGCCTACAATGCACGGTTTATTGGAAAAATTTTATCGTTTTCTTTTAAAGTGCTACAAAAAGGCTTTTTCAGCAAGCTCAAAGCTAGCGTTTTAGGCTTTTTCTATACTCGATATTTTCCTCAAATTCACGCAAACGCTTGTGTATGCTTCTTAATTCTGTGATTTTTGTCCAATTTGTGATAAAAACGCTAAACGAGCTACGCACTTGGTCAAAGGCATTGTTCATTTGCATCACCACGCCAAGCCCGATAGCACCAGCAAACAAAGACGGAGCGACTATGAGAAACGGCACTATGACGATGATTTGCTCAAATAAAATAAGCCAAATGTTAAAATAGCCATAGTGCAAAAAAAGCCTTTTGTAGTTAAATTTTAGCCCTGTGAAAAGCTCTATCATCGTTTCGCGTGTGGCATAATCTCGCCTGTTATCCTCCGCAAAAACAAGCTCTTTACGAAAGGCGGCTTCGGCTTTTTGGTTGTTGTATTCAAGCCCAGGTAGCTTTATGCCGACAAACCACGAGATGAAAAGCCCGCCAAGACTGATGAAAAGGGCGACATAAACCAAAAGCCCGTCTATGTGTTTGAGCGGAGCGAAAATGGAATTTTCATCTATGCCCTCAAAAAGTGGCGCGGCGATAACCCCGCTTAAAGCCCAAAGTATGGGTATAAAGGCAAAAAGTATCATCAAAGCGCGGATAAAGGCTAGCCCTAGGCTCTCGACTATTTTAGAAAAGTTGTAAATGTCCTCTTGTATGCGCTGCGAGCTGCCTTCTATGTTGTCGTCCTTTGCTTTCCAAAAGGCAAGATACTCAAAAGTCATCGCTTCGCGCCATTTGAGTGCGTAAATGCTCGCAAAATACACATTTATCGTGGCTATTAAGACATAAGGCAAGGCTATGCAAAGAAAAACCCATATCATCGCGTAAAAAATCCCTATGCTGTAAGCGTTTTCGCCGCTTATACTGCGCGCGTTAAAAAAGTGTTCGAGCAGGCTTTGGTAAAAATAAAGCGAAAATTTATTAAGGAAATTCGCCCCGTCAAGCTTTTCTTGTGCTACTTTTGTGGCGGCATAATGCTTGGCTGTGTCGATGAAAATGTCTAAATTTATGCCTTTTTGTGTGGCGAGTGCTTGGAAATTTAAGTTTTGATTTGCTTGGGCTGAATTTGTGGCGTTTAAATTTAATGACTTTTCGTGCGTGGCTGAATTTTGGGCTTTGCTTTGCTCTTTGGGGGCTGAATTTTGGGTTGTAGCAGCACTTTGAGTTTGGGCTGAATTTTGCGTAGCAAATTCTTTTGCTTTGGCGTAAATGAGCGCGAAATTTAGGCTTTGATTGTCATCGTTTAAAAGCTCTAAATTTAGGGCTTTTACGGCGTGTAAAAACTCATCTTGGCTTAGAATTTGCCCCTTGCTTTCATCATCTTGCCTTGCTTTTTGCTCAGCTTTGCTTTGAATTTTTGGCTTTTGCAAAATGTCGTAAAAGTCCTTATACCACTCGTTTATAGCGACATTTAGGCTTGTTTGTATGTAGAGAAAAAAGAGCAACAAAAAAAGCCCGCCATACGCCCACAACGCCCATTTTGCCGTGATGAAAAAGGATTTAAACATAAATTTTCCTTACAAAAAAAGTATTGTAGTAAAAAAAGACAAATGAAAGCACCACAAAAAACACCAAATTTATGCTATCATTTTATCTTTAAATGAGTTTCAAATGAAAGAAAGCAAATGGAATTTAGCGCTTATCAAATTTTCATCGCCTTTTTGTTGTCCTTGCTTGCGGGGATTTCTACTTGTATCGGCGCTGTGGCGGTGTTTTTTCTCAAAAAAGACAGCCCAAAAGTCCTATCCATAGGGCTTAGCTTTTCAGCGGGCATGATGATTTATATCTCTTTTATGGAGATTTTGCCTGTGGCTTTTGATGGGTTTTCTAGCCTAAATTTAGGCATTTGGGACAAGATTTTGGGCTTGGTGTGCTTTTTTATAGGCATTTTACTCTCAGCCCTTGTGGATAAGCTCATACCAAACGACTTACACAAGCAAGAACAAAACGCCTACAAAGAGCTTAAATTTGAGCTTGTGGGCGAGCAAAAAGCTCCATATCACACCAAAAAGCTGCAAAGAATGGGCGTTTTGCTTGCCATTATCATCGCTCTACACAACTTCCCTGAGGGCTTTGCGACCTTTATATCTACGCTGAGCGACTTTTCTTTCGGACTTGTGATAGCTTTGGCTGTGATGATTCACAACATACCAGAGGGTATGATGGTGTCCTTGCCGATTTATCACTCCACAGGCAGCAAGAAAAAAGCCTTTGTGTATGCCACGCTTTCAGGGCTTAGCGAGCCTTTGGGCGCGCTTGTGTGCGCTTTGGCGCTTTTGCCCTTTATGGGTGAAACCGTGCTAGCGGTGATTTTTGCGCTTGTGGCGGGGATAATGGTGTATATTTCTTTTGATGAGCTTTTGCCTGCGGCAAAATTCTACGGCAAGGCGCACCACTGCCTTTACGGCTTGCTCGTGGGAATGGGCGTGATGGCGTTTAGCCTGCTTTTGCTGAATGGCTAATTTTTTGTGAATTTAAATTTGCTTTTAATTAAATGCTAAATCAAACGCTAAACGAGCAAAAATTTTGCGCGTGGAATTTAAATTAGCAATTATCAAATATAAATTTACAATTTTTGGCTAAAATTCTCAGCGAAAAGGACAAAAATGCAAACAACCACACTAAGCAAAAAGGCTCAAATTCACTCTGTCATCGCTGCAAGTAGTGGCAATCTTGTTGAATGGTTTGACTTTTATATTTATGGTTTTGCGGCTGTGTATTTTGCTCATAATTTTTCTAATGCCACTTCGACACTTTTTCAGCAAATTGAAATTTTTGGTGTCTTTGCGGCTGGCTTTTTAATGCTGCCTGTTGGAAGCATTATTTTTGGCAAAATGGCTGACATTAAGGGGCGTAAAAAGGCGATGATAGTTTCTATCATCTTTATGGCATTTGGTTCTTTTGGTATAGCCTTTTTGCCTGATAAACAAGCAATTGGAGATATAGCTGTGGTGTTTTTGCTGCTTTTGCGGCTTATTCAAGGCATAGCAGTTGGCGGGGAATTTGGTATAGTTGCAGCTTACTTAACAGAAATCGCCCCACAAGGCAAAAGAGGCTTTGTATCAAGCTTTCAATATGTTACCATAATCGGCGGACAACTTCTTGCAGTGGCAAGCATTAGCCTTTTATTTTTGTTTATAGATGAAAGACAAATGCAAGAATTTGGTTGGAGAATTTTATTTTTCGTGGGCGGAGTTTTGGCTGTTTTAAGCCTCTTTTTTAGAAGTTTTATACAAGATAATTCTCATAAAGTCCTTGAAAATTATGCTGATAGAGGGAGCTTTAAAGCCCTTTTTAAATCCTACAAAGCCCTTTTAATAGTAATAGGCGTAACGGCTGGTTGCACCATAGGCTTTTATGCAATCACAGTTTATCCTAAGGTATTTATGATAAATAACGGCGTTGATACAATCTTAGCCAATAACATTATGCTAGGCTCTTTATTTGTGCTGTGCGTGGCTATACCCTTTATCGGCGCAATTAGCGATAAAATAGGCTTTAAAATTTCACTCTTCATTTATCTTGGTTTTTGTCTTGTAGGGACTTATCCGCTTTTTATGGCTTTAAAAAGCGTAGCATTAAGCGGGTCAAATGAGTTTTTGCTCTTTGTTATAGTTTGTTTTATGTGTTTTATGTTGAGTTTTTACACAGCTGTGGCAGCTATTTCTAAAACCTCACTTTTTCCGCCACAAATTCGCGCACTTGGTGCTGGACTTGGGTGTATGATAAGTGTGGGACTTTTTGGCGGAAGCGTGAATTATGTAGCCTTGCAATTTAGAGCACTTGGCATAGAATGGGGCTTTTTTGTATATTTTGGCGTTATTGCTTGCATCTCACTTATTTGCACAGCTTTAATACCAAAGCAAAGAGAGCTTGATTAGAGCACACTTGTGTTTTTTAATACGATAAAGCCAAATCACTCATCAGGGTTATCAGGGTCGTAGGCTTTGTGTGCCTTGTTGATTCTTATTTCTTTGTCGATTTTACGCATATCAAAGTCCTTGCCATCGTTGCTTGTGGTAAGAATTTGCTTTTTAAAATCATAAGCATTGCTAGCCTTATGATAAGTGCCATTTGTAGCTTGGGCTAAGTCTTTCAGATATTTTAAATCAGCCCCGATGGCAAAGGTGTGAATTTTCACAAGGTTTTGCGCTTTGTTTTTGGAGTTTTTGACTATGTTTTGATTAAGATTACTCGTTAAAGTAAGCACTTTTTGAGAATTTTGCATATCGCTTGGCTCAGCGTTGCTGATGAGATAAATTTCCTTTGTCAAGCCGTTGTCCTTTGTAAAATTTGACATAGCCTTAATCAAAGAAAGATTAAGCATTTTTGTCTGTGAGTTCCAGCCTTTTACCTTGTTTAAAGCCTTTGTGAAACTTTGCTCATCATAAAATGTGCCAAGCTCGATTGAATCTAAGCCAGAAAAAGACACAAGCGAGATTTTAGCGTAGTTTTGTCCGTCTTTAAAGATATTTTGAGCGATAAAAGGGGCTATTTCTTTGAGTGCGGCGTTGTATTTTTGCATAGATGAGTTTGCGTTGATTACTATGGCAAGCTCTTTTGTGGGATTTGTGCCTAGTTTTATGTTAAAATCGCCGTTTTTAAAGTGCAAAATGCTAAAACTTTGCTTATCGCAAACACTTTTCACGCTCAAAGTGTCATTTTGTAGAGCGTAAGAAATGGCTCTGTCAGCACTGATAAAATTTGCATTTTCTTTTATCCCGCCCACTAAAAAATTGCCCGCAAAGCGAATGATTTTGCTTTGTTTGGAGTTTTCATCGTATTTTAAGCCATCAATACTGCTGCCATTATACACGGTAATGGTATTTGGGCTAAAAGCTGAGTGTTGATGCGCTACTTTTTCATCACAACTTGCCCCAAAGATGAGATTATAAAGCATTTGATTAAAATAATGCTCATCAATCACAATGTCATCATTTGCATAAACAAAGCAAAAGCACAAAAGACACAAAAACCACTTTTTCATTTCATCTCCTTTTGTTTTTATAAACCATTGTAACATCAAGGCATTAACCAAGTGTAAATCATTTGACTTTTTTTGCAAAGCCTTTTTTTCACTCGCATTTGGGGCATTTTCTTTGAAAATTTAAAAGTTGGAACACTTCTTGCTTACAAAGTGATACAAAGTCTGAAAAGACTTAAAAAAGGTCGTTTGAAAGGATACAAAATGTCAAGACCAGCAGGACAGGCTTTTATAAGCAATGACGCAGTGGGGCAGGCTTTGAGTCTGCTTGAAACTTTGCAATCACAGCAAAGCGGTAGAATGGTTCGTATATCATCAGAGCTTAGCAACGCTTTGGCTGATGAGGACAATTTTAAAAAAATACAAAACGCCAAGAATTTGGACGAGTTGCTTGACACGATGGAGGGCTTTGAGCTTGAAAACACTATGCTTAAAGTGCCTTGCGAGGAACTTTTGCGAGCGACTTACCCGAGTTTAGCAAAAAGGGCGTTTTTATAAAAGAAAGGTTTTTGTGGCAAGTTTAACTTCGCAAAATAGCTTTTTAAATCTCTCTCCAAAGGCTGAATTTACCGCCACAGGTGCGAATTCAGCCACGCCTTATGTGGCAGAAGATGGCGATGCGCCGAGCTTTCTTAACGCCTTAGTGCAAGCCCTTGACGAATCAAACGAATTTTTACCGCAGGATTTGCAAGTAAGCGATGAGGCGCTTTTGCAGGATTTAGCACTCTCTTTTCAAAAAGGCTCACTTTTGGGCGAAGTGGAGCAAAATGCGCTTTTTGAGAATTTGAGCTTTATGCAAATCCTTTCTGTTTTGGAGAATTTACAAATTCAAGCCAGCGAAGTAAAATTAGGTAATCTCTCCACGCAAATGCAGCAGCTTGTGCAAACGCAAAGCAACCTTGACGCCCTAAAAGGCGCGAAAAACATAAGCGAGCTTTTAGACATAGCCAAAAGCCTAAATTTAAAGGTTACAAATGTTAAAGTCGAGCAAATCGGCGAGTTTAAAACGCATTTTCCAAATCTCAACAAGGCAAATTTTTTCACGCAAAATTTAGAAAGCGTGTTTAAAGAGTTTTTGAACACCAAAATTTCAACGCTCATCAAAGAAAACGAAAGTAAGCTCACAAACCACAGCGCGCCCAAAAGCACCAAGCAAAGCCAGCCAAATTTGCTTGCCAAAGTGCTACAAAGCGTAAGTGATGATGACACAAGCGTGCTTAAAAGCGAGCCAAAAAGCACGACACCAAAGCTCAGCGAGCTTTTAGACGCGGCTGATGAGCTGCAAAGCAAGACAAGCAAAACGCCTTTAAACAGCGATGAAACGCAAAATTTAAGCACCAAGCCCGCAAAGGTAGAGTTAGCCTTAAACAAGGGGCTTGAAAATATCGCCAAAGCGACTTTTAGCGAGCCAAGTGCCGCGCTCAAAGATGAAAAGCCACTTTTAAACGAGCAGCCAAAAAGCACGCCCGCAAAAGAAACGCTAGCTAGTGAGATAAAACAAACGCTCACAAATGCACTTGATAGCAAGCCACAAAGTGAGCCAAAAACTTTTGCAAGCGTTTTAACCCAAAGCACACAAAGCCTTAAAAGCGTGGCAAATCAAGCCCCGCAAGAAAATTCCTTAAAAGAAAACAAGGACAACAAAGAAAGTAAGATTGCTCCAAAAGAGAGTAAAGAAACTAAAAGCGAGCTGAGTCAAAAATTTGCGTTCAATGACGAAAAGCTTGTTGTAAAAGACGAAAAAATCACCCAAAGCGTGCTTAAAACAAATGAGCCACAGGTTCAAAAGGCGCAAAGCCCACAAATTCAGCCTATCACGCCCAAAACACAGCCCAAAGCTCAAAACAGCGTAGAAAACAAAGGCACGACAAGCAAAGAGAGTTTTGAAAAGAGTTTGCAAAGCGAGCTTTCAAAAGAAAATTTAAGCACAAATACCACAAACACAAGCGTTGAGAGCAAAAACCCTACAAATTTAGAAAGTTTGATGAGTAAGCTACAAAGCAAGCTAAACGCCGACACCACAAGCACTACAAGCGTTCAAACTTTAAGCGAGCGACAAAGCGAGCAAGTGGCAAAAGCCGATGAAATAGACTTTGGCATAAGTAGTGATGACAACAGCGAGCTAAACGCCGCGCTTAAAGATTTGAGCCAAGTTTCGCGCAGTGAGCTTAAAAGCGATTTAAATCTCAAAGAGACTTTTAGGAATTTCGCGCAGGATTTCAAAGAGCAAATGCAAACTTACAAGCCGCCTATTACGCGCTTTAACATTACTTTAAATCCGTCAAATTTAGGCGAAGTGGAAGTTACGCTTGTCCAACGCGGGCAGAATTTACACATAAGTTTTAACACCAACACCAGCACGATGAACCTTTTTATCCAAAACCAAGCGGAATTTAAGAATTCGCTTGTCAATATGGGCTTTACGGGGCTTGAAATGAATTTCAGCGACCAAAGCAAAAAAGACAGGCAACAACAAGGCAAAAACCGCAGTGGTTACGGCTTTAAAGAAGAGTTTGAAAACATAAACCCCCAAAACACCGCATTAGAATTCGTTTTAGCTAAGTATTTTTAAATTTGGAACGGCATTTGCTTACCAAGCTATACAAGACAAATTAAGGAGCTAAAATGGCAACCGTAACAGACAACACTTATTACAGCTCGACAAATACGGCTGTGGCGCCAAACACGACAACAAATTCGACTACAAATTCAAGCACGAATTCCACTACGAATTCAAGCAACAGCACGAATTCCACGACAAATTCGACAAGCTCGTCTTCAAAAAAGACGAATTCTATGCTTGACAAAGACGCCTTTTTGAAACTTTTGCTTATAGAAATGCAAAATCAAGACCCCACAGACCCTATGGACACGGACAAAATGCTTACGCAAACTTCGCAGCTTGCGGCACTTGAAATGCAACAAAACACAAACGAAACAATGCAAACTATGGTTGATACGATGACAAAACTTGCTGATTCTATGAATTCCACAGGCAATCTCGCCGCCCTTAATGCCATCGGCAAAATGGCGACTATCAGCGACACGACATTTAAGCTTGAAAATTCAACCCAAAGCATATCAGTAAGAATGCATCTGCCAAAAGAAACCAAAGACGGAGCGACATTTACCATACTTGATTCAAAAGGCAATGTCGTCAAATCCATAAAAGTCGCCAAAGACCAGCTCAAAGTCGGCACAAATGTCATCGGCTGGGACGGACGCAAAGATGACGGCACTTTCGCGGGTGCTGGCAGCTACTCGATGAAAACTTCTTACACTGATGTCGATGGTGGCACAAGCACAAGCACTTATGGCTCGTATCCTGTGGAGTCCGTGAAATTCAAAGACGGCAAGCTCAAACTCGTCATCGCGGGCAAAGAAGTGAATTTCACCGACATTTCGCAGTTGAGTTAAGGACAAACTATGTTGAAGTCGCTTTGGAACGGAGTCAATGGCGTTAAAACGCAGAATTTAGGCGTGGATATAACGGCAAATAACATTTCTAATGTCAATACCATAGGCTTTAAGCGCACTTCATCTGAATTTGCTGACATTTTTTATCAACGCGTAGTTTCGCGCTCGGCAAACCCAGCAGAAATAGGCAGCGGCTCGTTGCTTTCAGCCAGCAAAGTCGTGTATGAGCAAGGCTCATTTACGGACGGAGGGGGCGAATTTGATGTCGCGCTTATGGGCAAGGGCTTTTTTGGCGTGCGCGGATTTAGTCAAACCTACTACACAAGAAATGGCGAATTCACGCGAGATGGGAACAACTATCTTGTCGATGCTTCGGGCAACTTCGTGCTAGGCACGGTAAATCCTAACCTAGTGCCGACTCAGTTTAGCGACAGGGTAGCGCAGGCTATGGGACGGCTGAACGGCACAAATGATTTGGTTACAAGTGGCTTTACCGTCAATAACCCCAACCAAGACTTTACCATAGCTCCAAGCACTATGCAAACGAAACTTTTCGTGCCGAGCAAAAATATGTATTATTTTCCAGAAGTAACCACGCAAGCCACCTTTAAAGGCACGATTAGTGCTGTGCTTAACACGGCTACGCAAAGGATAGGGTTAAATACCGAAAAGACAGATAAAACTAGCGTGGCGACTTTTAAGCCGACAAATGTCAAGGTTAGCTTTGGCGGCACTATGCAAGCAAGACAAGGCACAAAAGGCGACAAGGTGGAAGTGGTGCTTAATGACGGCAAAACCGACAAAAACTACGAAATTGAACTTGATGAAAATTTAAATTTCAAAGGCGAGATAACTCTGCCCGATGATTTTGACTCAACAAAAGTTACGGTTAAAAGTGCAAAACTTAAAAAAGCTAACGGCACAGAAATAGAAATAAAAGACAATCTCCCAACCATAACCAAAACCGCTACCACAGGCACTTTGAACGGAGATTTAGCAGGCGCTACGCAAACAGACACAAAAGGCGATGACGGCAAGCCACTTGCAGCCCAAATTCAAAATGGCGACAGGGTTGTCATCACCCTTAGAGATAAAAACGGCAAAACCCTAATCACAAATGAGCTAACGATAGATAACGATAAAAAATTTTCGCTTACAAATCTTAACGCAACAGACGGCTTTGATATGGCAAGTGCGAGTGTAACAAGTATCACGCAAGTGGGCGAACGCAGCACTTACGAGGACAAGGCTTTTGGCGTGCGTGTGTATAACCTAGACGGCTCTGTGAGTTCTTTAAAATACAACCTGCATTTAACCAACACCAACCGCACTGAAAAAGATGATTTCATTTACGAAGTCGTAGCGGGCGTTTATGATGACAATGGCGCGCTCATCGGCTCAGAATCACGCGGGCAAATCATCTTTGATAAATTTGGCTCACTCAAACAAAACACGCTCACAAGCGTGCCAAACCCGCAAGGTGGCACTATAAACATAAATTTTGGCACGCCGACAAATAGCCCATCAACAGACCGCACGGGAGCGGGTTGGGACGGCGTGTATATCTTGCCTGAGAGCAAAAGCGATGCGATAACAGCCAGCGGCAACGGCGTGGCGGAGGGCTTTTTCAACCGCTATCAAATCGAGCAAGACGGCTCGATAGTGGTGCAATTTACCAACGGCAAAACCGCAACCGTAGGCAAACTCGCCCTTTATACTTTCATCAACGAGCAAGGCTTAGCAGTGGTGGGCGGAAATAACTTTATGGAGACTTCAAACAGCGGTGCGGCAAGCTTTCTTTACGACAATGAAGGCAAGCTCGTTCGCCCAGCTCTTTTTGTAGGGCAAAAACTTGAAATGTCAAACACGGATTTAAGCACGGAGCTAACGAATTTAATCGTTATGCAAAGGGGATTTGAAGCAAGTTCAAAGAGTATAACCACAAGCGATAGTATGCTCCAAACAGCCATAGGATTAAAAAAGTAGATGAAACTCGTCTTTGAGAGTGGGATTAGGCTTTAAAAAAAGGGCAGAATTTGCGCTTGGCGGAGGCTAGGCGCACTTTTTGCTCGCTTGGCTTGAATTTGGGTTTAAGGATAAAAAATGCAAAGATATTTAGAAAAAGCAAACACACTCATCGAAGCCTTGCCCTACATACGCAAATTTAACGCTAAAATAGTGGTGATTAAATACGGCGGTTCGGCTATGGAAAACGAAACGCTTAAAATTTCGGTTATGCAAGACATAGCCTTGCTCAAACTCGTGGGCTTAAAGCCTGTTTTGATACACGGCGGAGGCAAGGAAATCACGGCTTTGTGCGAAAAACTAGGCGTTGAAAGTTCGTTTAAAAACGGCTTACGCGTAAGCTCAAAAGAAGCCGTAAATGTCGCTGAAATGGCACTTTATCACATAAACAAAACTTTGGTGCAAAATTTAGAATGTCAAGGCGTCAAAGCCGTAGGCATTTGCGGCAAGGACGGCGCGCTGCTTAAATGCTCGCAAAAAGACGAAAATTTAGGCTTTGTCGGCAAAATCGAAGCCGTCAAAAGCGAAGTGCTAAAAGACTTGCTTGAAAAGGACTTTTTGCCCATCATTGCGCCCATAGGAATGGACGAAAACTACAACAGCTACAACATAAACGCCGATGATGTCGCCTGCGAGGTGGCAAAGGCGTTGCGGGCTGAAAAGTTGGTGTTTTTAAGCGATGTGGAGGGCGTTTATGAGGACTATGCGGACAAAAATTCGCTCATTTCTAAACTAAATTTAAAGGAAGCAAAAGCTTTGGCGCAAAAAACGCAAGGCGGAATGCTTGTCAAGCTAAATTCTTGCGTAGAAGCTTGCGAAAACGGCGTGAAAAAGGTGCATATTTTAGACGGACGCGTTAAGCACAGCTTGCTGCTTGAAATTTTCACAGACAAAGGCATCGGCACGCTTATAGGCTGATAGTGTTTTGCGAATTTTTAAGCCGACTTTTTTGTGATAAATGCTTTGAACTTCCACAAAAAAGGCTTTGGCAGGTGTTTTTAAAACGAAAGTCTTAACTTTTTGTCATTTTGAAATAAAGGGCTTTATTATTTTGAATTTTCTAAAAGAAAAAACCAAACCTGCGCTAAATTTAAGCGATAAGTTAGCTTTGTTATTTTGAATTTTTTAAGAGAAAAAACCTTGCCTTGTCATTTTGAGTGTAGCGACCCAACGGGTTGCAAGGCGCAGCCGTAGCAAAAAAATCCAAAGAATTTAAGATACGATTTGAATTTATGGATACTTCGCTGCACTCAGTATGACAAGTAAAAACGACAAAGAACTTGTCATTTTGAGCGGAGTGCGTTAGCACAAAGCGAAAAATCCATACTTTCAAATGTAAATTTGCACTTTAAATTTATGGATACTTCGCTTGCGCTCGGGTATGGCAATGTAGATAGTTTATAGATACTTCGCTAACGCTCAGTATGACAAGATTTATGACACAAAGAGTGTTTGGTATGGCAAATTTGAGCGAAAGCCTAAATTCGATGGTTTGCTACGATTTCATTTGTCAGCTCGCAATGCGGATAAAAAAACGCATTTTGTAGGGACGGCAAGGCACAAAGGCAAGGCAACGCTAAATTTATGGATTTATTTCGTGTTATGCGCTAGCAACGCATTTTTGCCACGCAAAAGCCACTTCGCCCCGCCACCACGCTGTTTTTGTGAAAACAGCTCGCCACAACAAAAAGCACACAAATCGATGCTTTTTGAAACAAAACGCCCAAATTCTTGCAGTTTTAGCTGATAAACCCGCTTGCAAGCACGGTGTCTTTGTCGTAAAATACCGCCATTTGCCCACTTGCAAGGGCATAAACAGGCTCTAAAAGTGTGATTTTCGCGCTTAAATTTGGCAAAACTTGCACCACACAAGCCGTGCTTTTGCTTCGGTAGCGGATTTTTACCTCGCATTTAAAGCTGAAATTTTCAGCATTTAAGCTGTTTTGCAAAAGTTTATTTTCACTCAAAAAAGTTTTATCCACTAAAAGATTGATTTTTTCAAGCTCAAATTCACTCACTTTCAGCTCATCTTTTAAGCCCACTACGATTTCGTTGCTTTGCGGTTTGATTTTCAGCACAAAATGCGGCTCGTGCGCACCACGCACCTCAAAACCTCGCCTTTTGCCGATAGTGTAGTGCATATAGCCATCGTGTTTGCCTATTATTTTGCCGTTGCTGTCAAGCACTGAGCCTTTGATATTTGTGGGCATAAACTGCTGTAAAACTTCTATGTAAGTGTTTTCAACAAAGCAAATTTCAGCACTTTCCTTTTGTGTGGCAAAACTTTCTAGCTCTTTAATGCTCGCAGCAAAGGCTTTAACGGCTTCTTTTTTTTTCTCGCCCAAAGGAAAGATAAGATAAGATAAGGCGGATTTGTCAGCACTTGCTAAAAAATAACTCTGGTCCTTTGTCTCATCAAAGGCTGTTTTCAGCAAGCCATTTTCAACGCGTGCATAATGCCCTGTGGCAAGTTTTTCGCAGTTTAAACTTTTAGCAAATTCAAGCAACTTGCCAAGTTTGATGAAACGGTTGCACCAAGCGCAAGGATTTGGCGTTTTGCCTTCCTTGTAGCTTGCCACAAAAGGCATATACACGCGCTCTTTAAAATCATCTTGCAAATCCAAAATGTGATGCTTTATGCCTAAAAATTGAGCAGCTTTTTCAACCTTAGCTATATTTGCCTCGTGATAATTCGGCTTGCCGTGCAGCTTCATATAACAACCCTCAACCTCGTGTCCTTGTTGCAGCAAGGTATAAGCTGTTACAGTGCTATCAACCCCGCCACTCATTGCGACTAGAATTTTCATACTCTTCCTTTAACTTTTTTACGATAAATTCTAAGTCATCAGTGATTTCATACTTTAACTCATCACCCTTTGAGATAACATTAAGCGAAAGCAAAGATGACTTGATAAACTCGTCAAAGCCTCGCCAAAATTCCCGCCCTACAACAAAAATAGGCACATCTTTAAAGCCAAGTTGCTTTAAAGTAAGCACTTCTACAAACTCATCAAGTGTGCCAAAGCCGCCGGGGAAAATCACAAAAGCAAGACTCTTCTCCACAAGAGCCATTTTGCGAATGGCTAAGCTCTTAAAAGTGATATTATATCCTAAAAAATCGTTTCCTTTTTGCTCAAAAGGCAAAAAAATGTTAAAACCTATGGATTTTTGTTCTTTTTCAGCCTCGCTAAGCTTTAAATTTAAAGCGGCTTTAAATGCGCCCTCATTTGCAGCTTGCATTATACCCCCGCCCCCGCCTGTAACCACGCTAAATCCAGCCTGCACGCACATAAAAGCCAGCTTTTTTGCCTGCTCATAGTAAGGGCTGTTGGGCGCAAGGCGCGCCGAGCCAAAGAAAGTAACGGGTTTGTTTAAATGCGGTATGGAGTAAAATTTATCTAAATCATCGCCTATATGCGTCATCATCTTTGTCCTTTTTGCTAAAAATTCGCTCATTTGTGCCTTTTGTTTCTTTTAAATTTGTCAAATTTTGACAAAACAAAAGGGCGATTATAGCGAAATTTGACAAAAATTTGCTAAAATTTGTCGAAAATTTACTTTAAATTATTAAGAAAAATAAGCTAATAATACCCCACACATAGGCTTGGCGTGATTTGTATGCGTTTTTCAAGCGGTGTGGGGCTGAAAAAATGGCACTTTTCTATGTAAATGTATTTTTCGTAGCTTAAATTCAAAAAGTCATAAAACGCCTTTAAATTCACTAATTTTACCCCGCAAAGCTCTTTGATTTCAAGCAGTTTGTAGATTTGCGAGCCGTTTTTAGCCACAAGGTGCGAGGGCGAAAGCGTGGTAAAAGAGCAAAAGGCACTTGCCAGCGTGAAACCGCTTAAATTCGTGCATTGAGCTAAGGCGTTTTGGTGTTTTTGCAAAATGTGCGCCCTGTGTAAAAACACTATGCGCGTGCCGCTATAATTTGCCGCAAGGGCGTTTTTCCAAAATTTATAAGCGTTTTTAGAAATGCCCGCAAACTTGTGAAACTCGGCATTTAGCACATAATCATCTAAAAAAGCATTCGGCGGCAGGGTGATTTTCAGCATCGCTTGCCACGAATTTAGGGCAAATTTTTCTTTGCAAAGTCGGGCAGCTTGGCTTTGAAATTGTTTTCATCAAAGACAATGCCCTGTCCGTTTGCTTCTTTGATAAGGGCAAGTGCTGAATTCACGCGAAACTTCGAGCCGCCATTGTATGGGGCGAAAATGTTGTTGGTAATCGCCAAAGCATAGGCGTTCTTTTTGACATTGTCCCCAGCAGCGTGCGGAGAATTCACAAAACAAACGCTTTCGACTAAATTTTCATCAAAATTCCAGCGATGAAACAAAAAGCCCAAAAACGAGATATGATCAACCCCCAAAAACTGCTCTTCGGCTGAGCTAATGTCTTCAAATTTGCTTGCTTTTAGGGCGTTTAAAAACTCAGCGTTTTGTTTTTGCTGTATCAAAAAATTTGAAAAAACTATCATTCCAAAACGCAGCAGCATAGCGCAAGGCACGAGCAGATAGGAAAGCTTCCTGTCCTCTTCTAAAAGCCACTCGGAGATAAAGCGCGTTTCTTCGTTGCACTTCCGCAAAAACTCGTTGGTGTCGAGATTGTAAGGCGACATATCAACCTTAGAGTCCGTCTTTATGGAGTCTGCGATGACTATGTTTCTTATGTTGCCCACGCCTAAAAGGTTGATGACTTGTTGTATCGTGGTGATTTCGCGCGAAAAGCCATAAAAAGGCGAGTTCGCTAGCTGCAAAAGTTTAGCCGTAACGAGCGGGTCGCCAGAGATGATTTGGGCGACTTTGTCTATCTCTACATTTGCCCCAGCGCTGTCTATATAGGCTTGCAAATCGCACACCGTCTTTGGCAAAGGCGGCAAAGTGTCTATGCTTTGGACTAAAAGTTCGTTCATATCTTGCATTGAGTGTCCTTAAAACGCAAATTCAAGTGTTTCATTATAGCAAAAATTTAATAACTCTTTACACATTTTTTACTCTTTTTCTTTAAGTGTCTTCAAACGCACGCTTGCAGCCTTTTTGTGCGCATCAAGCCTTTCATTTTCAGCTAAAATTTCAACGCTTGGAGCAAGCTTTTTAAAGCCCTTTTTACTCAACTCTTGCACGGTCATTTTCTTGCAAAAATCGCTCAAATTCAAACTTGAATGCGCCCTTGTCAGCCCATAAGTAGGCAAAACGTGGTTTGTCCCGCTTGCATAATCCCCCATTGATTCGGGCGAAAAAGCTCCCAAAAACACCGAACCAGCGTTGTTTATGTGCTTTAAAAGCTCTCTTGGCTTTGCTGTTTGGATTATCAAGTGTTCAGGCGCGTATTCGTTTGAAATTTCCACGCATTGAGCCAAATTTTTAGCGATGATAATGCGTGAATTTGCTATTGCCTTTTGAGCGATTTCCTTGCGGGGCAAGTTTTCAAGCTCTTTTTGCACCTGTTTGCTTACGCGAAGGGCTAAATTTTCATCAGTGCAAAGCAAAATCACCTGTGAGTCTGCTCCGTGTTCTGCTTGTGAAAGCAAATCAAGCGCGATAAATTCAGCATTTGCGCCCTTTTCAGCGATGATTAAAACCTCACTTGGTCCTGCTTGCATATCAATCGCAGCACCCTTTATATCAGCACTTACCTGCCTTTTAGCCTCCGTTACAAAGGCATTTCCCGGTCCAAAAATCTTATCCACCTTGCAAACACTTTGCGTGCCATAAGCAAGTGCAGCTATCGCGCCCGCTCCGCCCATTTGATACACCTCATCAACACCGCACAACTTGGCTACAAAAAGTATGGCGTTGTTGATCTTAGCGGGACTTGCTAAAACTATCTTTTTGCAAGCTGCGATTTTAGCGGGGATACACAGCATTAAAGCCGTAGAAAAAAGCGGCGCAAGCCCCCCAGGTATATAAAGCCCTACCTTTTCAATGGGACGAGAAACAAGCTCACAACGCACTCCGCTCATCGTTTCTATGTCAATACCCTTGAAAATTTGAGCTTCGTGGAATTTTTTTATGTTTTTATAGGCTGTTTTTATAGCTTTTTGCAAGGCTTTGTCTATTTTTGCGTTTTTGATTTCATCTTTGCTTACTCTAACGCTTGAAATTTGGGCTTTGTCAAATTTCAAGGCTTGTTCGATTAAAGCTTTGTCGCCAAATTCACGCACTTCTTTGATGATACTTGCCACCACTTGCGAAGTTTGCTCCCCTAAATTTATCGCTGGACGCTGCAAAGCCTGCTCTCTTTGCGCCTTGTTTAGTCTCTCATAGTGTAAAATCTGCATTTTCTCTCACTTTAACATTTTTTCTATGGGCAGCACGAGTATAGAGCTTGCGCCTTGTGCTTTCAAAGCCTCCATAGTCTCCCAAAATAGCGTTTCTTTGCTCACCATATGCAAAGCCACCTTGCTTTCATCATTTGCAAGCGGCAAGATAGTCGGTTTTTCCATACCGGGCAGCAAAGCCTTTATCTTTTCAAGCCTATCTTTTGGGGCGTGCAGCATTATGTATTTGCTCTCTCTTGCCTGCATAAGCCCGTCAATGCGTAGCAAAAGCCTAGTAGTAAGCTCTTCAAGCTCCTTTGCAAACTCGCCCTTTCGCTGTATCAAGCAGGCTTTGGACTCGTAAATCGTGGCAACTTCTTTAAGTCCGTTTGCTTGCAAGGTCGCTCCGCTCGATACTAAATCACATATCGCATCGGCTAGCCCCGCTCGAACCGCCACTTCAACCGAGCCTGTAAGCGTGCAATGCTTGTATTCAATGCCCTGTTGGCTCATAAAACGCCTTAAAAGTTGCGGATAAGAAGTGGCTATGCGTAGCCCACGAAAGTCATCAAGCCCCTTATAATCAGCATCTCCGTCAAGCGCAAGGCTCAAACGACAGCCGCCAAAGTCAAGCTTTTTAAGCAGGTTAAATTCAGCCTTTTCGCCAAGTTCCTTGCGTTCAAGCGCATTTTCTTCAAGGACATTTTCGCCGATAATCCCCAAATCAACCACGCCGTCAAAAACAAGCCCAGGTATATCATCATCTCTTACGCGCAGCAAATCAATAGGCAAATTCGTGGCAAAGGCGATGAGACTTTGCTCGTGGATGTGCATTTTCACGCCGCAATCTTTCAGCAAGTCCGCACAATCCTTACTCAAACGCCCTGATTTTTGCACTGCGATACGAAGTCTTTGCATTTTTGTCCCTTTTGTTTTAAAATTTAGGCTTTTTTTACAAGCCATAAAAGCAATTTTCGTTCCTTAAAATTTAAGCTTTGCTTTTAAATTTTTCGCTTTTAAAGCCCAAATTCTAGCACAAATTTCATAACAAGGCGTTTAATGCGTAGGGATTTTTACGCGCTCACTTTTGCGAGCCTTTGCGCTGGTGCTTTTAGCACTCAAATGCTTTGTTTTGCGCTCAAATTCAAGTAAAGTGCTTTGACTACTAGCGTTGTTTTCAGCAGCCTTTGCCAAAGCAAAATCCACGCAAAACCCACAAAACAAAAGCATAAAAAGCATTTTTTTTAACATAATTTTCCTTAAATTTGCAAATTTAAGCCTAAATTTTAGCACAAATTCAGCACGATTTCGCAAAAATTCAAAATCCTACCCAAAAATTTTCAAACTCTTACCGCAAAGGCTTAAAAACCCAGCAATAATACCTAAAATCTACTGACACAAATTTAAAAATTTTTTCGCTTAAAAGGTTGATTTGCCAACATAAACCCATAAAATAATCACTACAAAAAACGAGTCGTATTCTTTACAGCTCATCATTGTTAATAAATTTTACAAAAAATTATGAAATTTTCGCCATTGCGAGCGAGCCAAAACCCTAAACTCCAAACAAAGTTCAGCTTGCCAAACAAACCAACCCCAAAATCCCCAAGCACACCCAAAAACAAAATGGATTGCCACAAATTTGCTCGCTCACGCTTTGCAAATTCTCGCAATGAAAGATATTTCTTGTTATACTGAGTGCAGCGGAGTATCCACTTGTAAAGCCTTGCTTTGAGATTAAGAAAAACACACAAGCTATGAAAATCTTTGTTTTGCGACAAAACAAAAATCTAACCTATGCTTTTAATTTTAAAAAGTGCCTAAATTTTAAGGCGCAAAGCCTTGTAATTTCAAGTAGTGTGAGTGAGAGGATTTAGTATTTAGGCGCACTCGCAATGACAGGTAAAAATTTACCGACAACCCATACTTACAAGGATAGCGCAAATCAAGGCTTGTTGCAAAAAAGAGCTTGCGCACAATCAAAAATTTACATATTAAGCAAAAATTCACACAACAAAGCCTTAAATTTCACTCATCGGGGTCAAAAAATTTAACAACATTATCGCCTGATTTGCTCATATCAATGCCTTTTTTATGCCAATCATAACTTTTTGCTAAATGCCCCAAATCTAGCGCCCTATAACCAGCCTTTGTTAAATCTGCCACAAGCACATTTGCCGTAGGTCCGCACATCAAAATGTGCGTGTAAGTTTTGTCATAACCCATTAACCTTGACAAAATACTTTCATACTCGCTAAAAGCGTGTTTGTTTGGCACAAATTCATAGCAAAGCTCGCTCGCTGTGTCAAAAATGTTAAACTCATAACTATCAAAGGCTTCTTTACAGCCTACCAAAACAAGCTTTTTGCCTGCAAAAAAGTTTCTAAATGCCTTTAAACAACTCTCATTTGGGCACGTTATGTACGCTTCATAATAAACCTTATCAAAGTCGATGTATCTATTTAAAATTTGGCGGATTCTAGGGATTGAGTAGAGTTGAAACCGCCTTAATGGGTAGTTTTTCTCAGCGAGGATTGAAATTAGCGCGTTTGTGTTGTTGTAATACCTTCTATCCACCGCGACAAGTATATTTTCATCGCCACTGTTTAAAATCTCCCTTAAACGCTGCGCAAGTTTCATATCCGCCTTTTGAAAAGGAATGCCACCGCCATCAAGCACCATAATCTCGCCATCTCCATAACGGACGATATTTTTATCCGAGTTTATCAGCTCATTTATAGTCTCGTCAGCTGTTTTGATTTTTGGGCGTTTGACGCCACTATTTGGCAGTTCATATAAAATCGCTTCGATGAGCAATTCATCGCTTAATTGCCTTGTGCTTTGCAACTCTTGCACTGCTTTGTGTGTTTTTTGCAATGAAAAGCGAAAGCTGTCCCTGACATTTTGCAAGAAAGTTTGCACGCCTTTATAAGGCTTTTTGAGCCACGCTGGTAAGTGTTGATTTATAGGCATTTAAACCCCTTTTTTTATAAAAAATTAAGTTAGAATACAAAAAAAAAAAAAACTAAAAGTAAATGAATAGCAAGGTGAGCAAATTTTTTTGCAAAAATATAAATTTTTGTTACTTTTTGGATAAATTTAAGCATTTTTGCTGAATTTAACAGGGTAAAATTTAATTTTTGTTTCAAAGTATAGGGTTTTGAGAGATAGACTTTGTTTTGTGTTGTTGTCTGCTAACGCATTTTTATTACGCAAAAATCACTTTATTTGTGCTGCTACACCGAATTTTTGGATACTTTGCTACGCTCAGTATGACAAGGCAGGTTGGTATACAAGGAATTTGTCATTTTGAGCCTTTTATAAAAAGGCGAAAAATCCACACTTTGATTTTGTGGATACTTCGCCAAAGCCCCAGTATGACAAAGGAAAAATAAATCGGCAAGATAAGGACAAGTCAGTATGACAAGGTTTAGGGTTTGCTTGAATTTTTGTGGCAAAGTTTGCTTTTTTAACTATGACTATACCACGCTACTTTTAAAAAACGGCGTGCAATGACATATATCACACAAATTGTTTCAAAATTTGTTTGCAAGGACACGCAAAAAAGGTTTTTTGCATTGATGATTTAATAAACTTTATATCCACAACGCAATGTTATCAGCGACAAGCTAAAATCAAACAACTCGCACTTGGTGCATTTATCGCAAAAAAATTGCAAGAGTTTAAATTTTCGCTCATTTAAAAGCTATTTTAAAGCAAAAATTTGCTAAATTTCACTCGGTTTTTGCTAAAATTTCGCTAAAATTCAAGGCGCAGTTTCGCAAAAAACATAAAAAAACATAAAACATAAAAACAACAAAGCAAAAGCACAAAAAATAAAAAGGCAAAAACAACAAAAAAGCAAAAAATAAAAAAAGCGCAAAACATAAAACAAAAGCTAAAAACAAGGCAAACGGAGTAAAATTTGATAGAAGATGTCATTCATCAGCAGACTTTAACCGACTTAAAAATCCTGCTCGCTGTGGCGTGCTGCTTGCTTTTTTCGCCATATCTGGCGAAATTTTTGCGCCTGCCGACTTCTGCTATGGAAATCGTTCTAGGCTCGCTCATAGCGACCTTTGGCTTTACCTTGCAAAGTGCGAATTTCGAGCTTTTGGCGAAAGTGGGCTTTTACTACTTAATGTTTATGGCGGGTATGAAGGTGAATTTGCGCGTGTATTTCACGCTTGGGCGGAGTTTTTTTAGGCGCACGCTGCTTTATATCGTGCTTTTGTATGCTTTAAGTGGCGTTATCGTTTATATTTTCGGCGTTTCGCCCGTGTTTATCATCATCTTGCCCGTGATGAGCGTGGGGCTTTTGTCGATTTTGTTTAAAGAATTCGGCAAAAACTGCGAATGGCTCAACACCGCTATGCTCGTGGCTATCTTTGCTGAGGTTATTTCTATCGTCCTGCTTACCATAGTTGGAGCGTTTTTACATAGTCAAAACGCCCTTGAAGTCGGCAAAAGCCTAGTGTATCTTTTTGTGTTTTTGATTTTGTGTTGGTTTGGCTTTAAGGCTTTGCGGGCGGTGTTTGTGTGGTATCCAAACCTGCGCACTATCATTATGCCGTGGCAGGACAAGGACGAAAAGGACATTCGCTTTTGTATGGGCATTTTTATACTCATCATCTGCGCGATGATTTTTTCGCGCCTTGAAATCGCGCTTGGTGCTTTTATCGCTGGGGCTTTCATCGCTACATTTTTCAACCACAAAAAAGACTTAGAACACAAACTCGCGGGCTTTGGCTTTGGCTTTTTGATACCGATTTTTTTCATCTACATAGGCTCGACTTTTGACTTGAATTTGCTGCTTGATTTAGCCGTGCTTGAAAGCGCGCTTTTTATGTTTTTTGCTATGCTTGCGTTGCGCCTTTGCGGTGCTTTGGTGTTTTTGCGTAAATTTGGGGCGAAAAACACCCTGCTTTTTGCGCTCAGCCACTCGATGCCGCTCACCTTGCTCATCGCTACGGCGACTCTGTCTTACAAGGCTGGTATCATCAACCACACGCTTTACTCGGCGCTTATTTTAACGGCTTTGCTTGAAGCCGTGCTTGTGATGAGCGCGATTCGGCTCATTTTTTACCACAAAAAGCCCTAGTTTTCTAAGTCCTGTGCGACTTTGGCGAAGTATTCTTTGAGCTTTTCGCCTGTTTTGTTAGCGACAAAGGTGTATTTCTCACGCCCGTCCTTAATGGGCGGGACTTTGAAGTTAAAGCGAAACCTTTTGTGCTGCACCGTTTTGTTGCCCTTTAAGCGCAAAATTTTGTAGCGCACATTGATATAAGCCATTTCCTGCGTGCCAAAAAACCAGCTTGTTTCGTCTTTAAGCAAGCACTCGTTAAACACCACAAGCAGTATAAATTCGGGCTTTTTGACATACATTCTGTCAAAACTTGTCTCCAAATCAAGAAGCGGGGAGATGAAAAACTGCTTTTCGTGCTCGTTTTTGTCAAGCTTTTTGAAATTCGCCGCTGTTTCGTAAAGAGTGTTGTTTTGGGTGTTTAAAAGCTGCACGCTTTTGTCTGAATTTGCTTCGTTGATGAATTTTTCAAAGATATTTTTCAAAAATTCATCACCGCTTATGCTTAAATTTTCAAATTCCAAGTGCAAATTCTCATTATAGCCCGCAAACAGCACGAAATCCTTGTCCGTGTCCTCATACTGCAAGTAAATATCGTTTCTTGCAAGCTCGGCTGAGCTGTCAAAGAGCGGTTCTTTGGGCTTTGTGCTGATATCAACTTGCTGCAAGTCTATAAGCTCGAATTCCTCTGGCACATAAATTTTAATCACCATTTTGTGCGTGTATTCGTTGATGTCGCCCTCATCGGCAAAGGCGACAAAGGCAAGCAGCAAGGCGGCGAGTTTCACGGCTTTCATTTTTCCCCCAAAAAAATGGTTATTTTACAACAAAAAAGTGAATTTTTAAATTTCAAGGCGTTTAAATTTAGCTTAAATGATGATTTGCCTTGCGAATTTAGCTTGTGAAAGGGCGATAAAATGCTCGCAAAGAAAGCCCTGCTCGTTGTAGCTTAAAAAATCATCGTCTTTACTCTTTGAATTTGCGGCGTTTTGCAAGGCTTGTGCGTTAAATTTCCCCATAAAACCGCCGCTTTGATTAAGCAAAAAGTCCCCAGCCGCTATGTCCCAAGAGTGTAAGTTTTCAAAGCGATGATAAACGCCCGCCTTGCCGTCAAGTAAGGCGATGAATTTAAGCGCAGAGCTGATTTTCTTGGGCGTAAGCGCGTTTTTAGCTAAAAATTCAGCATTTTTTTCGTTTGGGTGATGCACGCTTACCAAAGCGACATTTTTGTGCGCTTCAAAGTTGCCTACACAAAGGGGTTTGCCGTTTTTGTAAAGCACGCTTTCTTTGTGAGCGTAGTAAAGCTCATTTGTGCTTGGCTTAGCGATGACGGCTAAAATAGGGCGTTTGCGAGCAATCAACGCAACCAAAACGCAGTATTCATCGCTGCCTTTGATGAAACTCTTTGTCCCATCAAGCGGGTCGATGAGCCAAAAAGCGTCTAAATCCTTGCGCTTTTCATAGGCAAGCGGCTGTTCTTCTGAGCAAATGGCTAGCCCGCTTTGAGCGAGTTGGGCGCATAAAATTTCATTTGAAGCTAAATCCGCCGAGCTTAAAGGCGAGCCGTCATCTTTTTGCCAAATTTCAAGGTTTTTTTTCGCTGCCAAAATCGCCACACAAGCCTTTTGCGTGGCATTTAGCGCAAGGTTAAGCAAGAAGTTTAGGTCCATTTTTATCCTTTACTTCTTGCATTATAGCGATTTTGTTTAAACCCTTTCTTTCTCGCCGACATAAAGTTGTCGCGGGCGCGTGATTTTCAGCGTCTCTTGCTCTTTTAGCTCTATCCACTGCGCTATCCAGCCCGGCGTTCTGCCGATGACAAAAAGCACGGCAAACATTTCGTTTGGAATTCCAAGTGCTTTAAGGATAAGCCCGCTGTGAAAATCCACATTTGGATATAAATTTCGCTTGACAAAATACTCATCATTAAGGGCGATTTCTTCGATGCGTGAAGCCACTTTGATGAGATTTGTGTCAATGCCGATTTCATCGATGAGCTGGTCGCGCAGTTTTTTAAGCACCTTTGCCCTTGGGTCAAAGTTTTTATACACGCGGTGTCCAAAGCCCATAAGCCTAAATGGGTCGTCTTTGTCCTTTGCTTTTTTGATAAACTCATCAACTCTATCAGGCGTGCCGATTTGCTCTAACATTCTTATCACGCCTTCATTTGCGCCTCCGTGAGCGTGTCCCCAAAGTGCGCCTATGCCTGCACTTATGCACGCGTAAGGGTGAGCGTGCGTTGAGCCAACGGCGCGCACGGTCGAAGTGCTGGCGTTTTGCTCGTGGTCTATGTGAAGCATAAACACAGTATCAAGCGCCTTTACTTCAATAGGGCGTAGCTCCACATGGTCGTAAGGATAAGTGCGCAGCATATACAAGAAATTTTCAGTAAAACCGCGGTCTAAATTTGGATACGCCATAGGAAAGCCGTTTTTGTAACGATAAGCAGCCGCTGCAATGGTAGGCATTTTAGCCACTATGCGCGCTGCCATCTCCATATATTCTTCTTCTATATCCATATTTAAGTGGTCTGGATAAAAAGTTGAAAGCGATGAAACCGCCGCTTGCATAACCGCCATAGGATGCGCATTGTCAGGGAAAGCGTCAAAAATCTTGTGCATACCCTCGTGGATAAACGAACGCTTTTTAAGCTCATAGCGAAAGTCCTCAAAACGCTTTTCATCGGGCAAAGATTTGTAGAGTAGCAAATGCACCACATCTAAAAAGCGCTTATGCTCGGCTAGCCACTCGATAGGATAGCCTCTGTGCATCAAAATGCCGTTTTCGCCGTCTATGTAAGTGATATCTGACTTACAAGTTGCCGTTGAAGTAAGCCCCTCATCGTAGCTAAACATACCTGCTTGCTTGTAAAGGCTGCTTATGTCGATAACGCTTGGACCAAGCGAGCCGTCAAGTATGGGAAACTCATAACTTTTGCCGTTTCGGTTGTCGGTTAGGGTAACTGAATTCTGTGCCATTTTTGTTCCTTTTTTGTGATTTTATAAGCATATATTAACAAAAATTCTTAAAATTTCAAGTCATTTTACTCTTTTTCATCAAATTTTGAGTATAAAAGTAACAAAAATTCACTCAACCTTACAAACAAACAAAAAAGCACAAATTATAGGGCGAATTTTATTGATAAATCAACATTATTTTTTAATTTTATTCAAAACTCAATGGCATAACGAAATTTTTAACGCTATTTTATGGCTATTTTTAAAAAACTCTATCTTTTATAGGGTTTTTTGGACTTATCGCTCAACGCACTATAAACAAAACTAGCCATTACAGCAGACAGCGATAAAATGATAACAGCATAAGCAAACATTTCCATTTAAAGCTCCTCTAATTCGTTTAAATCTTTTAGATTTCTTAAAGTCAAAACGACAAGAATAACAGCAACCGCCACTATGCCAAATGCTAAAATAACGATTTTAACCGCACTTAAATCATCGACATTTATAAACAAATAAGCAATCATACCAAACAAAGCTACCAAAAACACGGGCATAGCGGTTCTATAATTTTCCGCATTGTGATTTAATCTATCTTTTCTCATAGGGGTATTATAACAAAAAATTTACAAATGTCGCGTGTATCTTTGTTGAATTTTTTGCAAATTATACTCAAATCAAGTAAATTTTTACTCATTTTACCCCAAATTTGCTTTAATTTTATCTTGTCTATTTTGCATTTTTAAATTTGAGTTTAAAATTTGCAAAATCGCTCAAATCACCACCACTTCGCGTTCTAAATGCAAGCCAAATTCATCAAACACCCTTTTTTCGGCTAGTTCGATGAGATAAATCGCATCCTCAAAGCTGGCGTTTTTGACATTGATGAGAAAATTTGCGTGTTTATCACTTATCATCGCACCGCCTTTTTTCAAGCCTTTAAGCCCCACAGCCTCCACTAAACGCCCCGCAAAATCGCCCTTTGGGTTTTTAAAAATCGACCCAAAGCTCGCCCCGCTTGGTTGGTTGCTTCGCGCACTCTTTAAAAGCTCATCTTTTTGCGCGTCAAAGCCAAATTTAAGCTTAAATTTCGCGCTAAACATAGCTTCATTTATGGGGCAAAAGCGGTAGCTAAAAGCGATTTCTTCGCGCAAAAGCTCGTTTTTAGCTAAATTTACGCTCAGCAAATTCGCGCTTATACACTCATCTTTAAGCCCAGCGTTCATTTTCAAAAGCCCGCCAAGTAGCCCAGGTATCTTACGCAAAAACTCCAAACCGCCTAAATTTCGCTCTTTGCAAAAGCTGTGGATTTTGCTAGCCCTTGTCGCGCAGCCGATTTCAAGCACGCAAAATTCAGCATTTTGCTCCAAAATTTCGATAAAGTCAAATTTTTTTCCTAAAATGCCAAGCGTTTTTGGAGCAGGCGAAATGAGTAAGTTATTTGCCCCGCCGATGATAAAAGCGTTAAATTCAGCCCTTTCATCAAGCACGGCTACTTCGTAAGTTCCGCCTATGCGCACCGAGCTGTATTTGGCAAAGTCGATTTTCATCGTATGAGTGCGGGGATTTGGTTAAACAGCCCCGTGGTAAAGTCCATCATCATATTCATCATCCACGGCATTATAAAGATAAGCACCACCACGACAAGCAGGATTTTAGGCACAAAAGAAAGCGTCATCTCGTTGATTTGCGTTGTGGCTTGAAAGATAGAGATGATAAGCCCCGCAAAAAGCCCAGCCAGCAGCATAGGCAAAGAAAGCATTAAGGTTATCTTAAAGGTTTGCACGCCCAAAGCCACTAATGAACTCTCCATTATCCACCTTTTTGCGAACTTTTGCGCCGTGTCGCGCCAAAGCAAATCGCCTTAAATTTCGCATAATGATAGCATAAAAACTTGAATTTGCGTTGAGAAAAGAAAAAATTTGGTGCATTTTTTAAATGAGCGGCAAAAATTGAGTGCGAATTTGTTTCAAATTTACACGGACGGAAAAATTTTTTGCAAATTTTTGCAAATTTTCTTATATCATTTACTTTCTGTTGGGGGTGGGGGGAGGGGCTTGTATTATTAGCTTATCTTAAATTTTTTAGACTTTTTTGTGTAAAAAAGCTTGAAAATTTAGAAATTCATCTCAAAGGACTCTTATGGGTATCAACAAAATGGCTTTAAGCCTTGCAGTGGCTGGTGTTTTAGGTGCTAGCAGTGCGCTGGCTGAACAAAGTGGCGCTTTTATCGGAGTGCAAGCTGGTTTTGGAACATCAAACTACAAGATTGATACAAATCCTAGTGCGGAAGCTGATTTCAAAGGATTGAGATACGGCATTATGTTTGGGCAGAAGGGATTTTCGAGCGATTATCCTTATTTTGGCATTCGCTATTATATTTTGGGCGATTATGGTGTCTATAAATTTACGGATATCGAAACATTTGAAATCAACACCTTTAATTTAAGTGTAAATTTAGACGCACTTTTCAATTTTCTCTCGTTTGGCGATGATTTTGAGCTTGGTGTCTTTGCTGGCGTTGGTTTGGGTTATGCTTACCACAAAGTGCCGATTAGTGAGATGATAGTGAGTGGCTTTGATGCTGGTGTCAATCTCGGTGTAAGGGGCAACATTGCCCAAAATCATAGCGTAGAATTCTATACTCACTTTGGTTTTATAGAGCAAGAAGTAAAAACCTATGCTGGTTTTATACCTGTTACCGAAAAAGTCAGCCAACCTTATCAAGCTGGAATTCGCTATGTTTATACCTTTTAAATGCTGAATTTTGGCTTTTGGGTTGCACTTTGTGTAAGAAAAAGGCAAGGCTTTGGGCGCAAACACCTTTTAAAGCCCTAAATTTAAGGGTTTAGCCTTGCCTATGAAAAGGACAAGCCGCAAAGCTCATCTCCACAGCGCAAAAGTGCTGGTGCGTGGTGCTTAAATGCTTGATGAGCGCGCCTTTTTGCTTGTCGTTGTCGTGCAAGATGAGTTCTTTGTTAAGATAGGCGATTTTATCGGCATAGCCAAGCACTAAATTTATGTCGTGGCACACTACGATGACGCCCACGCCGCCTTTGTGTAGGGCGTTTAAAAGCTCAAAAATCTCCACAGAGCTTTGAGAGTCAAGGCTGGCGGTAGGTTCATCAAGGATTAAAAGCTGACATTTGCTCACCAAAGCCCTTGCGATAAAGGCTTTTTGGCGTTGTCCGCCGCTTAACTCGCTGATTTTTGTTTGCGCAAATCCGCTCAAACCTACTTTTTCAAGGGCTTTGATGGCTTTTTCTTTGTCTTTTTTACTGTAAAAGCCAAATTTTTTTGCCCCCAAAAGTCCCATCAAAACGAGTTCGAGCGTGCAAATAGGAAAATCATCATTCGCGTTTAAATTCTGCGGGACATAGCCTAGTGCGCCTTTTTTCAGGCTCAAATGCACACTTTTGCTTTTGATAAGCCCTAAGATTAGCTTTAAAAGCGTGGATTTACCGCCTCCATTTGGTCCTATGATACCTAAAAAGTCCTTATTATCGTAGTTTAAATTCACATTTTCAAGCACAGGCTTGTTTTCATAGGCAAAATTTAAATTTTGTATGCTTAAAATTTGCATTAAAATACCCCCGATTGAGCGTTAAAAAATATAAAAGCCCCAAGTGCCAGCATAAAGAGCAGTGCAAAATACTCCAAAGCGTTAGAAATTCTTTGTGTTTTCGCGCTCAAACGCACCTTATGCGCGACAACAGCGGCAACAAACACGACACAAGTCATTCCAAGTGCGATACAAACGGCACTCAAAGTAGCTGCGCTAAAACTCACTTCATAAGCGAGCAAAAACACAAGCACCATTGTAGGACAAGGCACGATTCCAGCAGCAACAACAATGGCTAGCTCTGAAAAATCGGCTTTCTTAAAAGGTATTGTAGCGAAATTTGTGCCTTTTTTAGTCGCATTTTGTGGGCGAAAATTGAGATTATTTTGGGCGATATTTATTTTTAAAGGGCTTTGAGTTGTTGAATTTATCACGCTTTGCCCTTTACAAGCAGGACAAGAACAGCCTTTTGAATGTGGTTTGAGTATCTTTTTGCTTAACAAAAACAAGGCTACAAAGACGATAAGCGTGCTTGAAATTTGCGTGATGATGACATTTGCATTGTTTGCAAGGCTTTGCACCACGACTTTTAGCACTACAAGGGCTATGCTTACGAGCAAAAAGGCGCTCAAAATATGCACTATGCCGACTTTTAAAGCAAAGCTAAACGCCTTTGTGTAAGAGCTTTTGTGCGCTAGAAAATACGAGCTAGTAAGCAGTTTAGCGTGTCCGGGCGCACTAGCGTGAAAGATACCATAAGCAAAACTTACGCCCATTAGGGCTAAAAAGCCCATAAATCCACTTTCTCCGTTTATATAAGCCTTAATGAGTGCGATAAATTTAGCGTTAAGAGCGAGTGCCTTTTGCCAAAATTTATCCCAAAGGCTTGAATTTTGGGTGTTTGTGTTTTGTTTTAATGGTGCATTGTCAAGGCTTTTTTGGTTTGTAAGCTCTTTTTTAGGGTTTTGTGGCGCATTGTTTTGATTTGCATTTGATGGCAAGGCTTGCACCTTGCTAAAATTTATGACATTTGCGTTGAGATTGCCTACCAAATAGCCATTTTCCAGCGCAAAAGGCTCAGGCTGTAAAAAGTAAAAAGCAAAAAAGCCCTCATCATCTTGCACTTTCAAGCCAAAGCGTTCATCGGCGTTAATGCTCACGCCAAGCTCGTAGCGATAGCTCAACTCGTTGTTTTTGATAGTAGCTTCATAGCTTTTGAGCTTGAATTTAGCTGGTTTTAGCGTGTCATCATCTGCTACAAACACCTGTGTGAGATGATTTCGTGGCAGCACATAATCAATAAGTGCTGCTTTTATAGCCTTTTGCTCCTTTGTGTCTAAATTTTTATCATCATTAAAATCATAATTTTGCAAAAGCATATCATTAAATTCCTTTGAAAAGCTCCATTCAAAGCTTATGCTTTCGATTTTATCTTTATTTGCCTTAAAGCCTACGCTAATGTGCGTTGTGGGCGTATAAGCCGCACAAAGCGCACAAGCATAAGCATTTATGCTAAAAAATGCAAACAAAAAGGCTATAAAAAGGCGTTTCATTGAGCGATTTTCTTTGCGATTTTGAGCAAGTTTTTGCTGTAATCATCGCTTAAATGATTTAGCTCTACCACGCTTGCTTTAAGCTCTTTGGCAAGGGACTTTGCCACATTTTGAGAAAAGCCTTTTTGCACGAAAATAGTTTTAATGTTTTCTTTTTTTGCCACGCTCACAAGCCTTTGCAAATCCTTTGTTTTTGGCTCTTTGCCCTCAATCTCCACAGGAATTTGCACTAAATGATAACGAGCAGCAAAATACGCTAAACTTGGGTGATAAATGATGAATTTTTTGTTTTTGCTCTTTTCAAAAAGGGCTGAAATTTCAGCGTTTAAAGCGTCAAGCTCGGCTTGAAATTTGGCTAAATTTGCTTCATACAAGGTTTTGTTTTGCGGATACTTGGCGATTAGGGCTTTGGCTATGGTGCTTGTTTGAATTTTCACTAAAATCGGGTCAAGCCAAATGTGCGGGTCGTTTTCGCTGTGTGTTTCGTGTGAGTTTGAATGCTTGTGCGTGTGGTGTTCGTAAGCATTGTGCGTGTGCGAGTTTTTATCGTTAAGCTGTGAATTTTCGCCACTCAAATGAGCGTGCGCGTTTTCATTGTGGCTTGATTTATGAGCGTTTTGGCTGTGTTTATCGCTGTGTTCGTGCGAAGTTACTAAATTTCGCAAATCCTTGCCCGTGTCGATAACTTGCAAATGTGCGAAGTTGCTTTGAAATTTGTCCGCAAAAACCCGCTCAAATTCAAGCCCTATGGTGAAGTAAATGTCGCTTTTTTCAAGCTTTTTCATCGTGGCGGGCTTAAAGTCAAAGTTGTGTTCATCGGTGCCTGCTGGAATTATGACATTTATGTCAAGGGTGCTAGCGGCGATTTTTTCCACAAAATACTTTTGTGGCGGGATGCTCACGCTCACAAGTGGCTTTGCGAAGCTAAAAGCAAGGCTTATAAAAAGCAAAAAAATGCTCTTGTGTAGAATTTTAGACATTTCGTCTCCTTTGTAGAAAATTTTTACGGAGCGAATTTTATAATGATAAGGTTAATCAAAGTTAATTTAAGCCTTGCAAGACACAAACAAGGCTTAAATTTCAAGCCTTAAATTCACTCTTTAATGAGCGGTAAATTTGAGAGCAATTCTTTGAGTTTGATTTGCACCTTTGGCAAATGCTCAGCTACGCTAAACCCTACTACTTGGGCGTTTTGGCTTATTAAATTTATGGCATTTATCACATTTTCCACGCTTAAAATGCCTGTATTGCCAACGGCTGCGTAAAGTTCTTTGGGGTCTAAAACATCTAAATCAAGATGAATGAGTGCTTTTTTCGCCCCGCTTTTTGCCAGCCACTCGCGAATCTCACTCATCGCCTTTGCCTCATTAGCGAGTATATCTTTGCCCCAAATGGCTTGTATGCCTAAACTCTCGCGTCTGTCGTTATAGTGCTGCGCTTCGTTTGAATTTAGCCCTATAAAAAGGACATTTTGCGGCTTTATGTGAGCAGGAAGTGCGAATTCATCGCTTAAAGTTTTGTCCCCAACTAAGGCACTCACCGCCATTGCGTGATAGCCCTTGTAAAAATCGTCCCCAGCCACGCCCAAATCAGGGTGCGCATCAATCCAAATCATCGCTACTTCGTCTTTGTATTTTTGGGCAAGATAGCTAAAAGGCGCGACAGATACGGCGCACTCGCCCCCAAGAGTAAGAATTTTGGCTGGATTTTTAGCCCGCAAAAGCTCAAAAGCCTTTTTAGTCTGTGCTTGCAAGATGAATTTGTCGATAATGCCATCTTGTGCTAACCTTTTGCCGCTTTTATCACTCTCATAATCCACGCTAATAGGCACTACGGCGGTGTTTTTGTCTAAATTTTCATTTAAATTTGAAACAAGCAAATTTAAAATTTGCGCGCCCAAAACATAGCCTTGTGCCGCCTCGCTTGGCTTTAAATCCTTAAAAAACGCCGCTATATCCCCGCCTTGCCACTGCGGATAAACTAGCTTTAAAGTCTCATTTTGCATTGTTTGCTCCTAATTATTGAATTTTATCTTTTGAAAAAATCGTAAGGATTTTTCTGCTTGGGACATTGGAGATAGAGACAAGTTTGTTAATCAGCGCGATAGGCACAAATGCCATAGGTGTAGAGTTTTGATACAAATCACATTTAAGCTTAAAAAGGATTTCAAGGATACTTTTTAAGCAAAGAAAATCGCTGATTTTGGGAGATTTTATGTAGTCTTTATACGCAGTGTCTAGCCCAAAAGGCACAGCGACATCAAGCACAAATGAGAGATTTTCATCTTTTTTGACAAACATTTTTATCCCAAAGTAAGTATTCTCACCAAACACAGATTCCGTGCTTTTGCCCGCTATGAAATGCTCAATATACTTTAAATCTGGCAACACAACGCTACTTGTTTTATAGATATTATATATTTTAGATTCGGTGTTTTTTAGGTGCTCGACAAATATGCCACTTTTATCCAAACCCACAAAGTTAATGTAACTCACATTTTCACGCAAAGACTTTTCATACATAAACTGCATAAAGGGTCGCACCACCTTAAAAGCAAAATCATCTAATCTACTAAAAAGAGCCATCTTTTATAAATAAAATCTCGCTCAAAGTTTTTTGGCTATTGTTTTCCATAAAAAAGCGAAACATACAAAGCAATAGCACCATTTCAAAAGCATTCATTATATATGAAGCGATTTTGCCTGCGCCACTTATATCATCTACTAAATCGTGCAACTCAAAACAATCTGTGATATAAGCGACATTGCCACAACTGCATTGAATAAAATCATTATTCTCGTCCAAATAATTATCTGTCCGTCTTGTAAATGTCAATCGCTCATTACAATACGGATTTGGGCAAGTGATTTGCATTTGCCCGTTTTTATCGCTATATTCTCTAAAAATAAGCCACTTTATCGTATTAAGCAAGGAATTTCTAGAATCTTCCTCTTTATCGCCGAGCTGGTTATCCCTAAAAATTTCAAAAATAGCTTTTCGCACACTTGTGTTAAAATCATAGCCTTGAAGTTTGATATTTTGCATAGGCACGACAAAAGAAAACATTCTAGGCTCTTTTAGTTTGCCTAAATCATCGGGGTCTATGGTTTGCTGATGTTCTAGCGTGAATAAATCTTTAGCTTGAAATGCCAAAATTCCAACATTATAAAAGCAAAGCGTGTGTGAGGGAAAGTTTTTGTTGATATTGACTTCTTGGTAGCCACCATCAGCAGTTACAATCCACTTTATATCAACGCTAATTTTGTCGCTAATATCTTGCAGTAGTGTTGTTTTGTCCTCATATTCTAAATCTGGTATATCATCGTAGCCTATTTTTTCACATTTTGACAAAAACTCCTGCACTAGCACATTTTGGATAATGTGCTGATGTCCTGTTTTTGAAGCCTTTTCTTTACTATATCCCATAACGCACCTTTACATTTCAAATTTTGGTATTTAAAAAATAAAACAAATTATACTCAATGGCGATTGTTTGATGTTTTTGTTTCATTTGCTATTCTTTCGTCTTTATTTCCGTTTGAATATATTTCCCTCTTAAAATATCTAAAAATAATTTAAATTCAATCCACTTTAAACAACTTATTAAAGTATAGTTGAACCTTTTTAAATCATCAACGGCTTGTATATTTACCTGCATTTTACACTCCTTATTTTAAATTTTAAACTACTTTTTGATTTAACGCTTTTACATTTCTTATATATTTCTTTTGTTTTTCTACAATAAAACATTCACAAGCATTTTGAATTATCCATTCCTTGTTAATTGCAATAGCCTGTGCGCTTTCATCTATGCCGATGAATTTACGCTTTAAGCAAGATGCTTCTTGTAAAAAGCCCCCACCACCACAAAAACAGTCCATAACAAGCGAGTTTTCATTTGATGACATTAAGAGAATTTGCCTTAACAAAGCGGTGTTTTTTTGCGTAGGATAAAGCACCTTTTGGCTGTCTTTAAACTCCCAAATATCTTGGATTTTTTTGTATCCATAATCTTTGGCGTAGATTTTTTTGCGTGGATTGCCGTTTTTGCTCCACTCAATAAGCCCTTCTTTTTGCAAGCTATCAAGCTCGCTCAAAGCACAACGCCAATGCCTACCTTTTGGTGGTTTAAGCCCGTTCCATTCTTTCCCACTTTCGCCATTTTTGGTTTCTCCGGGCGCGTGCAAGGGTATAGTCGTGTAAGCACCCTTTTCATCGCGCTTGTTAAAGCGTTTGGCTAAATCGTTCTGACTTACCTTTTGGCTCACTTCATTCCAAATAAAATCCGCTCCCTTGCTGTAAAATAAAATGCTATCTTTCACATTGCCATAGCCCTTTTTAGCGAAATTTTTAGGATTGCATTTAATGCGCGTAATATCGTTGATAAAATGCTCTTTACCAAAAATTTCATCAAGCACAATCTTTACATAATGCCCTATTTTGCTATCCGTATGCACATAAATGCTGCCCTTTTCACTTAGCATTTCGCGCATTAAAATAAAGCGGTAATATAAAAATTCCAAATAGGCTTCAAGGCTGAATTTATCATCATAAGCGACATTTGCGCTTAAACTTGCGCTTATGGTGCTGCCCATTCTAAAAGTGTTGTTTGTGGCAAAGGGCGGGTCTATGTAGATTAAATCTAGTGCGTTTTTATAGGCTTTTTCTTGCAATAAAAACTGCATAGCGTTTAAATTATCATCAAAAATGAGCAAATTTGACTTACTAAAATCCCCTTGTAAAGCATTTTTATAGGGTTCTTGTAAAAATTCTTTTGGGCTTTTAAAATCATTAAAAATTTGAAACATTTTACACCTGATACAAAAAATCGCGCAAAAATAGTGCCGAAAAGATATTTTTGTCTTTGTGCTGCATAAGCGTTTCAAACATTTTGCTGTGATTTTTTATGCAGCAAACGCCGTCTAAAATGGCGACTTTGATGACATTTTTGTGCTTGCTTTGTAAATTTAAAAGTGCAAAAGCATCATTTAGCTGGGCGTTTTGATGTCCGCCAAAATCACTTAAAAACTTCGCTTCGCCGATAATGAATTTATCGTTAAATTTAGCAATAAAATCTAATCCCTTTTGATTTGTGTAGCCCAAAAATTCACGCGCATACTCTTGCATCGCACTATCTGTGGCGTTTAAAATGGCATTTTGTTTTGTGCTTTGAAATTTTTTAAGCGGCAAGGGTGTTAAGCCCAGCGCACCGCTATTTACCCATCTTTTAAAAAGCGGTCCTATTTGTCTGTTTGTTTCTTTGGGTTGGGAAAGATTTTTATAGATTTCATCAAGCCCCATTTCTTTTAGCCTGCCACAAAGCCTTGCGATAGTCATAGGGTTACGCAAAATGGCGCTTTTATCACGGCGCAAATACGCTACATAAGAATCTTTTATAGGAAAAAGCTCAAAATCCAGCAAGGATTGTACGATTTTAGCTTGATTGTTTTGCTTAAATTCTTTCTCAAATGCACTCCATTTTTGAGCATCAATCTCACGCAAAGAATCAGGACTCATAGGATAGACACGAAACAACTCATCAAGGTAGTTTCGGCTATTTGCTAGTTCTATGCTTTGGATAAGAAAATAGTTCATTTATATTCCCTTTCACATTTTTGCAAAAAATCTTGCACGAATTCATTTTTGATGATATATTGATGTGTAAATTTTGACGATTTTTCTTTGCTATATCCCATAATGCGCCTTTAAACCTCAAATTTATCAATCTGCACAGGGATGATAAAATTGTTAGAAAATAACTTTACCCGAGCAAAGCCTACATCGCTATTGCGGATAATACTTTGTGAAAAATCCGCAAAATCATAATATTTTTCTAAGGTCTTTATCTCATCTTTATTATTTAAGTGTGAGACAAACCAATTTTGTGTATTTTTTAGAATACTTGGTGCAATGGAGCTAACTTCTTGTGTGGAGTAGCTAATGCCTATTTTTAGTTTCGCACCCTCTTTAGCAAGGCGGTTATAGATGTTTTTTAAATCCTTATCATCTTTTGGAAATATATTATGCGCCTCCTCAAAATACATTTGGATAAAATCAGGCGTTTCCTCGTTTGTAAATTTTTCCATAGAATTTCCAAAAATATATTGACAAAGTCTTTCAATATATTTTTCTTGAGTTTGACTTGAAGCGGTAGATAAATCGACTAGCACAATTTTTCCGTTTCGCAAAGCAGTATCTATTTCTTTTTTATAATCATTGCCACCTTGTAGTGAATGTAAATGCTTTAAGTCCATTAAAGCTCTATATCCACTCACACTTTTAGCCTGAAATACTTTAAGTAAGGCTTGATATTGCTTGTCTTGTTTATATTTGTCATCTACCCCATTAAAATCTAAATTTTCAAAATATTTACAAGCATCTTTTATAGTTATGCCATCGTGTGGTTTGTTTATTTCTTTATCTTCTTTGTCTTGCGTGGAATTTTTCAAAGTAAATCTATAAAATTTTATTTTATAATCTGGCTTTTGTTCAAAACTCGCCCTATATAAAATACATTTATAAATCGCTCTTTTTCTATCTTTGGCACTTTTTAACTCTCTATCATCGCTTTCATCAAACATATCAATACTTCTAAAATCCTTAAAATAATCAGCTGTTTTTATTAAAGAAAGTTCATCGCATAACAAATTAAACGATTCTTCCAAAGTCTCATCTTTGTAGAAATTATACTGCACGGCTCTGACATCGCTATGCTGTTGTGCTTTTTTAAGCGAAGTGCTAAAACGCACAACATTATCTTTAAATTTCTCATAAATCGAGCCTTTATCTTGCTCGTTGCTAAAAGTATATTCGCCATTTATATCAAAAACGATTTGTCCTATTTTTTCGTTTTGTGCTTTGTTTTTATTTAATTTTTCTATCGCTGAAATGATTATTTTAATTGTATTTGACTTACCCATTCGTGTCATTCCAAAAAATGCACTACGCCTTGCAATAATATCATTTGTCCTAAGATAAACCTCTGGCGCATACTTACCTTTCTCATCATAGGATTTGCTCGATGAGTAGCGTAGTTTGCCAAATTGTTCTTGTAGTTCATCTGCTTTTATTTCAACATTTTCGTTAATGATAATATCAAGCTGTTCTTTTTGTGGTTTATGGACCTTGTAATTATGCGCACCGATAAAATTCTCCATATCCGTGCCAAAGCAGAGATTTTTATCACTATCAAAGAAAAATGTCCCAAGCACACGACAACTAAGCCCATTCCATTGATAAAAAACCTTTGTATAAGCATCTGGCTCAATGTCTCGTTTGGATTCTTTTTTGGCAATATGCGCATCGGTAATGCTCTCTATGATTTCTTTTTTTTGTGGAATGTCTGCCGTGCCTATCACGCGGAGTAAAATCCCCTCTGTTTTATTTCCCGCAACTTCGTTAATATAAATCGCCATTAAAAAACAACCGTGTGGGACACCGCTAACGGAATTTTTAAAATGGTCATTAACAAGGACATTTGTAGTATCATAATTTAAATCATATAAATGCCCTACAAAATTTTCATCAGTTTTTATCTCCTCAAAAAAATTCTCTTTGGCTGTTTCTTGGCTTTGTATAGTGCTAAATAAATCCGTAATTGCCATATTTACTCCTTTTGTAAATGCAAAATTCTATCGATTTTGGTGGCTTTACCCTTCTTTTGTCCCCAAATTCGCGTAACTTTTCTTGCGCCATTGCTCTCAATATCATCATCTATAATTTGTTTTAATTTCAACTTACACCCGCCATTTTGCATTATGTATTCCCAAGTTTTATTTGCTAAATTTATATTTTCCACATCACCTATAACCACAAAAGCATTAGACTTTGGCTTTAAAATTTTATGCCAACTATTAAAAAGATTTTGCATATATTGTGCATATTTTTCAAAAGGTAGATTATCTTTTATGCCTTTGATTTTTTGCATTTTATGATAAATACTTACATTGTTATCAACTTGCTTTGTGTCCTCATTAAGTAGCCAAAGGCGAATCCAATTATATTTGCCATAATGAATATTTTTCAAATACGGCGGCGAAGTGATGATGAGCGAAATGCTATTTTTATCATATTTTTCTAAAACTTTATCGCTACTGTCAATCGCGTCAGCTTCAAAACAAAAACCCTCTTTATATTGCGATAAATTTTTAAGTGTATCATCTTGCTCTTGCAAAAGATGTTTTGTTCGCTGTTTCAAAAGGGTAAAAACATTTTGTTTTGGCTTTGTGAGTTTGTGGGTTTTAATAAAATTACGCACATAGTTTGGCGACATACTAAAAGTGTTTGGCATATCAATACTACAATAAATAGAAGTGCCATCTTTTCTATGTTTGCCGTGCATAAGTCCTGTTAAGATTCCTAAAATAAAAATATCTACTTTGCATTTTTTATTAAGATTTTGTCTCAAAAAAACTAGTTGTGGTAGTGTGGTGGATTCATCGTAGAGCATTTTTATGTCGCTCGAAATGTCTTTAATGTTTGTATTTGATGGCTTATATTGCCTTTCAAGTTCTTTTAGTCTTTTAAAAATATCTTGCTTGTTAGTGGGTATATTTACCTTGCTTTTGGTTAGACATATAGCAAGCGGATTTAAGTCATTGCCGATTCCAACTCTACCCATTCTACACGCCTCAAAAGCCATAGTCCCACGCCCAGAAAATGGGTCAAACACCAAATCCCCCACTTTTGAAAATCTTTCTATGAAATAATGTGGCAAATTTGGTGGAAACATTGCCAAATACGCAGTCATTTGATGAATTTTAGAAAATTCTCTATATGAGCGTTGTTTATACTCGCTTGCATTTATGGCTGGCATTCATCAATCTCCATTTAATTTTCGCAATATTATATCACTTTTTATGCTAATATACTCAATCATTTTACTTGATTTTTATTGATTTCTTTCCCGTCATTTGATAACTCTCTTCAACAAGCTTTTTTAAGCTTTTTAAATTCACGCTTTCATCTAGCTTTATGGTGAGCCAGTGCTTTTTGTTCATATGATAAGCGCGAAAAAAGCTCGCATTATCCACTAAATCATCGATGATGTCAGGCTTTGCCTTGACATTCATAATGTTGATGATTTTATCTGCTTCAAGCCCTAATTTACGGGCATTTAAAGCCACTACAAGCGCATACCATTTTTTGTTTTCTTTGTGGCGAAAGATAGCCGAATTTGGCGAGTCAAGCCACAAAAATTCAAGCTCATCGCCATAATGCTCTTTGATATGCTCGATGATTTGCCTTGCGCGCGCATTTTCAAAGATATTTTTGTAATTTTTGGTGCGATTAAGCAAAATCTCTTTTTCAAAGGCTCTTTTTTGCTCAAATTTGGTGTCGTAGTTTGAATTTTGGTAAGTTTTTTTCATCATTATCCTTTGGGCGAATTCAGCTTAATTCGCCCTTTTGGCGTGAAAATTTGCAAGTTTTAAATAACTTGCACCACTTTTTCAAAGCTTTGTCTTGTTTGAGCGTGCTTTGGAGCGTTTTTTCTATATCCAAACGCCGTCATAACCGCTACGCTAAAATGCTTTGTGTCAAGCAAACCTTCTTTTTGTAGGATTTCATTCACGCTTTGGCGGTTAAAACCTTCAATAGGCAAAGAGTCAATCCCAAGCAAGGCTGCACTTGTAAGCATATTGCCTAAGGCTATGTAGCACTGCTTGCACGCCCAGTCAAAGAGCTTTTGCTCGTCATTGTAAATGCAAAAATGCTTTTTTTGAAATTCAGTGAAAAAATCCGTCCTTGCTTTTTGTGCGGCTTCATTTAAATTTTTCACTTCTTTCATTATATATGATAAATAGGCACTTTCAGGGTGCAAATCCGCCCCAACTCGCGCTAAAATCACCACAAATTCGCTAGCGTTGTTAAGCGCATCTTGCCCGCCCCACGCCGCATCATAATTTTTTTGGCGAATTTCCTTGCTTTTGAGCACCAAAAATTTCCAAGGCTCAAAACCAAATGAACTAGGGCTTAGCCTGCCTGCTTCTAAAATCGTGCGAAAGTCCGTTTCACTCACGCTTTTGTTTCCGTCAAATTCCTTGCAAGCGTGGCGAAATTTAAAAACTTCGGCGATTTTGCCATTTTCTAAAAATTTCATTGTGTATCCTTTCGGGTAAAGTTAAAATTCAGCACTCATTATAAGGTTTAATCGTTAATTGTTTTCAAATATAATGTCTCTTTCATAAGCACAAATTTAGGATAAAAAATGCCAAAAATCATCTTTATGGGGACTCCAAGCTATGCTGAGCGCATTTTAGACGAGTTGATTGCTTGTAAATTTAGCATTGTGGGCGTTTTTACGGGCGAGGATAAGCCTTTTGGACGAAAGGGTGCGCTCAAACAAAGCGAAGTTAAGTGTTTAGCGCAAAGCAAAATTCCCCAAACGCCCATTTTCACGCCAAAAAGTTTAAAAACTAGCGAAATTTTAGCACAAATTCAGGGCTTAAAAGCTGATTTTATCGTGGTTGCTGCTTTTGGCAAACTTTTGCCAAAAGAGATTTTAAACTGCGCCCCTTGCATAAATTTACACGCTTCGCTTTTGCCAAAATACCGCGGGGCAAGCCCTATACAACAAGCGATTTTAAATGGGGACGACATAAGCGGGGTTTGTGCTATGCTGATGAATGAAAGGCTTGATGGCGGGGCGATTTTAAAGAGTGCGAGTTTAAATATAAAAAATAAAAGGGCTGATGAAGTGTTTTTAGCGATGAGTGAGCTTGCTGCAAGGCTATGTGTAGAGACTTTAAACGAATTTAGCACGCTCAAAGCCCTGCCACAAGATGAAAGCAAAGCTACTTTTTGCACCAAAATCAAAAAAGAAAACGGGCTTGTGAATTTAGACAACGCCAAAGAACTTTATCATAAATTTTTAGCCTTTTATCCTTGGCCAAGTGTCTTTTTAAGCAATGGTTTGAAGTTTATCGACATTGAGTTAGTGGATAATGCGGCGCACGAAAGGGACGGAGAAATTTTAAGCGTGGAAAAAGAGGGCTTTTTGCTTGCTTGCAAAATAGGCACGCTCAAAGTAAAGGCGTTGCAAGAAAGTGGCAAAAACAAAGTGAGCGCAAAAGACTATATCAATGGAAAAAGGCTGAAAAGTGGAGATAGTTTGTATCGATAAAATAGACTCTACGCATTTATTTATGTGTAAAAAGGCAAGAAAAGGCGACATTGACAAGCCCTTTGCCCTTTACGCACTCGAACAAACAGGCGGTGTGGGAAGTAGAGATAACTCGTGGCAAAGTCAAAGGGGAAATTTGCACCTTTCGTTTTGTTTAAAGCGTGAAAATTTAGCGTCTGATTTGCCTTTATCGTCTTTAAGCATTTATTTTGCCTTTCTTTTTAAGGAAGTTTTAGTGGCAAATGGCTCTTGCGTGTGGCTTAAATACCCTAATGATTTATATTTAGATGATAAAAAAGTAGGCGGGGTGATGAGTGCTAAAATCAATGATTTCATCATCATCAGCACGGGCATAAATGCTAAATTTGCGCCCTTTGGGGCAGCCACACTTGACATAAATGTCGATTTAGCAGACTTAGTAGATAAATTTGCAAAAGAAATTGAAAAAAATCTTTCTTGGAAAGAAATTTTCAGCAAATATATGGTAGAATTTCAAAAATCAAAAAATTACAGCTTTCACTATGATGGCAAGGAAGTGCCTTTGGATAGTGTTTTGCTCTGTGATGATGGTTCGATTTTATTTCAAAACAAAAGGATATATAGTCTAAGATGAGCGAGATAATCACGATTGCCAACCAAAAAGGTGGCGTAGGAAAGACAACAACGGCGATAAATTTAGCCGCTAGCTTAGCTGTGGCTGAAAAAAAGGTGCTTTTAGTCGATATAGACCCGCAAGCAAACGCAACCACAGGGCTTGGCTTTAACCGCAACAACTACGAGTATAACATTTATCATATATTCACAGGACGCAAGAAGCTTTCAGACATTATCCTTAAAAGCGAGCTGCCAAAGCTACATTTAGCTCCGTCAAACATAGGACTTGTAGGCATCGAGCAAGAGTTAGCCAAAGAAGATAGCGTGCAAATGAAAACCATACTAAAAAAAGCCCTTGAAGAAGTGGCTGGTGATTATGATTTTATCATCATCGACAGCCCGCCAGCACTTGGAAGTATCACTATAAACGCTTTTGTGGCAAGTGATAGCGTGATAATCCCCATTCAATGTGAATTTTACGCATTAGAAGGCGTGGCTATGGTGTTAAATACCATAAAAATCATCAAAAAAACGCTCAATCCAAAGCTTAAAATTCGGGGCTTTTTGCCGACTATGTTTAGCATACAAAACAACCTTTCGCGCGACACGGTGGAGGATTTGAAACAAAATTTCAAAGAACAACTCTTTCGTGTCGATGAAGAAGAGGATTTCATCATCGTTCCGCGCAATGTGAAATTAGCTGAAAGCCCAAGCTTTGGTAAGCCGATTATTTTATATGACATAAAATCGCCCGGCTCCATAGCTTATCAAAATTTGGCAACTTCGATTTTGAGGTAAGATATGGCAAAGAGAAAAGCACTAGGACGAGGACTTGAAAGCCTGCTTGGCGAGGCTGCTGAGGCTTATAGCAAGGATTTGGGTATCAATGTAAGCGATGTGCAAAACATTGAGATAGATTTAATCGCTCCAAACCCCTACCAACCGCGTAAAAATTTCGATGAAGACGCTCTAAACGAGCTAGCATCGTCCATAGAGGAATTTGGGCTTATCCAACCTGTGGTGCTTTATAAAGACAATGAAGACTCATACACTCTTATCGCTGGCGAACGCAGGCTTAGAGCTTGTAAGATTTTAGGAAAAACCGACATAAAGGCGGTTATATTAGACGCTGATGAGGACAAGCTCCGAGAACTCGCCCTTATAGAAAACATACAAAGAGAGGATTTAAATCCTATCGAGCTTGCAAGCTCTTACAAAGAGCTTATCGACACTATGAATATCACGCAAGAAGCCCTTGCAGCGTATATACACAAGTCCCGTCCGCAGATTACCAACACTTTAAGGCTACTTGAACTTGACAAAGACACGCAAGAGCTGATAATGCAAGGTAAAATTTCGCAAGGACACGCTAAAATGCTTGTAAGCCTTGACAAAAACGAACAAAAACTTGTCATAGATACGATTTTAGGGCAAAAACTTAATGTCCGCGACACTGAAAAGATGATTCAAAAGGTTAAGAAGAAAGAAAGTTTGGCTCAATTTGATGAAAATTACCACAAAGAGTTAAAAAAGTTGCAAGAAATTTTAAGCGAATTCGGCATAGAAAGCAAAATCAAAAGGGCGCAAATCATCTTAAATTTAGCAGATACTGAAAAGATAAAAGAATTAAACGCAAAATTATCATAATGTAAGATTGTTGTGTTATAATGTGATTTTTGTTACAAATTAAAGGATAAAAAATGTTTGACGATATTGCCTTATCGACTATGCTAGCCACTGCTGTCATCTTTTTAGCGGTGATTTTCATCTTAAATGTCTTGCTCTACAAGCCTTTGCTTAAATTTATGGACGAAAGAGCCGTTTCTATCGACAATGACGAAAAAAAAGTCAAAGACAACTTTGAAGAAATGACAAATTTCGGCGAAGAACTCACCAAAATCAAGCAAGATACGCGCGATGAGATAAACGCTATCAAGCAAAAAGCCACAGCACAGGCGCGCAGCCTAGCTGATGAGGAAATTCAAAAGAAAAAAGACGAGTTAGAACAAAAAATGCAAGCCTTTACCACTCAGCTTTTGCAAGAAAAAAACGAGTTGGAACACGAGCTAAAACTTCGCTTACCGCTGTGGCAAGAGTCCTTGCGTAAGAAAATTAAAGAATTATAAAGGAAAATGATGAAAAATTTGCTTAAATTCACGCTTTTTGCTGCCCTTGTGAGTGCGTTTTTGCCAAGTGCGCTTTTTGCAAGTAGCGGCGGGACGGATTATGACATAGTGCCAAGGACGATAAATTTTCTCATTTTTGCCGCGATTTTGGTGTATTTACTCAAAAATCCAGCTAAAAATTTCTACAACGGGCGAATTTCGCGCATAGCCACAAGGCTTGATGACATACAAAAGCGCGTTTTGGAGAGCAAAAATAAAAAATTAGAACTTCTTAAAAGCATAGAAAACGCCAAAAAAGAAAGCGAAGAAGCCATAGAGCTTGCTCAAAAAGAAGCAAGTATCATCGCAAATAAAATCAAAGAAGACACAAAGGCTGAGCTGCTTTTGCTTGAACGCTATTTTGAAGAACAAAAAGACTATGAGCGGCGCAAAATGCAAAAAGAAGTCATCGCAAGCATTTTAAATCAAATGTTTGAAAACAAAGAAAACGAGCTGAGCCAAGATGCTATCCTTGACATAATGCTCAAAAAGGTTTCATAATGGACAATCTCATCGCCAAACGATACGCTAAGGCTATCTTAACCCAAAAAAACGCCGATGAATTTTACGAGCTTTTATCCACGCTTGTGGGCGCTTTTTCGCTTGAAAAATTCAAAGCGATTTTGAATTCAAGCCAAATCAGCAAGGACGAAAAACTTAAATTCATCTCATCTTGCTTTGACAAAGGCAAGCCGAATTTTATGAATTTTCTTAAAATTTTAGCTCAAAATTCACGCCTTAATCTAATCCCGCAAATCGCGCAAGAATTAGGACGGCAAAAGGCTTTAAAAGCTCAAATTTATGAAGGCGTGGTGCATTCGCCAAAAGCCTTGCATAAAAAAGAACTTGACGAGCTTGAAAAGAAGTTGAGTCAAAAATTCAAGCTCACCATAAGGCTGCGTAATGAAACAAACGCCGCCACACAGGGCATTAAGATAAGTTTAGATGAGCTAGGCTATGAGCTTAGCTTTTCTATGCAAGCACTCAAAAGCAAAATGAGTGAATACATACTCAAAACACTATAAAGGAGAAACGATGAAAATCAAAGCCGATGAAATCAGCTCTATCATCAAAGAAAAGATAGAAAATTTTGATTTAAATGTCGAAATCGAAGAAACAGGCAAAATCATCTCAGTAGCCGATGGCGTAGCCAAAGTCTATGGGCTTAAAAATGTTATGGCTGGGGAGATGGTTGAATTTGAAAACGGCGAAAAGGGAATGACACTGAACCTTGAAGAAGCAAGCGTTGGTATAGTCATACTTGGCAAGGGCGAGGGCTTGAAAGAAGGAAGCTCTGTCAAAAGGCTCAAAAAGCTCTTAAAAGTGCCTGTTGGGGACGCTATCATCGGGCGCGTGGTAAATGCGCTTGGCGAGCCTATCGATGCCAAAGGCGCGATAAACGCCACAGAACACCGCTTTGTCGAAGAAAAAGCTAAGGGCATAATGGCGCGAAAAAGCGTGCATCAGCCTTTGCAAACGGGCTTAAAAGCCATCGATGCGCTTGTGCCTATCGGGCGCGGACAAAGAGAACTCATCATCGGCGACAGACAAACGGGCAAAACAACGGTCGCTGTGGATACGATTATCAACCAAAAAGGGCAGGACTGCATTTGTATCTATGTCGCCATAGGGCAAAAGCAAAGCACGGTAGCACAGGTTGTCAAAAGGCTTGAAGAACACGGCGCGATGGATTACACCATAGTAGTAAGTGCTGGTGCGTCAGACCCTGCGGCTTTGCAATACCTAGCCCCTTACGCTGGCGTAACTATGGGCGAGTATTTTAGAGACAACGCCCGCCACGCGCTTATCATCTATGATGATTTAAGCAAGCACGCTGTGGCTTACCGCGAGATGAGCCTTATCTTGCGCCGCCCACCGGGGCGCGAAGCCTACCCCGGCGATGTCTTTTACTTGCACTCACGGCTTTTGGAGCGGGCAAGCAAGCTAAGCGATGCGCTTGGAGCTGGCTCTCTTACGGCTTTGCCTATCATCGAAACGCAAGCGGGCGATGTCTCTGCTTACATTCCTACAAATGTAATTTCTATCACAGATGGGCAAATTTTCCTTGAAACAGATTTGTTTAACGCGGGTGTGCGCCCTGCCATAAATGTGGGACTTTCAGTTTCTCGCGTGGGCGGTGCGGCGCAGATAAAAGCTATAAAGCAAGTTTCTGGGAATTTAAGGCTTGATTTAGCGCAATACAGAGAGCTTCAAGCCTTTGCGCAGTTTGCAAGCGACTTGGACGAATCAAGCCGCAAGCAGTTAGAGCGCGGACAAAGAATGGTTGAAATTCTCAAACAACCGCCTTATTCTCCGCTTGCCGTTGAAAAGCAAATCGTGCTTATCTTTGCTGGCACAAGGGGCTTTTTAGACGATGTGGAGGTTGAAAAAATCGGCGAATTTGAAAACGGGCTTTATCCTTTCATCGAGGCAAAATATGCTGGAATTTTAGAGCAGATTAAGAGCAAAAAGGCTCTTGATAAAGAGCTTGAAAATGAGCTAGCAAGTGCCATAAAAGAATACAAGGCAAGTCATATATAAAGGCGCGTTATGGCAAGTTTAAAAGAGATAAAACGAAAGATAAAAAGCGTCAAAAACACGCAAAAGACGACTAAGGCGATGAAGCTTGTCTCCACAGCCAAGCTTAACCGCGCCAAAGAAGCCGCAAGCAGGGCGAAATTTTTTGCTCAAAAGGTAGTGGAGGTTTTAAGCGAAATTTCGCTCAATATCAACACCATAACGCCTGATGACAAGCGTTTTGTGCTTTTTACTCAAAGAAAAGAGCCAAAGGTTATTGACATTATCTTTATCACTGCTGATAAAGGGCTTTGCGGGGGCTTTAACAACAAAACCATTAAAACCACTATGGATATGATAAAGCACTACAAAGAAAGCGGTATGCAAGTGAGGCTTAGGGCTGTGGGCAAAACGGGCATTGAATTTATGCGTTTTCAAGGCATAGAGCCGCACAAATGCTACTTGGGGTTGAGTTCAAGCCCTGATTATGAAAAGGCTTGTGGCGTGATACAAGAAGCGGTTGATGACTTTTTAGCAGGGGCGACTGATAAGGTTTTTGTGGTGCATAATGGCTACAAAAATATGATTTCACAAGAACTTCGCGTGGATAATCTTATCCCTATCGAGCCTTTGCGGGTGCAAGATTTAAGCAAGCAAAGCAAATCCGCCATAGAATTTGAGCCACAAAGCGATGAGTTGATGAATGAGCTAATAAAAACATACTTTGAGTATAGTATGTATTTCGCGCTCATTGACTCGCTGGCTGCTGAGCATAGTGCGAGAATGCAGGCTATGGATAGTGCGACAAACAACGCCAAAGAAATGGTAAGAAAGCTCAGTCTTTCTTACAACAAAGCAAGACAAGAAAGCATCACCACTGAGCTTACCGAAATCGTAAGCGGTGTAGAATCAATGAAATAAAGGAGAGATAATGCAAGGGCTAATTTCACAAGTTTTAGGACCTGTTGTAGATGTGGATTTTAAAGATTATTTACCACAAATCAACGAGGCTTTAACCGTCCATTTTGAGGCTGAGGGCAAAAAACAAAAGCTCGTTTTAGAAGTAGCAGCGCATTTAGGCGACAACCGCGTGCGCACCATCGCTATGGATATGACTGATGGCTTGACACGCGGGCTAAGCGTGGAGGCTACGGGGAATTCCATAACCGTGCCTGTGGGCGAAAAGGTTTTGGGACGGATTTTTAATGTCGTGGGCGATTTGATTGACGAGGGCGAAGACACGAAATTTGAAAAGCGTTGGAGCATACACAGAGAACCGCCTAAATTTGAAGAGCAAAGCACGCAAAGCGAGATTTTTGAAACGGGCATTAAGGTGGTGGATTTGCTTGCCCCTTATGCAAAAGGCGGAAAAGTCGGGCTTTTTGGCGGTGCGGGCGTTGGCAAAACGGTTATCATTATGGAGCTTATCCACAATGTGGCGTTTAAGCATAGCGGCTACTCTGTCTTTGCGGGCGTTGGCGAAAGGACACGCGAGGGAAACGACCTTTACAACGAGATGAAAGAAAGCAATGTCCTTGATAAAGTGGCTTTGTGCTACGGGCAAATGAACGAGCCACCAGGTGCTAGAAACAGAATCGCTCTTACAGGGCTTACAATGGCTGAGTATTTTAGGGACGAAATGGGACTTGATGTGCTTATGTTTATTGACAACATTTTTAGATTTTCTCAATCAGGCTCTGAAATGTCGGCTTTGCTTGGGCGAATTCCATCAGCTGTTGGCTATCAACCAACGCTTGCTAGCGAAATGGGGCGTTTTCAAGAGCGTATCACTTCGACAAAAAAGGGTTCGATTACTTCCGTGCAAGCTGTTTATGTGCCAGCCGATGACTTAACCGACCCAGCACCAGCGACCGTGTTTGCGCACCTTGATGCGACAACGGTTTTGGAGCGAAGCATAGCTGAAAAGGGCATTTATCCAGCGGTTGACCCGCTTGGCTCTACTTCACGAATGCTTGACCCGCATATCATCGGCGATGAGCATTACAAGGTAGCGCGTGGCGTGCAATCCGTGCTGCAAAAGTATAAGGACTTGCAAGATATTATCGCCATTTTGGGTATGGACGAGCTGAGCGAAGAGGACAAACTTGTCGTTGAGCGGGCAAGAAAGATAGAAAAATTCTTATCTCAGCCTTTCTTTGTCGCTGAGGTTTTCACAGGAAGTGCGGGCAAATACATAGCTTTGGAGGACACCATAGCAGGCTTTAAGGGCATTTTGGAGGGTAAATACGACCACCTGCCTGAAAACGCCTTTTATATGGTAGGCAGCATAGAAGAAGCCGTTGCAAAGGCTGAAAACAGCAAGGGTTAAGTATGGAGAGCATTCATTTAGAAGTCGTTACGCCTATGGGTATGATTTATGATGGCGAGGCAAATGCCGTTGTCTTGCCCGGCAGTGAGGGCGAATTTGGTGTCTTAAAAGGACACGCATCGCTGGTGTCAAGCTTAAAGGCTGGTGTGATTGACATTCAAAAAGAAAACGACAAACACGAGCTTATCGCCATAGACTCAGGCTATGCTGAGGTGAATGAATTTAAAATCACCGTCCTTGCCAAAGGCGCAGTAGCCATAAACGCAAGCGGAGAAGTGGCGCAAAACCTTGCTAAGGCAAAAGAGTTGATTAAATCAATGAGCTCAGACAACGCCGCACTCGCCACGACTTTTGCAAACATTGATAACAAATTAGGAGCTTTATGATGATAAATTTATCCGCGATTACGCATTTTTTCAGCGAATCAAGCTTGATTACTTACATAGTGCTGGCTTGGCTGTCGATTTATTTTATCTTATCTTTCACCATACTTTTTGCAAGGCTTACTTCCTTGTCGGTTTGGACGGCGAAAGAAAAGAGCAGTTTGGAGTATTTGCTGATGGGCAACAACGACATTTCAGAAACAGAGTCCATTTTGAAAAAATGCCCAACCCTTGAAAAAAATCACTTAGATATGTATAAAAACACCGCTGAAAAACGCGCCACTTCGGGGCTTACTTGGCTGAGTATCATCGCTAGCACGAGTCCTTTTATCGGGCTTTTTGGGACGGTTGTTTCTATACTTGAAACCTTTGGCGGACTTGGCACGCAAAATTCACTCAGTATCATCGCACCTAAAATCAGCGAAGCCCTTGTGGCAACGGGTTGCGGTATCTTAGTGGCGATTCCAGCGTATAGTTTTCATCTCATCATCAAAAGAAAAGCCTTTGAGCTTATGCAGCTCATCGACAATGAAATCAAAGTGCTGACAAAGGCGTAATGATGGCGTTTGATGATAAACCAGAGCTTAATATAACGCCATTAGTGGATATTATGCTTGTGTTGCTAGCGATTTTAATGGTAACTGCGCCCACGATAACTTATGAAGAAAACATAAATTTACCCAAAGGTTCAGCCCAAACGCCAAATGTCGTTACACTCAAAAGCCTTATCATCGCCGTAAATGCGAAAAAAGACATTTACATAAATGACAAAAAATACAACTTTACGAGCTTTGCGGACAATCTCATCTTGTCAAAGTCTAAATTTAAGCTTGATGAGCCTGTTTTTATTCGCGCGGATAAGGACTTAAAATACGATGATGTGATGTTTGTGTTAAGCACGCTTAAAAATGCGGGCTTTACTAAGGTATCTTTGCAGACGGAGTAGAGTGTGAAAAACTATGGTATAGGGATTTTTAATGCCTTTTTACTCGCAATGGCTGTTTATGCGGGCTTGTTGTTTTTTATCTTTTTCAAAAGCGATGAGCGCGTAGTAAGATATACAGATACCAAAGACAACTTTGTCGATGTAGAACTTGGAGAATACAAACAGCCAGAAATTCAGCCAAAGCGCGAAAAAAAGCCTAAAATTCAGCCAAAAACCGAAGAAATAGGGCAAGCCACGACAAACAAAGAAGTTAAAACCGAAGAAGTGGAGCAAAAGCCGACAAATATCAACGATTTGTTTGGGGACACAAATCAATTTCAGCAAGAAAAAACCACTAAGGTGCAGTCCTCCGAGCAGTCAAACCCCGATGCGAGCAAGCCAAAGCCCAAAGAAAGCAGCACGCAAAGTGGCGATAATCTAATGCCTACCAAGCAAAAAGTGGGCGAGAGTAACAAAAAGCAACAAAAAGGGCTTTATGATAAATTTTTAGGCGCAGTGGAGCGCAAACTACACGAGAATTGGAATTTATACGAAAGAAGCGGAAATTTTGTCGCTCAAATCGAATACCAAATAGAAAGTAACGGATTTTTTCGCTATACTTCGATTACAAAAAGTGGCAACGCTGAATTTGACGCTAAGGTTATGGACTTTTTAAGCACTTTGGAGGGCAAGTATGTCGCTACGCCGCCAAACAAAAGGGTTTATAAAGGTAGTGCTAAATTAAGCGATGTGCTTGAATTCACTATGACAGGAGAATAAATGAAAAAACTACTCATCGTTTTGCTTTTTTGCAGCATACAGGCGTTTGGGGCAAATGACACCTTGCTTATCGTCAATAAAGGCGAGGCTTTGCCTAAAATCATCATCAAAGACAAATCAAATATGAGAGATAAGGATTTGCAAAAGAATTTCTACAATCTCATCTTAAATGATTTGAGAGTAAGCTCGAATTTTCAAGTCCTTGAAAAGGGCGAAGAAAAGGGCAACTATGTCTTTGAATACACACTTGACAAAAAGGACGGATTAAGTCTCAATGTCATCGTTAGGGTTGATGGAGCGATAAAATCAAGCCGAAACTACTCTTTAAAGAACATAGAGCAGTATCCTTTCCTAGCGCACAAAGGCGTAAAGGACTCTGTGAAAAATTTAGGACTTGCGCCGATTGAGTGGATGGACCACAAAATCCTTATCGCTCGTTCAAGCGGCTCAGGCAAAAGCCAAATCATAATGGCTGATTATACGCTTACTTATCAAGTGATACTCGTTGATGGCGGGCTAAATATCTTTCCCAAATGGGCAAACCAAGAGCAAACTGCCTTTTACTACACCGCTTATGATGCGAGAATTCCAACGCTTTATCGTTTTGACTTAAAGACAAACACGCCTACAAGGGTGATTTCAAGCGGCGGTATGCTTGTGGCTAGTGATGTGAGCAGAGATGGCAACAAAATTTTGCTCACTATGGCACCAAGCGACCAGCCTGATGTGCATCTGTATGACATACGCACAAAATCCTTGCAAAAGATTACGCAGTATTCTGGGGCTGATGTCAATGCGCAGTTCATCGAAGATGAAAAGAAAATCGTCTTTGTGAGCGACAGGCTCGGTTATCCAACCCTTTTCATACAAACCATAGGCAGTGAGGACACCAAACAGCTTGTGTGGCACGCTCGCAACAACACAGCCGTTTCTACCTTTCAAAACTACCTTGTGTATAGTAGCCGCGAGCAAGACCAAAAGGGCGTTTTCAACATTTATTTGATGAGCACGCAAAGTGATTACATAAGACAGCTTACCGCAAATGGCAAGAATTTGTTTCCTAGATTTAGCTCAGATGGCGGTAGTATAGTGTTTATCAAGTATTTGGGAGAGCAAACCGCACTTGGCGTGATAAGGGTAAATGCGAACAAAAGTTTTCATTATCCGTTAAAACTTGGAAGAATTTTATCGATTGATTGGTAAATTTTTTGTGGTTTAAGGTTAATTTAAGGTTATTAGGTTATAATGGCTTGTTTTATTTTAAACGAAAGGATCAAGGATGAAGAAGATCTTCTTAATCTCAGTCGCAGTTTCTGCGATAATTCTCGGCGGATGTGCCCCAAGAGGGGAAGGCGAAGATGTAGTTGATGAGGAGGGGACAGATGTTGTTGAAGCAACAGATGGAACTGAAGAAGTAACAGCTACTGATTCAACAGAAACAATGACACCTATCAGTGTCAGTGGTGGCGCCCCTGTTGTATATTTCGATTTCGATAAATACAACATTAAGCCTGAAATGCAAGCAGTTGTCAATTCTGGCGCTGACTTAGCAAAAGGACAAGGTGCCAATGTCAAAGTTGCTGTCGAAGGACACTGCGATGAATGGGGAACTGATGAGTATAATCAAGCCCTTGGTTTGCGCAGAGCAAACTCTGTAAAGAGAGCTTTGACAAAACTTGGTTTGAATGCAAGTCAAGTCTCTGTTAAGAGCTATGGCGAAACAAAACGCGTTTGCACACAAAGAACAAAAGCGTGCGATGCGAAAAACCGCCGTGCTGAAATCAAAGTTGGTCTCTAAAATTTAGATGAGACAAGCTTTACTTTGGGTAGCCCTTTTGGGGGCTACCCTTTCTTATGCTGAGGTTTCCGCTTTTAATGCTGGTAATGTCGTTAGTAGCTCAGCCTACGGCTTAACCCAAAATGAAAAACTACTCAAAGAAAAACTCGACACCCTAAATGGCAATTTCTTGCAGGTAAATTCTTCGCTTGACTCGACAAACGAGCGCGTGGAGGGCTTGCAAAGCACTTTGGAGGGCATAAATTCGCAGTATAGCGAAACCAACACAAGACTTAACGAATTTGAACAAAATCTCAACACCCTAAACGAAGAATTTAAAAAAATCAACGCTCAGCTCAGAGCCACTCGAAACGAAAACAAACAAATCAAACAAGCACTCAGCGAACTCACCCAGCTCATCAGCGCATCCATAGGCAAGGACATAATGGAGCAAAACGCCACCGCGCCTAGCTTTAAAGACAGCAACACCACCGCAGTAGCCAAAAAGGACGAACCAGCGTGGAAAAGAAAAGAATCCATCGAAATCCTAAACACCGCCCTAAAAGAATTTGAAAAAAAAGAAAGCTTAGATAGTGCCAAAGAAAAATTCGAATTCCTTATCACGCGCCGCTACAAGCCTGCCCGAGCGAATTTCTACCTTGGCGAAATCGAATACAAGCAGCAAAACTACTCAGGCGCGATTGTGCTTTACCAAAAAAGCGTAGCCCTATACTCCAAAGACACCGACTATATGGCAAAGCTACTCTACCACACGGCTATCAGCTTTGACAAGGTAGGCGACACAGCGCGTGCAAACGGCTTTTATCAGGCACTCAAAGCACAATACCCCCAAAGTGCGGAGGCAAAAGCCGCCCCAAATCGCAAATAAATTGAGCAAATTTACACATTTTAAGGCAAACATTAAATTTTAAAGGGTAAAATAACTCTTTTAAAGTCAAAATTCAAAAATTTGGCGAAATTCAACAAAAGGACACACAATGGCGATAGCGAAAAATTCAGTCGTTTCTATGTATTATGAGCTTAAAGACGCGAGCAGCGGGGAGCTTTTGGAGAGCAACACCCACGCCGAGCCTTTATCTTTCATACTTGGCAAGGGACAGATTTTAGACGGGCTTGAAAGCGAGATTGCGAAACTTGACTGCCCGAGCAACGCAGATGTCATCATCAAAAAGGACAAGGCGCTTGGAGATTATGATGAGACGGCGGTGCAAACCCTGCCCAAAGAGCAGTTTGCGGGCATCGACTTAAAGGTTGGTATGGAGCTTTTCGGCGAGGGCGAGGACGGGGCTACCGTGCGCGTGAGCGTCAAGGACATAGGCGATGAGAGCGTTACGATTGATTACAACCACCCTTACGCTGGGCGCGACTTGCTTTTTAGCTTAAATTTGCTTGATGCACGCGAAGCCACAGAGGACGAACTGCTTACAGGCATAGTTGCAGGCTCACATAGTTGCGGTTGCGGACACGGCGAAGGACATCATCATCACGGAGGCGGTGGCTGCTGCGGTGGTGGCGGTGGTTGCGGTTGTCATTAAGTTTAAATTCACAGCGCAAATTTAACTTTTTAGGCAAATTTGCGCGTGAATTTTTTAAATGCAAATTCAAAAATCCACAAAAACACAAAATCAATGCGTTTTAACAATGAAAATTTCAAAAATAAAAGCATTACTTTGCATTAAATTCAAATTAAAATCAGTGTGTGTGAAATTCACGCCATATTTTTGTAGTTTTCGCCCCACAAAGCAAGGCTGTCAAAAACGCTTTCAAGGCTCTGTCCTAGCGGGGTTAAAGAGTATTGCACTTTGGGCGGGACTTGCGCAAAAACCTTGCGTTTTACAAGCCTTGCTTCTTCAAGCTCGCGTAGATTTTGCGTCAGCACCTTTTGCGAAATGTCTTGGTTTTTGGTGGCTGAAATGGACTTTTTCAGCTCGCCAAAACGCCTTGCATCTTTAAGCAAATCGCGTATGATGAGGAATTTCCACTTGTTGCCGATGAGGTTGAGTGCCGTTTCTATGGGGCAAGGGGAGAAATACTTTTTCATTTTTGTCCTTTAAATTTAAAAAATTTGCCAAAATTATAGCAAATTTTTTTCAAAATTCAAGCCAAAATTCAAAAAATTTACAAAAATTTTAAAGCCTTTAAAGGCTTATTTTTTCACAATAGTTTCTAAAAGATAACTATATAATAAAAAAGTGCTTACTTGACAAAGTTATGCTAGTGTGTTAAATTTCGCTCAACAAATCGATTTGAAATTAAAAAGAAAGGACGGACGATGAAAAGAAGAGCATTTCTTAAAAAATCATTGTTTGTTTCGGCAGCGTTGAGCTTGGGCGCAGTTTCAAGCTTTGGAAAAATTCACATAAAGGAGCGAAAATGAAAATCGCAGTTTTAGCCGCAAGCGGCAGGGCGGGCAGACTCATCACTGAGGAAGCCTTAAATAGCGGATACAGCACGAGTGCTTTCGTGCGAAACGCTGAAAAAGCAAAGGATTTGGCGCAAAAAGGCGCAAGTGTGGTGCAAAAGGACATTTTTGCGCTTTCAAGTGCTGATTTGCAGGGCTTTGATGTCATCATCAATGCCTTTGGGGAGTGGAAGGATTTTAGCCTTTACAAAAAGCAAGGTGCGCATTTGGCGGGCATTTTAGCAGGCAACAAAGCGCGCTTTTTAGTCGTGGGCGGTGCTGGCGGCTTGTATATGGACAAAAGCCACACGACAAGACTAATGGACACGCCGAGCTTTCCAGACGCTTACAAGGGTGTGGCAAACGCTCACGCTGAGCTTTTGGAGCTTTTGCGTTCGCAAAATGCGCTGAATTGGGTATATGTCTGCCCTGCGGCTGAATTTATAGCCGATGCGCCCAAAACGGGCAAATACAAAATCATCGGCGAAGAGTTTGAGACGAACGCAAAGGGCGAAAGCAAGGTAAGCTACGCTGATTATGCGAGCGCGATGCTTGACATAGCGCAAAATCCAAAGCTCAACAAGGTGCGCGTGGGCGTGATAGGGCTTTAAGCGGTTTAAACTTGCATTAAATGTCGCAAGTTTTTCAACAAAGTAGCACAAAGTGCTAAAATTTAAACTTTTACAAAGGATACACAATGTCAAAATTCAGTAAAATTTCACTTGCAAACGAAGCGAGAGTGGAGTTAAAGGAAAAGCTTGGTTTAACAAGCTGTGAAGTCTCGCTCAATGAGCTGCCAGCTGGTGCGGAGGTGCCATTTTACCACGCTCATCAGCAAAACGAAGAGCTTTATCTCTTTTTAGAAGGCGATGGTTTTATCGAGCTAGATGACCAAAAGCTTGCAGTAAAGGCAAATGACGCGGTGCGAGTCGCTCCAAGCGTGATGAGAAAGGTAATAGCTACGAGCAAACTACGCTACCTTTGCGTGCAAGCCAAAGAAAACAGCCTTACGCAATGGAGCGCAACAGACGGCGTAATGGGCTAAGCGAGCAAGCCTTGCTTTTAAAGGCAAGGCTTTTGCCCGCAAGGGCGCGAATTTAAAGCGCAAATGTGTAAAATTGCCGAATTTTAGCTCAAATCAAGGCATTTTTGCTAGGAATTCATTTGCGCTTACAAAGCCTTCAAACCTTGAAATTTCAGCACCTTTTTCGTAAAAAATCAGCACGGGCGGAGCAAAAACGCCAAATTCTTTCATCATCTGCGTTTGTGCGCTGTCATTTTCGCTAATGTCGATTTTGACGAATTTATAGCCTTTCAAACGCTCTTGCACGCGCTCATCGCTGAAAGTTTGTGCGTCTAAAAGTTTGCAGTTTTCGCACCACGAAGCAGTAAAATCAAGCAAAACTTTTTCATTGTCTTTAAGAGCCTTATTTACGGCGTTTAAGCTCGTAAGATACTCAAAATTTAGGCACGAAGTTGGTGTAAAATTTTGTGAATTTGCGCTTAAATTCAAAGGATTTAAAAAATCCTTGCCCCCAAAATTTTTATAAAAAACGATTTTTATGCAAAGTTGGAACAATCTTTGCTTGTAAATATAGGATCTTATGCAAGTAAGCTTGAAATTTTATTTTTGAAAGGGTTCGGTATGATTAAAAAATTTTTAATCAGCGTTGCACTAGCAAGTGCTTTCGGTTCAGTTGCTCTTTTTGGAGCTGATTATTCAACAGAGGGTAAAGAAAAAATTACTCGTAATGGAGTTAATGTTTTTTTAGCCCCTAATTCACCAAATAAACAAAAATATCTTGGTGGTGAATTCGACAAAGCTTTGGAAGAAGCGAAAAAAGCTTACAAAAAGCAAGGACAAAAACAAGTCCGAGCTTCTGCTCCAAATGTGTATTATGTAGCAATTCTTGGCGTTATATCAGAAAAAGGTGGGCGAGAAGAATTGAGTGAAGGGCAAACTATAACAAACAATGACCACAGTGGCAATCCATTTGTTGTTCATACGATAGTTTTAGGATATGGTGGTATGCAGTATGACACTGCTACTTTTGCTGGCAATCAAGCAAAACAATTATCATCGGATTGTTTAGACCTTACAGGAGATAACATTTGCGATGGTTGGTATGATATTTGGGATATTTCTTATCCTGTAAATTCGAGTGGAAATTTTATATTTACTTCTCGTTCTGTAAATTCTATTACAACAAAACTGAGCACGAGCTTACAAATTCGTTGAAAGATTTTTGTTGTTATGCAAGTAAATAGTTTGTATAATTCTTACTCACAAGAGAATATTCTTATGAGTAAGAAAAAGAACGATAATTTTACAAGTGAAGTTCAAAATATACAAAACATTGACGAACTTTTAAATAAGGCGCAAAAAGAGTTGCCGAGTGAAGAATATGTCGATTTGGTAGGCTTTGTGTGGAAAAGCGAGCTTATACTCTCGTTTCAAAATAGTGCTAAACTTGATTTAGCAAAAGCGCATAGCGAACTTGTAAATGTCAATACAAATTCTCAAAAAGCAATGTTAAATGAAATGATAGACATTTTAAAAAGCCCGCATTACATACAAAAAGGCTTATTTATGGGGCAGCCTGAGACAGCGGAGCATTTTAATGCGCGTAAAAATCAGGCTATAAACTATCTTAATGAGCTTTTGGCGCAGATTTAAGGGATTTTCGCTAAAAATTCATCAGCATTTACAAAGCCTTCAAACCTCGAAATTTCAGCACCTTTTTCGTAAAAAATCAGCACGGGCGGAGCAAAAATGCCAAATTCTTTCATCATTTGCGTTTGTGCGCTGTCATTTTCGCTAATGTCGATTTTGACGAGTTTATAGCCTTTCAAACGCTCTTGCACGCGCTCATCGCTGAAAGTTTGCGCGTCTAAAAGTTTGCAGTTTTCGCACCACGAAGCAGTAAAATCAAGCAAAACTTTTTCATTGTCTTTAAGAGCCTTATTTACGGCGTTTAAGCTCGTAAGATACTCAAAATTTAGGCACGAAGTTGGTGTAAAATTTTGTGAATTTGCGCTTAAATTCAAAGGATTTAAAAAGTCCTTGCCCCCAAAAAGTCCGCCCAAAAAAAGCGCAAGGCTGTAAGCTAAAACAAGCGTTAGAAGTGCTTTTTTAGCCTTATCAAAGCCATTTTGCGCACTGCCCCAAAGCCCCATAAAACTTGCAAAAAACACGCCCAAAACGCCATAAGCTACCAAAATATAGCTACTTGGAGCGAAGCGAGACAGCACCCAAACCGCCATAGCAAGCATTACAAAGCCAAAAAAGACATTTACCCTTTGTGTCCAAGCCCCAGCCTTGATGAAGCTAAGCCCCACGCCCACGAAAAGCAAAGGCACGCCCATACCAAAGCTCAGCACAAACAAAGCCAAAGCCCCAAGCACCAAATCCCCGCTCGTGGCGATATAAAGCAAAGCCGCAGCCAGCGGCGCGACAACGCAAGGACCTATGATGAAAGCCGACAAAAAGCCCATCAAAGCAACGCCCAAAACGCCTTTTGAATTTTTCGCGGGGTTGAATTTTTGCAAACGCGCGGGCAGAGAAAGGCTAAAAACCCCAAAGCAAGCCAGAGCCAAAAGCACGAGAATGAGCGCAAACACCGCCAGCACAGCAGGCTTTTGCAAAAGCCCTTGCACGCTAGCCCCAAGACTTGCCGTGATAAGCCCAGCCAGCGCGTAAGCAAGGCTCATAAAAAAGACATAGATAAAAGAAAGCCACAAGGCGCGTTTTTTGCTGATATTTTGGGCTAAATTTGTGTTTTTGTTTGAATTTTGGCTTGAATTTTCGCTGAAATTCAAACTTTTGGTTAAATTTTTGCTTGAATTTTCGTTTGAATTTACGCTTTTGGCTGAATTTTCACTTGAATTTTTGCCTGAATTTGAGTGAGAATTTACATTTTTAGCTGAATTTCTTTCAGCTTTTGTGTCGCTTTTTGCGATACTTTGCGCTAAAATGAGCGATGAAAGTATCGGTATCATCGGCAAAGTGCAAGGTGTAAGAGAGAGCAAAAGCCCATAAGCAAAGAAAATGACTAAGATGAGCGCGACATTTTTTTCTTGCAAATAACGCGTAAATTCGTTTGAATTTGAGCTTTTTGGCGAAAGCGGAGCGATGGTAAAGGCGTTTTTGTCATTTTCTTGCGCTGTGATTTTAAAGTTAGCATTCATCGGGCGGTAGCAAAAGCCGCTGTCTGCGCAACCTTGATAAAAAATTTCAAGTTTTGCTTGCTTTATTTTTGCATTTTCGAGCAAAAGGCGTGGCAAATCAAGCTGTAAAGCCCTGTAAAAGACTTCTTCTTTGTCCTTTACGACAAAATTTGGCAAATTCAAATAAGCCGTTATATCATCGCCGTTTAAAAGCACTTTCAAGCGATTTTTGTAGAGAAAAATCCCATTTGCCAGCTCTATACGCACGAAAACGCCCTGTGTGTCGGCATTTTGCGTGAGTTTAAAGGCTTGTTGTGGTGTCAGCACACTAGCAAAAACGAGCGTTACAAAACAAAGCAAGGTAAAAAAAACTTTCATAAAATTCCTTTAAATTTAGCGTAAATTATAATGAAATATGCTAAACTTACGGAAATTTTTTCAAAAGGACGAGCGATGAGCGAAAACAAGAGCGATTACAAGGCAAAAGAAGCTGAAAATTTTAGCTTAAAGACACTTGAAGCTGAATTTATGGACGAAAATGAAGAGGGGTTTTTAAAGCTGAGCAAAAAGCAAAAGAAAAAAGACGGCGACAAGCCCGAAAAGAAAGACGGCGAACCAAAAAAATATGTCAAAATCAAAGTCAAAAAAAGCGTGCTTGAATACGAAAAAGAGCTGATTGAACTGCAAATTGAGCTTTTGAAATTCCAAAACTATGTCAAGGAAAAGGGACTTAAAGTGCTGATTTTAACTGAGGGGCGTGATGCGGCGGGCAAAGGCGGCTCGATAAAACGGCTTACAATGCACCTAAACCCACGCGGTTGCCGTGTGGTAGCCCTTGAAAAGCCAAGCGATGTGGAAAAAACGCAGTGGTATTTTCAACGCTACATTTCGCACCTGCCAGCAGCGGGCGAAATCGTGATTTTTGACCGCTCGTGGTATAACCGCGGCGGTGTCGAGCCTGTGATGGGCTTTTGCACGCCCGAGCAGCACAAGCACTTTTTGCGCGAAGTGCCTAGTTTTGAGGAAATGCTAGTGGATAGCGGCATACTCTTTTTTAAATTCTACTTTTCTGTGTCAAAAGACGAGCAAAAAAGGCGCTTTGAAAGCCGCCGCAACGACCCGTTAAAGCAATACAAGCTCTCCCCTGTGGATGCAAAAAGCCAAGAGCTTTGGGACAAATACACCGTGGCAAAATACTCAATGCTGCTTGCTTCAAACACGCCAAAATGCCCCTGGACGATTATCAGCTCGGACAAAAAGAAAAAAGCAAGGCTGAATTTAATGCGCTATATCTTGCAAAGCGTAAATTACACAGACAAGGGCAAGGACATCAAAAAACCCGATGCAGACCTTGTAAGAGACGGCTTTGAGGAAATCAAAAGAATGGAAATCAGCCTAAACAAGGGCGATGAAAGCTTCAAAAAGCTTGACAAGCACAAAAAATGATAAAGCGCATTAAGGCACTGAGCGCGAAATTTTACCCGCAAATTCGCGCCTTGCGAGAGCAAATCCACGCCGAGCCTGAGCTGAGCTTTGAGGAATTTAACACCGCTAAAAAAGTGTGTGAGATTTTACAAAAAGCGGGCATTTCTTTTCAAAGTGGCGTTGCTAAAACGGGCATTGTCGCGCAAATAGTAGGCACGAAAAAAGGCTCAAACGCCCAAAAATGCGTGCTTTTAAGAGCCGATATGGACGCCTTGCCTGTCGATGAAAAAAGCGGCGTTAGCTATGCTTCAAAGGTAGCTGGCAAAATGCACGCTTGCGGACACGATGGACACACAGCCGCTTTGGTAGGCGCGGCGCTCATTTTAAACAAACTGAAAAGCGAATTTAGCGGTGCGGTGAAATTTATGTTTCAGCCCGCTGAGGAAAACTACGGCGGTGCCGAGCCGATGATAAGGGCTGGTGTGCTGGAAAATCCACGCGTTGATGCGGTTTTTGGCTTTCATCTTTGGGGCAGCGTGCAAGAAAACAAGGCGCAAATTTCAAGCGGTGCTGTGATGGCTGGCGTGGATAGTTTTGATTTAGAATTCATCGGCAAAGGCGGACACGGAGCACACCCGCACACGGCAATCGACCCTGTGGTAATGGCGGCGAAATTCATCACTGACGCTCAAACGCTAGTTTCAAGGCGTTTGAAACCTGTGGATGCGGGCGTAGTAACGATAGGGGCGATAAATGCTGGCACGACTTACAACATAATCCCCCAAAATGCCACGCTCAAAGGCACGGTGCGCTTTCTTAACGACAAAACGCAAAAAATCCTACAAAAAGGCATAGAGCAAATCGCCAAAGCCGTAGCGAGCGAGTTTAGCGGCAAATTTAAACTACAATACACCCGCGAGTATCCGCCACTCATCAACGACAAAGCGATGAGTGCGCTGGCACAAAGGGCTTTTGCTAAGGTTTTGGGCGATAAAAATGTCATCAAAGAAGCCCCCGCTGATATGGGCGCTGAGGACTTTGCCTTTTTAGCAAGGGCGCGAAAGGGCGCGTATGTGTTTGTAGGCATTTCAAAGGACTTGAAAAACCCCGCCTTGCACCACAGCCCGAATTTTTGCTGGGACACACAAAACCTAAACGCTCTAATGCAAGGCGAAGCAGCGGTTGCGCTTGAATTTTTAGGCGCAAATTAACTGACACAGGCGCAAATATCTTTTGATAAAACGCCTAATCCAACGCAAAATGTTTAATAATTTGGTTGAATTTTACTCAAAAGCCTTGCTTTGCGGTAAATAAAACAAACTACGCTTTTTATAAAAAAACCTTAAATTTTTAACCAAATCTGCTATACTTTTAAGAAAAATTATCAAAAAAGGACGCAAAATGCAGTGGAATTTAAAGGATTTGTTTGAGAGTGAAAGAAGTGCGAGTGCGTATTTGCAGGCTTTGCAAGAGCATTCAAAGAAATTTAGGGGCATTTATGAAAACAAGCTTAGCGAACTTAAAAGCGTGGAGTTTTTAAACGCCCTAAAAGAATTCGAGCAAATTGCTTGTGGCGTTGCCAAAGTGATGAGCTATGCGTATTTGCGCTTTGCAAAGGACACGGCAAATGGCGCTTTGTATGCAAAATTTGAAAACGAGTGCAAAAAAACGGAGGAAAATCTGCTTTTTTTCGAGCTAGAATTTTGCCAAATCAGCCAAAACAAGGCACAAATGCTTATCAAAGAGTGCGCTGGCTATGAGTTTTACCTGCATAATCTCATCAAAAACAAAAAGCATAATTTAAGCCAAAAAGAAGAACGCATCTTGCTCTTTATGTCAAGCACGGGCGCAAGTGCTTTTGGGCGGCTTTTTGATGAAACGATGAGCCGCATAAAAGTGCCTTTTGGGGACGAAATTTTAAGCGAAGAAGAGATTTTAAGCAAACTTTACAGCGCAAACAGAAAGGAAAGAAAAGCCGCTGCAAAGGCGTTTAGCAAGGTTTTGAAAAAAAATGTCCCACTTCTTAGCTACATTTTTAATATGATAAAAGCCGAGCGCAAGAGCCTTGATGAGCTGCGAGGATACGCAAACGCCGAAGAAGCGCGCCACATAAGCAACCAAATTTCACGCACGAGCGTGGATTCGCTCATCGAAACGACTGAAAAAAACTTTCATCTTGTCAGCACCTTTTACGAGCGCAAAAAGCGAATTTTAGGGCTTAAAACGCTTAAAGATTATGACAGATATGCGCCTGTTGGTAAGGACATAAGCATAGAGTATCCAAAAGCCCAAAAAATCGTGCTTAAAGCCTTTGAAGCCTTTTCAAGTGAGTTTGCAAGCACGGCTAAAAGGGCGTTTGAAAATGGCTGGGTTGATGTGTATCCAAGCGCAAACAAGCAAGGCGGAGCGTTTTCGCACTCCACTACAAGCGATGCGCACCCCTTTGTGATGCTGAATTTCACGGGGCGTAGGCGGGATTTATTTACCCTAGCGCACGAGCTAGGACACGCTATTCATCAAAATTTAAGCTACAAGGTGAGTTTTTTAAACCAAGACACCCCACTCACCACAGCTGAGACGGCTTCTGTCTTTGCTGAAATGCTTGTTTTTGACTCTATGAAAAATGAGCTTAAAAAAGACGAGCTTATCGGGCTTTATGCGGCGAAATTAGAAGACATTTTTGCCACGCTTTACAGACAAATCAATTTCACAACCTTTGAGCGCGAAATTCACGCGCACAAGGGCGAGCTGAGCGAGGCTGAATTTGGCGAAATTTGGCTTAAAGAGAGCAAAAAAATGTTTGGCGAAAGTGTCAAGCTAAGCCCGCATTATAGGCTTTGGTGGAGTTATATACCGCACTTTATCCACACGCCTTTTTACTGCTACGCTTATGCTTACGCTCAGCTACTTGTGCTGGCACTTTACGGGCTTTATAAAAGCGGCGAGTGCAAGGACTTTAAGGCGCGCTATTTGCAAATGCTAAGCCTTGGTGGCAGCAAAAGCCCAAAAGAGCTTGTGGGGCTTTTTGGCTTTGACATAGAGGACAAAAATTTTTGGCAGCTTGGCGTAAAAGAGATAGAAAAGCTAGTAAGCGAGTTTTTGAGACTGAAATAAGCCTTTAAATTCGCCTTTTGTGCTTGTTTGGTTAAAAAATTTATGCTAGTATATGTGGGCAAAAAGGGGCGAAAATGATAGAAAAAATTCTTAAAGACAAGGGCTTTATAAGCCTTATGCAAGGGCATTGTTATGAGATTATTTCAAGGCTTATGGAGCTTAAAATCGAATTTAGCATTGTGGCAAATACTAAATTTTGCAGCTATGAGCCGCAGTTGCCAAAGGATTTAGACCCGAGCAAAAACCCTTTGGTGCTGTTTGTGCTGGCTGGTTATACCTTTGAGAGCATTGAGCTTGACAAGTTTAAGATGACTTTCCACGCGGGTTTTGGACCAAATGACTTTGCCACTTTTGTGAGCGTGGATTTGGGCGCGATAACGCAAATTCAGGTTGAAAACGACATTATTTTTGTGAATTTTAGCTTTTATCAAGGCGGCGAGAAAAAAAGCGCGCAAAATTCGATGAATATCTTTTTAAACAACCCCAAAAACAAAGACAGCCTTAAAAAATGAGTATTTTCGCGGGATTAAACAAGGCTCAGCAAGAAGCAGCCGCCCACATAGACGGGGCTATGCTGATTTTAGCAGGTGCGGGCAGTGGCAAAACCAAAACCATCACCACGCGACTTGCTTATCTCATCGATGAAGTGGGCATTCCCGCGACAAACACACTCACGCTTACTTTCACCAACAAAGCCGCGAGCGTGATGAGAACGCGGGCTTTGAATTTACTTACGCACAATGCGGGGCAAAACCCCTTGCTTTGCACTTTTCATAAATTTGGGCTTATGTTTTTGCGCCTTTACATTGAAAGGCTTGGGCGAAAGAATGATTTTGTGGTGATTGACACGGACGATGCGAAAAAAATTCTTAAAAATTTATTAAATGATGATGAAAAATTAAGCGTTTCGACTATCTTAAATCACATTTCAGCCTACAAAAACGAGCTTGCAAGTGTGGAGGACGCTTTTAAAGAGCTTGACTTTATACAGGGCTTTGAGCGCGAAAAATACCAAAAAATAGCAAGGTATTACAAAGCCTACCAAGAAATGCTTTTGCGCCTGAATTTCGTGGATTTTGACGACTTGCTTTTGCTTTCATACAACATTTTAAACGCTGATGAAAATTTCGCCAAAGAACAAAGCGAAAAATACCACTACATAATGGTTGATGAGTATCAAGACACGAACGAATTACAATTTCAAATTCTACAAAAACTTTGCACCACTCACGAAAATATCGCTGTGGTAGGCGATGATGACCAAAGCATTTACGCTTGGCGCGGGGCAAAAATCGAAAATATCTTAAATTTTCAAAAGCAATTTCACAATGTCAAACTCGTCAAACTCGAACAAAACTACCGCTCGACAAGTTTGATACTTGACGCTGCAAATTCTCTCATCGAGCATAATAAAAAAAGGCTTGGCAAAACGCTCATTTCTACCAAAGAAACAGGGCAAGACATAGAGCTTTTGCAAAGCTATGATGAAAAAGATGAAAGTCAAAAGGTGTGCGTGGCGATAAAAGGGCTTTTAAAAGAGGGCATAAAGCCTAGTGAAATCGCTATTTTATACCGCGTAAATGCCCTTTCTCGCGCCCTTGAAGAAGCGCTGATGAAAGCGCAACTTCCTTTTAAAATTTTAAGCGGAATGCGTTTTTATGAGCGCGCTGAGATAAAAGACATCATCGCTTATTTGCGCTTTTTGCTTAATCACAACGATGATTTTTCGCTAAAACGAATCATCAACAAACCCAAACGCGCCTTTGGAGAAACGAGCTTTAAAAAACTCCAAATCAAGGCAAAAGAGCTGAATTTACCACTCTTTGAGACACTTTGCGCCCTGCAAGGAACGAAATTTTTTAGCGCAAAACTTGACAAAGAAATGGCAACTTTCGCAAACGCGATAATGCAGCTCAGCCAAATCGATGATTTGCGCTTGTTGCTTGATGAATTTGAAAAGTTAATCAAACTCAAAGATTTTTACAAAGACAGCACGGACGGCGATGAGCGCGTGCGAAACATAGATGAGTTTTACGCAAATGTCAAAGAAAGGGCTGATAAGGGCGAAATCGCCAGCATAAACGAGCTTTTAAACGAAATTTCCTTGCAAAGCGAGCAAGATGAAGTGGAGGGCGAGTGCGTGTATTTGATGAGCATACACGCGAGCAAGGGGCTTGAATTTGACGCTGTTTTCATCGTGGGGCTTGAAGATGGCTTTTTTCCCATACTCAGCGAGGATGGCGACATAGAAGAAGAACGCCGCCTTGCTTATGTGGCGATTACGCGGGCGAAAAAACGGCTCTTTTTAAGCACCACAAATTCACGCTTTTATCGCGGAAGTCGCAGCTACAACCTTGAAACGAGCAAGTTTTTGGGAGAAACGGGCGTTTTAGATGAAAACGAATTAGAAGTGATTTTTGAGCCTGAGGAAATGAAGCGGATAAAAGATGAAAATTTAAGCAAAAAGCTTGGCGCACAAGGCCTAAAAGCAAGCTTGGCAAAGGGCGCAAACGAGCCTTTTAAAAAGGGCGATTTGGTAAAGCATAAAATCTTTGGCATAGGGCGAGTCGTGGGCGCGCACAAAGGCAAGGTAGGCGTGAATTTTGGGGGCATTGAACGCACGATAATGGCTGAGTTTTTGGAAAAGGTGTGATTGCTTGCGAAGCCTTTTGATAAGGCATAAATTTTTGCACGCTGTTTTAAAATGGCGCGCAAGGCTTGCTTGCTCGTCATTGCAAGAGTTTGCGCTAATGCAAACTACTCGTGGCATAGCCACAAAGCAAACGCAAATTTTGCCTTATGGATTGCCACACAAGGCTTGTTTGCTTGCGATGAACAAGCCTTTTTAAGTCAGCTTGCGATGATGAAAGGGCGTTTTGTCCTTTTTTGATAAGAAATTTCAAGGCTTTGCGCTTTGAAATTTAGGCACTTTTTAAAATCAAAAGCGTAGGTTAGGTTTTTGTTTATCGCAAAACAAAGATTTTCATAGCTTGTGTATTTTCCTTTCATCACAAGGCAAATACAAGACTTACAAAGACGACAAGGTATTGTCATTTTGAGCCTTTTGCAAAAACGCAACCAAGCGGCTTGCAAGGCGTAACCGCAGTGAAAATTCACACTGCTGTCATTTTGAGCGAGTGAAACGAGCGAAAAATCTACACCACTATTGTCATTTTGAGCTTTCGCTAGAAAGCGAAAAATCCACACTACTTGTCATATTGAGCGATAGCGAAATATCCACAGAATTTAAGACACACTTTAAATTTAAGGTAAAAAATCCACGCCTTAAATAAGCAAATCCATACTTTAAATTTTATGGATACTTCGCTACGCTCAGTATGACAGGGTAGGGCAAAAGCCAAGCCGTTGCCTTTTTATTTAAAGAAAAGGCAGGCAAAAAGCCCAAAAGCCAAAAAACAGCGAGTCAAAAAGCCCAAAAAGGCAAGCCAAAGTCGAGCCGTCAGCCTCACAAAAGCCGTCCCGCAAAAAGCCAACTCCACACACAAAAAAGCTCTAAATTTATGGATACTTCACTTTGCTACGCAAAGTTCAGTATGACAAGGAAAGAAAAGGCAAGTTAGTATGACAAGGACTTTGTCATTTTGAGTGAGTGAAACGAGCGAAAAATCTACACCACTATTGTCATTTTGAGCTTTCGTAGAAAGAGAAAAATCCACAAATTCCGCATTCAGTAGTCCGTTCTCCGTGTTTTGTGAAGCCAAAATCCCCCAAATTCCGCTCAAACACCGCTCAAATCGCTCTTTGAAAATTTCGCTATCCTATATATAAGGCGCAAAATTTCCCAAGTCCCATTTTGCCACACCTTAAATTTCAGCACCGCCTTAAATCCAGCCTTTGAAAAAATCAAAGCCCACATAGAGTGCAGCCGATTTTCCAAAGTCCCATTTTGCCAAGTCGCAAAATTTCACCCCCTTGAAAATTCGCCTTTTGAAAATTTTTGTGTCCCTTTTTTCAAGCCCCAAATTTTCGCACGCCCTAATTCATCGCAAATAACCATTTTTCAGCACTTCAAAAGTCCATTTTCACGCCATATTTTCGCCCAAAATTCGCTCAAAATCTTGCAAATTCAGCCTTATTTTTCGCAAATTTTTCGCCAAAGCTGAATTTTTGGAACGGCATTTGCTTACAAATCATCAGTTACGAGATTTGACAAGGGACTTGCGACAGAGCGAGCCGAGCAAAAGCCTGCCAAATGTCATTTTGAGCGCAGAAATCCACGCTTTGATTTTGTGGATACTTCGCTTCGCTCAGTATGACAAGGCTCACGGCGCACCGCTTTTTAAAAGCCGAGCCAACAGCACGGCGAAAAGGCAACGCCAAAAAGTCGCTTGCTCGTCCTAGATTGCCACGCCGTTTTTTTTCAAAAACGGCTCGCAATGACGGGCAAGTCGCAAGGCAACGCCACGCAAAGCCCCCTCCCTTGCGGAGGGGGTTGGGGGTGGGTTGTCAAAGGCACGCCGAGAGCTTGTCGCTTTTCGCAAAAACAAAGCTTTAAAACTCTTGCGGCAAGAGTTATCCACGAGCGAAACTTAAACGCAAAGCGTTTTTTTCGCTCGGGCTAAATTGCCTTTTTCGTTTTACGCTTTGTTTTTGTGGCAAGCTGCCGCCTTTTCATCAAAAGAAAAGGCGCACGGCAACGGCAGGGTTTTGTCATTTTGAGCGTTAGCGAAAAATCCACGCAAATGGATTCTTCGCCTACGGCTCAGAATGACAAGATAGAGCAAAGCCGAGCCTTTCAAAAAAAGGCAACGCAAAAAGCCAAAAGCCAAGCGCACTGCTTTTTAAAGGCAACGCCGCTTTTAAGCCAAAAAGCCAAAAGCCGCCCAAAAAGGCAAAAGCGAGCCATAAAAGCGCCAAGCCCCAAAAAAAAGTCAAACCAAACGAGCAAAAAATGAAATTTACACACACAAAAAAAGGATAAACTATGATGCGTTCTCTTTGGAGCGGAGTCTCAGGGCTTCGCGTTCATCAAGTCGGTATGGATGTGGAGGGCAACAACATTGCTAATGTCAATACCTACGGCTTCAAATACTCCCGTGTCAATTACTCCTCTATGTTCGCGCAGACTATGGCTATCGCCACGCAGCCCACAGACACCACAGGCGGCAAAAACGCCAAGCAAGTAGGGCTAGGCGTTATGGCAGCAGCCACACAGCGCATACACTCACAAGGCAGCATTAGCGGCACTGACTCCAACTACGATGTCGCTATCGAGGGCAACGGCTTTTTCCTTGTCAGCAATGACGGAGGCAAGACTCGCTATCTCACACGAGACGGCGCTTTCAACCAAGACGCAGCGGGCAACTTCGTAAATTCCAACGGCTATGTGGTGCAAGGTTGGGTGCGAGACCCTGTTACAGGGCGTATAGACACGGCTTTAAGCCCGGGCAACCTTTCTTGGGACCCAGCGATGAATTTACCCGCTAATCCTAGCTCGTCTATTTTCTTAAACGCCCAGCTTAACAGCGGACGCAAAATCACCCAAGAGACTAGCCGCTATATCTACTCGCTTGACTCCGCACACGGACGCCGCACAGTAACGGGAGCTGACAATGACGAAAACGGCACTAAGGCAAATCAGTTTTACACCAAAAGCAACAATTCCGTTGATGTTACAGAAAAGGCTGTGGATTTTGCTTCTGTGTTTAACGGCTCTACTTATGAGGGGCTAAATTTACGCAACGGACAAAGCTTTTGGTTTTCTTACACTGATGCGAAATTCACCACAGCACATTCTACTGCATTAGCGGGAAATCAATTATTTGACCCAAATGACCAACAAGCTCAAAACAACCGTATTTATTGGGGAAGTGAAGATAACGCTATCAATCTTAACATTACACTTAATGGAGTAAATATCACTAGTAGTGCCATTAAGGGCATAGACACTGCTGCACAGCTTATTCAAAGTTACAGTTCTCAAACGGGGGTTGAAGTAAGCGTAAGCACTGATAAAAAAAGCCTTATCTTTACTAACCGTAATGCAAACGGCACAGAAGATAATATGAAAAATATCTCTCTTAAGGTTAATCAAGGAAATCAAGCGGGCGAGTTAGCGAATATAGGGGCAGTCCAAAATGGCACTAGGACATATACTATCACAGCAGCTACGCAAAATAATTCTAATTGGTTTCCTAACAATAACCAAAACAGCGAAAGTGTCATAACCGCTCATCGCTATGAGTATAGCCACTCAGCGGTGGATATACCTGCTATGCACGACCCAGTGAGCGGAACTCCCCCATTTGATATTGCTCACTTAAACGGAGCAGACCAAACTGCTGCTAATGCAGCGAGCAGGCGCTACGCCGCAGCCTTAATAGGCGATTTAAATAACACCAACGCAAGAGTTTTTCACTCCACAGAAGATTTAAGAGAACTTATGCAAAGAGATGCTAGGTATGGGGTGGATTATAATTCTTTGGGTCATAGCGCAGCAGGAACTGTCCGGTGGGCACAAGGCGGTGCTCAAGCTAATGCTGATAATAGCAATATCAACCTTAATGTAAAGTTAGAAGTCAATTCCACAGGGCGATATGTCTTTTCTAATCCAGCAGGCACAGCCACACTCAATAATGCGGCATTTAATTTGGTTGCTGGCGGAACTTATGGAAGCACCACTATTCCTGCTCTTGGCGTAACAATAGGCGCAGGCACCACTTCAAGTGCAGAGAATATGACTTTTCAAGCTACGGCTTATAAAAACGAGCAAAGACAAATCAGCACAAATGACGCATTAGCTAATCTCTTTAAGAGTATGCAAGGTGTTTTAGATGCTGGAAATGAAACCAAACAATCCGTAAGTATGGTGTTAAGCTCGTTTAGCACTAGCCTTGAAATGTATGACTCACTAGGCACTTTGCACCTTTTAAATGTAGAATGGACCAAACACGAGACAACCGTAGATGGGGGAAATTTGTGGCAGATGATTTTGCGCCTTGATGAACCTGCAACTTTCAATGCAGTAGGATTAGCAAGAAACAACATAATAGTAGGCTCAGTGCGCTTTGGTAATGACGGCAGCTTAACGAGCTTTGAGCCGACTGAATTCACATTTAGCGGCAACAACGGCTCAGCGCCTAACCAACGCGTGGAGTTGAATTTAGGCGCGAGTGCGGGCTTTAACGGGCTAGTGAGTAATGAGCAAACCTCCGCATTATCACAGCAACAAACAGACGGCTACGCACCGGGAGTGCTCAAACAAGGTATGCAAAATATGAGCATAGACCAAAACGGCGTTATTATGGGCTCTTTCACAAACGGCATAACGATGCCGATGGGCAAAATCGCTATGGGAAATGTCGTCAATGAAGCGGGCTTGCAAGATATGGGCAACAACCTTTGGGCGGTAAGCAACAACTCAGGCACGCTCACCATAGGTGCGCCAAATGTCGGCGGGCGTGGGGCGTTTAAATCTGGGGCTTTGGAGCTGTCAAACGCTGACTTGTCGCTATCTCTAACCAACCTTATAGTGATACAAAGGGGCTACCAAGCCAACTCCAAAACCATCACCACAAGCGACACGATGCTAAACACCTTGTTGCAACTTAAACAATAGCGACTAAATAAAGGGCAAAACCGCCCTTTATTGTCATACTGAATTATTTTTTGTCATACTGATGAATTTTTGTCATACTGAGCGCAGCGAAGTATCCATAAAATTTAAAGCGTGTCTTAAATTCTTTGGATTTTTCGTTCGTTTCACTCACTCAAAATGACAAGCGGTGTGGATTTTTCGCCTTTTTTGCAAAAGGCTCAAAATGACAAATTTCTTGTCATACCGACTTGTCTTCCCTTGTCATACTGAGCGCAGCGAAGTATCCATAAATTCAAAGCGTAAATTTGTGCCTTTAAGGCGTGGATTTTTCGCCTTTTTGCAAAAGGCTCAAAATGACAAATTCTATAAATTCAAGGTTATATCTTAAATTTTGTGGATATTTCGCTAACGCTCAATATGACAATATGGATTTTTCGCCTTTTTGCAAAAGGCTCAAAATGACAAATTCTTTGTCATACTGACTTACATTCCCTTGTCATACTGAACTTTGCGTAGCAAAGTGAAGTATCCACGAATTTAGGACTTTTGTGTGTGGGCTTTTGTGCTGGACGGCTTTTTGTGCTTTCTACAAATCCAAACAAATAGTTTGGGTTTGTAGTAGCTTAACCTTAAAGTGCGTTAGCGCGGTTCGCTCGCGTTTAGCCGAGCTTTTTTCTTATAAATAAGGCTTTTGTGGCTTGCTGGCGGCTTTGCTAGCTTTTTCTGCTGGCGACTAAATAAAGGGCAATTTTGCCCTTTATTTTATCGTCTTGTCTCGTTAAAATTATCTTTTCTTTGTCATACTGACTTTGTTTTGTCTCATATAAAACTATTTTTCCTTTGTCATACTAAGATGATTTTTATCACACCGATGAATTTGTCATTACTGAATTATTTTCCTTGTCATACTGAGCGCAGCGAAGTATCCATAAATTTAAAGTGCAAATTTGTGCCTTTAAAGCGTGGATTTTTTGCCTTTTTGCAAAAGGCTCAAAATGACAAATTCTTTGTCATACCGACTTGTCTTTCCTTGTCATACTGAGCGCAGCGAAGTATCCACGAATTTAAAGTG
>OIZF01000043.1_pt1 | contig 80576 bp, 12 predicted proteins | sample 1588471 | NCBI WGS metagenome assembly OIZF01 (sample SAMN03283279) | human gut metagenome | biome: human-associated habitat; material: feces | host: Homo sapiens | place: Peru | collected 2012
ATATAATTAATATCTCCACTAGTTTCAAGCATCTTAATAAATTTATCAGGTGTTAATACACCTTGGGTTGGATGATTCCATCTTAAAAAGGTTTCAAAACCTAAAAGCTTTTTTTGTCTTATATCAATAATTGGTTGATAATAAAGACAAAATTGTCCATCATCAATTGCCGTTCTAATTTCATTAAAATAATCCATATTCGAAGTTTCTTTACTATCAATATCAGATGAGTAAATCATATAATTATCTCCACCATTACGTTTAACAACGTAATTAGTTAATTCAAGTGATCTTAAAAGGGCCTTATAGGTTGTACCACAAGTAGGATATAATGCAATTGAAACAGACACAGTTAAATTAACTGGGGTTTGATGGCCATTTTCGTATGTCTGTTTTAACTTTACGATCAAATTAGATACATCTTCCTCAACGGTTGCATAATTAACATCATCCTTAACAAGAACAAATATTTTATCATCATTAAGACGAGATACAACCGAATGCTCAACTCCACTAGTAATGCGATATGAAAGTTCCTGCAAAACCTGATCGCATCTTGAAGGACCATATAATTCATTTAATCCTTTAAAATTATCAATATCAATTTGCATAACATAAAAAGAACCAAATTTACCAACACGCGCAATATAATTATCAACTATTCCTTTCATCTTGGAATTAGGAATCATATCAGCCGTAAGAATATTTTTATCTTCTCGATATCTCGCCTCATTATGAAGCATTAATCTTATTAATAAATAAATCAAACTACCCATAATAAGAATTACAGTAATTGTAATTACAATATTAAATGCATTTGTCGCAAGCATTATATCACTTACCTTTCATATTAATATCTACACCATTTTTAGCCATATCAAGAGCTTTATCAAGTGGAACAGCCTTAGAGATTAACCATCCTTGGAAATAATTAGACCCTGCACGTTTTAAAATTTCGGCTTGCCCCTTTGTTTCAACACCTTCCGATATTACGGATAAATTAATTGACTTAGCCATTCCAATAATTCCTTTAATAATAAGTTGTGAAGTCTTATCATTCTCAAGATTTTTAATAAATTCCTTATCTGTTTTTATCGTATCAATTGGAAGCTCCTTAAGATACTGCAAGGATGAATACCCCGTACCAAAGTCATCAAGATGAATTCTAAAGCCATGATTTCGTAAAATGTTAAGTTTTTCAATAACAACACTAAAGTTTTCCATTAAGAATGTTTCTGTAATTTCAACAGCAATTGAACCCGGTTTTAGTTTATTCTTTTCAAATTCCTCTAATAAAAATCCAACAAATCCAGCCTGGAAAAGTTGAGCTGGGGAAACATTTATAGATATAGCAATTCCATAGGGTTCAAATAATTTAGCATTTTTAAATACATCTTTTACAATAAAGTTACCTATTTCAATAATCAAACCATTCTTCTCAGCAAGTTCAATATACTCTTGAGGAGAGATATTAATATATTTAGGATTATTCCAACGAATCAATGACTCAAAGCCAGCAATACGATTTTCAAGAACATCATATTGAGGTTGGAAATACATCATAAACTCATTATTTTCTAAGGCCTTAACTAAATCCTCTTGCATTTGCTTACGGTGATTAATCATATTTTGAATTGTAGCGTCATATTTAATATAATCACGATTAATTGATTTTAAGGCTACATCAAGAGTTACCTTTAATGAATCAATAATATCGTCAAGAGAAATATTTGTTTTAGATACATTTATGACATCATAAGAAGAAAATTTATATTTAACATACAATGTATTATTTTTTATTTCAATTGTTTGATGAAGATTATTAATTAAATCCTCAATCATCTTTCCATTTTCTTCCTTCATATTAGCATTAAGTGTGCAAAGAAACAAATTATTCTCAATTTGATATAGATTATTTTGCCCGATTGTTTTTTGAATACGACTAGCAACCTCATCAAGAATTGCATTATATGTTGGGGTTCCAAATACACTACTTATTTCTTCATGCTCAACTAAATCAATTAATAAGAATGTAATTACTCTATTTAAACTTTCCTGTTTAATTTTAGTATAATTTGCCACAAAGGAGAAATAATTAGGTAAACCTGTTATAGCATTTTTACTTGTTAGGTCCTTTAATCTTTTATTATTTAAATACGCATCGGTTATATCACGACCAACAAGGTAATAAGTATAATTATACTTAAATATTGTAAAATCAATATATCTTTTAGTTTCTTTTCCGTCAAAACAAGCCATGATATTATCTTGGTGTTTTATTAATTCTTTAAATTTTTCATCATTTTCAGTTTTGAAATCAAAAATATTTTTATATGTTTTACCATTTAAATCCGGAATGTTATGATTTATTTCAAAAATACGACCACTTCTTGTCGCACGAATAATAATAGCATCACTGCGTCTTGCAGCACGTCTTGAAATTGATATAAGCTTGTTTTGCTTATGCAATGCATAAATTGACACCAAAATAATACTTGCCATTCCTAATGCCATAACACCTGACAAAATAAAGCCCATTACTACAACACCTTTAGTTTTTGTTTTATATTCATTCAAATCAAAAAACTGACAGAAATAAAAATCCTTCCCAAAACTTATACCAGATGCAATTTTGGTTTCATCACCAATTCGAACAAAATTGGCAAAATTTTCTTTATTTTCTATTTTGTTTTTCATATTTGCAAAGGTGTCTGAATCATCAGGCGCTACATATGTAAAAAAATGATCATAGCTTAAATCACTATATACATACTCTCCGTTTAAGCCTTTAAATAGATAAAAGCCTTGTTTTGAAACAGGTTCAAAAATACGTTCTAAATCTAATCTTCCTAGCTTGTCATCTATAACAATATATAAATAGTATTTATTAACTGCATTAATTGTCTCTATATCCTGCGAGTTTAACAAAGCTGTAGCTACATTACCATAATTAGAATAATCAAACAATTCGATATAATTATCCTTAGGATTTTTAATTAATTCAACATTAGTATAATTACTAGCTTCAAATTCATGCTCATAATAAATTATTCTTTCGGAAACACTTATCAAGTTACCTTTAGTCTCATTAATAGCATCACTATAAGTTAATTCTTTTGCTCGGGTGGTAAAACTTGAAATGTAAAAAATATTAAATGTTACTACCATTAAGAACACTAATGCTGTCAATAATATATATATTTTTGTATCTCTTACACGCATAGTAAAACCTCCACAACAATTTTAGCATATATAAATAAAAAAAGATAGCCTTGCTTGTGCAACTGGCTATCTTAGAAAGACCCTATAGCTTTGCGTCACAGTATTGCTACTGCTTTGCATAAATTATTATACTTTTTATTAGTAAAAATGTCAATTTTTGAAATAAAAAATTTGTGTATTTGTGTATTATATTTTAAATATTAAAAAGAAAATAATCAAATGGAAGTAAAATCGGCAGTTAGTGGGTTACCTAATAGCGTGTGGGAAACTTACTCAATTTTACAACTTGTGTACTCTATTTTGTAGTATGAATATATAAATGCTTTAACATTCTCATTACTTGCGCTATCATTAATACAAACCATTTTTTTATTTTGTTATTTCAATTTTTTTGTCATTCGGCCTTTATTTTTGTCATTTGGCACTTATTTTTGTTATTTTTTTATTTTACCATTATGCTTATAATGACAATCACAATAAGGACCACCAGATGCAAGTGTATATTGTCTTGAAAATTCGGTATTATTTAATTTAGCCATATCATAATCAAAAGCGCACATGGCAGGAATATATTCTTCAAGATTAAGTTCCTTCATCAAATGACAAATACCACATGTTTTAAATGTTGCTGTATATTCATTTAGATTTTCACCATCTTGAATTTCAAATACCCAAGAATAAGGATTAGATTGAAGTTCACTATTTTTAGCCTGATTTTTTAATATCTCTCTGCCTTTTGCTGTATAGACAGTACTCTTCTTTATTGTTTTCCTTAACATTTTTGTATTCATAGCTTTACTATAATAACTTGTAATTTCTGATACTGTATAATGATTTGTTACTGATAATAAAACTGAAGAAAGCATAGCACAGCTTAAAATATTAAACAGAAATCTATCTCCTTTATCAAACTCTTGAATTGATTCAACAATTTCCTTATAGCGTTTTTTGGCATTCTTCATTACAGAACCTACTTTAGGTTCATGTAATTCTTTCTTAAGTTGTTTTTTAAAGTTTCCATTAAATAGCTTCCACATCGTTTTGGGAAAAAATCCATATCTCATATATAATTTGTCGAGTAGATAACAAAACTCAACATCCTCCTCTCATTTTATTTTGTTTCAAATATTGAAAAATTGTTATTGCTAACTTGCTATATGATCCATTTAATGCAAGCATATAGTTGATATTTCTACTAAATACATATAATTTCATCTTTCCAAAAGAACAATACTTCATTCTTATTTAAAGCTAAGCTTACAACATGGCATTAATATCAACTATTACAATATCATGCATTAAACCCTCAGTGATTTTTGTTTTATAATTTTTATTATTGTAGAAAATAATCAATCCAAATGCAACTAACATACAAACTAAAATTACAACAAACAAAAACCAATTGACAATTTTTTTCATTCAAACATCTCCAAATCATTTCCTAATTATTAATTCATATCCGGTTGTTCGAGAACCATCCGTTACGTTGATTTTTATACTATCTTTACCTATTGAAACTTTCATTCCTTTCGTATATTCAATTCCATTAACCGTAATAAAGCCCTCTCCAACACTTTCAAGTTCCAAAGAAACTTCAGTTATATCATTGTCAACAATAATATAATAACTAAATTGATTTTTAGAAATATCAACTAAAACCCCATTAACAACAATTTTGCTTAAATATAATTTATCCATGTCTGTAAAGTTAAAATTAATAGAATATCTTTTAACTGGTTCATCGCATAAATCGTTACCTATATATGATAATTTTATTTGATATTCACCCTCAAAACTAAAGTCTGAAACTTCATTTCCATTATAATATAATTGAATTTTATAATTATTTACATCAAGAACTTCCTTAGAAGAGCCAATAATGCCATTAACCTTAAAGTTATTAACATCAAATGAATCATTATAATGATACTCATCCTTTAGAGATGATTTATCAATTTCAATCGTATCATATTTTTTTAAATTTAAATCCGAATCATACACAAAGTATAAATCATAAATATAGGCGTAACTATCAACAGATGAAATAGTATAGGTACCAGTTTCAAGTTCAAAGCTTACATAGCCAACACCTGAAGTAATACCATATCTTTTTATTACCATTTCACTACTATCACGAATAGATAATGTATTTGCATCAAGTCTTATAAGCATTACAACTTTAACTGGTTTTGTAACAGCAATAGTTAATCCATCTGTTTTTTCATTTGAGATAGAAGTTTTAATTTTAAGGGACTCTTCATAATTCATTTCATTATATGTCAAAGCATTATAATCATATGTGCAATTCTCACCCTTCATATAAACATTAGCATATAAAGACTTAAATAAATCTTTTCCATTTGAAAAATTAACATTTTGATTTTTTTCATAATCAAGAGAATTGCATACCTTATAATGGAATGATGTCATTTCATCATTATATACCATAATCGAAAAACTTGAATTACAATTTTGATAAGAAATTTTTACATCAAATACTCCATCATGAATAAACGTCTTATTAATATCGCATTTAACATTATAAATATCCGTTAATTCTACATCATATTGTGATACTTTGATTTGAGCACCATTAGGATAAAATGCTGTAACACGTAAATTATTAAGAGTTAATTTTTCATTTAAATTATAAATTGTTTTTACATTAGCTGTATCAAGATTAATTCTTTGTGAACTATAATCTAAAACTAATACATCATAGCTTGTATAAACAGTTTTACCATTATAGCTATAGCTTACTTGTTGAGTTGAAGTACCTACAGTTGTGGTGGATAACTTACTAAATTTAGCCGTATCTGTTACATCCTTTTCATTACCGTCACTAAATTTGGCAATTATAACTACAGACTTTGATTTTGTATATAAAAAGCCTTGATATACACTCTCATTATCATATCCGCTGGCTTCAATTTCTAAAACATCAATAGTTTGGTTTGTATTTTTCTTATCTGAACATGCCATTATTGGCAAAAGAAAAGAAAAGATAATAATACAGGTTATGATTTTTTTAACTATTCTCACTTGTACCAACCTCTACTTTTTTTATATAATAATGCTTTAAAGCATAATTTTTAAAGTCATCAATTTCAATAATTTCTTTAAAATCACTTGTTGTTGATGCAATATAATCTATCGATTCACTTAAGTCAAATGATACATTATAACATCCAAAAAATGCATCTAATCCTATCAAATTTATTGAAGAAGGAATATTAATATTCTTAAGTGCCGTATCCCCATAGAAACAGGAATTTGGAATTGTAGCAAGTGAAGCTGGTAAAGTTACACTTTCTAAACTAATGCAATTACTAAATGATGCGACTCCTAACGTAGTTATTCCCTCATTTAAAGTAATACTTAAAAGACTCCTACAACCATCAAATGCATGATTATCAATAGATTTTAAACTATTTGGCAATTCTATACTTTTTAACTTTTTACAATCTTGAAATGCTCCTTCTTTAATTGATATTAAACTTGTAGGTAGGTTAATAGTAGTAAGAGATGAACATCCTAAAAATGCTTGATATTCAATATTTGTAACAGCACCTTTAATTTCAAAGCTTTCAATACCTGTACATCCTTTAAAAGTACTATTATTAATTTTACTTATATTAGCAGGTATTATTACATTACCTGTTATTTTTTTACAATTTATAAAAGCACCATTTTCAATTGTTTTTACACTAGTAGGTATTGATAATTGTGTAATTGGACAATTATAAAACGCCGTATTTCCAATAGTTTGAATACCATCATTTAATTTAATACTTTGTAGTTTAGAGCAATTATAAAAAGCGCTCATTTCAATTGTTTTTAAAGATGATGGAAACTCAACTGATTCTATATCAGATTCTAAAAAAGCATCAACGCCAATAGATGTAATATTTGAAGAAAAATTTATAGTTTTAAGTTTAGAATACTGGAATGCCTTTTTACCAATTGCAGTAATTTCATCAGGTATAGTTAATTCTCCAGCCAAGCTTGAATCTGCATAGGTAATAACTCCATTTTCAATCATAATTTTATTCTTAGAAGAATCACTTTCACTTTTCTCACTAGTCAATTCATTCCATGACAATGTTGTTCCATCAAGTCTAACTAAACATCCTATTTTATTGTCATAGCTTTCTTTATTATTTTTTAATTTTAGCGGTAAAAATATAGCTAAAAACACAATAATTGCAACAGCAATTATACTTGAAATTATAAAACATTTCTTTTTCATCTTATATCGCCTCTTTTTCAAACAACAATATTCCATTAAAGATTATACCACTAATTAATTTTATTAGCAAATTTGTGAAAAAAGTTACCAAACATATATTAACACTCATCATATTTTTTCGAAGCTTAAGTATTTTACTACACTCATAGGGTTACTCTACCTACTTGATTATCACAATACCTTAGTGACTAGACTTTCATCAAAGAGATTAACCTAACCACTGACATACTAACAAAAAAAGATGCTACCAAAAGATAACATCTTAATTGTATTAAATTACTTTTTTTGATCCTTTTTAAAGAACTTATATTTAGTAGCGTAATCGATTGGCTTATAATTTAAATTCTCCTCACAATTATGCATTACCATTAAATCAGCAATTAGCTTTTTAGCTCGTTTTACAGATAGTGGAGATTTTAATAGCATATAGAATGGAGTTCTAGCATGAGCACGTTTACTAGATAAATCCTTATGAGGAATCTTTTTATATTCTTCCTTACTTGGATCAAGACCAAGATATAATCTTACCTTTGACTTAGTAAAATTAATCTTAGCAATTTGATTTCTTCCCTTATATAATACATCACAAGAATTAGTTAGTTTATTAGTAACACCATTATACTTCATAAATTCATTCTTGACGATATTATAGATTTGCTTAACCTCTGGTGAAAGCTTTTTAACCTTATCAACAAAGGTTTTTCTTTCAGCTTTTTGAAGCTTATAGAATTTTAAGCCCTTAACTAATTCATCAAATCCACCTTGAAGTTCTTCCTTAGCATGGCTCATCCAATCCTCTTGGAATCTATCTTGATAATTCTTTACTAAAGCCTCAATTTGTTCAAGAGTTAATTCAGACTTTTCAACTGGTTCTTCTGCCTCATTTTCATCATCTGAATCTGCATCATCAGTATCATTATCTTCAGAGTCTTCTTTACCATCATCAACAGGAAGTGCATCAACATCAAGAGTAAGAGCATTATCTGCTTCCTCTTGTTCACGCTCCTGCTCCTCTTCAGAAACTTCTTCTTCCTCAGCCTTAGTTTGAATATCCTTAAGCATAGCTTCTAGTTCTTCACGTTCTTTTCGTTCAGCATCTAGACGATCCTGAAGAGATTGATTTTGAGCTTTCATTTCATCCATGGCACTATCAACCTGTTCTTTTTGTTTCTTAGAAAGCTTATCAATTAATGCATCAACATCTATATTTTGTTGAGGTTGTTGCTGCTGAGGATATGGGTATGGATAAGGATATGGTGCATATGGAGGATATGGGTATGGATATCCCATAGGACCATTATTATTTTGTTGATTTTTTAAATCACGTATTTGTTGTTGTAAATCATCATAATCTCTTCTATCGCGATAAGAATCACGCTCTCTATCTCTTTCACGTTCTCTTTCGCGACGATCTCGTTCACGTTCGCGCTCAAGTTCATCAAGTTGTTCCTTAAGTCGTTTAACTCTATCATCCTCACGATTATCAATCAATTGAGTTTCAAGTTCTACAGGCTTATTCTTAGCTTGCATTTCTTGTGTCTTTTTAATAAATTCAAGCTGCTGTTGCATAAGCTCTATATCTCGTTTATGAGTCAACTCACGCTGTTCTTGTAGTTGTTGTTCAAACTTTCTTTGCATTTCAGACATTTGAGCTTTCAATGAATCTAGAGCTTCATTTTGAGCATTTGTAGTGACATTGATTGTTGTATGATTATTAGTATCTGAACTATCAGCATCTACGCCCTTCTTTTCTACTTCAACCGTTTGCACAATAACCTGTGGCTTTATTTTATCACTATCAGCTGGGTAATTGAATGGAAAAATAGTATCAAGGAATTGTTCGAACTTAACTTCAGGAATAGGCTTTGAGAAATAATAGCCTTGTAATAAAACCTGACGATTAACAGTTGCAAGATAGTCAAGACATGTTAAGGTTTCAATTCCTTCAAGACAAATCTTACAACCAACTGATGACAATAGATTAATAATATTCTTAGCAACATTTTTTTCTTTATCTGTAGCTAAGCTATTTTCAAAGAAGAATTTATCAACCTTAATAGTATCAAAACGGTTTTCAGTAAGTAATGATAATGAAGAATAATCTTTTCCAAAATCATCCATAGCGATTCTAAAGCCCGCTTGACGTAATCTTAAAATTGAAGCAGTAAATGCTTGATTTGTTGATACAAATTCATTTTCCGTAATTTCAATTTCAATACTTGAGGGATTAACACCATACTTTGTAGTGATTTCAAGAAGTTGATCTATTTTTCTTAAGCTATTTAAAGTAAGCTTTGAAAAATTAGTTGATACAACAATGTCATGGCCTGTATTTCTAGCATTTTGAAGAATTATACATGTTGCTTCAAACATTTTTAAATCAATTTGGCGAATATATCCGTTTGATTCAAACAAAGGAACAAATTCATCTGGGAAATATTTGATTGAACCATCATCATTAATCCAACGAACTAATACTTCTCCACCAACAACTTTACCAGTTTTAAAATCAACCTTAGGTTGAACATAAGGAATAATAAATCCTTCTTCCATCGCACTTTCTTTAGAAGCATTGATTTCTTCTAACTTATTTACCTTATCAAGAACGTCTTGCGAATAGTAATAAATATTACCATCCTTTACAACTGCATATTTAAGGGTTTGAATTGCAAGAGCAACCTCATCCTTAGGATTTTCAAGAGGAACCGCCTCATATACAGCACATGTTACATCAAAGGTATAATAGCCATAATTAGGAAATTCTATTTCATTTAAATGTTCAATACATTTTAAAATGAATTCCTTTACCTCTTCGCGATTTCTATCAGTTACAATTAAACCAAATTTAGAAAAGTCAATACGAGTTACAAATTCTTGTTTTTTAAGACCTTCTGTAAATACATCAGAAATTGCACGCATTAAAAGTCTTTGATTTTTATAGCCCACGTAGACTCCACCAAGGTTATCTAATGAAAAGATAACGATGGCTGGTGAAACCTGACGAGAGTTTTTTAGTATTTTTTTCTTGCGTTTACGCAATAATGTAACAAAACCTTCGTGGTTATGCTTAGCACTTTCAGCATCCATTAGCCTTGATAATCTTACTTGTATAATATAGTTTTGTCTAAAAGCCATTGCAGCAACAAGTAAGACTATTAATAAGGCTACAAGGACGACCACTAAAACTGTTACTTCGAAGCTTCCTATCTGAAACAACACTTTATCTAACATTATAGTAATCCTCCTTTAACTTATTTATTCGCTGCTTTTTCTTTCTTATCTGACTTCTTGTCAGCCTTTCTAGTAATCTTTCCATACTTATCCTTATTAACAGAAATTAAAATCATAATCAAAATAATTAAGACAATAATTAATAAGATAATAAGTGGGAAGAATGTCCAGAAGTCTGCATTATTATGATTACTTGTAGATTCAACATGGAAAATAACTTGTTTTGTAATTCCATCTTTAGTTGCAATTTCAATAATTACATCATCAGGATTATTTTCAATGTTTGTCTTATAAGTAATTTCTAGTTCTTGTTCAGCATTATCACCTGTAGCATTTAAAGCTTCAATATATGATAAGAAATCAACCTCAGATGTCTTCTTACCAATATTAATATTATATTCAAGCTTGTCTACTACTTTTTCAAGAGTATATCCATCAGATTCAATTTGATTTTCAAGAACATTATAAGCAATATCATCACGTTCTACTTCAATAACATATGTCTTTTGATGAATTCCATCTGGTGCAGTAACAAGAATAATTACTTGATTCTTACCGATATGAAGATTGTAAAGACCATTTTCCTTTCCAAGAACTTCAACTTTTGGATCAGCATAATATTCATTTCCTTTAACAACCGTACTATGTTCAAAATCTAATGAACCGACTTTGCCTTTTACATTGTAAATTCCATAATAAATCTTATCAGAATTAAATACATCAGAAATTTTCTTAGCATTTTCATCCTTTAATTCAAGTCGATCAGAACCATCCATAAGATTGCTCTTATCAGCACAAACCTGGAATACTTTTAATGATTCAAGAGATGCATTTGTAGCCTCTTCAGGATATCTATAAATAATGATTTTATATTCCTTAGATGTACCATGAACACTTGTAATTTTCACTGTGAATTTATTTTCACGTTCAAGAAGATTCTTTGCACCTGTGCCAAGAATTACATCACTAATATCTGATGAGTAAGCAAAAATATCAGCAGTTTCCTTATTATATGGAACCTTTACTAGATATTCATCCTTAGTAGGATCAAATGTAGTTGCCTTCTTAGTTGCAGGATCTAATAATGTTTCACCAGTTACACCTAAATCCGTTAATGTTGGATCAGCATAACCGCGATTTACAATAATAGTATAGGTTTGTTGATCTCCATTTTGTGCAATTACAGTTACATTAAATACATTTTGACCTTCTACTAATGATAGACGACCTAAATGACTATTAGATGCAATTGTTGCAGTTGGATCACTTACAATTGCAGCAATATCGACAGTTGTAACACTATTAGGTCTGCTAATCGTAAATGTCGGATTGTTTGGTGTAGTAGATGTAATTTGCTCATCGCCATCAACTGTTAAACTCTTTAAAGAATTATCAACGTTTGGTTCTTCAAACTTAATAGTGATTGTATATTCCAATCCTTTAATACCACTATCACTTATAGCATAAACCTTATGAGTAATAGTTGTACCATACATAGTTGATGCAATTTGGAACTGACGAGATGCGGTTTGGACATCATTGCTTCCAGTACCATCAGTAATATAAAGTTTTGCATATGAGCCTTGTAAAATTTGTGCGTTAATAGTGTATGATTTAGCACCATATGGCATTGTAATTGTATAAGGTAATTGTGCTTGATCAAATTGTTGAACATTATTTGCAGCATTTCCTTGTTGTGCAATATAATATGCATTATTTGAATCTAATACCTCAATTAAAATAATTCCATTATCATCAGACGCATTAATAGGGCCACGAGAAATTTCTAATACATAATTTTGAGGGGTACCATCTTCAGCAACACAACTTAGAACAATTTGATAATTATATCCATTTGATGTATTTCCACCTAAAGTAAATGAATTTGTATATGGATTAGAAGATGAACCATTAATCTTAGTTGTACTCTTTGTTGGAGTTGCTTCTACATTAATTGAAGTGGCATTTCCAACATTTGGAATATTAAATGTTCCTTCAGGTGTTCTCGTTGCAAAAATAGTTTGAGCTACACCATCAATAGTTACAACAAGCTTTGATAATGTTGCATCATTATCTAATGCTTGACGTTTAATTACTATCTTATATTCATCACTTGCATTTGCAATATTTTGTCCATAAGCTACATAATATTCACTTAATAATTGAACACCCATTTCATAATCATTAGGATCAACATAATTAGTTAGATTAATTGTATAATCATATGTAGTTTGTCCATAAGAGTCACTCTTAGCTACACCATCAATTGATACTGTTGTATATTGTGGCTTTGTAATTCTTAATGTTAATACATTAGTAGAATTCTTAGCAAGGAATGAATATGGAGTAGTTGTTTGAGGATTAAATTGCAATGAATCACCATTAACATCCACATAAGTTTGATTCTTTTCCAATAAATTAAGATCAGTAACATCCTTATCCTTATTAGCAGCTACTAATACAAACTTATATACTGCTGGTTGAGCTGTAGGATCTTCTGGATTTACCATCATAGTCACGGTAACAGCCTTACCAGCAACTAATGTAACACGATATGCATCATTATTGTTTCCAAGTGGTGTAACTGTTGTGTCTGAACTTGTAACAGTAATTGAACTACCCTTATAAGTAATATTAGTTAAATTAGTGAAGACTGTATTACGTCCATAGTCAAGAACATATTCAGTACCAGCAACATATGTACCACCATTTGGAATAGGTGTACCATCTGCATCAATTGTTAACAATTCACAATCCGTACTTGGACTTGCCTTCTTAAATTCAATTTCATAAGTTCTTGTACCAGCAGAAATTGGAGATGTAGGAGTGTATCCTGCAGTATAATTTTGTGATACAACAACTCTAATGGTTACAGAATTAGCTGTATTGATTGTAGCTTCTAACGCTGAACTAAATGAATTTGCAATTGAAGATGAACCAATATAATACTTTACATTTAGTTTTGAAGAATCAATTTGAGAAGAGAAAGCATACTTTAAAATTGTTGAATTTACAGAATATGGAATATCTACAGTATAATTAAAGATTGTTTGTTGATATAGAGGACTTAACTGGTATTGTTTTGTCGTATCAACAGCATCCCAAACCTCCAAATTTTCAAGTTCTGGAGTTTCGTCAACCCAAATATATGTATCATATGTTGTGTCATCACCATTAGGAGCAGTTACTTTGACTGTAACTTTATTATTACCTGGCTTTAAGCCACCAATAGTACCTTGACCTGGATTATTTCCGGATGGAGTAAATGTCAAATTTGATCCGTTTGGAGTTGTAATTGCCACAGTTGCATCTGGATCTGAAGGTGTTACACTAATTGGAACATCCGTTGTTCCTGGTTTCGTTTCAATTAATTTATCATTTGTTCCTGGAATATCAGTAATTGTATTACTTGGATCTGGTGAAGTTACACTACTAGTATTGTCATCAGAAGTCTTTGGTACAACAATCTTAATATAATACTTTGTACCAACAGTTGTATCTTCTGCAGTAGCATATACTTCAAGATAATATATTAAATCTTGGGTTGTACTAGTTTGAACAGTATACTGAACACTATTAGTTGTTTGACTCAATGTAAGAGCTGTATAACTAGCATCATCTGGAGCCTTAATACTTAAATTTCTTGAAGCCTTTGAGCCAGTAGGTAAGCCAACACTAAATGTTAAATTTACATCTCCAACAATTAATGTAGGTGAATTTGAATCTGGAGTAGTTTCAGATGTTGCATTTGAATCTGGAATATAATCATAATATATACCATTCTTTACTCCAGTAATAGTCAATTTACCTAATGTTGTATCCGAATCTAGGGTAACAGAATTCTTAAATACTGTAACAGTATACGTTCTGGCATCATTTACTCCTGATTCAGGAACAACCTTAATTGAGAAGGTATCTGAATTAGTTCCTGTTGCAAAACTTAAATTTGTTGAATAAGTTAAATGTTCATTAACAGAATCATTTGGCATATATACATTGGACTTATTTGACACCTTTGTTACAACAATATCAAAATTAAAGTTTGAACTATAGTTTCCAACATTATTAACAATAATACTATTTGAATTTGGATTAAAAATTATATCAGATGATGCAATTGAAATACCACCAATTTTAGCATCAAATGTAGCTAATTTATTTTCAACATCAGCTTGATTAACAGTTAATACAAATGTATAAATATTTGTAGGGGTTGGATTTGCATCCTTTAGGGCATCTAGTTCACTTACAACACCAAACACAAATTTATTTTGACCAACGTTAAGTGTCACAATATTATTAATTTGTGTGGATGCAAGAGTCCATGTATTGCCTGTCTTAACATATAACTTTTGAGTTTTCTTACATAATACATCATAGAATACCTTACGGTTGGCATAGTTAATTGTTGCAGTTGCACCTGAATCGCCAGCGCCAAAATTAAACACTTGATTTCCAGTTGAATCCATCAAATCATGAGGATCATTAGCATACTGAGTATTATTAGTAGTTGTTTTAATATCAGATGATTCTGCATCTAGTAGATTAAAGCTTTGTAATGTGTTATCATCATCTGCTGTATAGACTGTTACCTTATAAGTAACAACTACCTTTCCATCTTCGGAAGTAGCAGTTATTATTGCACTATCCTTCTTCGTTGAAGCTAATGTACCTTGAATATTTGTTGTAATTGTTGCATTACCAATATTTGAAATTAAATTAGCAACAACATTAGCAGCTACACCATTATATGATGTACCAAGATTAATTTCATATTCTTTTATAGTACCAGCCGTATATAATTGACTAGAGAATGGAGTTGTAGTTCCCTTTTCATATGGAATTTGTCCATTAATAGTTAAAGTTTGAAGACCTACTTTACTATTTCCTTGTAAACGTTTAATTGTAATTTGATAAGGCGATGGTGAATAAGTTTCATTTTCAGCTTTTACATAATATTGGAATGTCTTACTTTGTCCGGCAGTTATTGTAGATGTGTCGCATGAGAATATTGCACCTGCATCATGAACATCCTTATAAACCTTAGCTTTAGGATCTTTAGTAGCTACTACTTCCATTGTAACATTACCTTGACCAAACGGAACTTCGTAAGTTAATGTTAATGGAGCACATCCTGAAGTAAATGTAGGAGATGTAGCTGTTGGAGTTATGATATTTCCTTGGTCATCTTTTAATTGGAAAGTTTTAAGAGTTGTATTATCATCTCTTTCATCCGCAATTTCAATATGTAGTGCATAATCTTTGGCAGCAGCAACACCTGCTTGAGGTAATGCTCTAAAATAATATGTAGAACCTAATGCTTTTATTGATTGTGCAGTTGCATTTGTATATTCTTGTGTATAAGTTGCACCATTATCTGTAGAATACATAATTTTAGTGACACTACCTGTATTTACAAGACTAGCTGAAATAATTACACCAGATTCTTGACTTTGCTTTACATAATAATATGTATGACCAGCTTGTGCAGTTCCAGAAATTGGTGCTGAAGGATTAATTGGTAATCTTGTTGTATCACCAGTAACAGTGAAAGTAACTCCCGTATCAGTATTAGCTGGATCACGAGTAACAGTAATTTCGTATACCATTGAAGTATTTGCTTCGGATGTGATTGTGAATTTAATCACTTTAGTAAGTTGTGAAATATCACTCGCTGTACCAATTGTAATTGATTTATATCCTGTTGACCAATCTGTCCACTCTGAACCATCGTAATAAGCCTTTGCAAGAGCAGGAACACCTTGAATTCTTAATTCTACATCATTAACAGTATAAGGAATTGTCATTGTAAACTTCTTTGAAGTTGCTGTAACAGCTCCTGCTGTCATATTTCCACTTGCAACAGAATAGATAGTTTGATCATCAGATGTAATTGTAAAATCTGTAACCTCATTTTGAGTATCTGGAGCATTTCTTGTAAATCTTACATAATATGTCTTAGTTTGATTTGACTGTGATTTAACAACAATTGGAATATTAGTTTGAGGAATTGCACTTGTAGTTGTAGGCATATTATAAGGCATAACCTGACCATTTGTAGCATTAGAACCATTAATAGTCATTGAAGAGAAGCTACCAGTCATATAAGCACTAATTCCTAAAGATTTAACCGAATATGAAAGAGTGCCTAAATCATAATATGTACCTGTTGAATCCCAATTACCATTAAGTGTAGAACTTCCATTATTTGTAGTATCAGTTACAGCTATTAAACTAGTATCAATGGTATTAGTTGCTTCTGCAGCGTCTCTTGTACCACTAATAACATAAACCTTTACATCACTTTGATTTTGATTTTGAGGGGTTACTGTAATAGTAATTGTGAATGTATATGATGTTAATGTACTAGAATTTCCAATCGTAATAGACGTTGGACTATTATTTGTACCATTAATTGCACTTTGTCCTGGTAAACTACTTAATAATGTAAATGTAGCTGTAGTATCAGCTAATACAGTCTTAACATCTAAGGCATTCACTGTATAAGGAATATTTGTAGTTAATGTATAGGTTTGAGGACCATTTAATGTAGGCGTATAAGCTACATTTGTACCATTATAAGAAACCGTAATATCATTTAAATTAGCATTATCACTTCTTGTATCCTTATAACGTTTAACATTAACTGTATATGTCTTAGTTTCATTTGTCAAAGTATCCGTTGCTACAATTGTAATTGTACCAATTGCACTATAGTTAGGATCAGTTGATGTTGAAAGCGTAAGACCAGTATAAGTTGCTGATAAACCAGACGAAGATAATGCTTGTCCATTACATGTTAACTTTGTATGATTTGTAGGTAAAGTAAATTGTAATGTTGGATTTGTATATACATTACCATTTGCATCAGCATAATCAATTTCAATATCAATTACATCACTTGTATTTGGTGTACCAGTTCCTAATTGAGTACTACCACTACTTACAGTAGCACCTGAAACCTTTGCACCGTCTGTAATAGTCTTAAATGTGAAATTGTATGAAGCAGTATCATTATTTTCAGCCTTTAATACTAATGAGAAAGACGCATTAGCTGCTGATAAAACAGTTTGAGTTGCACCACTTGAATAACTAGTTCCTGCTAGTGTAGCACTTTGTGCCGTATAGTTAGCTACTACCTTTACACCAGTTTCTTGAGCAGAAATCCACACATAATACTGAGTATTAGGAGTAAATGATGTTACTGAACTTGTTGATGATGTAGGCTCAGATGAACTAGTAGTAATAATAGGATCATTTTGACCTACATTTTTAGATATTGTTAAACTATTAAGCGTTTTAGTATTCGAAGCAGCCTGCTTAAAAGTTAAAATATACTGCTTAGAATTATTAACATCTTGTGATGTAACATTAATTATAACACTAACTGGAGTACTTGATGAATAGGTTGGAATATTTGTTACTACATATTTTGAACCTGAAAGGGTTGCACCTGTAACACTTTCAATCGAACCTTTACCGCCATCTACGGAAATTTCTAAATCAGCGGATGTTGTCCCAGCAGGAACTTCAATTGAACCAGTAGTAACTGTATTACCTAAATTAGCTGTACCGATTTTTGTGGTTTGATTTGACTTATATGCAGTAACAACTGTATCTACTTTGTCACTTAAAGAACCAGCGCCTATGCTTGAATCAAAAATTGAAACACCAGGTCCTGTAATTGCACCTGCCCCAGTTTTATCATTTCCACCCATAGCAATACCATTTGTAGTATCCATTTTTAATGTGAATGATGATGCAGATGATTTTAGTTTAACTTTAAATTTAGCTAAAACATAAGATGTATTTGTTGCAGTATTTATTGAAACATTTGTTCCAGAAAGTGCAAAATTTGCTCCACCAGAAGCAGTAATTGCTCCTTGTCCAGATAAACCACCATCTTTTATAAGTTGTTTTGCATTTCCCTCAAGATATGTTGTACCAGTGTGACCATTTCCATAATCTTGCATTAGCATACCCATAGAACTAAATACAGAATAATACATTCCTGAATTATCACCAGTAATGTTATTTATATTTGTTGCAGGATTAGAGCCATTAGCTGATGTTATAATCTCAGTAATAGTATCAATTTCACTAGTATTAAAATTCCATTTAGCATTTAGTGCATTTATACCATTTGTAGTATTAACAAAAATTGTAACATAGAATTCTTTAGACGTTGGAATACCATCTATTTCATTAGTATAATTCTCAGAAACAAACAAATCAGTAGTATAAACAATTCTAATTGATGTATTTGAACCAGGAATTGTTACATCTGAGCTTACAGCTTCTACTTTATTTTTACCATTTAAACTAAAGTCAGTTATGGCAAAAAATATTAATCCTATAAAGAGTATTGGTATAAATAACTTCTTTATAATTTTTTTCATATATTTCCCTCCTTAATATGAATTTAAAAATCAGAACCAATAGTGCCGTAAAATCGGCACCATTGGATTTTATGAACCTGAATTATTTTGATTAATGTAATATGAATAGAAATTATCTTCAAAATAATCATATGTATCAGTATAAGTAAATGTATACGTTAAAACTTCAGCTGAATCACTAGCAGATTGAATACTACGACTTGTTGTTTGAACTAGTCCAGCAACATATTTTGCCTTTTGGAAGTCAATTTGATTAGATGAATCATATCCAACAAATACATATGCTAGAATATCTGCTGAATCCGATGCATTTACCATACCATCGCCATTTACATCTCCAACAATAACAATTTCTACTGCATCGACTGCTTTTCTTGTAGAAATATCAGAACCATCATATAGAACAATGTATGTACCCGAACCAATCCAGTCTGACATCTCATTTGAATCAGATAAAGTTGTATCTAAAGCACCATCCCATAATGATGTACCGTCTTCTTTATAAACAGCTATACGCGTTAAGTCATTCTTTATTTGTGTCAAAATATACTTTAAATTATGTCTTTGAGCAATATGACTTAACTTAAACATTGAATATTTCTTCTTTTCAATTATTACACTTTCATTAGTCTCACTACCAACTATCTGCTCTAGTGCAGTATTTCTATCTTCGCTTGAAATTCCATAAGTGTATGTCAATGCATATTGATTATTTGGATCAAAATCTTGTTCATAGCTTACAAATTTCATCACAGAATCCTCAGTAAGCGTAATATACTTAGGTTCTGGAGAAACAATTTCAAATGTAAATGCTGCTGTTTGAGCGATTGTCTCATTTACGTTTTTGTTCACATATAGTGGATCATTTGCATGTGTTTGCTTTTCTGTATTATATACATCATAATCACCAAATTTGAAACTTAAAACATAACTACTATTGCTCACAATAATTACATAAGCATTATTATATGGATTATTATCATCACTCGTTGGGTTAATATTATTTCCATAATATACTGTGTAATTATCAGGTGATATTAATACGTCATCTGATGTATTAGGAGTATGGTTAATATTATACCAAACATTAATCTTTTCTAGACTATCAGTTTGGTCAAACTCAAGAGGAGTTCCGTCATATAGTAATGTACTCTTTGTTGGTTTTTCAACCCAAATATCAGGATTAGTTGGGTCGTCAGGATTATTTGGATTTAAATCCAAAGGCTCCATGTGAACAATAATATTCCTATCTGCAATATCGCCATCTGTATTCCATGCATAATTATTTTTATCCTTTAATTTAGCAGTTACATCAAATGTAGGAGTTGTTAAAGTTGCAGGGAATTCAAATTCAAATTCACAGTTTGGATTAGTTAAAATAAGACTAAAGTTACTATCATAAATACTTGTTATGGTCCAAACAGAACTGTTATTTGTACGTGCATTCGTTGACTTATTAACATAATAGTAATAAACAACAGGATTACGATCCGAGTAAATACATTTAACTTCTAATATAATCTGCTCTCCATATGTAAATGGTGTACTTGCTGTTTGTGCTTTAGGATTATATTGATTAGCTAAAAATTCAATTCCTTCAAATGTCGAATTATTATTTGGATTATTCGGACTATTTGGATGATTTTTGTTATTCGGACTATCTGGTAAAGATGGATCCGAAGGATCATTAGGGAATACCGGATTAGTAATTGGATTGTTTGGATCAAGTAAAACTGATTTCACAATTTCATATCCAGTTGTAGGGTTTAGCAATTCATAATTTTGCTTATAATCAGAACTTGAAATAGTTGCTGTTGCAATATATGAACCAATACTAATTGCAGTTCTATCCGCAGTAACAGTAAGAGGTATTAACTCATACTGGTGTACACTTGGATTAGTAGAAATATCTATAATACCATATGCTCTAGCAAGTGGGATTCTTTCTGAGCCAGTATAATACATTTCATATTTATATGTGACATTTCCATTAACTGTAGAAGTTACAATATGGTCGGCACCCCAATAAACAGGAACCTTAGCCTTTAATACATTAAATGGTATATTGTCTGATTCATAATCAGCATAACCATTATTTTGATCAGCATCAAGATATACTCGTAAAATATAATTTCCAGCATTTGTTGGTGCCACATTCTGACCATTAATATCTAATACTTCATTACCCTTTGTTCCATCTGCATTACGATAATAAAACTTAAAATATGGTACTCTCGTATCATTTGGTTTGTCAGATCTTACAACAATAGTGTTATATTCATAAGGCAAACCATTATACACCTTATCACTTGCTAAGATACCTCTGTCATCGATAATAATTCCTGAAGGGATGGCATCAACGATGATCTGAGCTTGTGTATAATATGTATTATAATTTGGTGCAGCAACTTTAATATAAATAGTTGTTGTACCAAACTTCTTTCCAATAGGAGTTGGTAACCACTCACTATCAGAAACATTAAAGCCACGTTCATTATAAGATATTAAAGAATCATAAAGTTTTAATAGATCACTTGCAGAAGTTCCATCTGGTATTGTAATTAATGGATATGTTGTATCACCATTTAAATTAGTCCATGAATGACTAACAAAATACTCGGTAACTCCATCATATATTCCATGACCATCAGTAAACTTGATGATGAAGTTATTTTCATCAAGCCAGAAATTCGCATTAGAAATTAATACATTTAACTTAAGAACGACTTTATAGTTTTCAATATTAATTTCTTTATTATTAACATAATCATAGATTCTATATGAACTCTTATAAATGAAATCATTTTCTAGAGTGTATGTTCCAGAATTAGCTGATTTTGTCTTTATAGTTGCATTGAAATAATGTCCACTAACTAGACCAGACTCAACGATTCCAGGAACGGTTGTAATTCTTCCATCTACTAACGCTCCAATAGCTGATGGATCATTTGAGATAGTACCTTCCCATGGAAGACTATCATATGTTTTAGATTTATCATCCATAGTCACTAAGATTTGTCTTGGTGTTATTTCATAATAAATCGGTTGTGTTTGAGCATCGGTATAATTTTGATTATCTTTATACTCAATAACTAAATAATACTTACCAACCTCTGATGTTTCAATTACTGGAACTTCATGATAATTATTACCAGAAACGTCCGTCTTATCAAGTGCCCAGAAATGATACTTAGGATTTAATAAATCAGTTCCAAATGCGCTTGTATGAATTTCCGTAGCAGTTGGTGGCGTTGTAACCTTACCATCATAAACTTTATTTAAATCAACATTTGGTTGTTCAATAGTTAAATCAGCCTTGGTAATTGTAATTGTAAACTTGTTATAATCTGTACTACCAGGTAAACCAAGAATTACAGGTTGTCCATTATTGTAAAGACTTGATGTCACCTTTACATAAATATGAACCGCACCATTTGTTACATTAGTTTCTGTAGGTAATGAATCAAACCATTGAGAATTATCTTTTGAATACTGAACAGTCATATCATTAGATAATTGTGAAATTTGGAAATTGATTGTATGTGCTTGACCATCATATTGTCCAATATATTCGGTTACAGCATATGGAAGATCACCAACAGCCACAATAATTGTCATTACCATTGTAATATCATAATTATCCAGTGATTCTGTTTGTTGATTATAAGTTAAGATTGGCTTATTATCCGTACTACTCCACTTGAAATAATTTGTAAAATCAGATGAAGTATATGGACAATTAATATTATATGTTCCACTATTTCCAGTAAGAGAAATAATGTAAGAATCAAGTGTTACACCTTGTGGTAAACCCGAAGTTGTAATATAGCTTAAACTAATAGTTATTGGTGAATTAGTATATGGGAAATGTGCTTCAGATACTGTAAATGTAACCTTAGCTTTAGTAATCTCATAGTTGATTCTTATTTCTTTTTGACCATTATCAAATTGGAAATTATTAAATGTTGAATTTTCACCAGCACCAGTTAAACTGATTAGCATTGAATATGAGCCAATATTCTTAGGCTTAGTTATAGCCGTTTGTAAATCACTTTGAGAATAATACTTAATTGTATAATCTACACCAAGATTTAAATTAACTACAATATTTGATGTAATAGTATAGTTAGGTTCTTGTTCCTTTGCATTATACGTTAAAATATTCTTATCAATATTTACAGTTAATTCACGAGGACTAATAGTAAACTTTTGTTTTACTTCAAGACCAGTATAATTTGTAGTAGAGCCAAATATTACGGAAACCCAATATGTACCAACATTCTTTGGTGCATTTGCAGTTTCATTTTGTTCATTTTCGTCATAATACTTAACAATCACATTAAATCCTTGTCCTGATGCTGCTGAAGCAGTACCATGATAATCGTTAGTCGTAATTACCGGATTCACTTGACTTCCATCATAAACTTTATCAAGAGGATCTATTATTAAAGTATTAGGTTGCTTTTCAATTGTATATGTAAATTCTTGATAAGCATCCTCATAATTTGGAACATTGATGCATCTTGCCCAGAATGAATAAGTGCCAACATTATACTTTGTAAATGGAATTTCACTATAATCACCATTTTGAGTTTCAGAATACTCTACTTTATACCCAGCTGGTATTGCAGAAACAATCGGTGATATACCATCCTTATCATATGCAAATATACCACTAGCAGGAATATTAGATGTAAATGTAATACTACCCTTCTTAACAATTAAGGCAAAGTCTAGATTATATTCATAATTAATTCTTACATCTACACCATCTTGATCAACAATTGTATAAGAATATTGATCACTTATATCGATTGAACCACTATTATTTGGATCATTATTATTCTGAACATATTTTCCTGAATAGATATTATCATTTACAAGCATAGCACTTGTAATATGATGTCCTACAGGATTACCATTTCCATCTCGATTTAATAAACCTGTAACTGTGAAAATGGAGTTATTGTTCAATAATGCTTCACCTAAATTATAGATCCATCTTGAACCTGTATAAGTTGTTTCAACAGCTTGAGATGATGAAACTGTATAAGTAATTCGTTTAATTTGGAAGTGTTTTTGAATTACCGTCTCACCATATAATACCGATGCAGGAATCGTTAATCTAAAGATATAATCACGTGCATTAACAACACTTGTTAATTCATCAGATGCAATCTTCCATTCAGAATCATCAGTTTTATCCTTTTCAGCTAAGAAGTATGTTATCTTCCATCCTGTAGTAGGTAATGCTTCATCTCTATCAGTTGATGTAACTAAATTAAGTAAATTCTGCCATGAATTAGAACCATATGCAACTGCGTCATAATACTTATCTAAGGCACCATCAGCTACTTTTATATTTCTATCCTTATAAGTGATGGTGAATTTGGCTTGACCGAAATAATCTTCAAAGTTTGCACAGGAAATCATGAAGAATACGGTAGTAGTTCCAGGATTAGTCCTTGAAATATCATCTAGATTATAGTCATTCGGATTAGAACTCAATGTAGTAGAATATTTAATATTGTATCCAGCATTTGGATTATGAATATAATTCAAAATGTTTGATTCAGTTGCAAATGATTTAGCTGAGCCATCATAAGCAACAGTTACATCTTGAACCTCATCAACCGTCATACGAGGGAAATGAATACATAAACTAAATACCAACTTAAGATTATAATTTTGATAATTATCTACACTTGTTGTTCCATTTGATGTTGTCTTCCACTCAATACTAAAGTAATCATTATTTGTACCATAGAATGTGTATAGTGTATCACCACGTGCTATAGCATCTGTATACAAATATGTTGTTCTTCTTAAAGTTGTACCAACATTACTATAAATCTTATATGTAAAATAATCACTTGCAAGTAATCCACTTATTCCAAAATGTGAATTGGCAGTAATAGTGGAATTATTCCTAATGATTTGTTCATTTGTATTATAGCTAATATTACTTTCGCTTGTAATTTCCTTATCATCAGCAACTGTAAATATTAATGTTGCAGGTTTAATGGTAAACTTAAATGTGTTTTCAATTGTATCTAAAGCAGTATAATTTTGCATATATGAGCTATTATTATCAGCCTTTGATGTTATTCGTACCCAGTAAGTACCAGCATTAATAGGATGGAAATCAGAATTATAACTTGCGTCGGATTCACCATCACGTTTAAATTCAAAATTCAACAATTTATTTCGATTATTAGTTTGAATTAAAGTTCCTGATGAACTATAATCACCATTAAATCCACCAGATACTGGAATTGACGCGATTGCATTACCATCATATGTCTTATCAATATTACCAACATTGATATACGCCGTTGCCTGTCTAATCGTAATAGTTGTCGAACCAAATGCAGTATTTTCTACACCTTCATCACCATTAGCATTCACTTTATAATAAATCTTATATTTACCAACATTTCGATAATATGGGATTGTTGCTGCGTATGCAATACTATTTTCATCAAAACCATTAGGTAAACTACCATCATCATTAAGCTTTATGCCATAATATAATATTGAATAACCACTTGTGTGACTAATAACATCAATTTGTGGATAAACATCTTGATTATTATATTCACGATCAATATCATTTGTTCTAACCTTTATTGTCTTGCTATCTAGCACAACATAAAGATTTAAATTAAACTGGAAATTATCCTTAACATAAATAGGCTTATTTTCAAAGACATTAATTCCGTGATCATAATATGTATATCCATCCCTATCGGTTACAGTCGCATCAATAACGAATTGATTAGCATATTGATATATGCCAGCTTCCTGAGAGATTGTTCTTATTTTTAAATCTAATTTAAATCCATCTATGAAATCATCAAAATCATTTTCTGTATAATCTTTATACCAATAATCCTTTAACCAAGGTTCATTAGTTTGATAACTAATTGTATATTCACGTTTTTCAATTGTGAATACTTCAATTGAATTTTGGACATCATAGTTGTTAGCATTAGAAATAAATGATGTTGCAGATAGATCCGCATGTAAATAATAGTAACCTGCATTTGTCATTACCGTTTCATGAGGAACCTCTGTATATGTATTATCATATATAGAATATGAAATTAACACTTTATTACCATACACATCTTTAATTGATGGAGTGGCTTCATGACCATCACCATCATAGGTAATCGTTGTAGTTCCCCAATCTACTTTAATCTTTTTAGGAGTCACCTGAACATGAGCAATACGATATGCTTTGCCATCAGAATCTAAGAAATCGTAATTAGGATCCGGATTTTGTGGATATTTCCATTCGTAATAATTTGTTCCCATCTTAATGTGAACGTACACTAAATAATATCCAACATCCGTTTGTTGATAATATCTTCCACTATCATTAGGTAGTATATTAAAATTAGAATCAGTCTTATAATAGAAGGCTTCTAATTCGCCATCAGATGGTGTTTTTACTTTTGGAAATATTTGATTACCACTATATTCTAATGTAGTATCAAATACATCAAATTTATTCAAATCAATTCGTTTAATTGTAATTTGGAATGGATATATTTTATCTCCATTTACATCTGTAACCTTATTAAATGCCGGACGATAATTGTCTTGATACTGCACTCCAGCTAATGAAATTATGAAATGTTCAAACTCAAAATCTCCTTCAGCTTGATATGGATCACCATTGTTTTCACCATCAGCGTTGCCTCTTGCATTAGCAGAAACCGTCCTAAATGTATATGAACTAAACTGAGTAAAATCGATTTGATGTCCATTTACTAAACCAGCATTAACCAACAAGTTATTTGAAGTTGGAGTTGTATCATATTCACAAGTCCAATTTGGTTCATTAACAAATTTAATTCCAGAATACTTTTGTCCATCATAATTCTTCGATTTAATAAATGGATCACTACCATTATAATTAAACCATAGAGTTCTTTGTTCAATCGTTATTTCTTTTACCTCATACACTCTACCAATATTATTCGTAGGAGAATATGGATAATATAAAACTGCATAATACTCACCTGCATCAAGCATTGATGATCCGTTGCCGTTAGCAATAAATTGATAGATTTCATCATTTGCTGGTGCATTTTTCATAAAGAATTTTTCAATATCCTCTAATGTAATTTCCTTTGGACTATGAGAAGCTAAAATACTCTTTTTAAAATAATACAATGTTGGCTTATCGTTAATTAAATCTGCAACATCCATATTTAACACTTGATAAGTTGTTTGTTGAGTTGTGCCATCATAAACACCACTATAATCATCAATTGCACATTGTAAATTACCTTGTAATATTGTAAAGTCAACTCTACCAACAAATGTTTCATAATTAAGTGATGTAATTCTAAAATTAATAATATAATGACCAACATTACGAATTAAGAAGTTTTGATCACTTATATCTTCAGGATTTGGATTGTCAGTTTGACCATACCAATATTCATATATTTCGGTTCCTGTTGTAGGACTTGTAATATTAAAATCAATATGATGACGTTTTCCATCAAATATTACAGTTTGTGTTGAATCGTATGTAACTTCAAGTTGAGGAGCAACAATCTTCAGCTTAATATCAACGATTATATCATAATAAGGAGCTGTAGCACCATTTGATTCACCGCTTGATGTCTTATATACCTTAAGACTATCAACATCAAATGAAAAGGAGAAAGGTGATGTTGAATTATCCTTTAAAACATATTTATCTTGATTTGCATCATATGAATAAATTGCATTTAAATGATACTCACCACGTTTATGACTTAATGTTGTTAACTTCATTGATAAAGAATCAACACTTAATATATTTTTCAAATGGAAATTAGAGTCTGAATCTTCTTGAGCATTTGAACTAATATAATTAGCATAGATAGACTGTTTTTGACCAGTATAATCTAACGTTCCATCATATGATATATATACCTTACGATTTATAATCTTAAATTCAATCACACCTTTGTATTCATCACTAAGCTCATAATTTTCATTATGATAAATTTCATTTAATTTAAAATAATATGTACCAGGTAATGTTGGCATATCCGGAATAACACTAGGATTATTGATATCATGCATTACAGCATCATAGTATACAGTATCTGTTGTTCCTGTTGTAATGTTTGGATGTGGCATTTGAGGTCCGCCCGTATATTCAAGTTCATGATCATATTCAACAGTTAAAATACGTGATTTAATTTCAAAGTCAAATTTAATCTCAGCTGCATTACAATTTTGTGTATCAGCAAACGAAACATAAGCATAATATTTTCCTAAATTTGTTGGATTTGTAATATAGTAATTACTTAATTCCAAAGCACCTGTAGAATTCGTTACATATTCTTTAAATTTATAAACTCTAGCACCATCATGACAAGTTATAATATCAAAGTCTCCATCTTGAACTGGCCTTGCCAAATACTGTATTTCTTGAGGATTTGAATATTGAATATTAATATCGCCTTTGCTTATAATAATTGAACCCGATTGTTCACAATCATTAAAATTATTTGCCGTAACTTTTATATATATCGGTGTATTAGTTACATTCTTAAATCTTTGAATTTCCGTTGTATATACAGGTTGTCCATTAACAAGTGTTCCATAATATACCGTTAAATCAAAGATTTCTTCAATATTATCAACAACTTTCGCATATTTATAAGATATATTGTTATCATTAACAGAGCCTGTAACAATTAACCTATCTGATGAATTTTGTTCAAGTTTCAACAAACCAGTATGATAATTACCATCAAATATTCCATTGTAAAAATCAAACTTTGCAAATTCAAATTCAAGTTTATTAATGTTTACAGTGACTGTATCATCAGGTGATGAACCAAGTTTTAAAGGCTTATATCCCTTACTATATATTTCAATATATAATGGATATGTTCCAGCATCAGACAAGAAATTAGCTTTATAAATTCCTGATGCAGGTGCTGTTTCATTGAATTGTACATTAATCCATTGTGGATCATTTAAATAATTACTATCCTTTAATGCAACCTTTATAACTAAATCACTTAATTTTAAAGGTGATGCTATATCCTTAATTGTTATACCATGTTGTTCTCTATCATAATTAACATTATCACCGACTACACTCAAATTAATTGTAGGTCCATTATCGATAATATTCATTTTGAAGAAATTATCAAAGGTATTATAATTATTTGCTATTGCTCTAACTGCGATATTATAAGAACCAATTTCTGTATGAGTAGGCGGGATGGTCGACCATTCAAAAGAATCAGGGTCTAATTGATTATAATCAAAGCCCGTAAAATCATAATAATACAATGTTGCCCAAGATGGATTTGTATTAAGGATTATTGAATGACTAAAGCCATCATATGTAAAATCCAATTGATTTGGGACAACATCAACTGTAAGACCATCTATTTTAATTGCTACTTGATCATAAACCGTTTCATATGTGTCAGCTACAAGTTTTACATAAGTTGTATATACATTTGTACCATCACTAGGTTGATTAAAGTAGAATGGATAAATTGACCACTCAACCTCAACTGCACCAGCCATTGGATTTTGAAGACTATAATATACTTGATAATTTGATGTAGGTTCCGAAACAGTTACTGTTGCACGGTGATAATTTCCATTATAAGTAAATGTATATACACCATTTGAATCTTGATTTGCATATGAATTATCAACATTAATTTCATATTTAAACTGACGAGGTTTAATTTCATAATTACCTTCAAATACAACAACGTAATTGTTAGATTGTTCACCAAGAGTATCATTATTTACAGTCGTCCTCATTTTTTCAAAGAAATCTTTTGTTGCATTTCCACTTTCATCTTTTGAGCGATACAAACCTACTGCTTCAGATCTTGATGTAAATGAACCCGTTAACTTATCACCTTCAAGAAGATTTAATGATTCACCATTAATTCCAACCGTTGCATTAACTGGATTATATGTCCAAGGCTTTCCATCATACAACTTAGAATCATATGGATCTTCTGTATCTACTACCTTAATAATAATCCTACGGCGTGAAATTGTGAAATAGAATTCCTTATTAGTTGTGAAATCATTAAAATATTGACTACCAGTTGCAATAATATTTACCTTATAGTAACCAATTGCACTTGGTGCAGCAGATAATTGTTCGTTTGTATAACCATCAAACCATAAGAATGTAACGTTACAAGAATCCAAATCTGCTGGTCTTCTTAATAATGCGTCTAATCCATTTACAGGCTTTCTATCATATTCCTTATCAAGAGGATTGCTAAAGTTAAAATTACCTTTTCCTAAAGTTAATTCAATTTGCTTATAAACTGGTTCATAGTTTTTCTTAGTTATCGTTAAATTTAAACTAACTGTTGGAATTGGAGTTGAAATTTCTTTAAATTTATAAACTAAATTAGTAATCGCACCTCCAACAACCTCAAATTTAACATCGGCTGTTGTATTATTAGCGAATACATTTCTAAAATCAACTCCTAGTGAATGTTCATAGCCATCAACACCATAAGTTAAAGTTAACTTATCTACTGAATTCATGGTAGAATCAGTAAAGTTTCTCATTAATACTTGCAATGAATCATCCAAATGTAGGACTTTTTCATTCCAAGAAGTTGTACCTGTTGTTACATCTTTTTCTGGAATATATTCATTAACCGTCAATGCATAATCAAAATTAATATATGAAATTGTACATTGAATATTTAAGATTACATCATATCTATTATCATTTGGATTAGTATTAGCACTATCATACTCAACAAGGAACGGATCAGTATCGGCACCATTATGTCTTGTAGTTGATACAATCTTTAATGGGTTTGAACTATCCCAACCAAAGCTTCCTTTAAAATTACCTGGATTAGCAGAATCATAGGCTGATGAATATGTACCTTTAATACAATCACTGGTGATTAAATCGCCATAAATTACTGAATTAGTCCCGCAGCCTTTTACCGTCATATTAAATTCATCTGAATTTTTCCATGAACTAAATCCACCTGAATAGCGATAATAGTCATCATCATCTTTTAACGTGTAGTTTACATTCATTTCAATCGTAATCTCGCCTTTATCAATTACAAATTGAATTTGTGGATTTTGATTACCATCAAATTTAAAGTTAGGACTACAGCTTTTAATTGTTGCTGTATATATCTTATTATAACCTGGTAATGTGTTTGGTTCGATTGCTTCTTCATTTGTTGTTATAACAAAACCTGCATCAAGATTTCCTAGTTTATCATCATATACATATGCAGAAGGTACAATAGCTTGTCCTGTATATTTATAATGGTAAAGTCCATCATCCTTTAGTGTTCCATCCCACTTTAAATTTCCAGTTGAACTAGAGTCAATCTTATAAGGAAGAATTTCTACATAAGCTGTGATCACTAAACTAAAGTTACTTGTTACATTATTTCCAAGTGAATCTGTAACAATAGGACTACCAATCCATTTAAACGTTCCAGCTCCATCAACTTTGCCTGAGATATCTTGTTTACAAGCAATATAATCTCCCGCATTACTGCTAGATGTTGTCAACGTTCCAATTATCGAATATCCTGTAGGTAAATTTAAAACCGAACCACCTTGAGTCCAGTTACTTACTGTCCAAGGCGAACCATACATTTTTTGAATAACAGTACTATATTTACCATTTGCTCCATTTGTAGTAAAGTGACTATACGTAACTCTATCTTTATAATATCTAACGAAGTCGTTTGCATAATTTAGATATGTTGCCCCTTCGGCATTGTCAGAAGATGAATGGAACAATTGTAATTCATACTTCAAAATATCAAATGTCTTTATTTGGGTACCATATAACATACTTGTATTAGATGTAAATGTAATACGTCCTGTTCCTACATTTACATTATTAGAATATTTTATATAAACATTATCTAAGCCAGTTATTGTTTCAGTATCATACCCATATGAATTTTTATCATAAGTATAGAATATATTATAGATTAAATCCTCGCCATTTTCTCGGATAGACTCCATATTAGTATAAACAATTACACCATCTTTTGGTTCAAGACTCTTTATTGCTGGTTCAATCTTTCGTCCAAAGTTATATACAAATGAATCATCCTCAAGAATAAAGTCAATTGCATCCATCAAGATTGTAGGTTTTGTACCAACAAAGCGCCATGAATCTTTATAAAATATCATTGCACGAGAGGCATAATTTCCTTCTATTCCATAACTTATTCCCCTATATTTTTGATAAAGTGTATTATAAGATTTTCCACCAATTGTAGACGGAACAAAAGTGGAACTTTGTGGAGCAGTTATTTTTTGAGCTTGTGCAATAGTCTTTTGAGAATAAATGTAAACAGTCCTATCTTCATAGGAGAATAGACCATCACCAATTTCGGTAAAATTCTCACCTAAAACAAAAGTATTAACCTTAGCAAAATAATCAATACCAGGGTCAATCTCATTACCATCCGGACCAAAATGATTAAATGCTCCTTCAACGATACCCTTAACAGGAAGACCATTATATGATGAAGGGAATATCACAGTATCCTCTAATAAATATTGATCATAAGTTGAATTAAGTTGTACGTAAAAATCATTATCATCAGTATTAAATCCTGTAATTAAATATCCCTTTACATCATCTGAGTATTCATATGTAAAGATATTACTTGTATTATCACCAATTACATATACAGGGAAGTAACAATTCCAGTTATAGCCCCATGTTGTTGGCCATAGTGCTTCTGGGTTGTAAACCTCTAAATAGAAATCTTCATTACAACCATAGAAAACACCTAAATCAGTCAAATCAGTATTGTGTGCTTTATCTGTTCCCGCTGGAATTATATAGCAGCTTCTTACTATACGCATTTTTTCAAGTTTATTACAGTTTTGGAATGCTCCAGTTTGAATTTCCGTTAAAGATTCAGGTAATATTAGGGTTGTTAAAGATTCACAATTTTTAAATGCATATGCACCTATTGTAGTGATAGTATGACTTGCATTATCCAGTTCAAGTCCGCCAGGAACTCCTGGGCTCTTTAAGCTTACACAACCAGCAAATAATCCTTCCGGTATATAATCAACTTTTGTAACGTTTTGTGTACTTTGCGTATTATCAATTAAATTGAAATAATAATCAAGATTTACACCCTCAAGCGAAGAACAATCCTTAAACATATATGACGTCAAGAATTTTATATTTGTAACTGAAACTAATCTCTTGCATCCGGAAAATACACCTTCACCAAATGATGTAACACTCGTAATATCATTAAAATCAAATGATTGTAGCTGATTGCAATTTGAAAATGCATAATTACCAATTGAAGTTAGTAAGCCTACAATATTGTCCGAAATCTTTGAAATTGATGTTCCCATAAACGCATAATTACCAATCGTTTTCACAGTTCCAGGAATAAATCTTTCCATTTCGCCTAAAGTTGCACAATTTGCAAATGCATAATTAGCGACATTTATATAGCAAGCATCTTTCATGGTTAAATCCTTCAAATGGATATCATTATAGAAACATGCAGCACCAATTGTATCAATTTTTCCTACAATTTCAACTGAATTTAGTGAAGACATATTAGCAAATGACCATGCAGGTACGTAATTTACCGCAGAATTTGTCTTAATACTAGACAACTGTTTAGGTATATAGAAAGAATATCCAGATTGCGTTACACGATATGATGTTCCATATGCGCTTCTACCAAATAAGAATCCAATTGTATAATTATATTTATCATGACGATTAGTATTTGCATCACTTCCAATAAATGGGATTTCTAATGTTTCAAGAGACTCACAACCAGCAAATACACCCTCATCTATATATGATAAAGATTTGGTGTCATTTAAAATTGTAATTTTTTTAAGTCCTTTAAATCCTCTAAAGGCATATCCTGCAATGTAAGTATCATCTGTAATTGTTATTGAAGTTAATGCCTCTGGAATTGAAGAATCCCATCTAGATCCTTGCCAATCCGTTACCCACGCATTTTCATAGTGACCAGTAACATCTCTACCCATAAACGCAAATAAGTAAATCATTGAGTTCATGATATTTGTATCATAATCCCAATAATGATAAGCTGTTTCTGCACCACGATGAGCACCAACAAATGGCATTTCTAATGTTTCAAGTGATACACAATCATAGAATACATTTCTTTCGGTTTGCTGAAGAGCCTTACTAATAACTAAATTTTGAATCATAGTTGTCTTATAAAAAGACCATGCTTTTAATGTAGTTTGATGCTGTAGCTTAACCGTCTTAAGGCTATTAGGAATATACCAATATCCAGTATGACTTGATTTTTCAACAGCACTTGTTTCATTATTACCATAACTATTAGATCCGAAAATCCAACCAAAATTACCTTCTTCGCCACCAATTGAATCGCTCTTTCCAGTAAATGGAATAGTTAAATTATTTAATGATGTACAGCCAAATAATGCACCTTGGCCAATAGTCATTGTAGTATCTTGGCTACCCTCAGCAGCACTTGATTGAATATTAAGTGATTGAATATGTGAACAATTCATAAATGCGCCTGGTGTTACAACACTTTCATTTAAAATTGACACAGTAACAAGGCTTTCTGGAATATAAAATGAATGACGCTTATCGTTTGAAGTTTCATTTGGATCACCATTATCAGTTTGGAAAACTATTGAATCTGAACTTGCTTCATCTGGACTTGAATCATTAAAATCACCAAAAATAAAACCAAATAAAGAATCTGCCGTACCAGAATTTCCTTTTTGCTTTCCAATAAATGGTAATGTTAAATCTTTTAAATTCTTACAACCATTAAGTGCACTTCTACCAATTTCCTGAACATTATTTGGAATAACAACGATTTCAAATCTTTGGCAGTATCTAAAAGCCTCTTCGCCAATTATAGTAATAGTTTCAGGCAAAGTAATAGTATTAGAGGTTTGCTTATTAACACTTCCAGATTCATCATAGGCACTGTTAATTTTTTTTAGACTTTCGCAATCAAAGAAAGCTTGCTTACCAATTTTACTAACTTTATAAGGCAACGTAATTTCAGTTAAGTTGGTACAGAAATTAAAACACGCCTCAGGAATTTCAGCTAATACATTTGGAAGTTTAACATAGCCATTAATATTATTATCAGGATCTTGTTTTCCTAAAAAATAGCATTGTGAAAAAGCCCCCGTACCTATAGTTGTAGCAGTTGAAGGTAATTCAGCAGTAATTAACTTAATACATCTTGCAAATGCATAATTACCGATAGACTTATTCATCGTAAATTTTTTTGCCCATGAAGCAGTTGAGAAGGTTATTTTAATTTCCTTAGCTCTTGCTACATTAAAGAAAGCATGCGTTGCAACATAAACTTCATCCGTAATTTCAATATTTTCAAGATAATATGGTAAATACAAATCAGTTAAAATCGTTAAATCAGCATCATACCAAGAAACAGTTCCAGAACCACCATCAGTTAACGTTGGATTTTCATTAATTGATTTTGAATCAGTATAATACGCTGGTCTATAATTATCATTTTGATAAAACATACCTGTGTTTTGGCGACCATTTACACGTTCGCCTGTACCAAATATTGCAAGAAAAGCTGATTTATAGCCATCAGTTGAAGTATCATCAAGCGTAGTACTTTTATTTCCTCTTTTAACGCCAATAAATGGCAACTTAATTTCTCTTAATTCTTCCACACCATGGAACGAACCAACTTCGATATATTCAACACATTCAGGAACCTCAATTCTTCTAATGGAATTGACGAAAGTGGCATTTCCATCAATAATTCTTGTATAATCAAATGATGAAATTTTATAACTTCCACCATAAAGAAGTAATGCTGTACCATTAGTATCAATTGTACAATTAATTTCCTTTACCGGATATGATATTCCATTATCTACTATTACTTCTGGAAACTTAACATTAAATCCATCGAATCCCGCAGGTAATGCTTCAGGCTTTACACCTGTAATAATTGCATAACTGCTAGCATTAGAATCAATCTCTGACGAAGAATATTTGGCATCATCCTTTATTATATAACTAAATTTATTTTGTGCCAAATCAGTATTTGATAATTCAGTATAATTGTTATGATCTGTAGAATCATGTGGTTTTGCTTTAAATATATTAAGGGCAATAACCACTCCTACAAAAATAATAGCAAGACCAAAAATACCAAAAAAGGCCAATTTCCTCTTTGATTTTCTCACTTTTGTGTTATTTAGACTTTTATAGTTAGTTTGACTTTTCATAACAATCAACTCCTAATCAACAAATTTATTTGACACTAATCCATTTTTATTTTACTACTAATAGCTCTAAAAAACAATTTTTTAAGCTATTTATTACTGTTTTTCGACATTTTTTTATCGAAAAAAATTTTTATTTTTATAAAATAGTTCTCTAAGAAAGCTCCTTAAGGAGCCCCTTAGAGACTACTATTTAATTAATTTTTAGATTTTTAATAAAGATTATCAATATCAATTTCACCAAATGCGTGACTAATGATAAGTGAATTATCCATTGATGAAACCATTCCATCCTTATCAATATCTGCTGCAAAGAAATATTCATTCTTTAAAGTAGGTTTAATAGCTGCTGCATCTGTCGAAGTAATTTGACCATCTCCATCAACATCTCCAAGAACTGATACATATACAAGATCTACTGCAGCTGTTGAATCATCAGTAAGAATTACTTTGAATCCAGTTCCAATATAAGTTGTATCATATGCGTTCTTATTTATTAACTTAGTACCCTTATAAATCTTAATATAATCCGCTTGTTTATCAACAAAATTACTTAAGAATTCAGTAATGGTTGTTTGTGATGATACATTTGTGATAAGTGTTCTCTTAGATGACTTAATTGTATGTTCTGTCTTTTCAAACTTAGTTGTCGTTGTACAAGTATAGAACTCATACTTAGAATTTCCATTTAAGTTTAAAACATTACTCTTAATTGTGAAGGTTCCTTCTAAGATTCCCTCATAATTATTAATACCCTTAATTATCACATGAGCATTATCAGTCAAATTAATATTATCAGAATAAGTTAATTCGTAGTCTATACCACGAACTAATAGAATAGTTCCTTGATATACAGCTACTTCTGGAGTTATAGCTTTTCCAGTGTAAAGCTGATCTGGAATATTATCAAATCTAATATTAGATGAAGTAATATCACAAGTTAATACATTTAATGTAAATTCACGTGTAATATTCTTATTTCCATCAGACCAACAATAATCAGAATCATTTAGAAGCTTAACTTGAATATGATATGTTCCTACGTTATTTTCATATGCTCCAACATACTCAATTCCGTAGTTTTCACCTTCATTTAAGTTAAGTCCCGCCTTAGAATACACTACATCGATTACAGGAACATAATCAATTGCTCTTGGTGTAATTTCAAATGTAAATGTTTCAGTGGCTTCATCGATTACATAATTATCATTTGTAATATAAGCACGAGCAGTATGCGTACCAACCTTGATACCATTTCCGTTTATGAAGCCTAAACGTAAACCTAAATCCTCAGTAACAAAGTCATTTATTGCACCATTAGGCATTATTTGACGACCAATGTATGTAAATGATGTTACACTAGGCCAGCTTATAGTTACAATTCTCTTAGTAATTTCGTAATCAAATTCAAATTCACCAGCAAGATAATTAGTACCTTCTTCTAATGTAACTACAATTGTATATTTACCAATAGCAGATGGAGTGTCAATAACTTTACCATTTACATCTTTAAATATATATGTTGCAGCACCATCAGATTTAGTAATTAACTCTGGATGATCAATTTCGCTACCAGTATATTGAATGCTATTATTCTTTAATTTAACATCAGGAGCTATACGATTAATTGTAATTGTTCTCATTCCAGTTGCAATTTCATAATTATCGAACACAACATAGTAATATACAGTATAAATACCAGCATTTATGAATGTATATTGAGAAGAATAATTCTCAAAATCTGGTGTTAATGAGTAATTAATAATATAGTTTCCAATAACCTTTGACATATCAAAATCAAGGCCATGAGACATACCATCATAATTAACATTTACATCACTAACAGTAAAGTCAGCGATTGCTTTGCCGATTACAATTGAAATTTCATAAACTATATCATAATTATCAATTTCATTTTCGCTACCATTCATTAACGCTAAATCATAAATTTCATACATACTTGCTTCATTGTATGTTCCTTCAAGTCCAGCATTAGTCTTAATATATCCTAATACATTTAGGCTTGAAATCATTTCGCCTGTTTGAACATCTAAAATACTAAAGTTTTCAAGATCCTTAAGCGCAACATTTACAATATTTGTATCAAATATATGAGAGTAGTTACCCTTAATGATAATTTGTCTTCTTTGAATTTCAAATGTGAAATCAACAGACATTGCGGTATAATTATCAGTTTCTTCTGTTGATACTCTTGCAATATAAGAACCAACATTCATCGGCTTAGTTGCATACTTAATAGTGCCATCAGCGCTATAATATTCAACCTTAACCTTACTTGTTGTATAAACTAATATTTCAAGTGAATTATAAACAACATTACTATAAATTTGATTTAATCCATGAATATGCTTTTGATAGCTTACTTGACCATTAGTAGTAATTTCGTCAAGAACGAAATCAGCAGCTGCTTTTGTAATTTCATAATCAGCATATGATTCTGTAGCTAAATAGTTATCAGATTCAATAGTTGTTACGATTACTCGATAAGAACCAACATTAACTGGAGCAGATGCTAATTCTTCACCTGTTAATCGGTTAATATAACGTACAACATATTCAATATTATCATCTAATGCAATTGCATTATAGAAAATATTAGCTGCCTTACCATCAATTCTTGTAATTATATCATTTCCAGTTATAACACTATCAGATTCAATATACTTAGTAATATATTCACCATCATATACTTTATCATTAGCTTCAACAGTTAACATAGAATTAATTTTGTTAATTACAAAGTCAAACTCAACATGGTTTGTTTCATAGCCTTCTCGTTCAAGAGTAATACTAATATGATATATACCAGCATTTCTAAATTTAGGCATATCTTGATATTCAATACCATCATAAACAAATGTTGTAATAACATCTTTTGTAGTTACCTCAAATGTTGGTGCTAGCTTCTCGCCTGTAAATTCTTGAGTAGTATCATCAAGAATAAACTCAATTGGCTTTTCACGAACATATACATATAATTGGTAACTAAATTCATAGTTGTTAATAATATTTTCACCATTACTATTTACAATTTGTAGATTTTCCCACTTAAAGTCATCAATATTTGTGAATAAACCAATTTCATCTCTAATTAGTGATAATCTACCACTAATTACATCATCAGCACATAAACTAACATCATCATTTGTAAAATCATGATACCAGTTATCATCTGTTAATTGAACAAAATTATCATTATACACATTAATTACTAAACTACGTGGAACAATACTAAATTCAATACTATTTTCAATTAGATTATAGTTAGAATCATCATTTGTAACTGTAAGAAGATAATTACCAACATTGATTGAATTATCACAAGTATATGCTAATCTAAGTCCCTTACCATTAATATCTAAGGCCTTAGCATTTGGAACCTGAACTAACCCATTATAAACTAACTCACTCTTATCAAATGTGACTAAAACATCTTTTGGTTTAATCACAAATTTCATTGAAGCTGTTGTTGTTTCATATAGGTCAGTTCCAACTAATGTTACTACAACCTTATAGCTTCCAGCGTTTACTGGTCTTTCATTCATAATAGTCCAATCAGACTCAGTTTGCATATAATACTCAAATACATATTCACCATTATCTGCAAATGATCGAACAGCAGGATCACTTACTGACTTACCATCATATTCATGTTCCCTATAACATGGATCAATTACTAATTGATAATCACCTTTCGAAATTGTAAAGGCAATTTCCTTAGTAAATCCATAATAATCATCTGTATCATCAACAATCATATACATTATGTAGCTTCCAATAGATGATGGTGCAAGTAGATCAACCTCTTTTGTAGTATCTGCATAACCATATTTGAATGTTGGTGTAACATTTTGAACAAATTCTGGATAAATTGTATATTCAGGTGTAATCCTTGAACCATCAAATGGTTTTGAAGGATCAACTACATCAACAGATAATGTAATCTTATTAATTGTAAGATTTAACTTACCATAATATGTTTCAAAATTAGTTTGATATGCCTTAAAATCAACTGAATAAGTTCCAGCATGTAAATATGCAGCTGATAGCTTTGTATAATCATTATTACCGTAGAATCTAACAAGTAAGTTATCACAGTTAGATGCACTTACAATTACTTCTTGATTAACTCCTACGTAATCAATTGTTAAATCATACTCACCATTATCATTCTTTGTGGCAATATTTCCATTAACACTTACTTCAATATCTAATAATTCATATCTAATCGCAATTCTAATATCAACTCTAATATTATAGTTATCGATTACAGAAATTCCATCACGAACGATATCATAATTATAAATTACATCATCATTCTCATAAATATTAACCTTACCAGATTTTGTACTAATATTACCTGTTACAGTATCAACATTTGCAATATTTACAAAATTATCATTAGTAATCTCACCATCAAAACAAGTATCATCTGAAACCCACTCGACATAATCCTTATGATACTGGAATGTTACATTGCGTTTTATAATTTCATATTCAACACGATTTGTCTTAAATTGGTAATTATTACTAAATTCATCAAGTGAAATACCTAAAACTACAACACCAACGTTCGTAGCAGTCTTATCAGAAGATAATACAGTTACAACTGGCTTTATATTTTCAGGATTAACGACAAAGTTTACATCTTGAATTTGAGACTTACCATTATACGTTAATGTGCTACTTGCAACCATTGGCTCAAGAATCAATCTATTAACAGTAACTTCCAATTTGAATGTGTCACCATAAACATTGTCATCGCTGTCTACTACAACAACTAATTCGTACTTTCCAGCATTTACTGGCAACTTACCTTCTTCAAATCCAACAAATGACCAAGTATATTTACTTGCAGTTGTTGTAATCGTTGGAAGTGTAATTTCTTTACCATTATATGTTTGAACTAAATTAGAAGCTGTTACAATAGCTACATTCTTATGAATTGTAATTGCAATATCACTATATGTAATATTATAGTTACTAGTAACATCAACATCACGTATATCATTCTTAGCATAAATTCGAATTGCAGTATCAAGTTTTGAGCCTGAATAAAGACCTGCATTTGCACTTGTTGATTTAATTGTCAAGCTAATATATTGTCCATTTACAAGACCATAAATTCCCGTTAATCTACGACCTATATCATAAATCTTTCCGTCGTAATTCTTTTCATCTTGATATGAAATGGTAATATCACGTTTCTTTATTTCAAATCTATATTCAAATTCAGAATATGCAAAATTTCCACTTGAATCAGCTGGAACCACAATTACAGCCTTCCAATATCCAGCCTCTATTGCCTTATCAAATTTATCAACAGTGTTAAGTCCCATATAATAAGTTATTTGAGGTGTTACAGTTGATCCATAAATTTGAAGATCTAAATCAACAGGTTCTCCATTATAAATATAATCTGTCTCATTAACACTAATTTGTGTCTTAAGCTGAGTGACTGTAAATGTAATCTTATCCTCGGTTGTTGAATGCATTGAATCTTCGATTCTAAAATAAACTGTATAAGTTCCAGCATTACTATAGTTAATTTTTGATGTAGAATAATTCTTACCATCTAAGCTATACCAGACTGTTGCATCCTTACAATCCTTAGGAGTAATTACAAATTCATGTCTTTGACCAGGCGTATAATCTCCTTCATAATATGATGCTTCATATTTAGCCTTAGGATACTCAACCTTAAAGCCGCCACTTACACCACAATCATATAATTCAGTTACTTTATTACCAGCACTATCAAAGATTTCAAATTCAATATCAATCAAATTAGGTTTTACAAGTCCAACTACATTTGGCATAAAGGAAATTGTACCAACAAGTCTATGTCCTGGAAGAAGACCAGTAACATTAAACTCACTATTATCCTCACTATTAATATTGAATGTTAATCTTTCATTACCATAAGTAACAATCTTTGTACCTGGTACATTAATCATTGCCTTGGCAGGTTCAATTGAAGCTACAAGACTAATGATATCCTCACGATATAGTGGGTCTATAGGGTTATCCCACATATATTCATCAGGTTTATTTAAAATTGCATAGATTAAATACTGGCCGATATCTTCATACTTAAACTCATGATATTGCGTATCATTTACATCTCCACGATAATACTTAGTATCATCGCCTGCAAGATAATAATAGTAATTACCCTCTTCATCCTTATAATAAAGATTAAATAAATCATTATTCCTTGAAATAGAAATTACTTGTTCTTCAGCATTATAATTATAACCACGAGATACAATTGGAATTGGAACGACAATCTTTGTAATTGTGTATGGCATTATATTCGGAACTAATCTATAATTTCGATATACAAGACCTCTACTATTTGGTGTTAACTTATCAACATCAATTTCTGCATATGCAAAATGTGTACCTATTCCTAAAGCAGCACCATCATTATAATCCTTAACACTAACCTTTAATGGTACAAGCCAAGTAGGTAATAATGTTTTTGCCTCAGGCTTATTTACACTTTCGCCAATTGCATCCTTATTATATTCATAAGTTAAATTAGACCAGAACACATCTAAATCTTGTTGTTCAATTTCAACAATAACATTTAAGATAACGTTATAGTTTTGAGTAACATCTTCATTACCATTTTTTATAATCTTGAAGTAATCATCATTACCATCAGTAAAGCTAAATCCACTCAATAATCTTTCAAATGATTGATACTTCCATTTAATTGTATCAAGCTCATCCGCACTATTATATATACCAGCATTAGCTCCATCATTGCGGTTAATCTTTTCACCATCTAATGTAGCATCAATATCGGTACTGTTAGTTGTATATAAAGAACCATAAATTTGTTCATTTGAAGTCTTATATCCTGTAACTTCTTCACTGAAGTTATCAAATGTCCAACGTTCTTCTTCAGCAAATACCTTAGAAGTATTAATTGTAACCGTTAAATCAGTTTTAATAATCGTGAATGTAATATTTTGCGTACCAACTGTTGTATGGTCATTACCACGAATTGTTACAGTCGCAACGTAATCACCACGAGTAATATTTAAGTTATCAGAATATCCTACATTATATTGTTGATCTAGATTATACTTAATAGGTTCATGATTTACACAAATAGCTCTATCAGAAACAATTGGTGCTGGCGTAATTTCTACACCCTCATATTTCTTTTCTAGCTTAGAATGATTTGGAGTATCATCATCAGGATCTAATTTTAATGTTAAACCAGAAGCCAATATTTGATATGGACTTAGAATTGCATTGCCCTTTGTCCAAGTAAAGTTTTCAGTATATGTTGGATCTTTCAACTGTTCAGAACTTGAGTCAACTGTCTTAGTATCTAAGAATCCATAATATACTAAAGCATTACCACTTTGTGGATTAACAGTATCATTATATCCAATCCAATCACTTTCACGTCCAGCATACTGCGTTGCATACTTATAAGGCTTGTTAACATAGACAGTCATATTCATTCCACCAGGAAGAGCATGATCACCGATTGTTTCAACATTTTCACCAATTTCAAATGTCTTAATATCTACATATGCATCAGTACTTGAAGCATTTGCCGTATTATAATAATTTGCAATTGCACCATCAGTAATTTCTACAACTGGTCTTGCTGCATAGGTTGCAGGTACAACTATTTGTCCACCTCTAAATAATGATGTATAACCAATAATTCTAAACGCAGATTGATATTCACCATTTACAAGCTTCCAATTTGGTATATATTCATAGATAAATATTTCCTTAGATTCAACTCTTACAGAATATTTAGTATGCCATCTTGTTTCAACGGCACCATTATATTCAGTATTTAACAATTCTTGACCAGCAACATCTCTTGTATATCGTTCATTATGATCTTCTTGATAAATTGCCCATCCAGATGGACGTTCAATTGATTCATCAATCGCATCATCATGCTTTGCTGGATATCTTTCAGGATAATAGAAGGCAATTAAGAAGAATTTAACTGGATCTCCCTCACGCTCCATATTGATGAATGCTTGATACTCAATTATTGTTGTTGTAATAGGAATCTCTACATAATTTAAAGAATACATATGTTCAAATGAATGAGTACCAATCTTCTTCAATCCAACTGAAAGATTAACTGTATCAACTGAAGTAATATTTTGGAAAGCATAAGCCGTAACTTCCTTAGCATCAGAAGACATATTAATTACCTTTAACGTTGAAGGAATTTGATAAGTATTTCCATTTTGAGTTGCTTCATACTCAAGACTTGATTTAGTCTTTGACATATATCCAAAGATAAATCCAAATGTAGAACCAGTATCATCACCATTAGTAGCATCTCCGCCACCAACATACGCAATAGTAATTTCTGTTAACGAAATCATACCATTAAATGCACCATAACCAATAGAAGTTATTGTTACTGGAAGAGTTAATGATGTAATTGCTGTGTTATCTGCAAATGCAAATTTACCAATGTTAGTTAAAGCACTCTTGTAATTCCATGCCTTTTGATTATGTAAGCCATAATATGCATAGTCTTCAATTCTTGTAATATTTTGAGGAATATCTTCTACAACTAGTCTAGTACAGTTCATAAATGCACCAGTAGAAATAGTAGTTAATTCACTATTAGTTAAGGAAACAGTTTGAAGATTTTCGCTTTCAGTAAACATATAGTTACCAAGAATTGATGTATCTACAGTAGCTGTTGTCATGCTATGAGAATGTGCAAATGTATATTCTCCAAATGTCTTAACTGTACTAGGTACTGTAATAGTTGCTAGGCCTGTATTATTAAATGCATAATCACCAATAAAGTTAATTGCCGATTGAATTTCAAAAGTACTTAAAGCTAAACAGTTTTCATAAGTATTAGCTTCTATTCTTGTAATGATATTTGAATTAAAGGTTATACTTGCCATTGAAGATGAATCCTTATAAGCAGATGCTCCAATTGCACTAACAGTTGATGGGACATTAAAGTTTGTAATACCAGTATTTTCAAATGCTGAGATTCCAATTGTAGTCACTCCTTCATTAATTGTAATGGTTGTAACATTATCACAATTTAAGAAAGCGTTATCTGCAATTATAGTTTCATCCGTAATTTCAACCGTAGTTAAACTAGTAGGCACAGCATAAGAATTTAAATTAGTTTGTAGTCTTCTTAAGACTGTTCGATTCTTTAATCCGAAAATCCAACCGAATACTGATTCAGCATTAGTATTACCTCTTTGAGAACCAACAAATGGTAATGTTAAAGACTTAAGGCTTGTACATCCTCTAAATACCTCACTACCAATATAGGTAACTGTATTTCCAAGTGTAAATGTTTCAATTGTTACATCATTTTCAAAGGCATTAGCTTCAACTCTTGTAACAACTGCAGGAAGAGTTCTTGAAATATCTTCTGAATCATCTTCAAGCTTAAAACCTTGAAGATTAGTATTATCCTTAAATGTGGATTCATTGATTATTTCAATTTGAATACCTTCTTCAAGACGAATACTTTGAAGGGCTGTACATCCTTCAAATGCATGTGCACCTAATTCCTTAAGCGTCCGTGGAAGTGATACATATGTTATTAAATCTACATTATGGAATGCATATTCACTAATGCTTGTATCATTCTTAACAATTACATTACGCAAAGAATTTACAATACTAAAGTTATTATTATCAATTAATAATTCATTTTCATCTATGATACCAAAGATCCAACCAAACATTGTTTCATATGACTTATCAATTGTAGCTAGACCTTGTGAAGAACCAACAAATGGAATAGTTAAAGTCGCAAGTCTTGTAGCGCCTCTAAATACGGCCTCACCTACATACTCAATATTATTGCCAAGTGTAAATTCAGTAATAAATTGACAGTTTTCAAAGGCATATTTTTCTACTCTTGTGAATGAATCAGGAAGAGTTGTCATTTGAAGCTTAATTGCATCCTTAAATGTACCTTCACTTAAGGTCTTAATTTGACAAGTCTCATCAAATGAGAATGATACCATTGATGAAGTTCTACTAAATGCATACTTTCCAATGGCTGTAACATTATTAGATACGGCAAAATCGATAAAGTGTACATCGCTACATCCGTCAAACGCGTAAGCACCAATTGTAATTACACAATCAGGAAGTCTTCTTACGATGGCTGATATATCCTTTGTATCTGATACATTTCCACCTAAATTGAAGCCTTGAAGAGCTGTTGCATTTTGGAATAAATTATTTGAAACAGTTGTCATATTATATCCATCCGCAAATCTTACAACACTAAGTGTCTTGTTATTTGCGAAGGCATATTCACCAATTGTTTTAATTGTATCTCCAAGTGAAACATAATCAACACGTGGTAAATTATAGAAGGCATATGAGCTAATGTTCTTATCGTTTGTAATATGAACATTTTGTAATGAGTTTACAATACTATAAGATGCATTATCCTTTATATCACCATTATTATAACCAAAAATCCAACCAAACATTGTTTCCTTAGCTGTAGCTTCTACACTTTCACCTAAGGTTTCACCAACAAATGGAATTGTTAATGTTTCAAGTGATGTTGCACCTCTAAATACGGCCTCACCAATATATGTAACATTATTGGATAATGTGAATTCAGTAATTGATGAGCAGTTTTCAAAGGCATATTTTTCTACTCTTGTGAATGAATCAGGAAGAGTTGTCATTTGAAGCTTAATTGCATTCTTAAATGTACCCTCACTTAAGGTTTCAATCTTACAGTTTTCCTCAAATGTAAATCTCTGAAGACTTGTATTAGTTCTCATTTCATCATCATTTGCGAAAGCATATGAACCAATTGTAGTTACTGTATTATTAATATTAAATTCTTTAATACTAATTGTATTATAGAATGAACGACTTCCAATTAGTACAACACTTCTTGGCAATTCACTCATTACAAGTGATATTGCATTTTCAAATACACTATCCTTAATTTCATAAACATTACTTTCAGGAGTTAATATTACAGTCTTCAAGCTTATAGCGTTCATAAAGGCAGCACGGCCAATATAACCATAGTTTTTATTATTTCTTTGCTCAGTTAAAATAGCGGTATTAGATTCAGATCCAACTGTAGAAGGAATTGTAATTTGAAGAATACCTGTGTTCATAAAGGCTTCTTCACCAATAGTAATTAAGCCTTCATTCAAAATAACCTCTTCAATCGTTGTAATATCCTTAAATGCTTCATCAGACACAACCATTTCATCCGTAATTGTTATTGTCTTTAAGTTTTCAGGAATATTATATGATAATCTTGAAGGATCAAGACTTCTTAAAGAAGCGCTTGTAACCTTACGACCGAAAATCCAACCAAAGAATGCACGTTCTCCTGTCTTAACTGTTTCATTATTTCTTGTAATATCAGCTGTAGATGCGTTGTTACGCATTTGTCCAACAAATGGAAGAATAATACTTCCAAGATTATCACAACCCATAAAGGCAGCATAACCAATTGTTACTACAGAATTAGGAATAGTAATTGTATCAAGACTGCTACAATTATAGAACGCATAATTATCAATCTTAATTAAAGTTGACTCATTCTTATCATTATTTACAAATGTAATTGATTGAATGCTAGATGCATTACTAAATGCGCCATAGCCAACAATTGTCTCATCGGTAATTGTAACATTCGCAAGACTTGAAGGAATCTTAGCTTCAAATTCATATGAAGCCTCATCATTTGTATTTCTTTGTTCGATATCACTATAGTAAGGATCATCAGTCTTAGCATAGAATTGACTAACAACATTATCAGCTTCTTCACGCCTACTTCCAAAGATGTATCCAAATAATGCTTCATTAGAATTGTTATTTGATCTTTCCTTACCAACGAATGGTAATGTTAAATTCGCAAGATTTGTACAATTTTCAAATGCTCCGATTCTAATTGTCTTAATATTTTCTGGTACAACAACATTCTCAAGAGAAATGTCATTATAGAACATATATTCACCAATTAAAGCATTATTAAATTCGATTTCACTTAAATTTGTACAATTTGCAAAAGCATAATCATAAACATATTCAATGGTTTGAGATATTACTAAACTTGTAATACCTGTACATCCATCAAACATATGAGAACCAATTACATTATTTTCAAATGTAATTGCAAGCTTAGCATCAAAGATAGCATCACTATTTTCCTTACCACAAATATTTGTACAATTCGCAAATGCATAAGCACCAATCTCAATAATATTTGAAGGAATAGTTATAGCTTTAAAGCCTAAGCAATTATAGAACATATACGTTCCAATTTTAGAATTTAATAACTTAAAGTTACTTAATCCAACAGAATATGCGAATGCATAAGCACCAATTTCTTCTACACTTTCTGGAATAGTAAGAACATCCTCACATTCATTATATAAAGCATCATTATGAGCGAAAGCATAGGCACCAATTGATGATACATTTCTTAAATTAATTGTCTTTAAGCTTGCACATTCTTCAAAGGCATTATCGCCAATTTCATTTACCTTATTAAAGTCAAATGATTCAAGACTATCTAGGTGATAGAATGAATGCTCACCTAATACATTAATATTATCAGGTAATGTAATGCTTCTTATCTTATCACAATCCGCAAACGCATAAGCACTAATCGTATTTAAATTACTATTAGTAGAAATAGTTACGCTATCAAGACCATCCATATTAAAAAAGGCATTATCAGAAATCTTCTCAACACTATTTGGCATTACAATATTTTCAAATGAATTAGAATACGCAAACGCATAGGCACCAAATTCAATTAATACATTAGTTGTCAAATATAGATTTATTCTAGAAATTTTCTCATGATTCTCATTTGTGTAAGTAGTTTCAAGTACAGGATGATACTTTTCGTTATTTTGCTTATGAGAAATAGAAGACATTGACCCATATGCAAATACCTTTTGACTAGTAATTGTTATGTTAGTTAATGAATTTGGTAACATTCCACCAATGTAATCATCACCATAGCATTGCTTAACAAATGTAAATCTTGCTTGTTCCTCATCTAATGATGTTACAGGAATTGTATATGTTTCATTATCATTTGGACATGTATGCTCAAATGAATTTTGATTTGAATGAACATCATCACCGAAAATCCACATAAATGATGTACTAGCAGATGCTTGACGATCATTATCATAATTTTTCTCACCTACAAATGGTATTGTTAAATTTTCAAGTAAAGAGCAGCCTGTAAATGCACCAAAGCCAATGGTCTCAACAGTATCATGAAGAATTACCGTATGAAGCTTCTTACAGTTGGCAAATTCATTATTAGAAACAATCTTATTCCAAACCTCAACATACTCAAGACCAGAATTAAAGAACGCTCCTTCACCAACAATTTCTACGCCTTTAGGTATATCAATACCAACAAGTGACCAATCACCATAGAAAGCATATGAGCCAATAAATTTAAGCTCAATTGGAAGAATTATTGTTTTTACATGATGTAAATTCATTAATGAGCCATAACCGATTCCAATTGATTCAGTTAGGTTAATTCTTCTTAAGCTTTCAGGAATATAGAATGTCTCAGGTGTATATGTAACTCCATCAATTATAGATGATGCTTGATTACGCTTTATCGCATCAAATTGACCATCATTATAAGATTGACGAGTTCTAGCAACTAAATTAGAACCTTCTGATTTTTCACCGAAAATCCAACCAAATAATGTTTCCTTAGAGTCATGACTATATCTTGTTTTAATATCCTCAAGAGACTTAAAGTCAGTCGAGTAAACGTGACTACCAACAAATGGAATACTAATTTCTTCTAGTGATGTTGTAAGACCAAAGGCACCTAGACCAATTGTCTCAACACTATTTGGCACATTAAAGCGAATCATACTAGTGTTCTTGTAGAAGGCCTCAGAGCCAATTGATGTAACACCATATGGTAAGGATTCAAGAACAAGTGATGTACAGCCACTAAATGCTTCATCACCAAGAGCTGCTAACATACTTTCGTTTTCAAAATAAACATATTCAAGTCTAGCTGAATTCTTAAATGCTCCAAGTTTAATTTCATCAACCTTGCTAGGAATTGTTATATCAACAAGACCAGTATTCCTAAATGCATATTCATTGATCTTATATGAATTTACAGTAATATTATTAGTTTCAAGATATCTATCAGTTGGAAGATAAACCTCACGAAGAGTTCTTACATTATCGAATGTACCAACAGGAACAAATACATTGGAATTTCCATCATCAATCGTTCTATTTCCAAGTGTAATTGTTACACTGTATAGACTTGAAGGAATATATGCTGTAATTGTTTCATCTTTTGTGTATTCCTGTGTTATTTGATACATTGTCTTTGTAGTTTCAAGGATTGAATCACCAAATAACCAACCTAATGTAGCATTATTAGCTTCATTATTATCTCTTACCTCACCAATAAATGGTATTGTAATTCTTTCAATATTTGAGCAATTGCTTAGCATTGCGTAACGTATAGTTTCAATTGAATCACTTATGATAATATCAGTAAGTGCTGTATCATTATCAAACATATGAGCACTAGTAAAGTTATTCTCAAATAGAATATTTGTGAGCTTAGTCTCGTTTGAAAAGGCATATTCACCAATAGGCTCAACTGCATCAATGCCATTTGAATCATAATGAAGTTTTTCAACAAGTCGTAAGGATTCAATGTTGTAGCATGAATCAAAGGCATGTGACTTAATTAAATCTACACTTGTAGGAATAACAATATTATAGTTACTATCATTATTAAGATTAACTACTCCAGATTGATAGAATGAATAATCACTAAATGTCTTTATAAATCTAGTTTCTGAATCATTAGTATTAGTAAATTTAATATTTGCAACATTAACGTCGCTAAATGCTCCATAACCAACTAACGTTTCATCTGTTATTGTTAGATTCTTTAAGGCCTCTGGATAAACACCAATTACTTCTTTCATTTCAGCTGACGAATCATCCTTTGATACATGAACTGATACAACCATCGTATTTGTTTCAAAAACATCATCAATATCATCAGCAAAATCCTCTGTTGAATATGAATCATATTGACCGAAAATCCATGTAAATAATGCTTGCTCACTATATTCAATATCTCTTGTACGACCAACGAATGGAATTGTTAAATTTTCAATATTGTAGCATTGTTCAAATGCTGCAAAATCAATTATCTTAACATAATTTGCCACCTCAACATTTACAAGGCTTGGACAATTAGAAAACATATACTTACCAATATATTCATTTTCAAATGTTAGATTAGCAAGTAAATCACAGTTTGCAAAGGCATAATCGCCAACATTTGTAACACACTTAGAAATTGTTAAATTGATAAGTGCATCACAATCATCAAACATATGAACACCAATATAACTATTTTCAAAAAGAATATTAACAAGTGAATCACAGTTTGTGAATATATAATCTTCAATAACGTCCTCAGTCATTGTGCTAGTTGTACGAAGTGAAATAATATTTTGACAATCCGCAAACGCATGAGTTCTAATTTCCGTAACATTATTTGGTATATTAATATTATACAAAGATGAAGTATCCCCAATATTTTCATAATTCAAATAAGTTATTCCACTATTATAGAAGGCATATGCACCAATAATTTCAAGAATTTGATTATTAATTTGGTTAATATTAGAAACATCAATATTATCAAATACATAATTTGTAATTGTCTTAATATTACTAAATGCACCATATGCAACTACGGTTTCATCAGTTACAGTTAAATTAACAAGACCCTTAGGAATAGATGTCATTACATCAAGTGTATGGTCATCAATATTTCTAATTTGTGTAACCTGCTCTACTAAATCAGAACTTGCACTCGCATTATAACCGAAAATCCAACCAAATAATGATTCTTCAGTTCCCTCAATACCAACCTCAGCACCAACAAATGGTAATACTAAGGTATGAAGGCTAGTTGTCATATATAATGCAGCTTCATCAATATATTTAATGTTATCTGTTACATATAATTCTTCAATTCCAGTACAGTTTGCAAACATGTACTTACCAAGATAGTTAGCACCATTAGTATCATTATCTCCTATCTCAAATGAAATAGTAGTTAATCCTGTACAATTTGCAAATGCGTATGGTCTAATATCACCATTAATTTCATCAATAGCAATAAGAGGTGAATTATTAGAAATATTAGCCAAAACCTTGTGTGTAATCTTAGGAATTACAAGGGTAGTAAAGTTCTTATTATCACAAGAATCAAACATATGTTCACCAATTAGCTTATTAGTAAGCTTTAGGTTAACTAAATTATGATTATATGCAAAGACATATGTTTCAAATTCCATATCCTGTGATGGCGTTCTTAATCTTGTAAGAGCATTCATATCGGCGAATGCATAGTCTCCAATTGTTGTAACACTAACTGGAATATTAATACCAAACGTATTAATATTCTCCTCAGAATAATCACTATCAGGATTCATTATTCTAAATGATTGAGTCTTATAGAAAGCATAATCATCAATTAAGGTAATTCCTTCATTAAGATTAATCGTTACTGCGTCCTGCATTTGCATAAATGCACCAACACCAACAATTGTCTCATCAGTAATGTTAATCATCTTGAGTTTTCTTGGAATATAACCCCAAGTTTCCATGGTTGAATATCCATCACTATATTCTGATTGATAGTATTGTACAGTCTTATAGAAATTAGTCGTATCAGGTTCATTTGTAATAATCTTTAAATCATTATAAGTATATGGTGCTTGAGGAGCATCAAAATCGAAGAAATAAGCGAATACAGATTCCTTAGAATTATTATTTCCTCTTTCGCTACCAATAAATGGAACGAATAATGATTCAAGTTTCTTAGTACCTGAAAGGATATTTCTACCAATTGACTCAACATTGTTTGGAATAACTAAGCTTGGAAGTGAAATACAATCCTTGAATGCGTATTCACCAATTGTCCTAACACCAGTGCCAATTGAAATATTAGTTATGCTTACACAACGATCAAAATCATAAGCACCAACTGATGTAACACTATTTGGAATATTAAATTCCATAAGACTAGAGCATCCCGCAAAGGCTTGATCATAAATTGCATCAACTGAATCAGTTATTACAATTGTTTCAATCTTAGCACATTCACTAAAGGAACCATATCTAACCTTAGTTTGATCCTGACCATTAATAATTACATGCTTTAAGTTTGTAGGAAGATAACAAGAATAAACACCATTTGATGATATCTTTTGATCAGCTCGATATATAAGATTTGTCGTTAAATCCTCATCAATTTTTTCAATACCAAAGATATAGCCAAATAAGCTATCAATTGAATCAGTTATTTCAAATGTCTTACCAACAAATGGTAGAGTAATTGTCTCAAGAGATACCATATTATTGAAGGCACCTTCATCAATTTCTGTTACAGTATTTGGTACAACAAGATTAGTAACATTTCGACAATTTTGGAAAGCATATCCTTCAATTGTTTTAAGACTTGAAAGCGTATTTCCTTCTTCAGTTTCATAATAGAAATTAATTTTTGAAAGTCCTGTACAATTTGCGAATGCTTGGTTACCAACAATTTCAATATTAGATGTGAAATTAAGCTCAGTAACACTTGAACAACCATAGAATGTACGATTCATAATACGTGAATACTTAGCATTATGCGTAAATAATATTTCTTCAAGACTACTACAATTTTCAAAGGCTGATTGACCAATAGCAGAAATATTATCATTGAATCCAAGTACCCAAAGCGCTTTTCCATTATTTTCTTGCTCAGTATAATAATTATCCTTTGTTAAATTTGAAGCTACATTTGACTTAGTGTAATATACATGTTGAAGCTTAATATCATTCATATACATATACTGTCCAATATTACCAGTATTACTTGAGCCATCCTCAGTTGCTCTTCCGTTATCCTGAATTACAGATATTAAATTATCACAATCTGCGAATACATAATCGCCAACATTTGTAACCCACATTGGAACATAAACCGTTTCAAGGCTATCACAGTCTCTAAACATTCCATCAGACATTGTGTCATCATAGAAATAAATGTTCTTTAATGCATCACAATCTGCGAATGCATATATACCTACACTATCTAATTCCGGTACTATAATTTTTACAAGAGAATCATTATTAAAGAACATATAATTAGAAATTATAGTATTTTGAATATCAATATCCGTTAATCCGGCAGAATCAAAAGTATGATCACCAATATATGACTTACCTATATTTCCAGCTGTTTTTGGGATTACAATCTTTCTTAATGATTGGCACTTTGCGAAAGCATACTGTCCAATTGTTTCAATCTTAGATGGCATTTCAAAATGACTTAATAGCTTACAATCATAGAAGGCATATTGACCAATAAATTTAACATCGGTAGGATTTGGAGTATAAACTGCATCTCCCATATAATTTGTATTTGCATGTGTTGCAATACCTTTTCTTAGATTTCTTCCTTCATAAATTGTCTCATCAGCACCCTGAATAAAGGCCTTTAAATTAACACATTCATAGAAAGCATACTCACCAATATAAGATAGCATATCCTCACAAGCTGTAACATCTACAACCTGTAATGTTTTACAATCCTTAAATGAATCCCAAACAATTACATATGTATTTGTTAAAGTAATATTTAAGATAGATTCTGAAACATAGAACTTAGTTTCTTGTGTTGCTAAAGCGGAATCACGCTGTAAAACTTCGTAGAAATTAACCTTTATGAATGATTCACGAGCATCATCATATAAACCTTCGATTGTTTCATCACTACTATCTAAAATAGATTCAAAGATTTCATCATATGCATCTTCTCTTAATGCTGACTTAATAGAATCGTTAACATCTTCTATAGTAATTACATTTGAAGCATCAACTGTCTTATTATAGTTCTCAACATAACGAGCAAGAAGCTTTTCATACTTTTCGTCATATGTTTCTTTAAGTGTTTGCGTAATATATGCTCTTACCTCATCATATTTAAACTTATTTAGAAGCATTCTCTTAGAATATAAATCATAAGCAGGCTTTGTCGAACCAAATAACCAGCCAAGACCTGAATATGCAGATGGATCCTCATCAGTTAATCTGATTGCCTTTTGACCTACAAATGGAATTGATAAATTTTCAAGAGACATACAGCCTTCAAAAATAGCACCATTATATTCACCATCAATTGAAGCACCAATATCAGTTACCGTTTTAGGAATAACTAAATTTCTCAAGCTAACGCAGTTCATAAAGGCTTTTTCGCCTACTTTAGTAAGACCTGTCGGAAGAGATATTTGTTCAATGTTATGGCAATTTCCAAATGTATAACTTTCAAGAATTGTTACATTCCTTGGAATATACATTTCACGAAGTCCCACACAACCGTAGAAGGCATAATGACCAATCTCTTGAACAGTCATAACGATATTTCCGTTAGAATCAAAATCTTCATCCGAATATAGGTTAATATGCTCAAGCATTGAGCAGTTCATGAAGGCACCATATCCAATATGGGATTCATTACGAATTGTAACAGTATTTAAAGATGCTGGAATATAATATGTTACAGATGTACTCTCACCAGGATTTCTTGGCTTATTAATAAATACCTGTTCAGTAGCTTGAAGTTTTAATTCTCTTCCAGCTTCATCATATTGAACAAGCTGAATTTCTTGCACTACATCAGTATCTGACATATATGGATTTTGACCAAATATATATCCAAATACAGAAGCTGAAGATAAAGTACTGCCTCGAGTGGTACCAACAAATGGTAATGTCATACTTTGAAGTCTTACACATCCCGCAAACGAACTGATAGAGATATTTGTAACTGAATTAGGCACAAACATATTTGTTAAATTATAATCATAATAGAAGGCATACATAGCAATTTGTGTTAAAGTATTTCTCTCGTCAGTTGGCAAATTAATAACCTTAACATTATGCATATTATAAAATGCACCATATCCAATAATTGTTTCTCTTATAATTGTTATATTTCTTAAATTATCAGGAATAAAGAATTCATATTGTAATACATCAGAAGCCTTTTGTAATGTTATATTTTGACCTATCTTCTTAAATTCAGCTAAAGCATCAAATTCTTTAATAAAGCTATATTTTGTTGAAGATTCAATCGAATTACCATAATGGTATTCTGGTTCATAATCCTTATTATTTTCTTCAGGTGCATAAATTTGAGCATCCTTTTCGTTTGCAAGTGATGTTTCACTAAAGACAGACTTAGCTACAAATCTTGCATTATTAGCATCCGAATTCTGTCCAAATATCCATCCAAATAATGACTGCTTAACCCCTTCATTACCAAGTCTACTTCCTACAAATGGAAGGGTTATAGTATCAAGCAATTGACAACCAGCAACTAATCCCTCACCAATATATGTAACTGAATTTGGAAGTTCAATCTCTGTTATAGATGTGAAGGCAAAGGCAAAGTCTCCTAAATAATTATTTTCAGAAGCATTACCTTGATTTGCAGCTTTATCATTTAAATTTTCAAACTTAATTGTTTCTACTTCACTAATTAAAGCAAAAGCAAATTCACCGACCCTAGTAATATCTGAAGTAATATAAATATAATTAGTCACATTTGAATCAGGAGGTAGATCCTCAGTATTAAAGTTGAATGTAAATCCTTCGCTTCCACGACCAACACCATAGAACATATAATCGCCAATTATCTTAGATGCATATTTTACATTCTTTAAATTAGCACAATATGTAAACGAGTGATCATCAATTTTGACAATACTTGAAGGAATGCTTACTGTTTCAAGTGAATCATTAAATGCGAACATATATGATCCCATACAAGCATTTTGAAGTGTAATCTCCTTTAAATGAATACAGTGTTCAAATGTATGAGATAAAATTTCAATTACTGAGTTTGGTATTGTAATATTAATTAACGAATCACAATCAGAGAATGCATAACTACCTAAATGCTCAACACTCTTTAAATCAATTGTGCCAGTACTATTTAAAGTACCAAGGCTATCACAATTATAGAATGCATAATCATTAATATACTTAATCTTATCTGTTAATTCTATATTAAATAGCTGCTTACACTCAAAGAATACGCCTTTATCTAAGGTTTCAATATCAGAATTAAATATTACATTCTTAAGCTTAGGTGAATAACCAAATGTATAAGTACCTAAAATATTTGATTTAACACTTACACTTTCAAGATTAGCACAATTAGAGAATGAATATTTACCAATATATGTTAAAGACGCTGGTAGTACCAAATTAATAAAGTTTTCATTGTCAATTAACGCGAATGCATAATCTCCAATATATTCCTCAGTACCAAAGAATCCATATGTATTATTTGTTGATACCTCATCATGTAAATCAATAGCTGATGTTTGTTTGTTGCCATTTCTTTGGAATGAAGACTCTAATAATCCACCCATATTAAAGAATGCATAATCATCAATCTTTGTAATGGTTGTAACTTGTTCATCAGGAATTGCACTATAATTTCCTGCAAAATTATAACCAGAATAATCAACATAATGATAGTAGAAATTTTGAAGCCAATCACAATTCATAAATGCACCATATCCAAATACAGTTTCATTTGTAATGTTAACTGTCTTTAATGTCTTTGGTACATAATATAATGTTGAATGTAATTCCTTACTTTCATCTTCTCCTGTAATTGCAATAGGTGCAAAATTACTATCAAAGCTTCTTACATTATAATATCTTTGCTCAAATTGCCAGAAGGAACTAGCATTTGATTGAACGTATGTCATGTTATTAATCGAACCATCGGCAGCTATATATGTATCATTTAAGCCACCAAATATATAACCAAATAGTGATGCATCATCACGAGAGCCACCCATATATGCACCTACAAATGGTAAGAAAATTGATTCAAGCTTAATGCAACCATATAATGCTCCACGACCAATATATCTAACTGAAGATGGAATTTTAATGGTAGTTAACTCGTAGCATTCTGCAAATGCATAATCACTGACAATCTTTACTCCTTGAGGAACAACAATTTCCTGAATATTTATACATCCATAGAAGGCATAAGACTTAATCGTTTCCATACTAGCAGAAAGATAAATAGTTGTTAGACTTGTACATTGCTGGAAGGCATGCTCACCTAAAACCTCACATCCATCTGGAAGTTTTACTTCTTTAAGATACATATTACACTCATAGAAAGCATAATCTTCAATCAATTGTAAGGAAGAAGGGTATTTAACCTCAGAAAGCTCATGACAATATGCAAAACACCAACCCGGAATAACGGTTGTACCTTCAGCAAATATAATTGGATTTAAAGCCTTATTTTCTAACTTATCATATCCACCAAGTGTAACACACTTATAGAACATATACTTTCCTAATACAGTATTATTCAAGGTTACCTTACGTAATGTTGAACATTCTGCAAATACGTGTGTACCAACTAAAGCTAATGATTCTGGCAATATTATCTCTGATAAAGTTGTACATCTATAGAATGCATAATCACCAATTGATTCCGTACTCTTAAATTCAATATTCTTTAAGGCAGAACAGCTATAGAAAGCATATGACCCAATCTTTCTAAATGAACCTTGGAATGTAACATCAGCAAGCTTATTACAATTATAGAAGGCACCATTAGGAATTTCTGTAATACTATCTTGAATAGTAAGGCTTTCAATTCCATCACATCCTGCAAACATATATTCACCAAAGGCTTGACCCTTAAAATCAATTGAACCAGTTAGCATCTTACAATTAGCAAATGAATGGCTTCCTACTGTTTTTAACGTTTCAGGAATAGTTAAGGTTGTAATTCCATTACATGAAGCAAATGAGAAATTACCAAGAGTCATAATATGGCTAGGTAAATTAATGCTTGTAAACGAACTACAATTATAGAATGCATAATCACTAATTTCTACAATACTTGTAGGAACATTAAATTCATTACACATTTGACCAATTTCGTGGTCATGATTATTCACACTATCTCCAATATCAACACAACCAAGTGAAGTACAATTAAAGAAGGCATATTTATCAATCAATGTAATCTTGTCATTTAGTTTAATTTGCTCAATATGTGAGAAATTCATAAATGCACCAGTACCAATTACTGTTTCATCTGTAATAGATACAATCTTAAGATTTCTTGATGGGATATATCCATAACCTACAGTTACCTCACTGTGATATGTACCAACAGGAACATAATGCTTATTACCATCGCTATCAGTTGTAGTCACAGCCTTGTTAGCATTAGAACTTGAGGCTAAAACATCACTAGCATAACTAAAGTCAATATCTGATTCATCAAGGCTACTTGAAGCCTTTAAATCTGAAAGCAATACACCTGCTCCATTTACTGGTAAAGTATTAGGAGCTACATAATATTGCATAATAGTTTCAACTGAAGATTCGGAATTGTAATAGAAATAACCAAAAGTAGCTTCTACCTTATTTGTAATTCCACGTGTATTACCAACAAATGGAATTGTAAGATTTTGTAGATTAGTTGTACCACGAAGTAAATCAAGACCAATACTATTAAGTGTATTCGGCAAAATCAAAGTCTCAATTGTTGAATTACGATAGAATGCATAATAGCCTAATGCAGTATCAGCCGTAATTCTAACATATTCTATTTTTGGCATCCAATATGTGGCCGAAACATAATAATTTGAATTACTATCTTCTGATGAGAAAGTATAATCAAATCTATTAGCATTATTTCCAACATCACTGTACACTCCATATTGAACACCAACAAATGGCATTACAACACGTCTTAAATTTCTCCAACCACCAAATGAAGCGTATCCAACCCAAGTTAAATTTGTATTATGTTCCATATCAATGGAATTCATAGCTTCATCATAGAAGTTAAAGAACGCCCTTTCCCCTATAGTTACAATGCTTTCACTTAAATTAAATCCAGCATTAATTGTATCCTTATATTTATTACTGATTAATAAGTGTATCTTTTGATCATTATAGAATTGATATGCAGAGATAGTCTTAATTTCATCATTTAAATATACAGTTGCCAAATTCGAACATCCTTCAAATAGGTAAGGTCCTGTTGCAGTTGTTAAAAGTTCAAGTGTAACAACTCCTGTATTTCTAAATGCACCTGAGTTACTATAACCATCTAAACCAAAGGTAGTTATTGATTCAGGAATAACAAAATAGTTCTTTTCTTCTACGCTATATGTAAATGTTGTTAATGCTGTATCTTTATAGAATGCATAATAGCCAATGTAATCCAAAGAATTAGATGAATCATAGGTTACAGTTGCTAAAGCAGTATTACGATAGAACATATAATGTCCTATAATTTGACCTTTAATATCTAATGTTTTTAGAGTTGTAATATTTGCAAAAGCAAATGAACCAACAACACCTTTAGTATCTCCAATAGTCGTACCTAATGATTTAGGTAAAACTAAATTTGAAATTCTAATTCCAGCAAATGCATAATCACCTATTGAATATACACCTTCACCTAAAACTAGTTCAGTAATGTTTGTCAACGCATTATCGCCTGCTGAAGATTCATAATCACGATACGTAGTTGGACCGAATGCATAATTTCCAATACTACCACTAAATATATTAACGGACTTTAAGCTTGTACATAATTGGAAGGCAAAAGCTCCAATTGAAACATTTCTTGTAACAAGATTATTTACACTCTTACAATCATAGAAAGCATAATTACCAATTGTAGTATTATTTGGAAGCTTAATTCCATCGAAAGTTGAATTATCATCAAGAACGCTTGCATAATATATACGTTCAAGAGCAGTATTTTCATAGAATGCACTTGTTCCAATCGCAACACCAGAAGGTAATACCTCTACTACTCTTAATGACTTAGCATTATAGAAATAATGATTTCCAATCTTATCATTTAAAATCTTAGCTGATACAACACCAGTATTTTGTGTTTCATGATTAAAGATTCCGTTATTAGAATAATTTGTTTCATCATCAGCATATCCTTCAGTTGAATATCCTGTAAATAGTCCATTGCCAGTTGTAATATTACTCAAAATAATTACATCAAAGAAGTCTTCAACCCCATCGATAGTAACCTTATAATCAGATTCATTATAGCCTTTTATATCATTTAAGTTATATGGTCTAAAAATTTTCATTAAAGGATCATGGCCAAATGCGTGAGAACCTACTGATTCTAGATTATTAGCATCATAATAAACACTTTCAAGCTTATCACATTCTGCAAATTGGTAAGGTGCAATTATCTTATTCTTTACAGTTGCAGAAGTTAAAGAATCGCAATCTCCAAATGCATATTTACCGATTTCTTCAACACTCGCAGGAATAACAATACTTGTAATACCTGTTCCAATAAAAGCGTCCTGATAAATCTTCGTAACACCTTCATCTAATGTAACTGATACTAATTTAGTTAACTTATTATAAGATGTTCTAGTATCATGTAAAGAATAACCATTTCGATAATAGAAATAACTAAAGGCCCCATATCCAACAATACCTGACTTAATTTCAACTGTTTCAAGTGATGTACAGTTAACAAAGGCGTTATAACCAATTTCACCACCATCAACAATTAGACTTTCAATACCAGTACATCCTATAAAGGCTCTTGTACCAACATATGGTGCAGCATTTTCAAGTCCATTTTCCGTAGTCTTTTCTTCCATTACAATATGAACATTCGTAATAGCTGTACAGCCATTAAATGCTTGGAAGCCAATTTGAACATTAGGTGATAAATGGAATCCTTCAGTTTCACCACATCCATCATATAAGAAATTCTTAAGGGCTGTACAAGCTGTAAATGCTTGTTCAGCGATTGAATCAAAACGATAAGCTGTACTTACGGTTGTTAATGATGTACAACCTCTAAACATAAAGACGCCAATAATCTTATTTTCAATTCTCGCAGTCTCTAGTGACGTACAATATGCAAAGGAAGATATACCAATAGTTGTTACATTTTCAGGGATTGTAATATGCGTTAATGACTTACATCCATAGAATGCAAATGTTTGAATTGACTTTAAATCATTTGAAAATTCTACATCGTCTAAGCTTGTACAATTATAAAATGCTAGTGATATACTTCCATACCAATTCCAACCTGTATAAAATGCATAATCGTAATTTGTTCGAATGTTTTCGTTATTGTATCCACCATCAGATTGATACTCATTTGTCCCATTAGAATTGGCCCTTAGATATCCAATATAATCGCCATTATTTTGTGTATCTGCTGATAGATTTACTACATTCTTCATATCAATAGATTTCAAGCTTTGAATATTTGCAAAGCCTTGAGTGTAAATTCTCTTTTCTTTTGTTAAAACAACTCTTTCAACTGCTGGAGCATATTGATTGTGCCATCCATATGAAGCACTACCATAGCTACCATACGCACCCCATTGATAATTTCTATATGATTGATAATAACTGCCTGATGTAAAGGCTGATTCTCCAAATATAAAACTAAACGCTTTATAATATTGAATTCCTCCATTAACAAGATAATTATATGTATTACCATTGTTACAATAGAAACCATCTGTTTGATTTTGAGACGGGAAGCTTACCCATGGATTAGATTCGTTTTCAATTAATGTATAGCCTAAGAATGGAATTTTAATATATTTCAAGGCACCCATATTATACAAAGCAGCTTGATAAATATAACTAATAGAATCATTAATTTCCAAATTAACAATAGTTTTTAAATTTCTCAACGCATTACGTTTAATACCATTTGCATTTGTAATTAACAAGGTTGTAAGTGATGTAGGAAGATAAGATATATTACCGGCAAAATTTGCCCTGTTAGAATAATCTGCTCCATCCTTAATTTGATCTACTTTATATCCACCATCATATGCCTCACGACCAAACATATACGCAATTGTATAAATTTGACTTTGAGTAAGCTCATCACTTCTATCAGCTTTTGGATTTTCCCTTCCAACAAATGGAATTGAAAGAACAATAATATTAGGCATATTCGCAAATAATGCTTGTCCCATATAAGTAACTGAATTTGGAATTCTAACATATTGATATAAGTTACTATCAAAAGCGTAAGTACCAATAGATGTTACACCATCTAAAATATTTAAATCATAGATAATATCCTCGCTACCTTGATACTCAACACTCTTATAGGTATATGTCTTATCAGCTAAAATAGTAGCTCTAGCTGAATCTAATGTATTATTAATTCTTGCAAGTGTTGTACACTTCGCAAATGCGTAATCGCCAATTGTTGTAACATTGCCTTCCATTCTAATAGATTCAATATTACTACATCCATAGAAAGCATAATTACCAATTGTTACAATACCAGGCATAAGATTAATATTATAATCCTTAGACTTTATAGTCATAACATGATTTACAATTTCATAGTCATCATTAGTATAAACTAAATTCGTTAAATGGCTGCAGTTATAGAAAGCATAATCGCCAATTGCAGTAATATCATTATCATTAATTACTAAATTAGTAAGACTTGTAATATCACTAAAAGCACCATAACCAATTACACTTTCACCATAAATACGAAGTGATGTTAAACCAGCTGGAATATAATAATCGACCGTTGATTTTTCACCATTTAGAGAATATATTTGTGAAACATTAACCATTGGCTTTTTGCCATTTACACCATTAATAGCATCTGTATTAGTTGTTGTCGAGAAAATCCATCCAAGAAGAGCCTCTTCGCCAACTGAAGTACCCTTAGCTTGACCAATAAATGGTAATTCCATTATTTCAATACTCATACAACCACTAAATGCACCCTTACCAATTGATGTTAGAGTTGTAGGCAATTTAACAGATATTAACTTAACACAGTCTGCAAAAGCACCCGCATCAATTGATGTAATACCTTCTGGAAGTGTTAAATGCTCAAGGCCTGTACAACCAAGAAGCATTTCTTCTCCTAGAGTTGTATTTTCAAAAATAATTTCAGCTAAATCAACACAATATGCAAATGCATCATTACCAATTATATTTGTTGATGCAGGAATCTTAATACGTACAATTCCTGAATATGCAAATGCATAGGCCCCAATTTCAAGTAAATTACCAGCCTCTTTTGCTATACCATCAGTTGTTGTTTGACCAGGCATAATAATAGAAGTCCATTCATTATTCTTAAGGGCTTTACATTCATAGAATGTATAATCACCAAGTCGCGTTAAAGTCGATGGAAGACCCACCTTACTTAAACTTGTGCATCCTTTAAATAATCCCTCTGGTGTCTCAGTCACACCTTCAACAAGAGTAGCTGCAGTTAAGCTTGTGCATCCTTCTAGCATGTGAGGGGCAAGTACAGTAGATTCAAATGTAATTGAAGCTAAAGACTTATTATTAGCAAATGTATAACCACCTATTTGTCCTTCTTCAAATGAATTAGGAATAGTTACATCTAGTAATCCTGAGCCATCAAATGCATGTTCACCAACAGTTTGAATTCCATTTAAATTAACATAATTAAGGTTTGTAGTTCCGGCAAACGAATATGCACCAACCTCAATAAAATTGCTAGGTAAATCACCTGATTTGCTGAATTCTTGATTCCAAATAAATGTAATTTCACTAACTGGAATAAATTCCTTAATTGATGAAATGTTTGAATTAATACCGTTTATATACCAGCAATAATTATTCTTTCCTACACTTGTTTCAGGCGTTCTATTAACTGAATTGTGGTAAATTTCAATTGTTAAATCATTTTCTTTATTATCATTAAGATGCCATTTTCTATCGGCAAAATTCTTATAAGGAGTTGCAATCTCTAATACCTTTTTAGAATCAATATACCAATAATATTTATCATTTTCATTTATGATTTCAGATTGAAGATTATTATTCTTATAAGCTTTTACATTTGTTCTTTCAGTTCCGACATACCAATATAAATCGTTATTAGTTACATTGTCTCCTGTAACAATAGTCTTATAAGATGGCTTTATACTAGATACCTCATAAGCATCAACCTTTTGACCATTAACTAAAATATAGTTGCCATCAATCTTTAAATTATAGTCGTCATAAGTAAATGATTTAACACCTTCATTTATGATATAACCCTTTTGAAGCTCAGTACCATCAGCACGATACCAAACCATTAAAGTATTATCAAACTTAGGCCTATTTATCTCAGTGTATGATACATCGTAATCAGTAACTACATCATTTAAAGCATATTTACCATTCACATCCGTCCAAATGTCATTCTCACCTACCATATAAGAGCTTCTTACATTATTAAATAAGTAGTAGCCAACCTTTTGAACATTTGTATTTGTTAGAACATCAGATTGAATTGTATCGCCTTTTCTTGTAACAGTTCTAAAAATATAATCTGTCTTTTGTCCATTATAATTATAGTAATATGTATCAATCTCTGTCGAATCCTCAGCATTTGATGCTTTAGTTGTAATCATTGTATAATTACCATCAGCTTGACTAAAATCGCCTAGGCGTCCTTCATCAACATATTTTGTTACAACACCATCAAGAACATAATACGATTTAGAAGATGGAATAGTAATAGTTTCCGCTAAAATATCAGTTGAAATTCCATCAATATACCAAATTCTATTTTGCTTAGTTAAACGGTTACTATAAAATGTAACATATTCATTAGATGACTTTTCGCCATTAACATAATAGTTAAAATCACCTTTAGATGCATCACCCTTTGTAATACTTATTTCTCTTTGCGTATAAGCTTTAATGTTAGTATCTTGCCAGTTTCCGTTTTCGTCCATAATTTCCCATGTACGGTTTGAGGAAATTTTATAATCAGCATCTGTACTTGTAATGGATAATATTCCTTTGCCATTATACATGGCTTTTGTATTACCTATATAATAATAGTAATTTTGAATATTAATATTTCCTGTTGAAGTATATGCTTTATAGCCCGTATCTTCATCGTTAACATACCAATTTCCATTATCACCAATTGACAATGTTTGTCCTAAATCGGTTAATGCAGAAATCTTAGTATCTTGAGCAACCTTCTTTGGATTTAATACCCAATATGTCCAGGTTGATTCATTCAAATAAGGTTTATCACTATCATTAATTACATAACTTGGTTTTGTTGTCATTAGTGATACATTTGCAAGCTTAGAATCCCCATTAAACGTATTATCAGGAATTCTTGTTAGAGCGTAATAGAACCATGCCGTTTCTAAAGATGTACAGCCTTCAAATACACCTGTACCGAAATATTGTGAATCCTCAGTAAATGATGCATAAATATAGGCAGAAACTAATGATGTTGCATCCTTAAATGCTTCATCACCTAATCTATTAATCATCTCACGAATTTCAATTGTAGGAATTGCGGTTTGAGCAAATGCTCTCTTTTCAATATTAAGTAAGCTAAATGGAAGCTGCAAAGTAGTAAGACTTGTACAGCCATCAAATGCACTTTCAGGAACTGTAATAGTATCCTCAATCAAGGTAACATTATCAAGTGATACGTCATTAAAGAACATAAACTTACCAAGATTTGGTGTTAATATTGTTAAATCTCTTAAATTAATATTTTCTGCAAAGACATATTTTGCATCAGAGGCATTAAACATAACAGGTAGGTTCAATGATGTAATTGCCATGCAGCCATAGAAAGCTCTATCTTCAACTAATTCAATATAATCTAAATTTAAATTATTAACGGATTCAGCACCTTCAAATGCTGATTTTTTAATTGTTTTAACAGTTACAACACTATTATTCTCACCAGTCAATGGGAATTCAACCTTAATATCAGATGATGTTGTATCGTCTAAGCTTTCAGCGATTGCTTGATATGCAAGGATTGGCGCAACAAGTGTTAGGTTAGTTGTATTCATAAACGCTTCTTGTTCAATTGTTACAATACCGTAATTCAAGAATATATTTTTAAGATTTTTACAATTCTTAAACATACCAACACCAACTAAAGCATTTCTTAAAACCGCCTTCTTAAGCTTGGTATTATTTAAGAAAATATATTCGCCAATAGAACCATTTACAGTTTCAGTATTTGTACCTAAAGTCGACGGTAGGATAACATACTTTAATCCACTGTTTTCAAAGGCATTATCACCAATTGTGATAAGTCCTTCAGGTAAGTTGACGCTTTCAAGATTTTCACAATTTTTAAATGCTTCCTTTTGAATTTCTTCAAGAGTTGATGAAAGTGTAATATGTGTTAATCCTGTACAATTAATAAATGCTTGAACAGGAATAATCTTTGTTCCTTCATTAACAACAAAATTATTTAACCTAGCATCATTTGCAAAAATTCTTTCACTTAAAATGATATTATTCATAATAACTGATTCAAGATTAATACAATCCTCAAATACACCTTGGATTTCCTTCTCTTGAGATTTAGTTGTATCTTGGTGAATCGTATTATCACCAATTTTTGTTAATGTTTCATTGAATGTTAAATTAACTAAAGATGTACATCCATAAAATGCTGCGTATCCAATTGTCGTAACCTTATTTAATTCAATTGAATTAACTCTTGATGAAGATTCTGTTGTAGTTGGATATTTATCAGGGAATAGCTCGTTTAAAGTTTTAGCACCAAGGTTAACGCAACCATAGAATGCTTCATCATCAATAATTTCAATATGATCCTTAAAATCAAAATTATATAGGCCTGTACAACCAGCAAACATTCTTTGGCCAATTGTAGTGAAATTATTACCTGATGATACAGATTGTAAACTTGTACAATTTTCAAATATAGAAACACCGAGAGTTTCTAGCTTTTCAGGTATTGCAAATGTTGTAAGACCTGTACAACCATAGAACACATAGCTTCCAAATGAAGCGCAATCAATTGTTGAATATTCATTCCTCTCAATTTTTACATTTGTAAGTTGAGTCATACCATAGAAGGCATAACTTGCTAAATTTTTGACATTAGTTATTACAATTTCTGTTAAAGAAGCAGGAATATAGTAGCTTGTAGATGATGAATCCTTATATGTGTATTGTTTTACAGCATTTGATGCAGCATTTTTTTCAGTACCAAACCATAAACCAAATTCATTTGAAGAAGCATCATCATAATTATTCTTATCAAGACCAATATATGGAACAGTAAGCTTTTGAAGTCCTGTACACTTTTCAAATACATGTTCACCAATATTCTTTACACTGGTTGGAATTGTTAATTCCTCAAGCTGATTTAAATTGTAGAATGCATATGCTCCTACTGATAAAATACCTTTATTTTTAGCGTTATTTTCATTTAAAGTAACCTTCTTTAAAGAAATAATATTGGATAATGCACCAACAGCAATTTGGGTTGCATCTGTTACATTTAATTCTGCAAAATTCTTTGGTAAATAATATGTACCATAAGTTTGAATTTTACCATTATTGTTATAATATTGTGTAACAGCATATTGACCAGAACTACTATCATATCCATTTAAAATATAAGCTAATGTACCATCACGGCCTGTAGATGTTCTTGAATATCCAACAAATGGAATTGTTAGTTTTTTCAAATCATATAGCCTATAAAATGCCTGGTAATCAATTACCTGTACAGAATCACTAATTTCTAGTTCTTGAAGTCTATACCAGTAGCCTATTCCATATGAAATAATAGTCGATTCATTTGTAACATGAAGTTTAATTAATGATGTTGGAGCATATCCATATCCGTCGCTACCTGATATTTTATAAGAGTGAGCATATTCAAAATCAGAGAAAATATATCCCATCTTACCAGCATTACCTGTTGAATTTATATTTTGACCAACATGAGGCATAGTAAGTTCAACTAAATTGTAATCACCAAATAACATTCCATAATCAGTTTTAACACAGTTGTTAGGAATAACAAGCGTAATTAATTGTATATTTTTAGCTAAGGCATATGTTTCAATTATAAAATTAGTCTTAGTTGGAAAATTATAAGTTGTAATAAATGAACATGATGCAAATGCAAACTTAGGTATTCTTGTTAACTTATTTGACATTGTAACTGTCTTAATTGTTTTAGGAATATAGAAATTTTGATATTTTGTCCAACTATAGCTTTCATTATGCTGATATGGTTGATTAGTAGCTTCAATTCCGTCGACAATCGTTTTTCCAAACATATAACCAAATACACCATTAATTCCGGTTGCACTTGTAGATTCTCCTATAAATGGAAGCGTAATATTTTCAAGATGTGTCCAACCACTCATTACACCTTCACCCATTGATGTTATATTATCAGGAATAACAAATGTAGCAATGTTAGTCATACCATAGAAGGCATACGCTCCAATTACTGTAATTTTTTCGCCAATAATTAGAGGATACTCTGATTCAACTTCACCAATCTTGTTACAATTATAGAAGGCATACGCTCCAATTGTTGTAAGCTTATGAGTTAATTGTAATCCATTTGCATCTTCCTCTTCACCGATAAATCCAAAATGAATTAAATTATCATCATTATAGAAGGCATACGCTCCAATTGCTGTAATTTCAGGATTAATATAACATGAAGTAAATGCTTCACATTCTGCAAATAATCCATCACTTAAGGTATTATTTTCTAAGTTAGCAGATATAAGTTTAGCGCAGCTTGAAAAAACATATTCACCAAGAATTGTAATTGTTGCAGGAATAGTTACAGTTGTGAAAGAATCACAATTTGCAAAAGCATAATTCTTGATTGTTGTAATTTCTACATTTGGATAGAATCCATCGGCTTCTTCTTCAGTTGTTGATTTAATATCAGCAAATCTTGCAAGCATAGCACAACCATCAAAGCAATGCTCTGGTATTACTGTAATTGAATGATTTAAACCAACCTTAGCAAGTGATGAGCAATTAAAGAAAGCATATTCTTCAATTGTATTAATGTTTTCAAGTAAAATAGCACCAGAAGCAAATGTTGAATTTGAAGGGACAAAGTCAACAAGGCTTGTACAACCTGCAAACATATATGCAGGAATAACTGTTATAGCCGTCTTATTTGTAGTATCAGTTTCATATGATACCTTTGTTAAAGATGTACAATTTTCAAATAGATGTGATCCTAATTCTGTTGTAGTAACAGGGATTTGTAAAGTTATTAAAGATTCACATCCTGCAAATACATAATCAGAAAGATAATGAGAATTAGAAGCAAGAGTAATTGCTTGAACTGGTTTAAAATTAGATAATGCTCCATATGAATAATATTCCTCATCCAAAATTACAAGCGTATGCAATGTATTTGGAATTGTATAATCAATTGAATTATCTTTGCTGTAGTTTTGTGTAATATTAGTTCCATCCCAACCGCTTCCAAAAAGATAACCAAGTGTATGCTCATTTGTGTCATAATTAAGCTTTGTAGCACGTCTTGCACCAATAAATGGAACTGTTAGAGAAACAAGCTTTTTACATCCATATAAAAGCCCCTGACCTAAGGACTGTATTTCCTTTGCAATTTCAACCGTTGCAAGTTTTAAGCAATCCTTAAATACCTCATCTTCAACGGTAGTTGTTGATGATGGAATAGTAATGGATGCCAAGCTTTGACAATTTTCAAAGGCATTATTTTTTATTGTTTTAACTAATGGTTTAGAACCATTCAATTTAAAGTATACGTTTTGTAAAGATATGCAGCTATCAAACATATGCTCACTAATTACATCTGACAAATAATAAATTTCAGTTAAAGCGGAATCTTTATAGAAAACATAGCCACCAAGCTTATCTTTATTTGCATTTTCAATTGTAATTGTTGTTAAGCCTGTACAATTGGCAAACATATAATTTGACCAAATCTTAGACTCGTTATTGATAGTACCTTTAACACCATTTACGACTGTACCTAATGCTGTACAGCCATCAAAGGCGTGCTCACCAATTGATGTGATATTTGTTGGAATTGTGATTGTATATAAGCTTGTACAATTGGCAAACATGTAATCACCAATCTTATCGTTTTTGAAAGTGATATTTGTAAGTTTTGTACAGCCATCAAAGGCATTTGCTCTTACTTCTGTAATTTCTGCTGGAATTGTAACTGATTCTAAGGCTGTACAATCCTTAAACATTTCATTACCAATAATACCATTTCCAAATGTAATTGAAGTTAAATGGTATGAATTACTAAATACTCCAGTACCTACTGTCTCTAATGAATTTGGAAGAACAATTGATTCAAGATAGCTATTTCTAAATGCATAATCATCAAGCTTCGTAAAATTGGGAATTTCAATAGCCTTTAGGCTTTGACAATATTCAAACATATCTTGACCAGCAAATGTATTTTCAAATACAACATGTTCAAGTAATACATCACGACTAAATACACCTGGTTCAATTGCTTTAACAGTTGCGGGGATTGTTACAGATTTAAGTTTTTCACAATCTGCAAACATTCTTTCACCTAGGTAAGTTGTATTATCAAGAGTGATATTAACTAACTTTTCATTACCTGCAAAAGCATCTCGTCCAATTGGAGAAGTACTAGTTTCAGTTACATTAGCATTTGAGCCAATAGTTACTGTATCAAGCAAAGGACATTGATACGCAAAATAAGCACCAATTTGCTTAGCATTCACAGTTAAAGATGTTAGTTTTTTAGAATAAGCTAGAACATATTCACCTGTTTCATTAACTGTACTTAAAACAGTTAAATTAGTGTAAGCAGTATTACTAAATGCATAAGAGCCTATTTTAGTTAAAGCACTAGATTTAAATAATTCTAAATCGTTAAATTTTGTACAATCCTTAAATGTACCCTCTGCTACTTCTGTTATTTGAGATAACTGGTTAAATTTAATATTAGAAAGGCTTGAACAACCTTCGAACATATATTCACCAAATTGATGATTGTTAATTGTAGCACTATTTATATAGACTGATTCTGCAAACGCATGTGAACCAATTGCAAAGACTATATTTCCATTTTCTTCGGTTGAATCTACAAGCGTTTCAGGAATAGTAATTTGGGTTAAAGATGTACTAGCACAATTAGCAAATGAACGCTCACCAAGCGATGTAATTTTATTTAAATCTACAGTTGTAATTGCTTTACAAGCTTCAAATGCACTATTACCAACCGTCTTTGTTGCATCTGGAAGATTAACCTTTAAAATGGAAGAGCCATAGAAGGCTTCTTCTTTAATTATAGCAAGATTTAGTGGGAATCCTTGAATAGTATCATTACCATCAGGATTTTCTTCATCAGCTCCAATTGTACGGTACAAGTTAGTACAGGTCGAATTTTTAAAGCACTTTTCTGGTATAACCGTAATTTCGTTATTTAATGTTACACTTGCAAGCGATGTACATTGAGAAAATTCCTCAGCAGAAAGAGTTTTATTATAAATCCTAGCTTGTGTCAGATGTAGACAACCATAAAATGTTGCATCTCCAACCTGTGTAACGCTTTCAGGAATTGTAATAGCTTCTAGGTTTTCACAATTATAAAAAGCTTGTGTACCTAATGTAACTAATGTTGAAGGTAAATTAATTGTTTTAAATTCAGTACCACTACAGCCATTGAAAGCATTTTGTCCAATATAAGTAACATTCTTAAGATTTAAAATTTGAGTATTATTTGAACTTTCAAGTTTTGTACAACCTCTAAATGCATTTTTACCGATAGAAACAACACTATCAGGTAAAATTACCTTTTTTAAATTAATACAATTTTCAAAAGCACCATCTTCAATTCTAGTTAAATTTGTACAATTTGATAAATCAATTTCTTCAAGATATGAATTATTATAGAATGCATATTTTGAAACAACCTGTAATTTTGAATTTTGAACAAAATTTATCCTAGAAATATACTTTCCATCATTATTTGAATCATAAAAAGCAATTGGGGAGCCATTTCCTAAATATACAAAATTTTCAACCCATTGATAATAACAACGATAAGAATTCTGAATAGTTAAAGTATGTGATTCATCACTATTTATAGTTATATCGCTCGAAGAGGATGTAACACCATCATTAATAGCAAAAATAGAAAAATCCTCATAATGCCAACAATCACGGCATTTAAAAGCTATGCTCATTGAATTTGAAATATAACTCCAATAGTCATTAGCACCACCATATGACCAATAAGAATGCTCGTTATAGTATACCCCATATTGACTACTTGGATATCCCTCCGGGTCATCAGGATTATTCCATGCAGGAGTACTAGCATTCCTAACAATTTTATTTGAATCATCAGAAGCTAAAAGAGATGAATTATTATCAAATTCATCCATATTACCTTTAGCACCAAAACCAACTAAAATTGTGCTCAAAGAAAGCACCAAAATTGTGCTTAAAAATCCTTTCTTTTTTTTCATTTTAGCAAATATATTTTTTTTCATAATAAAACCTCCTAAAGGCTTAATTTTCTTCTTAATTTAAAATGGAAATAAATTCCACTACTACATTGATATTATACTACACGCGTACGCGTAAAGCAATAAAAGCACTTGATGAAAAGGTTTTAAAATAACGAAAATTTAACTTTTGTGTCGTTTTTTGTAATTATAGTTAACTATAAAATAAATTTTATCAACATATTTTTCCTTTAAAAAGCAAAGTAAACTCTATGCTTATTTTCATTGCTTTTGTAATCTTTTTTATATAAAAATATTGTATTTACTTTCATTTTTGTAAAATTTTATTAAATAAAAATTAAAAAGATTTTCTAAATATTTGACTTCAAATATATTTAGTGATATACTAGTGATATATCACAGGAGGTATATAAATGGATGCTTACAGTTATATAAAAAAAGAGATAATTACAGGCAACTTATTACCAGGAAGTATCTTTAATGAAGCAGATATTATATCAAAGCTTAAAGTTAGTAGAACACCCGTTAGAGAGGCAGTTTTAAAATTAGCAAGCGAAGGATATTTAACTATTATACCAAGAAAAGGAACAATTATTTCTAATATATCATTTAGTGACGTGAGTCAAGTATATGAATATAGATTAATGTTAGAACCCGAAATATGCTCTAAGGCTGCACCTATTATGGATAAAAGCCTTTGCCTCAAATGGAAAGAATATTTTAATAATTTATTGCTTAATAAAAAATCAAAGCCACCCGTTAATGATAGTGATGATGACATAGATAAATTATTTCATTTAAGCATTTCCCAATCATTAAATAATAATTTGATTAATAAAGATATCGCTCATTTAATGGATTTGTCACAAAGAATAAGGTTTTTATCAAATAAGCAAAATGAACAAAGATATATTGCTTCTATAAATGAGCATATTAGCATTTTAGATGCAATCATAAAAGAAGATAGTAATCTTGCACGAGAAATGATGAAACAGCATTTAAATAATACTGTAGAAGGTTATTAAAATGGATTTAGCACTTATATCATTAAAGCAAGTTGGAATTATGTTTATTATGATTCTACTTGGCTTTATTTTAGTTAAATTAAAGTTAATTGATTTATCCGCAAAAAAATCATTTTCTAACTTACTAGTTTATTTAGTAGTTCCTTGTATGATTATTAATTCCTATAATACAACCTATGATAGTTCTATTTTAATTAATATTCTATGGAGCTTTCTAGCAAGTATTCTTCTTCTTTTTATAGGATTAATAATCACCTTTATAATTACTCATTTTTGGAAAATTGATGATAAGAATATCTTAAGATTTGCCTTAATTTTTTCAAATGCTGCTTATATGGGCTTTCCTCTTATAGAAGCAATGTTTGGTAAAGAAGGTCTAATATATGCATCTAGCTTCGTAAGCATGTTTAATATTCTTTTATGGACAATTGGTTATATGATTGTAAGCAGAAGCTTTAATATAAAGCTAGCTATGAAAAGCATAGCTAAAACACCAGTTTTATATGCCCTTATTATTGGACTTTTTATATTCTTCTTTCAAATAAAAATTCCAAGTCTAATATCATCTCCATTAAGCCTAATTGGTAATATGAATACTCCTCTTAGTATGATAATAACTGGAATGATAATTGCAAGCAGCAAAATCAAACCTGTCTTAAAAAATAAATATTTATGGTTAACGGTTATTACAAGACTTATCATAATACCTTCTATCTGCCTTTTTATAATACTTTTAATGTCAAAGCTTAATATTGATTCAAGCCTACTTAAAATTGTATTTATATTAGAAGCATGTCCTTGTGCTGCAATAACAACAATTTTTGCGATTAAGTTTAATTATAATGAAGATCTTGCAGCATCTAGTGTAGTGATTACCACTATACTTTCAATTATCACTCTTCCACTATTTACACTACTTATTGGTTTAATAATTTAGCATTTATTAACTAGAACATTTAATTTTTTTGTTTCTACTATTCATAGCGGAATTTACTTTTTCAATTAACAATTTTTTGACTTTTTTGTTAGAACTATTGATATTTTAAATAAAATAGCATATACTATCAGTGACAGAACCAGAAAAGTCACAGTTTACTATATAGTAAACAAAAAGAGCAGTGCTACCAACAATGCTCTTTTCTCATTTTAATAGAGGAAATCAGAACCAGAAATTTAATGACAACTACTTCTTTTTTGAAGAATCGTCGTCATTATGGTTATTCATAGCTATGATATACATCATTAGAGCCATAATAACTAGATACTCCATGAGTACCTCCTATTCTAGTTCTTCGTTTCCTCCGAACTGGAAATTAATCACCCGGTCTGTTTCTCCTTTAAAATTTATTCCCACTGGTGGGACATCTATAGTATATCAAAATTGTGCTTTGTTTACAACGCCTTTTGTAAACTTTATTTTTTATATACAATACATCAATTTAAGGCAAATAAAACATGGTTTTTAATAACTTTTTCTCAAAAATTTACTTTTTCAATTAAATTTTTTTGCTTTTTGGTTTCTACTATTGATATTTTAAATAAAATAGCATATACTATTAGTGGACAAAGGCTAGATAATGTCACGTTTACTATATAGTAAACAAAAAGAGCAAAGGGTGCAACCTTTGCTCTTTTCTCATTTTACAAGGAAACAAAGGCTAGATGATGGCTATTTCTTCTTTTTAGAAGAATTATTGCCATCATTATCGTCTTTTGATAATATATACAATATTATCACTAAGACAATAAGATACTCCAAAGAGTACCTCCTTTCTAGTTCTTTGTCTCCTTAGAACTAAAAAAATTCATTTTGTCTTTGCTCCTGTATAAAATTTATTCCCATTACTGGGACATCTGTATTATATCAAAATTACACTTTGTTTACAACGACTTTTGTAAACTTTATTTTTTATATACAATACATCAATTTGAGGCAAATAAAACATGATTTTTAATAACTTTTTCTCAAAAATTTACTTTTTCAATTAAATTTTTTGGCTTTTTGGTTTCTACTATTGATATTTTAAATAAAATAGCATATACTATTAGTGGACAAAGGCTAGATAATGTCACGTTTACTATATAGTAAACAAAAAGAGCAGTGTTGGTAGCACTGCTCTTTTCTCATTTTATAGAAAACGAAATTTAAAAGAATAATTTAACGACTAATCATTGTCGTCGTGATGGTCATCTTTAGAGAGTATATATAGCGCAATAACAATAACACCATAACTACAAAAAAAGCAATGCTACAAACACTGCTTTTTTCATTTTAACTTAATATTAAACAATCGTTTTCTTTATAAAATTACCCGATACTTTTTTAATTGGTGCAATTACAACAAACGCATGATCATCATATTTTTTTATTATACTAATAGCTTTATCAACCTCATAAGTTGATAATACACAATAAAGCTCAGTATGCTCCTGATGCGTATACGCTCCAGTTCCTTTAAATATTGTGCAACCACGGTTTAAGGTATCTAAAATTTCTTTAGAAATATTTTCACCATTAGTAGTAAAAATATTTAAAGCTGTATAGGTATAAGCTGTATGAACTTTGTCCATAACAAGACTATTTAAAATAAGTCTAACACATGTAAATAACGTTACAATAAAGCTTCCCTGTAATATTCCACCACCAACAACAGCGATAATAACATTAAAGGCTAAGGTAAATATTCCAATGGAAATACCTTTATGTAATGCAAATGCTTGAGCAATAATATCAATACCACCTGTAGATGTGCCAAACTTTAAAGCAAGTCCTGATGCAAAGCCTGCAAGCAAGCCTCCAAAAATGGCAAGAGTAAGAATACCACCATAGTTAGAAATAGCCCCAGTTGTAGTTATTATATCTTCACTTAATGAACTAAATGGACTTCCTTTTAAAAAGGCTGTAAACAAAGAATTTACAACAATTGCAACGGCTGAAAAGATAGCAAATCTATGTGAAACATACCTCCAGCCTACAACAACAATCGGAGCATTTACAATAAAGATCATTAAACCTAAATTAAAATACCCACCACATTTTTCAATCAAACGCACAATGAACTGTGCAAGACCTGTAGCACCAGAAGAATATAATCTTGCAGGCTCTAAAAACCATACCGTTGCAATAGCTAAAATAGCATTTGAAATAATTACTATACCAAGTCTAAATAAATCATCTAAGGCTTGTTTTTTTGTATATCTCATAACTATCTTACTTCGTCTCCAGGATTAAGCTTTGAAACATTTAAAAGTTCCAATTCTTCATCAGCAGCATCAGCAGCACAAAGAAGCATTCCACATGACTCCTCGCCTCTTAATTTAACTGGCTGTAAATTTTTCACAACTACAACCTTCTTACCAACTAAATCAGAAGGATCATACCACTTAGAAATACCTGATACAATTTGACGTACATCAGTACCAACATCAACCTTAAATACTAATAGCTTATCAGCCTTAGGATGCTTCTTAGCCTCTAGTATTTTACCAACACATAATTCTAATTTATCAAAATCATCAATCGTAATTAATGGTTTTGATGGCTTAGCATCTTTTATCTCAACTTGAGGCTTCATTTTTTCAAGCTTAGCAACAATATCCTTATGATCGATACGCTTAAATAACATTTGAGCCTCACCAAGTTCATACGTTTGAACTGTTCCAAAGGCTAAATCATCAAAGCCTGTTTTAGTTACATTTAATTGGTTATAAATTGACTCAGCTGTCTTTGGAATAAATGGCTCTAATAAAATAGCAGCCTCTCTAATTGCTTCAAGCAAAGCGTAAATGACGGACTCTAAAGCATCCATCTTGCTTTCGTCCTTAGCAAGAGCCCAAGGTGCTGTTTCGTCAATATATTTATTAGCTCTTCTAAGTGCTATAATAATATCTTCTATTGCATCACCTACATGAAGGCTATCCATATGCTTTCTAACATTTTCCTTCATTAGTTCTAAAGCATTCTTAAGCTCAGCTTCTTCCTTAAAGAATGAACCTTTATAAGAAACCTTAGACGAAAAATACTTCTTAGCCATAGCCATTGTACGTGAAACTAAATTACCCAAAATATTAGCTAAATCGGAATTGTATCTTTCTGTTACAAGTTCATAGGTAATAGAACCATCCTGCGCAAAAGGAATTTCATGTAAAACGTAATATCTTACCGCATCAACCCCATAAAGTTCAACAAGGTCTCCTGCATAAATAACATTACCCTTTGACTTAGACATTTTATCCGTTCCTGTTAAAACCCATGGATGTCCAAAAACTTGACGTGGAAGTGGCAAATCTAAAGCCATAAGCATAATTGGCCAATATATAGTATGGAATCTTAAAATATCCTTGCCAATCAAATGAATATCAGCTGGCCAATACTTCTTAAATAATGGAGAAGATTTTCCATTTACACTATATCCTAAGCCGGTAATATAATTAGCTAGTGCATCAATCCAAACATATACAACATGCTTAGGATCAAAAGGAACCTGAACACCCCAAGTAAATGATGTTCTTGAAACACATAAATCTGGTAAATCATTCTTTAAGAAATTATTAAGCATTTCATTCTTACGAGATTCAGGTTGAATAAACTCTGGATGTGTCTTAATATGCTCAATAAGTCTTTCTTGATATGGCTTAAGCTTTAAAAAATAGCATTCTTCTTTCGTAAGCTTAACAGGACCGCCACAATCTGGACAACATCCATTCACTAAGTCCTTTTCCGTAAAATATGATTCACAAGCAACACAATAATGTCCCTCGTAGTGTCCCTTATAAATGTCACCTTTTTCATAAAGCTTCGTAAAAATATCTTGAACTGTGCGTTCATGATCTTCATCAGTTGTACGAATAAAGCGATCATATGAGACATTCATCATATCATAAATAGCTTTTAATTCACCAGCAACATGATCAACATGTTCCTTAGGTGAAACACCCGCTTTTAAAGCTTTCTCTTGAATTTTTTGACCATGCTCATCAGTTCCGGTTTGGAATCTAACATCATAGCCATCTTTACGTTTATAACGACATATAGCATCAGCTAAAATTGCCTCATATACATTTCCAATATGTGGAGTAGATGATGTATACGCAATCGCTGTTGTTAAATAAAACTTTTTCTCCATAGGTACCTCCTAAAATAATGCGTTTTTATTATACACCATTTTTTAAGTTTAAAAAAGAAAAATTCTTTTTAAAAACTATAAATATATATGTCAATTATAATTTATCGCTTTTAATGAGGAGGTTCAGTCTTTGAAAACGCTTCCATATAAGAAGATGAAAGAAAAATTAAAAAAAATCGCATTTTTCGCCTCTTTATTATAAGGGAGGATAATTTTGAGTAGTAATATAAGGAGGACATATGACGTAATTAGTTTTGCAATTTAAATTCATTAAAATTCATATTTAAGGAGGTATCTATATTGAATAAAGAATTTGATGAGGATATGTTTTATGATTTAAGATATGATGTTTATTTTAAAGCATTCTTTTTAAATAACAAGATGCTTGCAGGTTTTCTTTCTCTTTTATGGAATACTAAAGTTAATCCTGAAGACATTACCTATGACAATACTGAATCAGTTATTCCTTTAGGCAAAAAGATTATTTATGATGTTGTAGCTAATGTTACTCTTCATGAAAAAAAAGAAATTAATGTTAATCTTGAGATGCAAAATTTGTATCACAAATATTTAAATGA